>Ga0080006_1268118_pt1 | contig 14386 bp, 10 predicted proteins | sample RS3BMetagenome_FD_69209 | JGI IMG/M metagenome (GOLD analysis project Ga0080006, IMG submission 69209) | Ferric oxide microbial mat and aquatic microbial communities from Rainbow Spring, Yellowstone National Park, USA - RS3B (SPADES... ...
GGTCCAATCGTATCGCAGTGTTGAATTCCTCAATTGCATTATTAAATAGTTCCCATTTCTTCTCAAAATAATCACTCATCTCCCTCTCTATGTTTGTGCCTAATAGAAAATATATGTTGAGAGAAAGTACTGTGATATCATCATCCACATCTAGAAACAATGCAAGGTCTAATAGAGCCTCTCCCTTACCGTTGTGGTAATAAGGATCTTCATAGTGCTCTCCTATCTTCTTGTCGTACATTTCAACGGAGATTATCCATTCTTTGACTGCCATATTTGTTTCCTTCATCTGTTGGAGGACCTTTCCCATGTAGAGATGATATTCAGGATTTGTGCTATCTCCTTTGATGGCCCTCTCAAAGCATTCCCTTGAAGATAGGTAATTTTTATCATTATACAATCTCAAACCCTCTTTAAATATCAATTCTAAGTCTTCTCCAATCATTAGTTTTAAATATAGATTACGTAATTAATTTTTTCCATCATTTTATGAGGAATGGTTTGAAATGCTTTTTCTTTAAATAGAAGAAAGCTCTTTTCAATATGTGACAGATACATCCTTGGCAAACTTTCACTCAAGGAAGAATGAATAATATGGAAGATCTAGATAAAATACATTCAAAAGTAATGAGAAAGAATTTGAAGTTTTTTGTATAATCATTGCAATTGCTTTTGTTCTTTTTGCTATGGCAATAATATTTTTTATTAATTATAATCCATACTTTTTAAAAAGAATACAATGAGTATGTAATATTAATTTTTTATTATAAAGACTATTTTTCCTTTTTTTAGACTAAACCCCTTTTTTATAGGATTTTTGAGGGTATTGAGACTCATAGGGAAAAAATAACTATCAAAGGCATATACCTTAAAAATACCCTTACTTAAAGAAGGGATAAAAATCAATAATTTTGAATTTACAAAGGAAGCATTTTGTCAATCATTTTATTAGGGATCCTCAGGGGTATTTATATACCTTAGGAGGAATTTTCTAGGGTAAAAAGATAGAAAAATATTTAAATTTATAAGTAATGACAATCATTATGAATAATATAGTCCCTGTTCCTAAAAATTGGAAGATCCAAAGTACCCAGAGGAAAATACCCATCGAGTTTTTTAGTGATGATGAAATATATAGAATGCAGGAATACATTGAAAATAAGATCAGAGAAAATAAGAAAAGGGCTGATTACCATAAAAGATATTTGTTATTGTTCAAAACAATGTTATGGACTGGGGCAAGGATTGATGAAATATTAGCACTTAGGCCTATGGATATTCATTTAGACATTAATACTATAGACCTCATTAATTTGAAAAAGAAAAAGACATCAATGAGGACAATTCCATTGCACAGGAATCTAAAAGATGCTATTATGTCTTATTTCATTGAATTCCATATCGATGTAAAATCTCAGGAAAAACTATTTTCTATGACAAGACAAGCAGTAGATCTATACCTTAAAAGAATGCAAAAACAATTAGGCTTTAGGATCCATGCACATAAGTTTAGGCATACTTTTGGAGTTAAGGCTATACTTAACCATGTTCCTTTATCAGTTTTACAAGAATGGCTGGGACATTCAAGCATATTTACAACAAGCATTTATACTCAGATAACAGGGATGGATACTAGCCAGTTTATGAATCAAATACAATAGGTAAGATATTATTTGAGTAAATATCAATTCAATTGCCTTTTACAATAATTTCATAGAGGTCTTTAAAATATTTTTGAATTGCGTATCCATAAAATATCAGAATAAACTTATAAATATCTGATACTTGGTGGATTATTGTGCAATAATATTTAAATATTGGAAACTAATAAATAACAAAGGAGAAATTATGAAACCAGCTGAGTATCTCCCTTTATATGGATTTATTAAAACCCCTCAAAAATCAAAAATTTATATTGGGACTCGGAAACTTTATTTGGATGTGAATCCTGAGGTATACAACTTTATGATTAATATTGTCAAACAAATTAACAATGAAGAAAAAATTAATGTTGATGAAAAATGGAAAGAGGAACTTAAAAATCATCAAGAATTTTTTGTTGGAAAAAAACCAATTTTTAAAGTATTTTTGAAAAAGGTTGGGGTAAATAAACCAAAAAAAATCTTCTATCAGGTAAATTGGAATCTTTTGCTTAAAAATCTAGAAATTAAATCCGAAAGTATTATTAATCAGTTAAAAAGTAATCCAAATATTGATCTTGGAATACTTTATGATGAGTTAGCATCAAATTATATAATGTTAAGAGGGTTAGGAAATTTATACCCTAAAGAATTATCTAAACAAAAATTAGGTTTAAGAGCGACAGAAGATTTTATCGAATTGGAATGGTATTCGGAGAAATTTTATTATATAGTATATAATTTAGAAAAAAGATTTCCTTCTGACTCATTTTTTGACCTATATTGGAGACTTAATCAATATGTTTACAATTTGGATCTTAATGGACTATATCTTACATTAAGAGAAACATTAGAAAGACTCTTTCCAATACTTTTCGTTAAAGTGATTCAAAAAAAGTTAAAACTTGACGATCGAGCATTGATAAGTTTTTATATTCTATACTTAAATTATACCCTGAAAGCATATTGGAAAGAAAAAGGATCAAGACCTAAAAGTCTCCATATTAGCAAAAAAAAAGATTTAAATGAGATCATTAAGCAATTTCTTGATAGTGTAGAAAAGTACAAGTTACTTAAGAAAGATTATACCCTAGATTTTGATAAATGGGAATTAGCTTTTACTGATAATAATTTTAGTCTTCCGTTAATTAAAATTGATGCTAGGAGCTTCTTGGTATTAACTAATGAACTTGGAATAAAATCCACAGATAGAAATGGTAACCTGAAAAGATTATATGAAGTATGTAGCAGTTCAATTCACAATAATCTTTCCTTTCCGGTTCGGTTTTTCTTAGAAATAAAGGTTGCTAAGCACTTTCTTGCATGGTACATGAAAGAAGTAGAATGGGTATTAACTAAATTGGATATTATTGAACCAAATCAAACATCAAATAAAGTTTCTACAATTCAAAAATCTAATATTTCTTTGAAAAATCTTGTAAATTTCTATGAGTCAAATGAAACAAAGATATCAGAAATCATTAAAGAAGAAGTTAGTAAGAATAGCCGAATATTTGAATATGAATTATTAAAATCTCTTTATATTGTGTATCATCCGGGAGTTTCAAAATTAAAGAATGGCAAAATAAATTTTAATGATTTTAAAGAATTTGTATTTGAAATTCAACAAATTTCTTATAATTTAGGCATTCAATATGTATATGATATACTTGATAATCTGGGTAATAAAATCAAACATAAATTAAATTCAAAGGAACTTGATAAATTTCTATCCTCGGAAATAGGTTTTGTTACTACATATATGTATTTTGAGTATTCACAAAATCGTGGCACTATTTAAAAAAGTGTATAGTCTCCATATTTTTGTGTAAAAGTCAAGGATGCCTTATATCAAAGATATTCATTATTTTATTCCCATTGTTAATTTATAAGGATTGGAAAAAGAGAATTCAGGCATGCTTTTGCAGTTAAGGCAATATTGAGCAAGGTTTCTATTAATATTCTTTAGAGGTTGTTGAGCCATTCATCAATTTTTATAAAATCAATTTACAAAAACATTACTAAAATAAACAAAAGCCAGTTTATGAATAAATTATGGTATCTATAGAAAAAAATATAAGAAAGAAAGACTATAAAGATATATAATAAAATTAAGGTGTGGATTTTATGGGCGATGAATTCAATGAAAAAGAAATTAAAGAATTGATGGAAAAATTAAGTAAAAAAAGGCCTGTTTTTGATTCAGAAGACGATTTCAAGTTTTCATTGGCTTGGGAAATCAAAGAAAAATATAGAGACCATGTTGAGATAAGGTTAGAAAAGAAAATGAATAATAATAAAAATGCATCTAGTCTTGAGGAAGAGGATCAGAATAATAAAAATGAAAGGATTGACATTTTTATTATAGTCAAAAATGAGAATTATATGGAAAAGATAGGTATAGAATTGAAATATTTTACAGCTAAACTTGTGTGGCCATATGAAAAAAATGATGAGAAGATTATTTTAAAAAACCAAGCAGCTGAGAATTTAAGAAGATATGATGCTTGGCATGATGTCGAGAGATTAGAAAATTTTATAAGAAATAGAAATATAAATAAAGGTTTTGCAATATGGTTGACTAACATTGAATCAGTGACTAATTGTGATAAGATTGAGAAAAAGATTAAGAAAGACATAAATAAAAAACCAAATTATTATAATTTTAGAATCTGTGATGAGAGACAAGTTGGCCCAAATGAAATTTTAGATTGGAAGGAAGATACAAGTGATGGAATGAAAAAAGGAAGGGAAGATTCAATTAATATTTCTGGATATTATAAAGTCCATTGGGAGGAATATAATAAAAGTAATTATAAAAAAGAAATCCCGAATAGTTTATTTAAATATTCTATATTAGAAATTAAGAATATTCAAAATAACGGATATTTTGTCAAAAATAAATAACTTAATTTGGGAAATATAATATTTGCAGAATAGAATTTAAAAAGGTAAGAAGAGTAAAAGAATAATAAAACGATGGGAGGAATGATTAAATGACTAATTACAAGCTAATTGCTATCAAATTAGGAGAAATATTGAAGGAAAAAAGTTCTATCAATGAAATTAATAGAATTGCTAAAGCTATTTTTCCATTTAATAAAAAAAAGTATCCTAATGATAGCATAACATCATTAAGGGCAAAAGAAGTGTATGATTGGGTTTTAACTTTATCGGAACAAGATTTAACAGAAACAGATAAAGAAAAACTTCTAAAAAAATTTATAAAAGAGTTGGCTCCAGAATTTACATTAACTCAAACTTCCGAGGGATTTGAAATTGTAAATGAAACATATAAAAAACAAGCTATTAAGAATAGAGAATCTAAGAATGTATTTGTTTTGATGCCTTTTGATGATCAATCCCAAACTATATATTACAATGTCCTAAGACCAGTGATTGAATCACTTGGTTATTCGGTATCTAAAGCGGATGAGGATATAAGGATCGGGACAGTAATAGAACAAATCAAGGAATCTATAAGGAATGCGTTACTAGTTGTAGCCGATGTGAGTGGAAAAAATCCCAACGTGTTCTATGAACTCGGATATGCTCATGGATTAGAAAAAAATGTTTTAATAATCACCACAAATAAAAATGATATACCGTTTGATATTTCACATATACGTTATTTTGAATATTCTTATGATCCAAATTTTGAAAATTTGAGAAATAAATTTCTTCCTATTTTTAAAAAGAATCTGGAGGAGATTTATAATGTCAATTAAAGAAACAGATGAAATAGATTTCAAAAGGATCAAAGAACTAATTTCTAAATATGAACAAATCAAGAAATTGGGTGAAATTAAGCGGTACAATGAGGAATCTACAAAGAAGGATTTCATTTTACCTTTATTCGAAGCTTTAGGTTGGGATGTTTACAATAGAGGAAAGAAAAAAGATTTCATAATTGCTAAGAACACTTTATCAATGCACACAGAAAAAAAAATGGATAGGAGTTGATTAACATGACACTACCAAGAATAGAAGAAAGGACATTTTATGAACCTATCGTTAAATATCTAAACGAATCTGGCTTTCAGGCCGTAGGCAACACAAAGATTCTAGATAAAGAGCCAGATGTATTATTTAAATATGGTTCTCAAAAATTCGTGATCGAAGTCAAAATTGGAAAACCAGATCAGATAGGGGTCAAGGCTATCGCTCAGGCATATGATTATGGAAGAAAACTTGAGACACAGAATATAATAATCGTTATTTATCCAGAAGAAATAAGAAATGAAACCATTTCTGATTATAGTATAATTCCAAGATTTGCTTTAGAGACTAAAGCGACAGTTATTAGTTTGACAGAGGTTTGGACCGAAAGTCTAGATATAACTCTTGAATCGTTCTTTACTCAACTCAAGGAAAATATAGAACAAAGCAAAACAAAGTTCGATTTTGCTACCACAGTTAAACTTATAGAAAGATACGCAAGTGATCTTAATTCCGTTGTGTATCAGATTAAGACAGACGAACTTGTCTCTGAAGTGGTTAATAAACTTGATCTATTTACCTCTGTAGGTGAGATTAAAGATAAGGAAACAGCAAAGAGGCAAGTTGTAAATCTCGCTTCTTTCCTCTTCTTTAACCAGTTGTTATTTTACCATATATATAAGAAGAAAGCTAGAGCGAGTAATCTTCCTGAGCTCGAAGAAATTAAAGAGATTGATGATATAAAATTTTATTTTGGTAAAATAACAGAAGTTGATTTTCAAGCGATATACAAGGTTGATTTAATCAGCCATTTACCAAATAAGAAGGACGTCATTGGGGTGATAAATGACATTATCAAAGCTATTAAACTTCTCAGGGCTGAGCACATTACACATGATCTTGCAGGAAGATTTTTCCATGATCTTATACCATTCGAAGTAAGAAAGATACTTGCCGCCTTTTACACTCATCCTAATGCTGCAGATTTATTGGCCAATTTAGCCATTGACAGATGGGACGAAACAGTTATTGATCCAGCATGTGGTTCTGGCACTCTTCTTGTTGCAAGTTACAATAGAAAAAGAGAGCTATACGAAAAGTTATATGGTTTTACAAAAGCCAATGAAATGCATAAAAAATTCATAGAGAATGATTTGACCGGAATCGATTTAATGCCTTTTGCTGCTCATATTTCTGCTATTAACCTTACAATGCAGAATATTGAAGAGCAAACAAATACCCTTAGGATAGCTACAATGGATTCATTGGAACTTGCTGAAAGTCTTAAACTTACATCTTTTAGAAGAAATGGTATTAAGCTTTCTCCATTTGCAACACAACTACAAAGGACACTTGATGAAGTTGAATTTGCTAAAGTTAAAAAAATAAAAGGTTCAGTATCTCCAGAAGGCAGGGGTTTTGAATTTTATTTAAAACCCGTTGATATTGTAATAATGAATCCTCCCTTTAGTGACAGAGACAAAATGCCTAAAGAAATCAGAGAAAAAATTAGAAATAACAAGTTGTCCAGAATCTGCGGAAATCAAGTAAATCTTTGGGGATATTTTTTAGCTTTGGCTGATTTAATGTTAAAGCCAAATGGTAAAATAGCTGCTGTAATTCCTATTAATTTTGCTAGGGGTGGTGCAACTGAAAAAATTAGAAATTTCTTAATCAAACATTATCACATAAAATATATAATAAAACCAGTTAAGGATTTAGCATTTAGCGAGTCTGCAGCTTTTAGGGACATTTTATTAATTGCCCAAAAAAAGATACCAACAAGCTCGGATATCACAAAAATAATATTCCTTAAAAAATCAATAAAACAGATGAAAGAAAATGAAGTAAAACAAATAATTAGCTTTAATAAAGAATATGTCGATATTAAAGAAGTTACTTTTAAAGAAATTTTATCGAAAAAGGGTAACTTGATGCCTCTCCTTACACCAGAGAGATTTCAAAACAATTTTACGAAATTTATACATTCAACTAAGTTGACCTCTTTCAATAGTGATTGGATAAATATAGGTTTACCTTATAGACCAAAGGGTGTGGCAGATGCTGTATTTATCACAAATCCATCAGATAGAAGTAGAATTAAAAATGCATTTTCCATACTTACTGCAATTGAACCAAAAGAAATTATTGTTACTCTAAAGCATGTTTCTAAAGAAATTGAAGAATTAAAAGTTAAAAAAGAATTTACAAAATTCGCCTTACGCACTAACACTGGAATAAAAAAGATTTCAGTAGATTCAAAAGATTTGGATTTAATATTAACTGAAAAACACAATGATTACTTATTGTCACTTAAAAAATTAAACAGGAAAATACCAATTCCTTTCCCGTGGGAAAAACACTTAAATAAGAATATAATCACAGATGGTTTTTATCTTCTAATTCCAAGAAAAATCCGATTAGATTCACCTAATACTTATGTAATATCTATTTTTTCGGAAGAAAAACTCTATTCTGCAGGTCCCTCGTTATATTATTTCAAAGCTGAGTCATATTCTAAAGAAGAGTTAAAAATTCTTAACTTATATCTTAATTCAGTTTTAACAATAATTCAAATTTTTCTTTATAAATCAGAAACATTAGGGGGAGGATATTTTGAATTAATGAAAAGTGACTGGAATCGGTTTAAAGTTATTGATATAAATAAATTGAATAGGGATGAAAAATATATCTTACTTGAACTATTTGAAAAACTTTCAAAAGTAGAGATCCCACCGATAATAGAACAATTTGAAAATAGGTTTTGGGCAAGAATAGAATTGGATAGAACTATTTTAAAAATTTTAGGTTTTTCTAATAAAGAAATAGATGAGTGGTTACCTGAAATTTATGATATTATAGTTGAAGAATTGAAAACAATAGGTGAAGTGGGAAAAACTGAATAATTTTAATAAAAATTTAATGAACATTATTTAATATAAAAAAGTTTAGTTTAAAATTTTTAAAATTATAAATAAATATATATTTATTTTATTTAAAAATTCAAAAAAATTTTTATTTTATAAAGCTTTTTACTAAACAGAAAAAAGGAAAAATTACCAAATAGAAATAAATTTAAAGTATTTGATTATGATTATAAGCAAAAACGGTCGGGCCCATTAATATTAAGGGGATATAGATAAGAGAAGAAAGGATAGTCTTTAATATTTACATCAAAAAAGATTAGTCTTTGTATTTAGTTCAGTTTATTTGTATAATAGAAAATCAAAAGTCACTATATGCAATAAGAGGTAAACCATTTTTAATATAAAACAATCTAAAAGAAGCATAGTAAATATCTTTCATAAAATCATGAAATATTGAAAACATGATGATTTTAAGATAAAAAATATAGTATAAAAAATGATCTTACAAACAGTTTTAATGATGTAAAAATTATTATTGTTAAAAACATTTTAATTGCATATGTCAAAGTACTTAATAGGTATTGATATTGGAGGAACATTTACAGATATTGTTATTTTCGATAGGGAAAACAATAATTTTAAAGTATTAAAGGTTCCAAGTACACCTGATAAGCCTGAAAATGCTGTTATTGAAACATTAAAAAGTTTAGAAATAAAAAAAGAAGATATATTAATTTTAAATCATTCAAGCACTATAGCTACAAATGCTCTTCTTACACATTCGATTTTGCCTAAAACTGCGTTGATAACTAATAAGGGTTTCAAGGACATTCTTGAAATAGGAAGACAGAAAAGAGCAGAAATATACAACCTTGATTTTTTTAGGCCTGAACCATTGATTCCTAGAAAATATAGATATACTTTGAAAGGAAGAATTAATGCTAAAGGGTTAGAAATTGAAAAAATAGATAAAAAAGAACTAGAAAAAATTAAAATATCTCTAAAAAAGGAAAAAATAGAGGCCATAGCAGTTTCATTATTGAATTCATACATAAATCCTGCCCATGAAATCTTTATTAAAAATTATTTAAAAGATTTTAAAGACAAAATTTTCATTTCCTCTGAGATTGATCCAGAATATAGAGAATATGAACGTACAAGTACTACTGTTGTAAATGCAGTACTTTTTCCAATTATTTCAACCTATTTGAATGATTTAAAAGATGGTCTTAATAAACTGGGCATAAAATCACCATTTTATATTATGAATTCAAGTGGAGGTTTAAACACAGTAAGTTATGCAACAAAAAGACCCATTTCTATAATAGAATCTGGACCTTCTGCCGGGGTAATTGCATCAGCATTTATGGCAAAGAAATTGAACATTGAAAAAATAATAACATTCGATATGGGTGGTACAACGGCCAAGGCAGGGACAGTAATAAAATATAGGCCTGAGATATCATATGAATTCGAAGCCGCAGGAAAAACTCACAGCGGTAGGTCTATTAAGGGTAGTGGATATGTTGTAAGATATCCTTTTATAGATCTAGCGGAAGTTAGTGCAGGTGGTGGAACAATAGCCTGGGTGGATGAGGCAAATATATTGAGGGTAGGGCCAAAAAGTGCTGGGGCTATTCCTGGCCCAGCAGCCTACAACAAAGGAGGGGTAGATCCAACAGTATCGGATGCGAACATCATTTTAGGAAGGTTAAATCAGAATTTCCTTTTAGGTGGAAAGATGAAGATATATCCTGATCTTTCAAAAAAAGCAATTGATGAAAAGATAGGGAAAATACTTAAAATGAAAACAGATGAGATCGCGAATGGCGTTATAAGAATCATAAACAATTCAATGGCTAAAGCAATTTCAATAGTAAGTATTGAAAGAGGAAGAGATCCTAGAGATTTTTCAATGATAGCCTTCGGAGGTGCTGGCCCTGTTCATGCTTGTGATATTGCAGATGAAATGAACATTGGTGAAATTATAATTCCCGAACATCCTGGCCTATTTTCTGCATATGGTCTTTTGACCATTGACATAACAAGGATATTTAACTCAAGTGTTTTTGAAAAGGACTTAAATGATGTATTTTCTAATCTAAAGAAGATAGCAACAGAATCAATGAAGAAGGAGAATTTTCAACATATAAAATTAAAGGATTATATTGATGTAAGATATGTTGGTCAATCCTTTGAAATAACACTGGAATATAAAAAAGGCATGAATGTTAAAGATAAATTTGATTTTGAGCATAAAAAGATATATGGTTTTAGCTCGGATGATCCTGTTGAAATTGTAAATGCAAAAATTATAGCAAGTGCTAAAATTCCAAAAATAGATTTTCATAAGGTAAGGAAAAATAATGAGAAAATAGAAAAAACTTACAGGGACGTTTATTTTTCTCACAATTATATAAAAACGGAAGTTTTCTATCGTGAAAATCTTTTTCCTGGTGATTCTGGTAAGGGACCCGCAATCATTGAAGGTTATGACTCAACAATTGTAGTTAACTTGAACTGGAAATGGGAAACTGACGAATATTTGAACATAATATTGAGGAGGTAGAAAAATGGATCAATTTACGTTAGAAATTATAAGAAATTCGCTCTTTTATGCAAGTGAAGAAATGGGTATGGCATTGAGGAATTCAGCATATTCTCCAAATATAAAAGAAAGAATGGATCACTCTGCAGCAATTTTTGATGAAAATGGATATTTAATTGCTCAGGCAGAACACATACCTGTACATCTTGGTTCACTACCCTGGGGATTGAAAAATTCTATAGAGTACATGGAAAAAGAAGGAATAAATATGGAAGAAGGTAGTATGTTCCTTGTAAACAATCCATATATTTCAGGCACACATCTGAATGATATAACAGTTTTCAGACCCATATTCTATTCAAACAAACTTATTGCTTTTGCTGCAAACAAGGCTCATCATTCAGATATTGGTGGGAAAGTTCCAGGTAGTATTTCAGTAGATTCAAAATCAATTTTTGAAGAGGGGATAATAATAAATCCTGTTTTTCTCTTGAAACATAATGAGTTCGTTGATGATGTTATATCTGTTATTTCCGCAAACTCAAGAAATCCTTATGAAAGAAAGGGTGACTTAAGGGCACAGGTGGCGGCAAATCTTACAGGGGAAAAAAGGGTTATTGAACTAATAAAAAAGTATGGACTGGAAACCTTTAGAGAATCTAATTCATTTGCATTTTCATATGCAGAAAACCTGTCTAAAAAGAGAATTGGTTCGATGAAAAAGGGTAATTATAAAGCCATTGATTATCTTGAGCATCCAAATGGTAAAAATATAAAGCTTCAGGTCCGATTGGAAATATTAGAAAAAAGAATAAATGTGGATTATGAAGGAACAGATAGACAGGTAGATATACCTTTAAATGCTGTCTTTGGGGTCACAATATCGGGTGTTTATTATGCATTTAGGACACTAATGGGTGAAGATATTCCTCTGAATCAAGGTGCTTTAAATGTGTTTGACATAAAAGCACCAAATGGAATTATTCTTAATCCAATATTTCCAGCTCCAGTTGCAGGTGGTAATGTGGAAACAAGTCAGAGAAATGTAGATTTAATATATCTTGCAATGTCTAAAATTTTGCCTGAAAAAGTACCAGCAGCAGCGGGAGGATCAATGAACAACGTAATGATCGGCGGTATTTTAAATGGAAAATCATGGGCGTTTTATGAGACCATTGGTGTTGGTATTGGTGCGAAAAAGGGAAAGGATGGAGTTGATGGTATTCAATCAAACATGACAAACACTATGAATACACCAATTGAGGAAATAGAAAGAAATTTTCCAATTATAATAAAAAAATATGAATTTAGAAAAGATAGTTCTGGTGCTGGTGAGTTCAGAGGTGGCTCAGGCATTATAAGGGAATACGAGATACAATGCAACAATGTAACTTTTACGTTTCTTTCTGACAGAGGTAAAATCAAGCCATGGGGTTTATTTGGTGGATTGAGCGGAGAAAATACAAAAGTTATAGCAAAAAAAGATGGAAAAATAAGATATGAAAATGTAAAATTTTCAATTAATTTGAACGAAGGGGATACTATTAGAATAATGACTGCTGGAGGAGGTGGGTATGGCTCTCCAAAAAAAAGATTAAGAAAAAAAATAATAAAGGATTTGGAAAACGGAATTATTTCAAAAAAATATATAGATAAATTTTATTAAAATATTCATTGAACTGGAGGATATGGTGGTTGAACGGATGGTGCAGGTGGAGGAACAAAAATGTTGTACCTGGACTTGAATTCATCAATCCCTGTATATGCAGAATGGTAACCTATAAGCTGTAATATGAAGGAAATAATTATAAGAACAATTGGTATTGCCAACGCGCCCAATATAACCGTTAATGATTGTGTGGTTAAACCAGAAGATAATGAAGGTGCTATTGCTGAAATTGATACGAATAGTAAAATTGGAAGAAGGATAATTGAAATAATATTCATAATTAAAGAATAAAGGAGATAATTGCCTGCACTGTGAAGTTTTCTAACTTGCAAATCCTCTGAAAGAAATTTGAGTGATTTTATTAATTTTATGTATGCCACTAAGTATATTATTATGTATATTATTCCCATTATACCAACAGCCCATAAAAGAATTAATAAACTAGAACCATTGGAAGCTGGTAAAGAAGATGTTGTTGTAACTACAGAAGCCGCTGTATAATATAAAATTAAAACAACTATATCCACAACAATGATAAGTAAACCATATATTATTGATGCAAGTAACCAGTTTCTTGTACTTCTGTAATAACCTGCATTCCTTAATGATGTTTTTGAAATCTTCCCAAAACCTATAATAAGGAGGATGAAACCAATAAAAACTATTATTGCACCTATAAAATTGATTAAAGGTATAATTGAAAGTATTGATCCGATGAATAGCCAGAAAAATGCGCTTCTTAATGAATCTAGATTATAGAGCAAATTATCACCAGGTGGGATATTCATAGAAGGAGGAACGTTTTGCTGAAATGGCTTAGCAGTTTGATCAAAGTTAGATTGTTGATCAAAATTATATCCACATCTAATACAAAAATGTGCGCTGTCTTCGTTAGGAGTTCCACAAACTGGACAAAATTTTGTCATTTTTTCTACCCCATCTGTTATTATTTATTAACTATATAAAATTTTTTTTAAAAAAAATTAATAAAATTTATATCAATTAAAACCATAAATATTTTATGGAATTTACTCAAAAAAGTAAAATAAAAAGGTATAAGGAAAGGGCCTCCTATAATGAAAATGATCTAAATTACATTCTTTCAAAAACACTTTACTGCAATGTTTCCTTCTGTGAAGATGGTCAGCCAACAATAATCCCAATGAATTTTGTTTATTTTGAAAAAGAAATTTATATTCATGGATCTCCAGAAAGCAGAATAATTAAGGAATTATCAAAAGGGAAAAATATTGCTTTAAGTTTTGTATATATCGAAAATATTGCAAAAGCAGAATCACTATGTAATTATTCAATGAATTATGCTTCTGCGGTTGTTTTTGGTCATTCTTCAGCCGTATTGGATAAAAATATAAAAATGAAAATTCTCATAGAACTTGGTAAAAAAGTTGATCCTGAAGGATACAAAAATGCTATTCCTCCAGGAGAAAATGAAATAGATAATGTTGCTTTAGTACGTGTAGATATTGAAGAATTTTCCTTAAAATCTAGAATTGGATTTAAATTTTGATGAGTGGTCTGATGAAATGTTAAGAGGATAAAATCCTTAAAACATTTTCTTCATTTATGTTTTGAGATTATATAGAGGTGAGAGAATGAATTATGTGGGTTTAGATATACATACAGAGAACATAGTCTATACTGTTTTGTCTGATGATGGAAATGTGAAAATGAGAGGAAAAATAGTAAATGATATAGAATATAT
>Ga0080006_1147040_pt1 | contig 14378 bp, 11 predicted proteins | sample RS3BMetagenome_FD_69209 | JGI IMG/M metagenome (GOLD analysis project Ga0080006, IMG submission 69209) | Ferric oxide microbial mat and aquatic microbial communities from Rainbow Spring, Yellowstone National Park, USA - RS3B (SPADES... ...
ACATGCCCACATCATATACACAATATTATCTAATGTCAAGCATAATATTGTCATTTACATGGGTACACATTGCCGACAAAAAACAGCCCGAAAACGCATCAAACGCAATACTATCAAGGGGTTTCTCTTCCGAAAATCACGTTTTGGGGGCGAAACTCCGGTTTACATGTTGCCTGATAAACCGACATCACGCGTGTCCGTAGCTCAATGCCGTAGCTCAATGCTGTAGCTCAATGCGGCAGCGTTGAGTTGGCGGCGGAATGCGATTGCATGACACGATGCACTTCCCCCGTCGCGACCGGTGCAGTGCGTGCCGAATTGGATCGCGAATTGTTCCATAACGCCAATCCGCAGCCAACCGTGACGCTGCCGCGTCAGGCTACCGATTTTTCCGGCATTGCGCGTTTAACGGTAACGCGGACGTAGCTCAACGCGGCAGCGTTGAGTTGGCGGCGGAATGCGATTCCATGACACGATGCAGCCTTCCCCCGTCGCGACCGGTGCAGTGCGTGCCGAATTGGATCGCGAATTGTTCCATGACGGCAATCCGCAGCCAACCGTGACGCTGCCGCGTCAGGCTACCGATTTTTCCGGCATTGCGCGTTTAACGGGCGTAGCTCAACGCGGCAGCGTTGAGTTGGACGCGGAATGCAGTTGCATGACACGATGCGTTTGCCCCGTCGCGACTGGTGCAGTGCGTGCCGAATTGGATCGCGAATTGTTCCATGACGGCAATCCGCAGCCAACCATGACGCTGCCGCGTCAGGCTACCGATTTTCCGGCATTGCGCGTTTAACCGTAACGCGGACGCAGCTCAATGCGGAAGCGTTGAGTTGGCGGCGGAATGCGATTCCATGACACGATGCAGCCTTCCCCCGTCGCGACTGGTGCAGTGCGTGCCGGGTTGGAGTGCGGATTGTTCCATAACGCCAATCCGCAGCCAACCGTGACGCTGCCGCGTCAGGCTACCGATTTTCCGGCATTGCGCGTTTAACGGGCGTAGCTCAATGCGGCAGCGTTGAGTTGGTAGCGGAATGCAGTTGCATCACACGATGCGTTTGCCCCGTCGCGACCGGTGCAGTGCGTGCCGAATTGGATCGCGAATTGTTCCATGACGGCAATCCGCAGCCAACCGTGACGCTGCCGCGTCAGGCTACCGATTTTTCCGGCATTGCGCGTTTAACGGGCGTAGCTCAACGCGGCACCGTTGAGTTGGACGCGGAATGCAGTTGCATGACACGATGCGTTTGCCCCGTCGCGACTGGTGCAGTGCGTGCCGGGTACCGGCGAATCGGTCATCGCTTGCTTAACGGGCACCGGCGGCGGACAATATCTTTGGTTTGTTAGACAGAGAGAGATGAACATGCCGGTCTATCATGTAATAGTCCACGGATTTTTCACATGGAACGCTGATAACCCTCAGGGTTATTACCGGCGCAAGCGCGGGCGGTATGCAGCGGAAGAGAAACTGGCATTGCATTGGACCCGCACGGCCCGCTTCCCCGCAGCTCGCTGGCACCGGGAGGACCAGGAAATTCTTCTGCGATCGGTCCTGGAATCAGCGGAGCGGCGTGAGTGGGACGTTTATGCGGTTGCTACACAAACCACGCACCTACATATCGTGGTAGCGTGGCAAACGCGACATTCGCCCCAGGAAGTTCAGCAAAAGCTCAAGCAAATCATGAGCCTGCAGATGGGAAGAACCTACGGCTACGGCCGCCGGTGGCTGGCGCGAAATGGCCAGCCGCAGCGTGTGAGGAACAGGGCGCACCTGCGGCGCTTGCTTTACGACTATCTTCCCACCCAGGCAATAAGTTTCTGGCGTAAAGATATTCCCGGATTGTGCGACGGCGTCCAGCGTTGACCAATCGCGCATGTCCGTAGCTCAATGCGGCAGCGTTGAGTTGGACGCGGAATGTGGTTTGGTGACACGATGCGTTTTCCCACGTCGCGACCGGTGCAGTGCGTGCCGAATTGGATCGCGAATTGTTCCATGACGGCAATCCGCAGCCAACCGTGACGCTGCCGCGTCAGGCTATTTTTTTTGCGTTGCGCGTTTAACGGACGTAGCTCAATGCGGCAGCGTTGAGTTGGTAGCGGAATGCAGTTGCATCACACGATGCGTTTGCCCCGTCGCGACTGGTGCAGTGCGTGCCGGTCGAGAGCGCAGCCATTTTCCATAACGCCAATCCGCAGCCAACCATGACGCTGCCGCGTCAGGCTACCGATTTTTCCGGCATTGCGCGTTTAACGGGCGTAGCTCAACGCGGCAGCGTTGAGTTGGCGGCGGAATGCAGTTGCATGACACGATGCGTTTGCCCCCGTCGCGACTGGTGCAGTGCGTGCCGAATTGGATCGCGGATTGTTCCATGACGGCAATCCGCAGCCAACCGTGACGCTCCCGCGTCAGGCTACGGGTTTTCCCGGCGTTGCGCGTTTAACGGGCGTAGCTCAATGCGGCAGCGTTGAGTTGGTAGCGGAATGCAGTTGCATCACACGATGCGTTTGCCCCGTCGCGACTGGTGCAGTGCGTGCCGGTCGAGAGCGCAGCCATTTTCCATAACGCCAATCCGCAGCCAACCATGACGCTGCCGCGTCAGGCTACCGATTTTCGAGCGTTGCGCGTTTAACCGTAGCGCGGACGTAGCTCAATGCGGAAGCGTTGAGTTGGCGGCGGAATGCAGTTGCATGACACGATGCGTTTGCCCCCGTCGCGACTGGTGCAGTGCGTGCCGAATTGGATCGCGAATTGTTCCATAACGCCAATTCGCAGCCAACCGTGACGCTGCCGCGTCAGGCTAATTTTTTTGCATTGCGCGTTTAACGGACGTAGCTCAATGCGGAAGCGTTGAGTTGGTAGCGGAACGCAGTTGCATGACACAACGTGCTTCCCCCGTCGCGACTGGTGCAGTGCGTGCCGGGTTGGATCGCGGATTGTTCCATAACGCCAATTCGCTGCCAACCGTGACGCTGCCGCGTCAGGCTAATTTTTTTGCGTTGCGCGTTTAACGGACGTAGCTCAATGCGGCAGCGTTGAGTTGGTAGCGGAATGCGATTCCATGACACGATGCACTTCCCCGGTCGCGACCGGCGCAATGCGTGCCGGGTTGGAGCGCGAATTGTTCCATGACGGCAATCCGCAGCCAACCATGACGCTGCCGCGTCAGGCTACGGATTTTTCCGGCGTTGCGCGTGCCGGCAGGCGAAGCTGTAAAAAAAGCGGCGGACGCGGTTCAACCGCGCCCGCCGCTACAAGGGATTTATGGGAGCAAAGTTTTAGGCCTTGATGTTGGAACGGCGGCGATTGAGCCCCATTGTGGCCAAGGCGATGCCGCCCGCCAGTACAAGAGCAAAAGTCGCCGGAAGCGGCGTGGCTGAAATGGGCGAGCCGGTGACAGCAATGCTGTTGAAATAACCGTTCCCCGCTGTATTGGTGTCAAAGACCTCAAATTGATTCAACGCGCCCGAAACCACACCGGAATGGGTAGCCAAGCTCGTGCCTGACGTATTATCAATGCTCAACGTGTAATTCTGATTACCGCCAGCAGCGGATCCACCTAGGGTAAACGACACATTGATTCCAGCACTGAGGTCGCTGAAGTTCACGCCAGAAACTGTATAACTACCGGACGCGTCAATTAGTGTCATGGCGTCCGAACCGCCTGCTTGGTATTTGAGCGTAAACGGCGTCACCGCCCCGCCGGCTTCTTGGAGATTGAATCCGAAGGCGCTGCCGGATCCCCCGACTCCGGCGCTCGCCAGGTCGATGCTAAAGGTCTGCCCGTCGCGCAGAGTCCCGACCGTCGCCGAACTGCCAACGCCAGGAAGGAATCCGCGAGTGATGTTGATATTTGAATTGCCACTTCCGCCGTTAGCATAGACGCCCCAAGAGTTGCCGCTTGTCGCAATCGGCGGATTTGCGCCTAGAAGGGATGTCGTGTTGGCAAGGAAAGCCCCCGCCGAACCGCCGTTTGGATTCGCACTGAACGTCCAGCCCCCAAATCCACTACCCAAGTTGTCAGCGCCTCCAGTAGCGCTCCAGCCGCCTGTACTCGTGCCGTAATTCCCCGCATTATCCGACGCCACCAGCGCCGCGTGCGAACTTTGGCTGATACCGGCGATGGCCAGTGTGGCCAGCGCGGATAATGCCAGGAGTTTGGATACTCCGAATTTTCTTCCGTAGCGTTCTTGAAACATACCCATAACCGAGTCTCCCTATAAAAAGGAACCAAACACAGCGGTAGACACCCGCTGTCAAAATCCGAACATCATTTAACCGGTTTACCATTCCGGCCTATAAAAAGCCCTCTTTGCCAACTGCGATTGAGGACTTCATACAACAACGAACGCTCTACAATTCTCCCGTAGGTTCTGAAGCGAACCCCGGCAGACAGGAATAGTGTAGTTCCATTGATGTTTTATGTCAATAACAAAGTCCTTATTTTCCAATTTTTTGATGCGACAGGAAACATGGCGGCGGATTTACAGCATTTGCCGCTGGGCGGGCGACGCGGCAGGGGGAATATTATGTCGTAAATTCGCTAAATGGAATATTTTAATTTGACATGATTTAAGATTTTGTTAAACTGATTAAACAGTTAAACGTGGTGTTCACTTGCGGGACGGGTGTAAGAAAGTGAAGGATTCAGTATGGCTGCAAAATTAAGAAATGAATCACCTGAACCGTCCGGCATTGCCGCCGCAGCGTTGGCTGCCACCGAACCAATCCAGGTAAAATTTGATGCCTCCCCCGGCGAAGAAAAGCCCCCGGAGCGGATCAGCATTCGTGATGTCGCCAAAGAAGCGGGCGTTTCTGTGGCCACGGTTTCCATGGTGCTTAATGAAAATCCGCGCATCAGCCGGGCAACACACATCCGCGTACAGCGAATTATTGATAACATGGGGTATCGGCCCAATCGGCTGGCGCAAAGTCTTTCCAGCCGATATACACAAGTGCTCGCTGTCATGCTGCCGCCCCTGCGTCACGCTTTTGCTGATGCCTATTTTGGGGAGATTCTCAGCGGCATATCCGACCGGGCCGGAAAGCTGGGCCACAAGCTGTTAATTGAACAAGCCAAACCGCAATACATAAAAGAAGGCAAGCATCTAGAACTTTATGAGCGGCGGTTTGTTGATGGCGTACTGTGCCTGGGGTTTAATGAAAAACACACATTCCTATCTGACCTGCGGCAATACCCGATGATTCTGGTGGACAACCGCTTTGGCGATGGCATGCTGGATTACGTGCATTGCGACTACCGCATGGGGGCGAAACAAGCCATGAACTGCCTGCTGCAACTGGGGCACCGGAACATCGGCATGATTTATGCCGCGCCCGAAAGCCCCACCGCCCGGGATGTTCTGGAAGTTTATACCACCGAATTGCGCAACGCGGGCATTGACCCCAAAGAATCCTGGCTGGCGGATGGCTGTTTTACGGATGAAGGCGGCGCAGCGGCAGCCCACCTGCTGACCACCCGTGACAAGGACATTACCGCACTGTTGTGCGGTAATGATAAAATGGCCTTGGGCGCGATACGTTATCTGGTCGAGCACGGGCACAAAGTTCCGCAGGATATTTCCGTGGTGGGCTTTGATGATATTCAACATTTGGCCTATGCCAATCCAAGTTTAACCACCGTGCATTTGCCGTTGTATGAATTGGGCGTAGCGGCGTGTGAACGACTTGTAAGCCGGATTCGCGGGAAGCTGGATCGTGTCGCGGATGTGCTGCCCACGCATCTGGTGCTGCGCGAATCTACCAGTATTGTGCGTACGCGATAGCACTGTTCCGCCCAACAGCCTTGGCGGGATGTTCCCGCCGTGCAATTTTATTTCGACAGTATCAGGAATTACCTCATGACGTTTCGATCTCTTTGCTCGAGCATTTGTACCGCCTGCAAAACCCCAGCCGTTCTTGCCGCAGCGCTGGTGGGGTTATTGATCATCGCGGCACCCATCAACGCGATAAGCGCTTCGGCATCACCGGAGAAACTCGCAGCCATACCCATGAAAATTCGGCATGTTTTTACATATCACCCCCCCACAGGTATGCACGTGCGCAGCGTAAATGTCGCTGGAGATTTTAATAACTGGTCGCCCACCGCCAACCCGATGCGACGCATGGCCGACGGGCGCTGGGCAACCAGCGTGTTACTGTCTCCGGGACTTCATGCCTACAAGTTTGTGCTTAATGGCCACCATTGGATCAATGATCCCGCGGCGAACCCCAAGCTCAATATCAGCGATGGACAGGGTGGCGTGAATTCACAAGTGACCGTCGCGTCGCCCTGGCAAATCATGCCCGCTCCGCAGGCTGATAACATCAGCCCGGCGGCCCTTTCATTCAATCCTGAAGACATCAACCAGATGGATGTGGTATCCCGGCATTATCTGCGCCTTGAATTGACAGCGCAAAGCGGCGCACTATCTCAAGCGGTTGTCGATGTCCTCCAGCCGGACGCCGCCGTGAAAGCCTATTCGCTGCGGAAAGAATCCGACCACTTGGGCCGTTGTATTTGGGGTACCATCCTGAATGTTCCGACGCCGGCGATCCGCTATTACTTCACTGTTACGCACGGCACCGCCACACGTTACGTCGCTGACGGATATTTATACACTTCCGCGCAAGCCGCCCGGCAGCACGCGTACACAGCAACGATGCGATCGTCGGTTGTCACGCCCGGCTGGGCGAAGCGGGCCGTCTGGTATGAGATATTTCCCGAACGCTTTCGCAACGGGAATAAAGCCAATGACCCGTCGCCGCATATTCCCTGGCGCTGGCCCTGGACCAAGCCATATCGCCCCGCCGGCGAACATGGTAATTTTTATAGTTATGTATACAACCGCTTTTACGGTGGTGATATACAAGGCATTCAGGATGAATTGCCTTATTTGCGCCGACTTGGTGTGAACAGTTTGTATCTTACACCAGTGTTTGAATCGCCGAGTATCCATAAATATGATCCTTCCAGTTTTATCCATGTTGATGACGGATTCGGGGTCAAAGGTTCTCTGGAAAAGTTGCACGGGGAAAATCCGTTAAATCCCGCAACGTGGCAATGGTCGGCATCGGATAAAGTATTTTTACATTTCATAAAAGTAGCGCACAAACAGGGCTTCAAGGTGATTATCGATATTCCATTCGGCCATTGCGGAAAAAATTTCGGGCCGTTTCAAAATGTTTTAAAATATGGCCGCAAATCTCCCTACGCCAGTTGGTTTCAGATTATCAGTTGGGGACCGCCCGTGAAATATAAGGCTTGGGATGGCGTGGATGGGTCCATGCCGATGTTTGCGCTTAGCAAACGCTACGGCTTGGCGAAAGAGGTTCGCAATTACATGTTTGCCGCCACTAAACGCTGGCTGGCACCCAACGGCAATCCGGCCAACGGCGTTGATGGCATCCGCCTGGATACCGCCCCGGATGTTCCGCATGTATATTGGATTGCCTGGCGAAAGCTGGTCAAAAAGATCAATCCTAAGGCGGTTATAATCGGAGAAGTCTGGCCGCCGGCGCAGGCGTGGCTGAATAAAGGCAATCAGTTTGACGCGGTGATGAATTATCCATTTGCCACGATCTGCACGAATTATTTTGCCGACCGACGCGGGAAAAATCTGCCGGGAATCGGCCCCAAACGCTTCGGCAATCGATTGATGCAGTTGCTGGACTATTATCCGTATCAGGTGGACCTGGATCAGATGAATATTATCGACAGCCAGGATACTGACCGCTTCGTGTCCCGAATTATGAATCCGCTGCTGAATTTTAATGCCAATGACCGGCTGCAAACCAATCCACATTACAACGCCGGCGAACCGACGCCGCAGGCCTACCGTCGCTTGGAGCAAACCGCGGCCTTCCAAATGAGTTTTGTCGGCGCGCCGTGCATCTGGTATGGCGATGAAGTGGGCATGTGGGGTGCCAGTGATCCGGCGGATCGCCTGCCGATGGTTTGGAAAGATCTGGAACCCTATGACGCACCGGATGTGCGCGTGCATGAACGGGTATTGCAATTTTATCGGCGGGCCATTGCCATGCGGCGACAACTCAAGGCACTGCAACTCGGTTTTTATGGCCAATTATTAGCCTATCCGCGGCGCGACATTTTTGCTTTCTATCGCAGTCTGGGAAAACAGAATGTATATATTGTAATAAACCGCAGCAATTCCGAGCACACGGTGCGGATACCGATTTTCAAAGCCGACCGCGGGCATCATCTTTTGAATTATCTGAACCCCGCACAAATGCGGCTGGATTATCCGCCACTGGCCGCTGGCAAAGGAAGACCGATTTTAATTAAACGCGCAATCGGCTATGTGGCAAGCGGACCATTCCTGACGTTGCATCTGAACCCCTGGGGCACGGCCGTATTGGCGCGCTACGCGCGGGGAAAGATGAATTCCCCATGGTAATATAAACCGCGGCGGTCCAGAGGAACTGAGATTGTTATATGCCCTGCTAAAACCTCTGGCTGGTCCGCGCTTATCCGTTATACTGTGGTCAGGAACGGAAGAGCGCCCGGGCCATGCCGCTTGTTCTGAAACTTAGGGACAAGGCCATCGGACATACGCTTTGCCGCGGGAAAGTGACTCCGGTATTGCTGGAAAAGCCCTCCGATGTGGAGGGGCTAAATCGTTTGACCTCGCATATACCAGCGGGGAATAGGAGGTGGCACCATGCCCGCGCGCCCAAGGCTTGCTAAGCTCAGCATTGAAGGCTTTAAAAGTATTAAAGTATTGCGTGGGTTCGCCCCGGGTCCATTGACTCTGCTGATCGGTGCCAATGGTGCCGGAAAGAGCAACTTCATTTCTTTCTTCCGCATGCTTAGCCACGTTATGGCAGGCAACTTGCAGGGGCACCTTACGCAAACGGGCAAGGCTCACTCCTGGCTCCATGACGGCCCAGCCGTTACGCCTGAAATCCGCGCCTCATTTGAAATTCAAGCCGAAAAGGGAATCAACGAATATGAATTTGGTTTGGACTATGCGGCGACAGATCGGCTCTATTTCCAGTATGAACGCTTTCGCTACCTGCCCACTGGGGTCGCTGCAGGGGCGCGCGTGGCACTGGGCCAAGGGCACGAAGAGTCACTGTTAAAAGCCCGCGCTGAAAAGCAGGAACCGACGCCAAAAACAATCTACGCCATGTTGCAGAAATTTGTGGTATATCAATTTCACAATACGTCATTTACATCCCGAATGCGCCAGTCTTGGGGCGTTGATGATGGGCGCTGGCTTAAGGAGGATGCGGGAAATCTGGCGGCCGTCCTGCATCGGCTGAAGATGAACGCCGGCTCCGCTGCGTATTACCATCGTATTGTCGATACTCTTCGACAAAGCTTACCTTTTTTTGATGATTTTCAATGGGAGCCGGAAAACGGAAATGTACTTCTGTCTTGGCGAGAACGGGGCACAGACTGCATTTTTGGTGCTCACCAGGCATCCGACGGAATGCTGCGATTCATGGCCTTGACGACCCTGCTTTTACAACCTGCTGACGCGCTTCCTGATCTGCTAATTCTCGATGAGCCGGAACTCGGCCTGCACCCGCATGCAATTGCGACGATCGCCGGATTAATCAAGGCGGCATCGCAGAGCATTCAGGTAATCGTTGCGACGCAATCTGCACCGCTGTTAAGCGCCTTTGAACCGCAAGATGTGGTGGTTGTGGAACGACACGGGCGAGAATCCACCTTTCACCGCCTGGATCAGGCTGCGCTTCAATCCTGGCTGGAGCGATACAGCCTTGGCGAACTTTGGGAAAAAAACGTGCTTGGCGGGAGGCCGGGATGACACACCTTAACGCAATTGTTGAGGGCGACGCGGAAGAGCGCTTCGTCAACGAGGTGTTGTCCCCGCACCTTCGAGGATTCGGGATTACGACGTCGGCCAGCAAGGTGGTCACAAGTGGTCGCCGGGGCAATGCGGCTGCACAGGGTGGCGGCAGACGCTATGGCCACTGGAAGGATGATCTTAGCTCTTGGATCAAGGCTCAGGGACGGAACCGGGACGTTTGGTTTACAACAATGCTTGATTATTACGGGTTAGGAGCATTTGTCGATGATTTTCCCGGCTACGGACAAACGGCGGGGGAACGACGAGCCGTCGATCGCGTCGCAAAATTGGAATCCGCATGGGCGAACGACATCAACTTTGACCGCTTTATTCCCTATCTGCAGATCCATGAATTCGAAGCCCTGTTGCTCGTCAAGTGCGAGGTATTCAAAGAAATTTTTATTGAAGAATCTGACGCGGTAGATGATTTATCGGCTGACCTGCGCAGCACCGGAAAAACACCGGAGGAAATTAATGATGGTAAAACCACTGCGCCATCAAAGCGGATCATTAACCATCTGCCTGCATACAAAGTACGCAAGGGGTCGGCAGGGCCACTAGCAGCTGCGAAAATCGGCCTGCCCGCACTGCGGCGGGCGTGCCCACATTTCAACAAATGGCTGTCCTCCCTTGAGTCACTGAAAGCATAATTCATTATGGGTTGGTACTCCACAATTTTCATTTGCGTAATGCGGGGCTGGTTAGTACCATCATTTTTTAGCTGCGCCCGCAGAAGCTGCAAGATTACCTGCGTTGTGAAGGGGTTGGACGGGGGACTTGGTGCGTGTGGCATTGAGTCTTATACATAAATACTTCTATCTGACACGGAGTCATAACACCATGGTAATTCAATCGGGACCGTCGGTAAATTACACCTTTACCATGCGGTTGAGCTATCCCAACGGCATCGGAATGTTTTCACGCATTACTCAGGTCATCGGAAAATTTGCCGCCGATCTTGGGGCGGTGGATATTGTATCCAGTGATTCCAAACTCATGACACGCGATATTACCGTCCGTGCACGGGATCAGGAGCATATTCAACAGATTGTCACCGCTGTGCGCAAAATTAAAAAAGTCAAAGTGGTTCAAGTATCGGATCGGGTATTTCTCCTGCATCTGGGGGGGAAAATCGGCATTCAGAATAAAGTCCCCATCACCACGCGCGACACACTTTCCATGGCCTATACACCCGGCGTGGCCCGGGTTTCCATGGCCATCGCGGAGGATCACGCCAAAGCGTGGCAATTGACCATCAAGGGAAATTCTGTCGCCGTGGTCAGCGATGGCACCGCGGTACTGGGGCTGGGAGACATCGGCCCGGAAGGAGCCATGCCGGTGATGGAGGGCAAAGCCATGCTGTTTAAGGAATTTGCCAATATCGACGCGTGGCCCCTGTGCCTGAACACCAAAGATACCGATGAAATCGTGCGCATTGTCAGTGCGGTGGCGGTAAGTTTTGGCGGCATAAATCTGGAAGACATTTCCGCGCCGCGCTGCTTTGAGATTGAAAATCGGCTTAAAGAAGCGCTGGATATTCCCGTATTTCATGACGATCAGCATGGAACGGCAGTCGTGGTGCTGGCGGCATTGATTAATGCGCTGCGGCTTACGAATCAGAAACTCGCGGATCTGAAAATTGTCATCGCCGGGGCCGGCGCCGCCGGCACCGCCATCGCAAAAATCCTGCTTAATGCTGGAGCCGGCGATATTCTGATCTGCGACCGCCACGGCATTATCCATGAGGGGAGAACCGACGGCCTGAAGGATAATAAACTCTGGCTGGCGCAACATACCAATCCGCATAACGTACACGGAACGTTGGAAGACGCTCTGAAAAACGCCAATGTCCTCGTTGGCGTATCCGGCCCCGGATTGCTGAATGGCAAGGCGTTGAAAAAAATGGCCAAGCATCCCTTTATTTTTGCCTTGGCCAATCCCGTACCGGAAATTATGCCGGAGGAGGCGGGCGGCAAGGCGTTTATCATGGCCACCGGACGCAGTGATTATCCTAATCAGATCAACAACGTTTTGGCGTTTCCCGGAATTTTTCGCGGCGCGTTAAATGTGCGGGCCAGAGAAATAAATGAAGAAATGAAACTTGCGGCGGCACATGCAATTGCCGGCTGTATTTCCGCCAAAGAGCTGAATCCGGAATACATTGTGCCCAGCGTATTTAACCGTGATGTCAGCGTGCGCGTAGCCGCCGCCGTGCAAAAAGCCGCAATCAAAACCGGGGCCGCCCGCCGCGTAAAGTCATAGACCGCCCCACTGTTTGCCCAAACGGCTTTATCCTTCAATGGTTTTCAGCGCGTAACGCGTAAGCGCAGAACAGTTATGGAGTATGGCTGAAACACGTAATGAAAGCGGCTCGCGGCACCACTGAATGCAGTTGTTTTCGGTACTACCCGCGCGGGGTGATTGAAGGTGTTGTCCAAGCCTGGATTCTTTTCGTGCAAAATAATGGCGGTACCGGCGCCGGCCACTTTTGCGAATCCTTTCAAGTTAATGGTCGCAGGAATCGAATGGCCCGATGCGTTGTCCACTTTAATGATCAACAGATGTTTGCTGGCGGCTACACCCGCATCAGCAAACAGTTGCGGCATGCGCCTATTTTTTACAACTAACCCGGTAACCCGCACATGCGTGGGATATACCACCGCCGGTTTGTTGTGATTAAACAGATATTGCACCCAATACGAACTGCGGCCAAAGGCGCTTTTGTCATTAAATTCAATAAGATTAATGCGACACGGAACCGCACCCGCATTGTCTATTGCCACGCCATAAGAGGCCAAACGCACCATGTCGCAATTGCGTTCCATACCAATCATAAAAGCCGTTTCCGCCAGGGTGGATCGAAAATCACCATATTTGGCGCGGGTATTTCCAACAGCATACTCACCGACGAATATTTTCGGAGCCGTACGCGGATAACGGTTGTATAGAGTGGCATGATTCAAAAACCATCGCTGGCTATGATAATAGTGCTTATCAACAATACTTAATGGCCCGGACGGAATTCCGCCCCAATCATCCGCAATTGGAATCACATTAGGAAAGGCTTTATGCAATTCGGCTGCCATGATGTGATAATTATGATTGTACGAAGGGCCGCCATTTTCATTGCCAATTTCAAGATATTTGAGATCAAAGTGGGCGGGGTGGCCACATTGGGCACGCAACGCGCCCCATCGCGTATCACCGGGATCATTGGCGAACGCCACCGCCGTGAGCATCTCATGTATGTACACATTGAGATTAGTTCCGGGAATAGTTGGGGCACTGTGCAGCAGTCCGGCGCTGGTACAATAAAGTGGCGCGGCACCAACGCGTTGCGCCAATTCAAGCCAACCCAAATACCCAAAGCCATCCGTATCCCGATACCCCCAATAATTGACGTGTCCGGGCCGATCAATCATCGGGCCTACGGTTTGCCGCCAGTTATAACTGTCATCCAGCGAATAACCTTCAATGTAATTACCCCCCGGAAAACGCAGGAAGCCGGGGTGCAGCCGCTTGAGCAATCCCAGCAGATCGTGCTGGATAAATTCCGCCTTGCCGGTTTTTGCCGATATCGGAAACATCAGGGCCAAATTGATGTCAAACGTTGCCGGAGCAGATGTCGTCAACGTCATGGCACCATGATAGGTTGAGCCGGTAGCCCGCAACAAACAGGTGTAACGCCTCCATGCGGCACCGGAGAGCGTTACTTCCGCATGGGCGAAATGTTTTGTACCGCTCACATTGGCCAAACCAACCTGGATGTTTACACGGCCCGCATTCGGTGTGCGGGCGTAAAAAGATAGTTTATATGCGCGTCCCTTTTTAACAGGCATCCCCCAGTATCCCACATTCGCAACGCCTCCTCCCGCATTTTTTACCACCACTTGTAAACTTAACCGATGTGCAGCGGAAAGCGGCATTTGCTTTTGAACGCTTAACGTAACCGACCCCGGAGTTAACTCCACCGGCTTCCAGGCCAACAGAGGTCCGCCGGATGGCGGTGAATGAATATGGCCATTGGCACTGATCCATGCAACATCAGGTCCATTTTTCACGCGATTAAAATGTCGCAGCCGCCGCAGGTGGCCATTGACTTTTCGCCATCGGCCATGCACCACTTTGCAATCTGCGGGCGGCACATCATTTTGAAAATCCGGATTCCGGATCATCTGCGCATAAAGCCCACCATCGACATCATGACAGATATTTTCAATAAACACTCCCCACATCCGCGGATTTTCCGCCCGACCCGGTCCGGCGGCATCAACAGTTATCCGGACCTGCGGTGCGGCTGCGGCAATGGTTCCCGATACACCGGCCAGTAAAGCCATTGCAATGGTCGCTTTAGCAAGCATCACACTGATTTTCATATCACGCTCCAATCTGTTATTTCTGTGGTATATACCACTGGGCCAGTCCGGCATCAAAGAACTGACCGCCTGTGGTTTGCAGCACGTGTACCGCCATGAGGTTGCGGCCAGGGTGCAGGGCTTTCTTCCCGGCGGGGGTTAAGCGCAACGGCACATAACTGGTGC
>Ga0080006_1148788_pt1 | contig 14365 bp, 11 predicted proteins | sample RS3BMetagenome_FD_69209 | JGI IMG/M metagenome (GOLD analysis project Ga0080006, IMG submission 69209) | Ferric oxide microbial mat and aquatic microbial communities from Rainbow Spring, Yellowstone National Park, USA - RS3B (SPADES... ...
CAGAAGCGGGAGAGGTCGTCGTCCACGGCAGCACCTCCTTGACCCGGCGGGATCGGGGATAACGTCGGAAGTCGATTGAAAACCAAAGGCTTGCGAGTTTCAATGGGCTTGAGACACCACCCTTTTTCCCACTCCTCGGCCTTTGTTCCCGGGCCGAGATTGGCGAATTCTCCGCCCTCCTTGCGGACGCTCGCTAGCGCCTCGTCCGGCGGGACGCTTCGATCACAACCAGCTATCAGGCCCAGAAGAACCACGGTCATCCCACGGATCAAGCGACGAGAACGCATGGGCTTCGCCTCAGATGAGTTTGCGATGTCCGGATCATGACGTCAGAGTATCCCTTCGAATCCGATTCGAATTCGATGGGGCAGACGATCGGGCCGCGGTGCCAGATTGTCGAAGGTTCGAGGAGCATCCATGCTCCGGTTCGCGAGTTCAAAATCCGCGATCAGCCCTCTGGCCTGGACCGTCGAATCGAATGGTATCAGAGAGGAGATGACGACCAAACAATTATTTTTTTCCGAAGTGCTAAAAAAAGTTTGTGTTGTTCGGACCGATCGGAGATAACTCGTCACCAGGCGATTTGACCGACGGATAGGAACGTCTGATCCATACAAGCATGGTTGCCGCTGTGAGTCAACAGTCGACTCAAGCGATGATCGATGGAATGGATCAAGCCCTGTCCGGTTGATCGTCGTGGAAGGGTTTTGTGATCGAGTTCGGGATCTGAAAAGCGCCGATCATCGCCCGGACGAGTCCCGGTCTCGTCGGTGTGAGGGCCGCTCCGCGCGGTCGATCATTCGACTCGGGAGCGAAACGATTGGCTTGTGTGAAAGCATGGCCTGACGACCGCGAAGACCTGGGGGTGAGGCATGGTGGACGCCGGCAGTCGAACAGCCTGGGACACGATCGGGCAGCCGATCCATTTCCCCCGATCCGGTCTGACCGTCAAGAATCGAATCTTCCGGTCGAGTATCTCCGGGACATTCGACGCCTATGACGGGACGGGAGACTACGCCCGGCTCAACTGGGAGGAGAAATTCGCCAGGGGAGGAACCGGGGCGATCATCTCCTCCTATGTTCCTGTCTCGTTGCGAGGAAGAATCTACCCGCGCTATGCAATGATTCACAACGATAGCACCATCGGCTTCTGGAGGGCGGTGGGGGAACGTGTTCACAATTATGATTGCAAGTTCATCATGCAGCTCAGCCATTCGGGGCGGCAGCAGGATGACCGAGGTGCCGAGAACCGGTTCAGGGTCGGGATGAGCTCGACAAGCCGGATGGATAGTTTCCATGGCTTGCTCTGCGAGGCGATGACCAAGTCGCAGATCGACGAGGTCGTCGAGCAATTCGGCCTGGCCGCCCGCCGGGCCCAGAAGGCCGGGCTCGATGGCGTCGAGACCCACTCCTCGCACGGCTATCTGATCAACCAGTTCCTCTCCTCGGGGATCAACGACCGGACCGACGAGTACGGCGGCTCGCTCGAAAATCGGGCGAGGTTCTTGAGGGAAATCATCGCCTCGATCCGGGCCCACACCGAGGGGCATTTTCACCTGCAATGCAAGATCTCGGCCATCGATGCCAACAACGCGATCTATCCCTTCGAGAAGAAGGGGAACGTCCTCGCGGATTCGGTTCAGGTCTGCAAGTGGCTGGAAGAAGATGGAGTCGACGCGATTCACGTCTCGACCGGGAGCATCTTCCCGCACCCTCGGGGGCCGGCGGGTGACTTCCCGATCGACCTCGTCAGCGAGGTCTACGACCCGATCATCTCGTCGGGTGTTCGCGGTTGGTCGAACGCGAAAATCTTCCGGAGCCCGATTTTCTCGCGACTTCTCCGCTGGTGGTGGCGGCACCGTCGCGGGCCGATCATCGAAGGAATCAACGCCGAGCACGCCGCCGAGATCAAGAAAAATGTCTCGATTCCGGTGATTCTCAACGGAGGGATGCAGCGAGCCTCGTTGATCGCCCGGGTCATCGATGACGGGATGGCCGACGCCGTGAGCATCGCCCGCCCCTTGATCGCCAATAACAATTTGCCGCAACTCTTCGCCGAGGGGCACGACCTGGCTCCTCGCCCCTGCTCGTTCTGCAACCGGTGCCTGCTCGCCGACCTCAAATATCCCCTGGGCTGCTACGACCTGTCACGGTTCGACGACGACTATGACCGGATGATCGCCGAAGTGATGACGGTGTTCCACCCTTCCCCTTACGAAACTCAGGCCGACTGAGGCTCCACTCATGCCGCTCCCTCAATATCCGCTGCCGGTCTGGCATCTCGACCCGCTGCCCCCGGTTGAGGCCAAGCTCCGCCAGATGAAGCGAAGGCGTGTTTTCATTGTCTTGTTGGTCCTGGCGGCTCTCGGGCTCTTGATTTACTGGCGATACGTCGCGGAGGTCCCGCGCGACTTCTCGAAAATCGACGACCACTTCAAGTATGGCTCGATCGGGTCGGAATATGGGAACGGCTTACCGTTCCGGATCTGGCAAGTCCTGCCGGAAATGTTCCCCGAGTATCTCCCGAAAAATGGCCTGACCGGCTACGAGTCGCTGGGGTTCGTGGTCGAGAAAGACAAGGACGGCCGCCCCCTCTTCGAGACGCCGATCGGCTTCTCCCGGAGACGGATCGCCGCCCAGATTGAACTGATCAGCGTCAACTGCGCGTCGTGTCACGCGTCGACTTATCGAGGGGTTCCGACCGAGCCTCGCCAGGTCATGCTCGCGAGCCCGGCGCACCGGGTCGACCTGCTCGCCTACTTCGGGTTCCTGATCCGGTGCGCCGAGGACCCTCGGTTCACCGCCGATAACCTGATGGCCCGGATCGAGGCGAAGGGCGGGCTCGACCCGATCGAGCGGATCGCCTACCGGTCGATCGCCATCCCTCGGACCCGCGAGCAACTCTTGCTGATGTCGGGGAAGTCGAAACGACTCTTCGAGAATCCGTCGGGCGTCGGTCGGATCGACACGTTCACGCCCTACAAGCTGATTCAGTTCAGCTATCGAGACCCCGAGTTGCTCCGGCCGGGAAATACCGACCTGCCTTCGATCTGGAACCAGGCGCCCCGGGTCGGCATGCAACTGCACTGGGACGGCAATAACACGTCGATCCATGAGCGCAACATCAGCGCGGGGATCGGCGCAGGGGCCAGCCCCACGTCGATCGACCTACCTCGCTTGAAGCGGATCGAGGACTGGCTCTTGACCCTGCCCCCGCCGAAGTGGCCCTCGGGCTGGAAGTTCGACCAGGCTCTCGCCGATCGCGGCAAGCCGCTGTACCTCCGATACTGCGCCGAGTGCCACGGGACGCCCGAGGGAGGTTTCAAGGGGGGGAAGGTCGGGACCGTCGTCCCCCTGGCCTTGATCAAGACCGATCCCGAGCGGCTTATGAGCTACACATATGATTTCATGAGCAACCAGTATTCGCTGGGGACCGACCAGGACTGGCGGTTTCACACCTTCCGCAAGACCGATGGCTACGCGAATCAGCCGCTCGACGGCATCTGGGCCCGCGGTCCTTATCTTCATAACGGCTCGGTGCCCACCCTCCGCGACCTCCTGGAGCCGAGCGACCTGAGGCCCAAGATGTTCTACAAGGGCAACGACGTGGTCGAGCAGACTCGCGTTGGGTTCGTTTCCGATAAAGATCGCCAAGGAGACGAGATTTTCCAGAAATACGAAACCTCAAAGATCGGCAACAAGAACGTCGGTCACGAGGGTCCGGCTTACGGAACCGATCTGAAAGCCCCCGAGAAGGATGCCCTGGTCGAATACCTCAAGACCTTCTGATTCCCGACGTCTTCGAAACTCCACCGACGGGGGTTGGCCTCGATGAAGCAGCCGCATGTCTGGTTTGGTCGGGCGATGTGGTTCGGCATCCTGGCGGATCTGGCGCTGGGGCTGCCGGGGATTTTTTATCCCAACGCCATGCTGAAGTTGACCGGTCAGTCCCTCGCGCTGGAGTCGCCGATCTGGCCCGCCTTCGCGTCGCTCCTGCTCTGCCTGATCGCCGTCTTCTACATTCCAGGAGCGAACGACCCCTACCGATACCGGGCGACCGCCATCCTCTCGGTCCTGGCCAGGCCGCCGGGGGTCTTTTTCTTCCTGTTTCTCTGGCCCCACATCTATCCGGCGTTTGGCTATCTCGACTTGGTCCTGTTCCTGATCCAGGCCCCCCTGCTCTACCTGACGCTCCGTCGAAGGCCCTGAATCCATTTGAGGTTGGTCGTCCCCGGCGCGACTGTCCGAGATCAACCGCGACGACCCGAAGGACTTCACCCATGCTCGCCGAGCCCGAACACCAGATCATCCACCCGGTCCGCTCGTTCCCCTATCGCCTGGTGATCGCGGTCACGGCCGTCCTGGCCGTCCTGGCGATCGGCGGGTTCCTCTACGCGAAGCTGTTCCGCGTCGTTCCGGTCAACTATGCCGATGATCTGGAAAACTTCAAGTATGGCTCGATCGGGACCAACCCGTCGACCGGATTACCTTATGACATCTGGATGGTCCTGCCGCGCATCTTTCCCGAGTATCTCCCCGGCAACGGCGGTTATGCCTCGGTCGGGATGACCTGGGAGCCCGGCCACGAGACGCCGGTCGGCTTCACCAAGATGACGATCGGGTTCGAGAGGATCGCCGTGAACTGCGCGGCGTGCCACTCGGGGACCTTCCGCAAGCAAGGTCAGGCGAGCCCGACGATTTATCCAGGCGCTCCCGCCCACCAGTTCAACCCACAGGCTTACCTCCGGTTCCTGTCGAAGTCGGCCCGCGATGCTCGGTTCAACGCCGACGTGATCCTGAAAGAGATCGAGTACTTCGTGCCGCTCTCGGCGGCCGACCGTGCTCTTTATCGCTCCACGATCATCCCTCAGACGCGGGCGGCTCTCCTGGCTCAGGCCGACCTGAATCAGTGGCAAGAGTCGAGGCCCGACTGGGGTTGCGGCCGGATCGACCCGTTCAATCCGGTCAAGTTCGGCACCCTGAAGATGGACCCGAAGAAGGATACCGACGGCTCGAACCGCTACGACACGGTGGGGAACTCCGACATGGTGCCGATCTGGAGCCTGAAGGGGCGGGACGGCACCCGACTTCACTGGGATGGGCTGGAAACCTCACTTGAAGAAGTGGTCATCACCGGGGCGGTCGGCGACGGGACCGCCTTGAAGGATGTCGATTACCCGGCGATGAAGCGGCTCCAGAAGACCCTCGAAGAACTGCCCGTCCCCCCCTTCCCTTACGAGGACGACCCGAAATCCCCTTACCATCGGGACACGGTCGCCATCGACAAGGGCGCGAAGGTCTACGAGTCGGCCGGCTGCGCGGTCTGTCATACGCCGGGTCAGGCACGAACCTACAAGGTGATCCCGATGGCGGAGGTCGGCACCGATCCCGAGCGGCACAAGCTCTGGGGGAACGACGCGGCGGCGCTCTACAACGACTACGCCAAGGGCTATCCCTGGAAATTCAACAAGCTGGTCGGGACCAACGCCGGCAAGGACGACGGCTACGTCTCGCCCGACCTCCGGGGAATCTGGCTCCGGGCGCCTTACCTCCACAACGGATCGGTGCCCACGCTTCGCGACCTCTTCAAGCCGCCGGGCGAGCGCAATCCCTCGTTCTATCGGGGCAATGACGAGTTCGACCCGGTCGATGTCGGATGGGTCTGTAACCTCGCTCGATCGGACGTGGGCGACGGCCGACCGTTCACCAGGTTCGACGTCTATCTTGATCCGGTCAAGAAGACGGGTCCGATCCAGGGGAACGGCAACGGCGGCCATCTCTGGGGCGTCGAGCTCTCGGAGCCCGACAAGGCCGCGCTCATCGAATATCTCAAGTCGCTCTGATCGCCGAGCGGGGCCGGTCGCCCCGCCATCGTACCCGGGACGACCTCAATGCTCGATCAAGACCTGTTTGATTATGGCGGATCAACCTTCCGCGAGGTCAAGGAGATCGCCTTCAGCGGCGAGTATCCGTCGCCCCCCGACCTTCCCGGCCTCGGCCTCACCTCGTTCCTCCAGTTGTTCAACGACGCGGCCCGGAATCTCCACGACAAGCGGGACGTTCGGCCGACGTTTCGCAAGCTGATCCACACCAACGGCATCTGCTTCGCCGGCCGGTGGCGGATCACCGCGACTTCGTCCCCCTACACGGGTTATTTCGCGTCGGGGAGCGAAGGGTGCCTACTGGCCCGAGGGTCGGTGGCCGGTGCGGATCTCCGGCGGGGGCAGGTCCGGGCTTTCGGGATCGCGGGGAAAGTCTGGCCGACGCTCGACCCCGACGCAAGATTCAAGCCCGGCAACTTCGTCACCGTCAGCGGCCTCAGCGGGACCCGCGAACCTTACATCTCGAAGATCGAGATGACCAACATGCCCAGCGTCGGCCTCAATCCGGGGGCCTTCCTGATCAGCCGGATCATCTTCCGCCTGATGGACACCCGGCCGGGTTTGCGGCAGCTTTTTCCGATCGCCACGCTCGGCCTCAACCCGGGCGACCGCGTCGTCTGCCCCGACCTGATGCGGTTGAAGCTTCGAGCGGGCACCCCCCTGACGATCGCCGATGACTTCCGCGACGAGCTTCGCCTCAAGAATTACCCGGAACACAAGCTCTCTTACAACATCGACGTCAAGGCGTTCGAGGAGACTGACTGGACCACCTTGGGCGAGCTCGAATTCACCGAGGACGCCGTCAGCGAAGGAGGGGACACCCGCCTTCACTTCTGGATTCCTCGAGACATCCCCAGCCTGCCCCACCGGTTCCAGCCTGAAAGTCACCGGCCTTGATCGGGCCGAGCACGACCCCGGGCACCGAGTTCCCCTGGAGGAGCGGCCATGGCCAACCGTTGGGATGCGATCGTCGTCGGGTCGGGATTCGGCGGCGCGGTCTCCGCCTGCCGGCTCTCGGAGGCCGGAGCACGCGTCCTCGTTCTGGAGCGAGGCCGACGGTGGTCGCCCGAGACGTATCCCCGAGGCCCGCTTGCCCCCTGGTTCTACGCCCATGACGCGCCGGCGAAGCTCAACGGCTGGCTCGACCTCCGGGTCTTCAACCGTCTGATCATCGCCATGGGAGCCGGCGTCGGCGGCGGGTCGCTCTGCTATTCGAGCGTCCTTCTCGAAGCTCCAGCGGAGCGGTTCGCCCGGGGCTGGCCCTCGGAGATTCAGCGCGACGCGCTCCAACCCCACTACGATCGCTCCAAAGGAATGCTCCGGCCCCGGCCAATCCCCGACGGTCAGAAGACCCGTCGAGCGATGCTCCTCGCCCGATCGGCCGAGAAGCGCGGCTGGTCCGACCGCTATTCGAGCGTCCCTCTCGCCGTGAGCTTTGACGAGTCCTGGAACTACGACCTCGAAGGGGCGATTGACGCCAAACATTCTCACCCGTTCGACAACGACCAGGGGCGTCGGCAAGGGACCTGCGTTCATCTCGGGAATTGCGACATCGGCTGCGATGTCCACGCCAAGAACACCCTCGACCTCAACTACCTGGCCAGCGCCGAGAATCATGGGGCCGAGATCCGGCCGCTCTCGGTCGTCCGACGCCTGCAACCCGACGGGACCGGCTGGCGGGTTGGCTTCGACCGGATCGAGGGGGGTCGCTTGATCCCCTCGGAAGAGTCGGCCGATCGCGTCATCCTGGCGGCCGGGTCGCTCGGGTCGACCGAGCTACTTTTGCGGGCTCGCGACGACTTCCGGACTCTCCCCGGTCTCAGTGCGAGGCTGGGCCGGGGGTTCAGTCCCAACGCCAATGTCCTGACGCCCGACATCTACCCGGCCTCGGCCGATATCCGCCAGTCGATCGGGCCGACGATCACCTCGGGTCTCGATTTCGGCGACGGGTCGGTCCAGGGCGAGCGCTTCGTGATCCAGGACGACGGCTTTCCCAACCTCCTTTTTGATGTTTTGAAAGCCCGGTCGGACTACAAGCCGAGCTTTCAAAGCTGGCTTGTCCGCCAGGGCCTGAAGCGGGGCGTGGGTGAGCCTAATGTCCTTGGTAATGTGATGATCTGGCTCGGCGCAGGGGTGGACGCGGGGGACGGTCAGATCTTGTTGCATCGAAAACTGCTCACATTCTGGAAGAAGTCGCTCGCGGTCGACTGGGACGTCCGGGCCTCGAAGGGTGTGGTCGACGCCATCCTCGAAACCCATCGGCAACTCTCGGAGGCCGGCGGAGGCGAGCTTCACGTCCCCTGGTTCTGGCGACTGTTCCGAGGGATGACCACGGTTCACCCCCTGGGCGGTTGCGGGATGGGTCAGAGCCCCGAGGACGGCGTCGTCGACCATCGGGGCGAGGTCTTCGGCCACCGAGGACTTCACGTCCTCGATGGCTCGACGATCCCGGTCCCGATCGGCCGGAACCCGTCGCTCACGATCGCCGCTCTGGCCGAACGGGCGGCCGATCTGATGATCAAGCCCTGAGGGGGAATCAATCCGGCAAGGCGAAGACGACGAAGGCATCACCCGCCTTCGTCCGGAGCTTGCCGGCTCCTCCCGCCGCGATCACGACGTATTGCCGCCCTTTGACCTGATAGGTCGATGGGGTCGCGTAGCCGCCGGCGGGGAGGGGATGCTCCCAGAGCATCCGGCCGGTCTGCTTGTCGAAGGCGTGGAGTCGCTCGTCCTTGGTCCCGGCGATGAAGACTAACCCGCCGGCGGTGACGATCGACCCGCCGAAGGTCTCGGTCCCGGTCCGGGGGATGCCCCGGGCGGTCAGCTCGGGATGTTCGCCCAGGGGGACCTGCCAGGCAAAGTCGCCGGTGTTGAGGTTGATCGCGGTCAGGACACCCCAGGGCGGCTTGATCGCGGGATACCCCTCCTGGTCGACGAACTGGACGTACCCCTTGTGGCCGAAGGCCCCCTGGCGAGCCAGGTCGCCGGGCTTCGATTCGGCCAGGGTGATGATGTTGGGCACGTTGTTCGAGTTCACGTAGAGAATTCCCGACGTCGGGTCGAACGACGCCCCCGACCAGTTCGCTCCGCCGTGATAGCCGGGGATGACGACCGTGCCTTGCGTGCTCGGCGGCTGGAAGGCCGGGCCGCCCCGGATCTGCCGGAGCTTCTCCAGGACGGCCGCTCGATTGCTCGGGGCGATGTCGGTCACGTTCGACTCGTCGAGGAACTGCGCCGAGAACGGCGGCGGCTTGACCGGGACCGGCTGGGTCGCCGAGGCCCGCTCGCCGACGATGTCCGACGCCGGCACGGCCTGATCCTTGACCTCGAACAGCGGTCTCCCCGTGACTCGATCAAAGAGAAAGACATAGCCGGTCTTCGTCACCTGGGCCACGGCGTCGACTTTCTTGCCGTCGCGGGTGACGGTGACGAGGTTGGGATAGACGGGCAGGTCGTGGTCCCAGAGGTCATGCCGGAGCGTCTGGTAATGCCAGACCCGATGGCCGGTCCTGGCGTCCAGCACGATCGTGCAATTGGCGAAGAGGTTATCGCCGAGCCGGTCGCCGCCGAAGAAATCAAATGCGGCCGATCCGAGCCCGGCGAAGACCAGGCCTCGACCGGCATCGACGCTGAGCCCGCCCCAGGCGTTGGCGCCTCCTCGGGCTTTCCAGGATTCACCCGACCAGGTCTCGTTGCCGAACTCGCCGGGTCGGGGGACCGTGTGGAACCGCCAGACCTGCGCCCCGGTCCGGACGTCGAACGCCCGGATATCCCCGGGCGCGGCGAGTCCCGGCCCCTCGTCGCAAGCCACTCCCAGGATGATCGTCTCGTTCCAGATCACCGGCGCCGAGGTCGGGCCATACGACGCCCGGGCGATCTTCGGGTCAAGGATATCGCGCAGGTTCCGGATTCCTCCCTCGCCAAACAACGGGTCGAGCTTGCCGGTCCTGGCGTCGATCGAGAACAGTCGACCGTCCGAGGTCCCGTGGATGATCCGCCGATCGCCGTCGAGCCGACCGTCCGACCAGTACGCGCAGCCCCGGTTGACGCCGCCCGAGGCCGGGGGTTGCTCGATCGGGTGATCCTTCAAGGGGTCGAACTGCCAGATCTCCCGGCCGGTCGCGGCATCGAGCGCCACCACCCGGAGATATCCCGTGGTCAGATACATCACCCCTTCGACGACGATCGGCGTGCACTCGATCGTCTTCGCCGGTCGACGATCGAGCTCGCCCGTGTGGTAGGTCCAGACCGGCTTGAGCCGGGCGACATTCTCGCGGTTGATCTGATCCAGCGGCGAATAGCGAGCGCAACCTGGGTCACCGCCGACCCCCGGCCAGTCCACGGTCTGGAAACCCCGGGCGGAGTCGGGACCGGCCAGGGTGATCAGGAGCAAGAAACTGGCGAAAACAAGCCGCATCAAAGGAAGCTCCTCGGTCGAAGAAGGTCGCTGAATCTTCCATGACTGGTCTGTCGGGATGGTCAAGGGAGGACGGATTCCGCCATGATCCGGATGAGTTTGGCCCCGAACTCGATCCGGTCCTCGGGCCTCGGCACGCGACCGGTCGTCGGGTCCTTCGCGATCCTTTGCTCCATCAAGACGATCGGGAGGCCCTTTTCGGCGTGGAGCATGTTCGCGGTCCCGTCGGCCTGGGCGGCAAATAGAGGGCCACGGCTCGGCCGGAAGTTCGCCTGCTCGATCAGAGAATCGCTCAGCCTGGAAATCACCTTTCGAGTCGCTTCATCGTCGGCCATCGTCTGAAGATATTCGGCGGTCTCGGTGTTGTGCAGGTTGACCATCAACTGGATTTTGCGACCCGCGTCGACCTCGGAGACGATCGCCTTCTTGACGTACCAGATCTCTGGCATCAGGGTCAAAAACCGCTTCTGGCGGAGGTCCACCTCGCCCCAGTGTCGGTTGACGTCGAAGCCGTTCGCGTTGAAGCGGACCTCGCCCGAGGCGCAACCATCAGGGTCGACCATCGGGGTGAACTTGAAGACAGCCTGGCGTCTCAGCGCTTTCGCCTCCGGGGCGTCCGACGTGATGAAGCGCAGGGCTCCCTCCATGACGAACGAGGTTCCCGACTCCCAGGCATGCTGGCGGGCCTGGAGCCAGACCGTCCGCTTGTCCTGGTCGGAGGTCTTGGCGTCGGTGACGGTGATCAGATGGAGATCCCGCCCCCGGACGGTCTTGCCGATGACCTCGATCCGGGCGTCCTGGCACCGGTCCACCTGCTCCAGGAGTTTTGCCAGCCTTCGGGGCAAGTAAGGCGGCTGGTGGGCCACCGAGATCGTGTCGCGATCGGGCCGAACTCGGATCGTGGCCTCTTTCCGGACGTCGTCCCAGACCATCGCGGCGACGTTCCGCCAGTGCTCGCCATCGTCGCTGACGACCGGCACGATGTCGGGGCCCATCGCGCAGGCCCCCGGCTTGTTGTTGTACTCGCCGACGAAGTCGGCCAGGGTCAGGGTCAGTTCCTTTCCCCTGGCACCTTCGATCCGGAAAAAATACCAGCTCGCCTGGCGGTTCCGGCCGTTCTCGTCGTGCTGACCCTTGACTCGACAACGATAGGCACCCTCGCCGATCGGGTCGACCAGGCCCAGGGATTCCCCCTCGCCGTCCGCCCGGAAGCGGATCGACCCGGGCTCGTCCGCGCGAGCGGTCACGAACAGGAGGGCGATTGCGCAGGCGACCATGGGGCCGAGTGTTCGAAAGTGGTCGACCGGCGATCGGCAAGGCATGGACCGGCCCTCATCGGTGATCGGGGTGATTTTTCGGGGGTCAAGGGGCGCGGTCTTTGATCGTAACATCTCGACCTGACCGAAAATATCTCGGACCGCAATCAGGGGCTCGAGTTCCTTCCCCAGGTGTCGGGTTCAGCTTCATCGAGACGAATTGAGTTGACGAATTGGATCGTTCCTGGGGATGATCCGGGGCGGCTCGCCCATTCGCCCCGGGGCGCCTTTCTGAACTCTTCCGGAGATGGCCATGCCGGTCACGTCGATCCTGCTGCTGCTCGGGCTGGTGGCGCCCCCGCAAGATTCCAGGCCCAGCAAGCTGGCCCTGCCGAAGGGCGAAACGAAGAAGGCGGCCGTCGAAGTTCAGCTGCCCGCCCCGATCCCCCGGTTCGACCCGCCGGGCGCCGTCCGGATCCCGGCTCCTCCGATCCCGCTTCCTGGAGGGCTCGGCCGGGAATTCGTACCGGCCCCGGCACCGGCTCCGGCCGTCCCGCTTCGGACGTTCAACCGGAACATGCGTCGCCTGACCCTGGAACAGAAGATGGTCGATCCCGGGGCGGCGGACGCGAATGATCCACCCGCTCTCCGGGGCGTGGCTTTCAATATCATGGAGATGGCCCTGGCGAGCGAAAACTTCGATCGCTGGATCTTCGAAGATCCCCGGAGCGACGAAGCTCGGCGGAGCGTCCTGACCTCCACACTCGCCGAGAAGATTCAAGAGCTTCAGCAGACCCGGTCGATCCACCCCGACGCCGTTCGCAAGCTCCGACTCGCCGGCGCCGGTGACATCAAGCGATTCTTCGACCGGGTCGAAGCCGCCCGGCTCGAATTCGAGACGATCCGCCAGTCCTACGAAGCCGGCCGGCAAGCTCTGAATGATCTCGAACCGCTGGCCAACGAGTACAAGACCGGCCCGTTCGGGACCGATTCGCTGTTCGAGAAGACCCTCCGCAAGATCGACCTTGAGAACGAGACGGCCGGTCGTCAGAAAAAATAGCGAGGGGGCCGCCTGGCAGATTTCGGTGCCCGTTGCCGTCGAAGGCTGCGGGATAATTCGAGAAACACGGTTTGTCGGCCGCTTCTTTTAGTGAATATAAGACCAACATGGGTTGTCTCGTCTTCAAACCCGGCCACTGTTACCATGATGTCGGTCCTTGATCGAAAAAAGTTCGCGAACGCCACCAGTCCTCGAAACCCGGACTGTCTCCGAATTCATTCGGCGAGAAACCGGTTCGAAGAGGGCGTGGAGCTGGCGGTTCGGGAAGACTTTGCGGCCGATTGGGGCGGTGCGGTGGGTTCGTTTTTCCTCGGTGGGTTTGAATTTCCCGATTTCGAGATCAAAGCCAACGTCTCGGTGGGTTCGTTTTTCCTCGGTGGGTTTGAATTTCCCGATTTCGAGATCAAAGCCAACGTCGTCCGGAGGGAGCCTTCGGCTCTGTTCCCGATCTCCCGAGGAGGAATTCTCCAGCCCGAACAAAATCGGAGATCGCCCCGATTTTTTGTGGACGAGTCGGTGTGTAGGGATCATGATGGTCCGATAGCATTCGGGCTCGGATCAGGCCCCGCCGACGGGAACGGGGGGGCGGCCCTCGACCGGCTTCACGGAATGATTTCTCATGGCGCAGCCGCTGGCGAGGTCGGCCCCGGAGTCGCTCGGCGAGGACGACGTCCTCGCGATCGACCAGTTGCGCGAGTCTTACGACCGACTTCGCAAGGAGTTAGGTCGAGTCATCGTCGGCCAGCATGCCGTCATCGAGCGGCTGGCGATCTGCCTGTTCGCCCGGGGGCACGCCCTGCTGATGGGCGTGCCGGGACTGGCGAAGACCTTGCTCGTGGCGAAGCTCGCCGAGACGATGTCGCTCAAGTTCAGCCGGATTCAGTTCACGCCCGACCTGATGCCGATGGACATCACCGGCACCGACATCCTCCAGGACGACATGGACGGCCGCCGGGCCTTCAAGTTCATCTACGGGCCGGTGTTCGCCAACATCGTGCTAGCCGACGAGATCAACCGGGCCCCACCGAAGACGCAGGCGGCGATGCTGGAGGCCATGCAGGAGTACAACGTCACCGTCGTCGGCAACTCCTTCAAGCTCGACCCGCCGTTCCTCGTCCTCGCCACGCAGAACCCGGTCGAGCAGGAAGGGACGTACCCCCTGCCCGAAGCCCAGCTCGACCGGTTCATGTTCCTGATCGAGCTGGATTATCCCTCGGAGGCCGAGGAAGTCCAGATCGCCCGGACCACCACCGGCGGGGCCTTGCCGTCGCTTGATCACCTGCTCACGCCTGAAGATATCATCCGTCACCAGGCGCTGGTCCGGCGGATGCCGGTTCCGGATCATATCTATACTTATGCAGCTCGACTCGTCCGCAAGACCCGGCCGCTCGGAGGCTCGGCGCCGGGGTGGCTCAAGCCCCTGGTCTCGTGGGGCGCGGGGCCTCGGGCGGTCCAGTACCTGATTCTCGGGGCCAAGGCTCGGGCGGCTTTGCTGGGCAGTTACATGGTCCGGCTCGAAGATGTCCAGGAGGTCGCGGCGCCGGTCCTGACGCACCGGGTCATCACCACCTTCGCCGCGCAGGCCGAGGGGATCGACGCCCGGGCGATTGTCCGCCGATTGATCGAGGAGAGCGATAAGGAATCTTGAATCTGATCGTAGGATCGACGAAGATGGTGGGGCTCGCTGCGCTCGACCCACCCTACGAGATGGCCCTGGCAATCCGCCTGCAGCCGCCCCACTTCCTCCCCG
>Ga0080006_1173201_pt1 | contig 14354 bp, 12 predicted proteins | sample RS3BMetagenome_FD_69209 | JGI IMG/M metagenome (GOLD analysis project Ga0080006, IMG submission 69209) | Ferric oxide microbial mat and aquatic microbial communities from Rainbow Spring, Yellowstone National Park, USA - RS3B (SPADES... ...
AGTGCGCTCGGCCGGAGCCCGCGCCCTCACCCGGGGACTTCGCCCCAGCCTGTCACCTACGATCACCGACGTGGAAGCGCCGCGGACACCGACTCGTCGGGCTGGGGCGGAGCCCCGTTAGGACTGTTGGTCGATGAGCCGCCGGATCCGCTGGCTAGGGGTCGTCATGGTGGTGTGCTTCGCCGTCGTCCTCGTGCAGCTGGTCAACGTCCAGTTCCGCAAGGCCCAGGCGCTGCGCACTTCCGCCAGCAATCCGCGCAACGCTGTGAAGAAGTTCGACAACCCCCGGGGCGACATCCTGGCCGCCAACGGCCAGGTGCTGGCCCAGTCGATCCTGGCCCCGAAGGGCTCGGGCCCCTACAAGTACATGCGCAGCTATCCGACCGGGCAGCTGTTCTCCCAGATCGTCGGGATCGACGACAGCTACTACGGCGCCTACACCGGGATCGAGCAGGAGTACGACAGCTACCTGACCGCCCACTCCCAGAGCGCCAAGACGCTCTCGCAGCTGCTCTCGCCGCCGCCGCCGACCACCGACGTCGTCACCCTGACCCTCGAGCCCTACCTCCAGCAGGTGGCTCAGCAGGCGCTGGCCGGCATCACCTCGGCCAACCGCGACGGGGCGATCGTCGTCCTCGACGTCCACACCGGGGCGGTGCTGGCCATGTACTCGAGCCCCAGCTACGACCCGGCGCCGCTGGCCGACCCGAACGTGGCGACCGAGGAGAAGGCTGGCCACGCCGACTTCGACACCACCGACGCCGAAGGATTCTCGGGCGGCCTGCCGATGGCCACCTACAACCGGATCTTCCCGGGTTCGACCTTCAAGATCGTGACCACCGCCGCCGTCTACAACCTGGCGCCGCAGCTGGCGAACTTCAACTACCCGGTGTCGCTCTGCACCAAGACGCTGCCCGACAGCAACAAGATCATCTGCAACGACGCCGACACCCCGCAGCTGGCCACCCCCTGCGGCGGCCCGATCTCGGTGATGCTCCCGGAGTCGTGCGACCCGGGGTACGCCACCTTGGGGATGACGATCGGCGCCACCGACATGGTCAAGGAGTCGGATCTGTTCGGCTTCAACTCGGTCCCGCCGATCGACCTGCCGAGCGCGGTGTCGCCGTCCTTCTTCCCCTCGGTGACCGACTTCCAGCCTCAGAACCTCGGCCTCGCCGGCCTCGCCTACTCTTCCTTCGGCCAGCAGAACGTGCAGGCGACCGCCCTGCAGAACGCCATGGTGGCCGCCGCGGTGGCCGATGGCGGCACGATCATGACTCCACACGTGATGGCCTCCATCCACGACGCCAGCGGCCACCTGGTGAAGACCTACCAGCCGACGCCGTGGAAGCAGCCGATGTCGGCCTCGTCGGCCCAGACGATCAACCAGCTGATGCAGGGCGTGGTGGCCCACGGGACGGCCACCGGCGTCCAGAACGCCGCCGGCGTCTCACTGGCGTCGCTGCACGCCGCGGTGAAGACCGGGACCGGCCAGACCGGCCTGCCGAACCCGAATGCCAACATCGACGACTGGATGATCGGCTTCGCCCCGGCGAACAACCCGCAGGTGGCGGTGGCCGTCGTCGTCCCCTACCAGCCGTCGAACACCTACGGCGCCACTGTGGCCGGGCCGATCATGGCGACGATGCTCCAGGCGGCCCTCAACCCGCCCCCCGGCCAGTAGGGCGGCTCCGGGATCGGCCCGGGCTCGTTCACCGGCCAGCCGGTGCGGGGCATCAGCCGGTGGTCGGGCCGAGGGCGACCACGGTGGCGTCGTCTTTCAGCGGGAACGTGCACTGGTCGCCCAGCGCCGTCACGATCGCCTCGACCGCAGCCTCGGGGGTCGGCGCCGGGCCGAGGCCCTCGACCGCCGCCCGTACCCCGACGACGCCGAACTCGGCGTCGTCGGCGCTCCGGCGCGCCTCGAGAACGCCGTCGGTCAGCAGCACCAGCAGGTCACCGCCGTCGATCGGGACCTCGCCGGTGGTCCAGGTGCCGGGGAGGGCGCACATGATCGGCCCGGTCGTGCCGAGCGAGCGCTCGAGCCGCCCGCCCCGGAACACCAGCCCGGCCGGGTGACCGGCGTTGGCGTAGCGGCAGCGGCCGGCCGCCAGGTCGATCTCGACCACGAGCCCGGTGGCGAACTGCTCCTCGGTCTCACCACATTCGGTGGCCACCCACCCGACCGCCTCCCCCGGGGCCACCCCGAACCGCAGCATCGGCGTCAAGAGGTGCTTGACCTTGAGGGCGAAGAGGCCGGCCGCCGGCCCATGGCCCGAGATGTCGACCACCGCCGCTGCCACCCGGTCCGGCGCCACCGAGAGAACGTCGTACCAGTCGCCGGCGAGCACGCCCTCGGCCGGGAGCTGCCGGCCGGCCACCGCCAACGGCGCCGCCTCGGCCGACGGCTCGAGCTCGGAGTGCACCAGCAGGTGCAGGGGGCTGTGCTCGGCCAGCGCCCCCCTGACCTGCCGCAGCTCTTCCGCCTCGTCGCGGAGCCGCCGGCGCATCTGCTCGACGTCGCCGCCGAGCGACGCCAGCTCGGGCGGCCCCTGACCGAGCACCGGCCGGTCGAGGTCACCGGCGGCCACCGCCCTCACGTTGCGGGCCAACCGCTCGACCGGCGTCGTCACCCATCGGCGCAACGCGTAGAGAGCGGCGGCGAGGAGCAACAGGACGATCGCCACCCGCAGGACGACGAGGGCGAAGGTCGTCCCGAGCACGTGGTCGGCTTGCGACTGCGCCGAGGCGCTCTGGTCGGTGACGAGGGTCAACAGGTCGGCGACGGCCACCCGCAGGGCGTCGAAGTGCTCCTTGCCGGTGCCGGTGCGTTCGATCGCCACCGCCAGGGGGCGCTCGCCGTCGCGGACATCGGCGATCTCTGGTCGGGCGACGTCGTCGAGCCACGCCGCGTACCGCGCCTCGAGCGAGCCGAGCGTCGAAAGGTCTGCCGGCTGGCCGACCAGTTGCCGGCGCAGCTCGCCGAGCAAGCGGGGCGTCTGCGCCACCCCCCGGTCGTAGGGCTGGAGGAAGCTCGACTGGCCGGTGAGGAGATAGCCGCGCTCGCCGGTCTCCTCGCCAACGGCCGACGCCAGAAGGGCCTCGGCGGTGGCGGTGGCCGCGGTGACGGTGTGCTGGTTGTGCACCACGGTCTGGCGCGCCGACCACGACTGCCACGCCGTGAACGCCCCGGTGGCCAACGTGACGGCGGCGATGGCGGCCATGAGCACGACCACCCGTCGACGCAACGACCACCTGGCGCGACGCGGCCCTGCCTTACGCCCCCGCGTCATCGGTGGCCATCTAATCAGACCGGTTCGACCGGACGGGTTCGCGGATCGCCGGGCGCCGGTGGCCACCGGCGCCCCTTTGACACCGGTGTTTCTCACCCCGAGCCTGACGGGTACCGGTGGGGACGACGCCCGCCGGACGCCGGGCACTCTTCCTCGACCGCCAGGACGCCCTGCTCCGGGCCGTCTGCTCGCGCTCGCGGCCGAGCCCCGCCGACGGGCTCGTGGCCGTCCGGCGTGCCCTCGGCCGGCTGCGTCAGGGGGGACGGTGGTGGCCGTCGCCAGCCACAACCGGGCCGACTCGTGGGACGGGTTCGACACCGACGAGATCGCCGCCATGCACGACCGGATAGAGGGCGCCCTCGGGCCGATCGCACTGTGGTGCGTCTGCCGGGTGACCGCCAGCGGGTCGTGCGCCTGCGCCACGGCGGCGGGTGGCGTGGTGGCGACCGGCGCCGGCGCCGCAGCGCTCGGGTCCGAGGTCGCCCGGGCGGTCGAGGGCATGGCGGGCGGCGGTCCTTGACCCGGCGGCCGGCGGCGCGTCGAGATGCACAGGGACCACCGTCACCGGGCAGGGTTTCACATTCGAGTCGGCGCCGCCACGTCGTGGCGGACATCCACCCGGAGCGCCCGCCGCGACCGCCGAGGCCGACCCGTCCCGTTACGACGGCGTCGTCCTCTCCGGCAAGGTGGTCAACCCCGACCAGCTCCGACAGGACGAGGCGGCATCGGGTTCGTGCGGTCGTTCTTCGACGACCACAAGCCGGTGGCGGTGATCTGCCACGGCCCTTGGACGCTGGTCGAGGCGGACGTCGGGCGCGGCCGGACGCTGACCTCGTGGTCCAGCCTGCAGACCGACATCCGCAACGCCGGCGCCAAGTGGGTCGACGAGGAAGTGGTCGTCGACGACCGCCTGGTCAGCAGCCGCAAGCCGGACGGCCTCACGGCGTTCTGCGTCGCCCTCGTCCGCACGTTCGCCTGATGGCGCGGCGACCAGGCGGCACGCCGGTACCGCTCAGATGACCAGCCCGCTCGCCAGCCGGGTGAGCAGCTCGCGGTCGCGTTCGTAGGTGAGCCGGCGGGCCGCCTCCTCGAAGGTGAGCCAGCGCAGCTCGTCGACCTCGGCGTTCGGGCTGAACGAGCCGCCCTCGACCCGCATCGTCCAGTAGGTCACCGTCTTCGGCCGGTCCTTGCGATCGCGGTACTCGACGTGGCCGACGATCGAACCGAGCCGGCACACCAGGCCGGTCTCCTCGAGGACCTCGCGCACGGCGCACTCGGCCAGCGACTCGCCGGGCTCGAGCTTTCCCTTCGGGAAGGTCCAGTCCTCGCGAGCCGGTCGGTGCACGACGGCCACCTCGTAACGGTCGTCCTCGCCGGCTCGCAGCACCAAGCCGCCGGCCGCCTGCACCAACGTCGACCCTGTCGTCAGCGGCTCCAACACGGTCGGGGTGCTCGCTCCCATGCTCGGGACCCTACCCGTTCAGGCGCCGCCAACAGCGCATTTCGTTGCCGGGCGACATCGGGAGGGGACTACCCTCTCTTCATGGGCGGAGCGGCCGAGGTGCCGACCGGCGAGGTCGAGGTCGAGTGGCAGTTCGATGCCATCGACCTGCGTCCGGTCGAGCGGTGGCTGACCGACGCCTCTCGCCGGGGGACGGCGCTCGCCGATTTCGAGGTGACCGCCGGCGAGGGCCGCCGGCAGGTCGACCAGTACCTCGACACCGAGGACTGGCGGATGGGGCGGGCGGGTCTCACGCTGCGGATCCGCCAGACCGGCCATGGCGAGGAGCTCACCTTGAAGGACCGGGGCTCGCTGACCGCCGGCGGTCTGCGCCGCCGCCTCGAGGTGACCGAGGCACTGCCGCCCGACGGCGTCGCCGCCATCGGGCGCACCGGACCGGTCGGACGCCGGGTGGCCGCCGTGGCGGCGCGGCGCCCGTTGCGGGAGGTGCTCGAGGTCCGGACCCGGCGCCTGCCGTTCGTGGCCTCCCTGGGCGGGGCGCCGGTGGCCGAGATCGCGCTCGACGACACGGTCATCGGCGCCAAGGGCGACGACCAGCCGGCCAGGCTCCGACGTGTCGAGATCGAAGCCGTGCCGGGCAGCGAGGCATCGGTCGAACCCCTCGTGACCGCCCTTCAGCAGGCCTGCAGCCTGCAGCCGGCGGTGCTGTCGAAGTTCGAGGCCGGGCTGCTCTCGCTCGGCCTCGAGATCCCGGGGCCACCCGACCTCGGGCCGACCGAGGTCGGCGCCGACGCCTCGATGTCCGACCTCGCACGTTCGGTGGTGCGGCGCCACCTCGGCGCCATGCTCGCCCACGAGGCCGGCGCCCGGCTCGGCGAGGACATCGAGGAGCTCCACGACATGCGGGTCGCCACCCGCCGGCTGCGGGCGGCACTGGCCCTCTTCGCCGACGCACTGCCGACCACGGCGTCGCCGCTGCGCGAGGAGCTCAAGTGGGTCGCGCAGGTTCTCGGTCGAGTGCGCGACCTCGACGTCCAGCTCGAGCGGTTCACCGACATGGCCCGTCACCCCCACGGCCACCCGCTCGGGGACGACCCGCTCCACGAGCTGCGCGACCTGCTTTCCGAAGAGCGGACCTCGGCCCGCGAGGCACTCATCGACGCGCTGGAGTCGCCGCGCTGGGATCGCCTGGTCGATTCGCTACGGGAGATGGCGACCGGCCCCGACGGGCCCGACGGGCCCGGGGCGCTCCCGGCCCTCCTCGGGGTCCCGCCACTCGTGCTCTCGCGCCATCGGGCGGCCGTCCGAGCGGCCAGCCGTGCGGTCCGCACCGGCAAGGCGAGTGACTTCCACCGCCTGCGCATCCGCTGCAAGTGGCTCCGCTACTGCCTCGAGTTCACCACCGACCTCTACGGCGAGAGCACCCGCCGGTTCGTCCGGCGGCTCGCCCGCCTGCAGGACGCGCTCGGGCTGCTGCAGGACGCCGAGGTGGCGATCGAGCGACTCGCCACGCTGGCCGAGCGCGAAGGGACGCGACTGCCGCCGAGGACGATCTTCGCCATGGGGGAGATGGCCGAGCGCTACCGGTCCGAGGGCCGGCGGCTGCTCGCACAGCTGCCCGAGCGGGTGCGGGTGCTCGGGCACAAGGAATGGGTCGACGTCGCAAAGGTGATGGAGCGGCGCCGGGCGCACCTCGTGGGCGACACGCCGACCGACGACGAGCCGACCGGCGACGACGAGCCGACCGGCGACGACGAGCCGACCGGCGACGGCCGGAGGCCCGGCGCGGCGGTCGATCCTGGTACCACGCCGCCGCCGGCGAACGGCCCCGATCCGGAGTGGTCGTCGACCGCGCCGGGGCCAGCGTCGACCGACGACCGGCATCCCCGACCGACGCCGACGCCACCACCGGCCTTCGTCCCGGCCGCCACAGGCGACCTCCCGGCGGCGCCGGCGGCCAACGGGACCGTCGTCGACCGCGGTGCCGCCACCGGGAGCTCATCGGGGGACTGGCCCGAGGTGTCCTGGGGCCTCCCGGGATCGGCCTGAGGCGCCGACCGGGCTCAGGCCAGCGGTCCGGGGGCCTGCTCGCCGATCAGCACCCGCGGGTGCTCGGTGACGACGAAGTCGAGCCGGTCGACGTCGAGGAAGTTGGCGATGTCCGACCAGATCACCGAGAAGTCGTCCTCGGCGAGGTGCGCCTGGTACTCGGCCATCGACTCGAACCACTGGACCGTGACACCGTCGCAGCTCCCGTCGCCCTGGGCGGCGTAGCTCTCGAGCGGGCGGGGGTGCTGCTCGTAGCGGACGACGTGGCTCCCGCTGCGGGTGGCGGCGATGAGCGGGCCGTGCACCTCACGCCAGTAGCGGTGGAACTCCTCCGGGCTCATCCCGGGCTTGCGATGCAGCAGGCAGGTCAGTCGGACCATCTCGTTGCGCTCCTCTCGATCGCCCGGTGGCCGCACGCCGTCACCGGTTGGGGCAAGAGGATGCCACTGTCGAAGGCTCGCCGGCCTCGAGCCCGAGACGCCGCTACCGGTTGCAGGGGCTGGGGCTCGTCGTCCCGCCGACCACCGGGAGCGAGCCGATCATCGAGGTCGCCCCGGACACCACGCTGCCCCCGCTGCAGGTGCTGGCGGTGCCCGGCGCAGTGCCGCCCGAAGTCGGCAGCCCCAGCAGGCCCGACGTGAGCTGGGTGACGGTGCCGCCGACGGTGGCCACGATGCCGCCCAGCCCGCTCGCCGGCGCCGGGAGACCCGGGGTGCCCGACGGCGGGGCCGTCGTCGTGGTGGTCGAGCTCGGCGGGGCCGTCGTCGTGGTCGTCGAGCTCGGCGGGGCCGTCGTCGTGGTCGTCGGCTCGGCCGCCACCACGACGGGCGCCGAGGGTCCCGAACCCACCGGGCCGCCGCCGACCGTCGCCAGTGGCGTCGGGACGACCGTCAGCGGCACGCGATCGCCGACGAGGCCGGTGTGGCCGAGCGGCGTGGTCACCAGCGCCGGGAAGCCGCTCGGCAGGTCGGCGCCGGCCGCCGGCTTTCCGTCGACCATCGAGTGGACCGACGCCGGGTTTACCGTCGTTCCCGCCCCGAGCCCCCCGAGCAGGCCCCCGACGACGGCGCAGGCGGCGCCCCCGAGCGCGATCACCGCCGCCCCGCCGTAGCGCACCCGCCTTTGGTGCGCGGCACCGATCGGCTCCGGCTCCTCCTCGCCGGGCTCCGCCTCGGGATCGACCTCGTCCCCGGCATCGACCTCGGCGACGATCGCCGGTCGGTCCTCCGCCGGGGCGGGCGGTCGCTGGGGGACGCCGCCGTCGCCGAACTCCTTTCGGAGGATCTCGTCGTACAGGTCGCCGTAGGCCGCTGCTGGGTCGGCGTCGTTGGTTGCCTCGTCGTGTGCAGCACCGTCGGTCATGGCGCCCTCCTCTGTCATCGCCCACTCGCTGTCGCTTGCCGTCTCGTCGTCGACCACCGCCGTCGAAGGCTGCGGCCGGTCCACCGCCCGCCGGTCACGCCGGCACCATCGACCAACCGGCCAGCCGGAGAAGACCCCCGACGACCGACGCGGTCACCGTCTCGGCGTAGGTACCGGGTGCCTCGCCTCCCGAGACGGTGACGGTGGTCGTCAACGCCACCTGGTCGGCGACACCGTGGGCCGAGTCGATCGTGACGTCGAGCGGGCTGTCGTGGCCGGTGATCGTCGCCCCGACGAGCACCGGCGGCGGGGCGACACCGGGGTCGGCGATGGCCGACCACCAGCCGGAGTCGCTCTGCGACGTCGCCTTGAGCCCGCCGAAGTAGGCCTCGAGGGCCGCCGCCTCGAGGGCCAACGGCCCGGGCGACTGCTCCCACGCCGGCGACGGGTCACCGGCGAGGGTCATCGTCCCCATCGGCGCCTCGTTCTGCTGGAGCGTCAGGCCCTGGGCCACCAAGGCCGGCGGCGCCGGGACGCCGTAGGCGACCTGGTCGCTCGGCGGCACCCCCAGCCCCTGGGTGGCGCCGTGGCGGGCCGGCCCAGTGGTCTCGGTGGCCCGGACGAGCAACCGCTCGGTGGTGAAGAAGAGGGCGTTCGGCGGGTAGCAGGTGTCGAGCACCAGCGTCGGTCCGGTGCTGTCGGCCACCGGCGAGCCCTGGGCGACCACCTGGCTGCCGGTCACGGTGTAGGTGACGGTGTCGCAGGCCGTCTGGTAGACGACGGTGTCGCCGGGCTCGAGCTCGTTCAGGTGGACGAAGTAACTGACGTCGTGGGCGAGGAAGACCGCCGTGCCGACGGCGCCGGGCCACACCGACGACGGGTCGTGGCCCACGGCCACCGAGAGCTCGGCGTCGTCGGTGCCCTCCTCGACCGGCGCGGTGAGGCCGAGCGCCGGGATGCGCAGCAGCCCGGCCAACTGGCCGGTCGCCGGCGCGCTGACGGTGCACGGCGCCGAACGCACCGACGTCGCCCGGTGCCGGATCAGCGACCGCTCGCTGCCGACCAGCACCGAGCGGGCGTCGCGCTGGTGCGACTGCCAGCCGGCGACGTAGCCGGCGCACCCAAGCGCTCCCCAGAGCAGGGCGACGCCGACGGCGGTGAGCCCGAGCTGGCGTCCTCTGGCACGTCCCTCGGTCATCGCTCCCGTCCGGTGTCCCTCTCACGCGGTCGTCGGCCTGTTGACGCCGTCGGCGTCAGTTGGGCAGCCGCCGGGCCGGCCCCGAGACCGGAGGGGGAACGGAGGAGGTCCCGGAGGCCGGGCCCGGCGGCTGTCCACCCGTCGGCGTCACGCGACGGGCGAGAAGGTGCAGACGGCTCGTCAGCGACACCAGGCGCCGACGGGCGACCACGGCGAGCCCGGCCAGCATCGAGAGACCCATGAGAGCGATCGGCAGCGGGCCGGCCCAGGGCTCACCGGTGTGCACGGTCGTCACGTTGGGCACGGCGGCCGGCGGTGCCGGCGTCACCGACGCGGCCGCCGTGACCGGCGCCGAGGCCGTCGCCGAGGTCGTGGCGGTCGCCAGCTCGATGTCGATCCCGCCGTCGGTGGCGGTCGGCGAGCTGGCGCCGAGGCCCTCGAGGGCGTCGATCGTCAGCCCCGAGGCCGACGCCGAGCCCGATCCCTTGCCGGGGGTGGCCGTCCCCGAGCCGACGGCGATCGTCGTCTGCAGCGGCGTCCCGCTGAGCAACGTCTGGGTCTGGCCCGGGGCGATGTCGACCGTCTGCGCCCCGCCCACCGGCGGATCGACGGTCACGCCGACCGTCGCCGGCGTGTCGGCGGCGGTGACGTTCCCGGTGCTCCGGTCGACGGTGGTGATGGCCTGAGCCTGGCCGAGGGTGACGGTCACCAGTGGGCCGCCACCGGAGCCGAGCCCGGTCAAGAGGCTGATCGTCCCCCCGGCATCGATCGCCGTCGCCGTGGCGGTGGCGCCGGTCGCCGTGACGGTCGAGGTCGAGGCGCCGAGCGACGACGAGACGAGCGACGTCAGGTTGGTGTTGGCCGCCGCCGCCACCCCCTGGAGCACGGTGATGAGCGTCGAACCGCCGGCAGGGAGCGGTGGCAGGGAGCCGAGCACGGTCTGCAACGTGCTCGACAGCGCGCTCCCGGGGTTGACCGGGATCGGCAGAGCGCTGGCGCTCGGCGACACCGACAGCGAGGTGACCTGTCCGGTCGCCGTGGCGTTCGGGTAGCCGTTGGCGTCCTGGCTGGCCGAGGCCGAGCCGCAGGCGACACCGAGACCGAGGATCGAGTTGAACGGCGCCGGGAACGAGCCGGCCGGCGGGGCCGCGCACGCCGGCTGCAGGACCTGGGAGGCCGCGGGGGACGACGCCGTCGCCGTCTGCGACGACGTCAGCGCCGGCGTGAGCTCCCCGGCACCGGTGGCCGTCGCCGGCTGGTTGAGGCCGGCCGAGGCGGTCGACGACCCGCCGGCCAGCGACGTGCCGCCAGCCGTGATCTTGAGGGCCTGGCCCGACGCCTCGAGCGTGTACTGCGCCCCGGCGTCCGCCGCGGCCGGCGACCCGGGAAGGGCGAGCCCGAGGCCCGTGCCGAACAGCGTCAGGGCGCCTGCGCTCCCCACGCGGAGTAGACGTCTCATCTTCCCTCCCTGTGCACTCTGCGGTGGTGCCGCCGGGCGCTCCTCTGCCGGAAGAACGGCGCTTGGGGGTGCACCTTTCGCCCCGGCCGGAATTTCGGGCTGGGAATTTCTCGTCGCCTCGCGTTAACCTGCGAAAGGGGCAGTGAGGAGAGCCGTGGCGAGCCGCTTGGGTTCCACGACCACCGACGACATTCCGAGCACCGACGACATTCCGAGCCCGGCCGCAACAGCCCGGGGCTCGATGACCCGGCTGGACGGTGCGGTCGACTTGGCGCGCGACCGCGAGCTCGTCGAGCGCTGCCAGGCCGGCGACCGCACCGCCTTCGAAGAGCTCTACCGCCGCTACCACCGCCGGCTGTTCCACTTCTGCCTGCGGCGTCTCCACGAGCCGTACGAGGCCGAGGACACCACCCAGGAGGCCTTCACGAAGGCGTGGCGGGCGCTGCCGTCGTTCGCCGGCGAGCGGCGCTTCTACCCGTGGTTGACGGTGATAGCTGCCAACGTCTGCACCGACGTCCTCCGCCGGCGCTCGCGCCAGACGCCGATGGAGGAGGTGCCGCTCGCCGCCGCCGATGTCGAGTGCGGGGAGATCGACGAGTCGTTGCTCGAGCAGGTCGACGCCAGCATCGCGTTGCGGGCCCTCAGCAATCTCTCGGACCGCCACCAGCGGGTGCTGCGGCTGCGCGAGGGTTCCGGCTGGTCGACCCAGCGGCTGGCCGAGCACGAGGGCGTGGCCGTGCCGGCGATGGAGACGTTGCTGTGGCGCGCCCGGCAGGCTCTCAAGCGGGAGTTCGCCGCCATCGCCGAGTCCGGCGGCCGGCTCGGCGTGCTGCTCGGGGGCGGCGTCGCCTCGCTGCGCCGGCTTCTCGGGCGCGCCGGCATCCGCGTCGGGTCCCACCTCCCGGCCCTCGACGCCGTGGCGGCGCGCAACCCGGTCGCCGTCGGTTCGTCGCTCCTTCTCGCCGGCGGCGTGCTGGCCGGCGGCGTCTCCTACGTGGCGTCGAGCGCCGCCAACCCGAGCTCCGGCGTGGCGCTTCCGGCATCCCACGCCACCGCCGACTCCGGCGCCGTCTCGTCAGTGCTCCCACCCGGTACCTCCGCTGGCTCGCCGGCGACGCCGCCTCCAGCGGCCGGCTCCGTCACCCGCTCGGCCGCCGCGACGGCGCCGACCGGAGGGACGCCCTCGGGCAGCCAGAGCGCCGCCACGACGACCCCGAGCTCCCCGACCGGCACGGTGACCGGGGCGGCCAGCTCGGCCTCGGGCACCGTCGGCGGCCTCGCCGGGACGGCCTCGGGCACCGTCGGCGGCCTCGCCGGGACGGCCTCGAGCACCGTCGGCAGCCTCGCCGGGACGGCCTCGAGCACCGTCGGCGGCCTCGCCGGGTCGGCAGGCAGCGGACTCGACTCGGTGCTCGGCGGGCTCGGCAGCCTCGGCGACACCGCCGGATCGACCGTCGGTGGGCTGACCGGAGCGCTGGGCGGCGGTGGCTCGACCACGACGTCGACGACCGGCGGCGGCCTTCTCGGCGGCCTGTAGCCGCTGCACCGGCGGGTCGACCCGGCCCGCTGCCCTCCTCCCGTACAGTGCGCGCCTGATGACGATCGCGCCGCTGTGGGGTGTCGCCCTCGGCCCGGGTCGCCAAGCGCTGCTCGCGCTGGCCGGCGTCGGCGCCGGGATCGTCAACGGCGTCGCCGGTGGCGGCACCCTCGTCTCGTTCCCGACGATGCTCGCCATGGGCTACCCGGCGCTCACCGCCAACGTGACGAACACCGTCGGCATCTGGCCCGGCTACGTCAGCGGGGTGGCCGGCTTCCGACGGGAGGTCGCCGGCCAGCGACCGCTGGTCCGGGCGCTCGCCGTCCCGTCGATCGTCGGCGCCCTGCTCGGTGCCGTGCTGCTCCTCGTCACCCCGCCCAGCGACTTCAAGACCGCCGCCCCGTGGTTGATCCTCTTCGCCGCCGTCCTGTTCGCCGTCCAGCCGCTGGTCGCGCGCCGGCTCGGCGAGTCGCACGTCGCCAGCGCCCGTCGGCTCCCGCTCCACGCCGGCACCTTCCTCTGCGCCGTCTACGGCGGCTACTTCGGGGCCGGTCTGGGCGTGATGCTGCTGGCCGTGCTCGGCCTGGCCCTCCCCGACACGCTGGCGCGCTCGAGCGGCCTGCGGACCGTGCTCTCGGTGCTCGTGAACGGCGTCGCCGCGTTCGTCTTCGTCGTCCACTCGCCGCTCGTGTGGGAGGTCGTCGCACTGCTGGCCTCCGGGAGCCTGGTCGGCGGGTGGCTCGGTGCCCGGCTGGCGCTGCGGGTCCCGGCCCCGGTCCTTCGGACGATCGTCGTCCTCGTCGGGACCGCCACCGCCGCCCGGCTGTTCGCCGGGTAGGCGCTCGGGGCCACCGGTCGTCCGCTCAGCCCGCCCTGACCGGGAAGTGACCGACCACGAGGGCGTCGAGCCTGCGGCGCTCGGCGGCGTGCGCCCGGCGGGCCGTCGCCAGGTCGACCGGCACCAGCCGCACCGTCTGCCCCGGCCGGCACTCGAAGAGCCGCCAGCGGTCGGCGGTGACGACCACCGCCGCCACCGGGTAGCCGCCGAGCGTGGCGTGGTCCGGCCCGAGCACCACCGGGCACCCGTCCGGCGGCACCTGCACGGCGCCGGTCACCATCCCCTCGGAGTCCATGTCACCGGCCCTGCGGGCGACCGGCCGCCCGTCGACCGGGTGCAGCCGGACCCCGACCCGGTCGGAGGTCGGGGACAGCGCGAACACCCGCTCGAAGAGCTCGGCCGGCCGCTCGAGCCAGCCGGCGTGCGGGCCGACGACCACCCGCAGCACCTCATGGCCGTCCCCATCGCCCGTCGCCACCGGACCCGGGGCTCCACCGGCCAGATAGCCGCCGAGCACCCCCGGCGCGTCACCGACGGCCAGTTCCTGGCCGGCCGCCAGCCGCCCGGGGCCGACCCAGCACAGCGTGTCGGTGGCGCGGCTCCCCATGACCGACGGGAGGTCGACGCCGCCGGCGAAGGCCACGTAGGAGCGCAGCCCCGACGTCGGGCGGCCGATCGACAGACGCTGGCCGGCCGCCAGCGCCAGCACCCGGCCCGCCGCCACCGGCGAGCCGTCGACCCCCACCGTCGGTCCGGGACCGACAACCGCCGCGTAGCACGGGTGCCGCAGCCGAAAGGTCGCACCGCGACCGACGATCTCGACGGCGGCCGCGTCGTCGGCGTTGCCGACCAGCCGGTTCGCCAACGCGTGCGACGGCGCGTCGGCCGGCCCGGCGGCCGGCACGCCGAGGTGCGCCACCCCGAGCCGCCCGCCGTCCTGGACGATCGCCAAGTCGCCGGGGTCCTCGACCTCGACGGCCGGCGGCCGGTCCACTCGCTGGCTCCCCCCCCCCCCCCCCCGCCCCCCCCCCCCCCCCCCCCCCCCCCCCCCCGCCCCCCCCGCCGGCCCCGCCGGCCCCGCCGGCCCGTCCGACTCGGCCAGCCGGGGTGCTGGCGGGACCGGCGGCCAGGAGACTTCGGGGACGGTCACCAGCGC
>Ga0080006_1139714_pt1 | contig 14353 bp, 15 predicted proteins | sample RS3BMetagenome_FD_69209 | JGI IMG/M metagenome (GOLD analysis project Ga0080006, IMG submission 69209) | Ferric oxide microbial mat and aquatic microbial communities from Rainbow Spring, Yellowstone National Park, USA - RS3B (SPADES... ...
CATCAGTTGAGCGCCGTGAAGGTGGATGTGAGTCAGAGGCTCGTCGTAGCATACGGAGCAGGGCGCTGGAAGACCCAAAAAGGGTGTACACCAGCTCCAACGACGAGAGCGCACAAGGAGTGCGCACGGCGTTTTGTTACGGTGCCTGGAGATGAGTTCCGAGCATCGTATGTGCATCATGAACTGTGATGTACGCTTCAGAGAGTGGAGATGGAAAAGTGCCAGAGGAGCCCTGAAGATATAATAAAGTATGGACCGCTGACGGAGAAGCAAATGGAAAGGATGGCGAAAGTTCGGCGACTACTTGCATTAGTAAGTACAACCAATCATGGCAAGAAACGTATGGATTTCGTGAACCGTGACTTTAACGCCGCGATCAATATCAGGAGATGTGCGGTGCTGGAGACGAGAGCTCCAGAGTGGACAAGAGAGAGCTTTGTTGGACAACCTCTCAAAGTCGAACTATATAAGAAAAAATTGAAACTAGTAGTAGGTGGACGTTCCAAGCAAACTAGGAGGCGTCTGCACGTCAGTTGGAGACGATTTGTCTAAGGCGCGTTTGCCGCCACTACGGTACACTGCTGGCAGCAACGTTTTTCATTTGAAAAACGTTTGGCGGCGAGCTGCTCATTTCCCACGGGCAGACACCTAAAGCGGGTCATCTGGTATGCTGATGCAGTCAGACACGCCTGTCTCGAAGAGAAGAGATGTCGAAGCTTGTGACACGTTGACAACGGCCGGTGAGGACGCGGACTCGAACGCGCTTCAAGTAGTTTTACAGGGGCGAGCTGCCGGCTATACGTGGTCTGACCGTCGAACAGCGCTTGATCGCCTCTGCGAAAGTCTGAAAACGACGACAGCACTGGCGTGGCTGTCTAGGTTTCCCGAGCTGTTCGCGGTGGAGGGCGCTGGGCGTCTCGGTGTGGCCCTGTGCCAGCATGCAGAGGAACTGCGTCCGTCTATTGTGGCGAGTGCGTGTCGCCTTGTTCACCAGATAGCGGCATCCTTACAACAGTGCATAGAGACCGTTGACAGCGGCCGTCGTTGTCATGTTGAGGCATGGGCTCGCACGTTCCACGCTCGTGTGCACCAGGGCGTCTACAGCGCGGTGACAGCGCACGTCACGAGCGCGACTGCAGTCGCACATGCCGCGTTGGAGGCGCTGAATGAGCTGGCAGTGAAAGTGGATGAAGAGCGTTGCTCCGTCGAGCGCGATGAACACGAACAGCAACAGGTCCAACGAGCGGACGCTGGTGAAACGTCACCACAAGTAGAGGAGCTTCAGACGGACATGACAGGCGCTAGCTGCAGTCACGCTCGTGCGACCATGCTCTCGGGTGACAGGAAAAAAGCCACGAGTGAGGAAACGGATGCATCCGCAAAACTCAGCCCACAACTCGAGCTTGAAGCTGATCTAGAGCATTGGGCAGCGCCGCTGGCAGCCAATGCTAGCAGCGTCCTCGACTATTCCTTGTCCGTACGCAAGCATATCTCACTCGTTTCAAGGAACGAGAGGAACGCTTCCCTGGATTGTCCCAGGACGGGTTCACCCGTAAGCTCGCACGAGAATGCTCTGTCTACCACAAGTGCGGCTTCTGCAGACAAAGAGAATACCGAGGCAGGCGGCACGCGAGACAACGGCAGCCGAACGGCGCTCGCCCTGCGCAGTGCACCACCAGCCGTGCACAGGCCTGAAACGGCATCAAATGCGCCACTGAATAAGACCGAGGCCGACGCTGCGCTCGTTGAAAAGAACCGAGAACTGACTGCGATTCTACAACAGTATGAGGCGACTTTAGAAACGTTGATTCAGAGCGAAACCGAGTCGCAGGCTTGCAGTGTTCGCACCAAACTCCTTAACCTGGACACGGAGAACAATCAGTTGAAGGCTGATCTGCTCACATGTACGGAAGCTTTCGAACAGCTTCGTTCAAGGTATCGAGATTTGAAAGAAAAGCTTCAAGTCGCTCAGGAAAATGAGCGACGAGCGACTGCCATCGCCCAGACAGCCTCCGAAAGAATGGACGAAATGGAGCGATACCTTCGGGAATTCAAGCACCATGCCGAACAGAAACTGACGCAGGCTTTTCAGCTGGTTAGCCAGAGCAAAAACGACGTGATGACCAGGGACGCCACCATTACGTCTTTGGAAAAGGCCCTTGAAGCCAAGCGTACGGAATGCGCAGAGAAAGACGCCGCTATCAGCGAAGCCATGCACATGTACCGTCGAGCGGAGAGCTCGCAAGAGCAACTGCAGGCGCGTATCGTAGCTCTTGAAAACGAGATGCAAGCGCTGCGCTCCAGGGCTCAAACTGCCGAATCCGAACTGGAGGTGTTGCGTTCGGAACTCGCAGTCAGTGGGTCCAGTAACCTGCTAGGTGATGCGAGTGCCCCGCTGGGACCCCAGCTGGAGGAACTCCGCTCCGCGCTGGCAGCTGCACGTTCCAGGGAAGAAACGCTCCAGCGCGAACTCAAAAGGCTCAATAGTGAAAACCAGAGCCTCAAAGCGCGCACCTATGATCATTTGCAGACCATCGAGTCGCTCCGTGCTGAACTGCAGCGGCCAAAGCCAGTTCCAACCCCAGCCCTTGGCATAGACGCTGCGGAGGTTGAGCGTTTGCGCGACGAGAACGAGGAGCTGCACCAGCTCTGTAACACCCTTCTCGAGAAACTAGAAGCGCTCGAAGCGAGAACTTCTGCAGCGCACTAGACATCCTCGCTTGTGCTGTACGTGCAAGCGTGCCCTCCGTTTCAGGATAGTCAGATTCTCTCCCGGGGGTTTACCACACAAACCTGCCCTGCAACACAAGCGTTTTTGCTTGAGCATCGTTCGAGTCTAGCTGGATAGAGCCCAGTCTTCGGGCTGCAGCGTGCAGCCAAAGAGGTCTGCTTTCAGCTGGCTGCCTTGGTGGAACTTGGTTGCCGGGAAAACGTCGCGGTAAGGAACGGCGTAAACGGCCAGGGCTCTGGCCTCGTTACCTCGAAGCCGCACGAACGGGTAACTTTGGAAGCAGCTGTCCAAAAGCCAGATCAGGCAACGGCGCCACTGTACTTGTTCTTCGAAGTAAATGACTCGTCAGCAATTCGCATGAAAAGGTGATCTGTATGGTGCACTCGCCACTCCCTGGTTCATACAAAACCTTCTCCACCGCTGATGAGAAAAGGCGCGTTCCGAATCAGCGCCCTATTCGAAAACACCGCGGATGGAGGATTCGAGCGTTGTCGCGCAACGCGTTTCGCAACTTACCAGCGTCTCGCTTGAGTACTCCAATGACGGACTGGAAGCAATGGAAGGTGCGAGAACTGAAGCAGTACCTGTTGGAGCACGACCCCTCTGCCATGCCTGCTCAGCAGCGTCCAACCAAAGCCGAGCTCGTGGAAGCAGTAGAGCAGGTGCACCAGCGGCTGCAACGGCGCCAGAAAACGAAGCAGAATCCGCCACGAGCGCTGCCGAAAGAAGAGGCACGGGAACCACGACGACCAGGACCACGACCACGACAGTTAGCTCTTGGAGACGAAAGAAAGCTACCTACTACTCGTGCGCCGAGAACGCCCAAAAAAGCCGAACGACAGCAACAGGACTCAAACAGGGGTGTGGGCAAGTCGGAGGCCCCCGAGCGACCCTCTAGCTCGGAGAGTGTCACCGCAACGTCAAGAAAAACACGCCAGAAGCGAAGCGCTCGAAAGACGGAAGCTGTCCAAGGATCTTCTGGTGTGGACGGCTCGAGTTCTGGGAGGAAACGAGTGCGGCGCTCACCGCTGCGCGGCGAGGAGGCTCGGCGCCGACTCGTCGGGGACGATATTCCCGAGGATCGCTCTCCAGACGGCGGGGCTTGGGCAGAATCCCAACATCCACTTCTCTGGAGTGTGCGTCCAAGGTCAGAGGCGCAGCTTTCACCTGCGTCGCTGATCCAGGACCTGCGCAGAAGGCCTTTCTCTGCAAACGCCACATCAACGCGTACATCCAGTCCCGACCGACATCGGAGCGCGAGTCCACGAGCTTCATCAACCTGGCAGGACACTGCGCGCGAATTTCGCCCAACGAAGCAAGGTCGATCGCCGAGTCCTACCGTCTCTGCATCGAATGGTGCAGGGCCGAGTACGTCGAGCGGGCTCGGACTCCGGGAAGCGTTACGCGACGTGCTTAGCATGGTGAAGTCGCATGATCAATTAGAACCGATGGAATATGTCGAGTACCCTGAGCAGGTGCTGCCTGCTGAAGCGGAGTCTCACGCGCGTTGGCACGCCTTGACACATCAGGTTTCAGCAGTAACACCGGAAGCTGGCGATGGAGCATCGCGATCCTCACTGCATTCGTCGCCCGTTGCAGGTCGTGATGTGCCGTGGTTGCGTCAACCGCGCAACGCGGCTGCTCAGACAAAGGAGGCGTCTCGGATACCTTTATTGCGTGATACCTGTGACCCATTGGCGCAGTCGCAGCACATGCCCCCGAGAGAGGACGTTGTCGCCCTCTCGACTGGTAGCCCAGGCGAGCTCACGTCGGGCGGTACACTGGCTGGCACCCGATCGACTCCGACGCGAGCATACACTGTTCAACAGGATGAAGCAGCATCGGGATTCATGACAGGTTCAATGGAAGGTACGAGACTGGCATCGCTCCATGAGCAAGTTAGCGCAGTGCTCGAGCGTATACGCGCCGAGCAAGCTAACCTCGTATCTGGACCAGAGGCCGCCACCAGTACAGCGCTGAGTCGAAACGCGGATAGCTTGGCGACGGACGCTCTGCATCAGCGTCTCGGCGACAGCGGAGCAGCAGCTCCAGCAGTAGCTTCCTTGGAGAACAGGTCGCCTGGAGGGAGCGCAGCGGCGCTGTCTCGAGGCACCCTCGCTGTCGCCCCAGAGCCGCCGTTTGCGCAGAGCCCGCTGCAAGCGTTTCGTACCTTGCGGCAACATCGCGAGCGAATGCCCGTCAGCAGTGCAGCAACATCGACGGGCTCCTTGCGCGGACGACCTGTACATCCTCTGGAACAGCGTTCAGGCGACAGCGCTGAACGGTCGACCTCAGCCACGACGACGGATCCTACTCGATCACCGGGAGCGTTCCATGCCTCCTGGTCGCTGCCGTCGACAGACGCTCATTCAGGAGACCAGCCGTCTATCTCGGAGTCACAGAGGTATCTTGCGCGACCTGAGACGCATGCAGCGGTGCAGGAAACGAGCGCGGGCACTCCTGGGAATGCTTCACGCGTCTCGAGACGGGAGCCAGCCTTGCTGGGCAACCGCGCACTCGAGCACCGTCACTGGCTCCGTAGCCACTGGAGAGTGCTCGTAGCGCTCTGTCTCCTTCTCTGGTTTGCCGTTCGCATATATCTCGTCTTGCCATCGATTCCCTTTTGTGATTCATCAGAGTCAGGTTCTGGCCCTGTGCTTGGATGTCGTCCGTGCCCCGAGCACGGCATCTGTGTCGGCGGTGTGCTTACCTGCCGAGACGGCTACGTCGTGCTCGGCAGTACATGCGCGCCTGACCGCGACCTCAACCGTTATGCGCACATCATTCAGGGGCAAGTCCACCGCCTGCTCGGCGAATCCGCGGGTCGCTACCGCTGTGGTGAACGGGCCATACGTTGGAAATGGACCGAACGAGAACTGCGCGAAGCACTGGAGCAGCATCCGTATATGGAGCGCCTCGTTCGAAGCAGCAAGTGGAAGGCTGCTTTTCGCCGTGCGCTGGATACGTTAGATGATCCCGTGGTGAAGCAGCCGCGCAGCGCGCATGACACAGTGCATAGGAGTCCGCGCTCCGTGGATGACGCGAACGACACCGTTCCTGCGGAAGCGTTTCAAAGAGGCGGCGCAGCGGAAAGCCCGCTCCTCGCAGATGACTCTGGCACAAACAGCAACAGCAACAGCAACAGCAACATCAGCCCGAATATGGCCAGCAATGAGTCTATGCAACCCGATTCTGATGCCACGCAAACAGGGCAACTTGCTGACGATGAGCTACTACTCTACTGGAGCACCGATGCACAGCGGCCGATGTGGTGTCGCCTCTGGCAACTCACAGAAGCGCATCTTGGGAGTCTGATCTGGTTAGGGAGCATCACAGCCGTGACACTGATGTTCGCTACGACTTTGAGACGAAAGCGACTACGCCAGCGACAGATTCGGAGCCTCCAACAAGCCGTTCATGGTCGTCTCCAGGAGCAGAAACGATCATACCTTGTGGCGCTGCAGCGGGGGCGCGCCGATGTCGTGACCCCGTTTCTCATCGATGTGCACCTGCGGGATGAACTTCTCGGCGACATTGCGAACATTTACGACCGTCAACGCTTGTGGGACGGGGTGAGTGCTCGCGCGCGGACCGACTCTCGCTTGCAGCTTCGCTCGGAGACGTTTACTGACGGCCGCCGCGCCCTCGTCTGGGAATGGACGGGGCCGCTGGGCTCCGCAGAGAACGCTGCACCGCATCTGGTGCTTTCAGGCGGCACCACAAGTGTCGAATAGGCGTCTTTGCACGTGCCCGAACGCAACGTCGCACTGTCCGGAAGCGATTCCGCTCGTCATACTCGAATCGTATCGGTACTGGCGAACGCTAACTTGTGCTACGCGCTGCGCTCAGCAACTCGACGAGGCAGCGTGCATGAAGCGACCGGTATCGCTGGTATTCGCAACATTGGGGCATGCTGCGGCCTGGACTGTACGATGCATCCATAACCTGAAATTGTATGATGGAAGCGTGCAGTGCTCCGGACGCCTGGCCAAGGCATCGGACCTGCTATCTGATGCGCTTGCTGCACAACGTCGACAGCAGGTGCATGTGCCGATATCAGCAGCAGCAGCGGCAGGAGTAGTAGCAGGAGTAGCAGTGTTCGTAATAATGATGACGTAAAATTGCCCGCTTGCGTTCTATCGGGGATCGCGGGCACTGACCGGGTGCAACGTCACGTTGAAGCGGCTGTAGCGGTGTCTACGCTTTGCCTTGGCGTCTTGCGGACGCCATGAAGAGGATGCGCCTGCGGCCTTGCTGACGCCTCCACAAACGCTACCGGTTGTCAGGGAGTGAAAGTCGGTCTCGGCACGGGTGCGCTGACGCTGCGCGGAGGATGCTTTCCGCACTGGACGCGATGCATACAGGTGCGAGCACCCAGGGACACGAGGCAGCACCCGGGAAATTTGGTCTCGGGTTTTATGTGACCCGATGGCTCCAGTGGCGCTTACAGGACATTCGGGTGTCGGATAGGTACGATCCATCTCTGCAGCCGCGTCGAATACAAATGGAACACTGAACTGCCCGCTCTGTTCCTGCTTTACGATTCGTTCCGAAATTGGAGTTGATGTACAATCAGCATATGTAACATGGAGCGATAAGGCCAAACGGGTTCATGTGTACTTTTCGTATGTTGGTCGTCTTTTGGGAGCTGCTGCCTCGAGGCGTTGCCGTTTGAAATCTTTACCTCACCGACATCAGGATGATGCGCGACGACTCCGAACCAGGCTGCGCAACATAACCGATATCAATATCCAATGCATAGGCACGAGCTCGCAAGCATCTCCCTTGGTGTGTAGCGTGCTCAAATAACGCATGCGTCGAGTTACGATCTATATGCTTTCAAGAAATATTCGTGAGCACAAGAATTCGCGACGCTGGACTGAACACGGGAAAAATCGACGTTCGTCGGTTGACGATTTTTGAGCAAGTTCATGGGAAAAGTTCACTGGACTCGTCACGCCAAATAATCTGGTGCATTCCGAAAACAAGTATTCATTCATTTCTAGCCAACGACAAAACGGCATTCGAGCCCACCGTGGTGCCTTTCATCGGATATGCACCTAGTGTCTAGCGTCTCTTCAGTTTGCACGCAAATCGGTCTTGGACTTGAATCCTCGTAGCGATCGGGTCTCCAGTGAGGCGTGCGACACTACATCACAGGAAAGGAGTGTACACAAGTCGAAATGGTTGGGCTTGTTCTCGATCCTGGAGTTCGCTTTCGGGACTTGCACGATCGTGGACAACAACATCGCATTCCGTGGACCACTTTGTCGAATAGAAAAGCGCGCGCATTTGCACCTCCAGCGGGCAGCGTACGCTCCAAGCGGATCGCCCTGCCAAAGCACCTGATCATAGGATACGACACACCGGGGAGCGGGGCGGGGCGGGGCGGGGCGGGGTATCGACACGAGCCTCCTGTACCCGTCACGGGCATCGACCACGTGATGAAGCAAGCGTTGAAGCGCCACAGGGACACGCTCGGTAGAAAAGGGTGCGGTGAGCGTATCGGAACACCTGACCACAGCCAAGTGGCGTTGATGTGAAGGGCGCACAGCTGCTGTATGCAGAGGAAAAGATGCAACTGTCGAGCGAGGCGTAGATCGCAACCTCCCTCGGTGCTTCAAATGAATCAGCAATGAATGGAAGCAGTCGAAATGGTGGCTTGAGTGCTGCCATCATAATCGTTCAATTGCCGACATCTGAGCTGGAGGGAAAGCAACGACTGACGTATTGAAGGCGTTAGATACGCGTGAGCGAAAATTATCAATCGTAGGAAAAACCCGCAGAGGCTGATGTGGATGGCGTTGGGATGCTGCCGAAGCGCTAGCGCGAACACCGGTGTTGTCGGGCCCGTTCCGTGTTTTTTTTGCTGGCTCTCGTGTCGCAGACGCAGTCTGAGAGCCGCAGCGGGGCTTACTTTGGCACTCCGGGTGCTGCAGGAAAATATCGGTTTATAGGGAGGACTAGATCAGTCATTCAATGCGACTGGCGGCGTAGAGGGCGCGCGCCCGATGTATCCGGATTCGCCCGGGATGCTCCTCGTGGAGTAGAGACCTGGCAACCGGAAAGCCACAGATCGTACACTCGGATCAGGGGAATTTGGGTGAGGGTGCCACGGCCTGTGGATTCGGCGGCGAGAAGCCTAGGTTCATGGGGGCTCGAGTAAAACGGCTACCGGCCTGTTTGACGAGTCGGACACGGAGTGGTCTTCCTTCAATCACCATCATCATCGGGGCGATATCCTGCAGTCTCTATGCTCGTATCTCGATTCTTATTCGCAGGATGCATCTGACTCCAACGGGGCGCGTGACCCTGAATGTTTCTCTGTTACAGAGTCTTCGAAAGAGATCCGTGGGCCTTGCAACGTGCCCGACTGCAGCGCATACCCGAGCTCTGTTTCCGTACGCGTCCCCGATGCACCAAGTGGCGCAATACTCTCGAAAGTGCTCGTGTGAGCGCAGCCCGAACATCACAGAGCGAGAGACCTTTACGGAGCAATGGTGTCCAAGTTCCCTATCTGTGATATGTTACAATAGAAAACCTACACCGCGGCCGAAGAAGTGCTTGTCAGTCTGTGTTTCTGTGAACGCTGCCCCCCAGCCGTGACAACCAGAGACCGTGGCGTTGCTTTCCTCTTCTCCTAGCGTTAAGCGCGCCTCTTCGACAGTCATCTTCCGAGCTCGGTTCTCGCGACAATCAGCTCAAAGCAGACGCGCTGAGGCAGCCTTCTCAGGCACCGCGCTGGGCAACGACCCAGCACCGCTCCGCCAGGGGTTCATCAACTGCCAGTCCGGGACAGGAACTCGTCGGACCCCAACGTTCCATCTGCAAGCTTCTAAACTGACCCTCCAAAGTCCCTGTGGGACACCACAGAACACATTTCAGTGCCTGTACCAAACCTGGAAGCAGAGCTGCCTACTAGGGCTGTAGGTCATCGTGCTTGACAGAAGCTGATGACGTGTCGCCCCCAGATGCATTCCCGACGGACAGCTGGCGGATGCGCTCGATCCATGCCGCCGGCGCCTGTTGCTTACGTGGCTTCAGGCATGGCATCAGGCTGTCGTGCAGCGGCGACACTTTTTCAGATCTTCATTGTTGTTTTTCATTGCAATTGTTCCAAAGAAAAAGTGAAGTTTTGCATCATCGAATATATTTTCATTATAAGTGATATGAAGCTCTCGAAAGTTTTAGCGCTCGTTGTTTTTGGTCTGTTGATGGTAGTGCAGTGCGCCTGGGCACTGCCGGCTCCAACGTACGCGACGTCAGCGCTCGTAAGGAACGCGGGACGCACCTCTGTCCCTGTTGTGCTGACGTTTGGTGCAGAGGTATCGTGCTTGGGCTCCAACTCGACGGTCGACGTGAGTAGTATTGGCTGCTCGCACAATTCTATGAAAATGTCTGCGACAGTGCCTCCGAAAGTCTCGTCTACCATGGGGCCAGTGTCGATTGAATCCGGCAGCACGTCACAGGTCTGGCCAATAGCGTACATTGTCGTGGGCAGCACACGGGTCCCGATAGGCGAACTTTCCCGTTTCTTTAGCGGGGTTGTTTCCCCGCTGGGGATAGGCATCGGTGCGCCGGTTTCTGGACAGCGCGTCATCAAGACGGTGAGTGGCATATACTTCTCGGTTCCTACGTAATGCACGAGGACATTGTGCCGTGGGGTGATACCTGGGGGAAACCGCGGGGCGACCCAAAAAATGGGCAGGTATAGACTCGCAATTCATACTGAGTGCACAGGGTCCAGAACCGCGCGAACAAGCGTGTCTCGGGGAAGCACGCTCTGTAGATGTACAGCGCCAAGCCATTCCACAGTTTTTGCCGAATAATCAGGAAGTTTCTCTGAATGTTTGCGGAGGTAGCCAGCCTCCATGCGAGGTTGTGACTATCGCCGCTACGGAACGTGGACGTAAAGGCGGGATGCAGCACAACACAATGCTTATTCTCTGTATCGACACCGGTTTCGGACCAAAATGGAATGCTGGCAGCTCGCTCGGCTCCGTTTCTTTGATTTTCTCGAACTCGATTTCAGGTGTACAACCCCGGTAATCCAAGTACAGCAATAGAGACCTATGTTTTCGAATTTAGAACTAGGATTCTCGGTCTTGTTTTCAGAGTGGCTCTTTCGATGCCTTGGGGCTGGAATTCGTCTCGCCATTAGCATCAATATCGTGCGCGACGCTTCCGACAGAGTGTCCGTCGCGGAACCGATACCATCATGCGATTCATATGTACGAGCTTGCACTCTTGTCAGTTCCGTAGGTGCGGCACGCTAAAATCATGCATTCGTCTGGTTCTCGATCGTTCTATTTCATGGCAACTCGTGGGCGCAGCAACCTCCGCGCCTGGATTGACGAGGAATCAAGTCGGCATCGTCCTGTGACGACTGCTTCATCAGCTCATCCCAAGGTCCCATTGAAATTGTCACGTCAAAGAAGCGCTTCTTGCGGAGAGTGTACCACTGCTTTGCTCGAAGGTTGCGTAGTGGTATCGGATTCCATCGGCTCGGGCTCCAGTCTTGGTTCTCCTGCCAGTACCTGTTTCATTACGGAAAACATCACGTTCCACGATCCCTTATCGATTGGAACTGTGCGCTTGCAGCAGACAGCGTACTCGCCCACAGGATCGTGCAGAAGAAGCACGATATCCCAGGGTACGGCAATGTGCGGAGAAAAGCAGGGCATTGACGGGAGTTTTCTGTGCGCATCGAGCGCATGCACAGAGCGATGGAGCGCGTCCTCTCGTGCTACAGGGCGGTGCCCGAGATGCAGTGGACAACATGGCAACTCCTGACAACAGCCAAGCGGTACCGCCGCGAAGGACGCACCGAGTCTGTGTACGAAGAAGATGAAAACGTCAAGAAAAATGTTGATCAAAAATGTCCTCTGAGCACACAGTGCGTCAATATTGCCAAGATAATGTTTCGGGACCATAGGCTGTATAGATATTCAGCCACACACGGGCGCCTCTCAGTCTTTTTCGACCGGCCTCCTGCTATCGGTTTCATTTTCTCCCTGCACATTTCGAGTCTGAGAGGTTGTCCAACTAAGCTAGATCACTCGCCTCAGCTCCTGGGGTCTCGTCTTCTGCACCACACATCCTTTGATATTGATGGTGGCGTTGAAGTCTCGGTACGCGAGCCCCATGCGTTTCCTGCCTCTGGTTGAACTCATCAACGCAGGGATTCCCCGAACGCGTGCACTCTTTGCCACTACAGTCTCGTCATCGCCTCGTCGGGCAAACACTTGCTCTCGCTTCTCTCATCTCTTCTTCTTCGTTCGATGGTCGACGAGCAGAGGGTTTTTCTGATTTTTGTCGAGCCCGGCGAAACCGGGCGATCCAGCATCCCCAGCTGCCATTTCCATACCTTTTCCTTGGGTTTTTTATTTCTTTGAATCAACGCACTTGGAGCACATCTGCTATAAACCGCGAGAAAGCATTTGATGAGACACTCCCGGGCATGGAACACACCTGAGGGAAAAACTGAACGCATCGTACGGGGCTCTCATGAGTCATGGAGGCCGCATCGGATCGCGTCGCACGAGAGGCTAGGGCAGGGCGCATGTCCGCTTCTACCCATTAGATCCATAAATATACACTATGGTATAGTTTGGTCCAGGGGCAATCTTCTGCCACACCGGGTCTCCGCGCACGTCCGCTTCAGATTCATCGGTTTCCGCTGAGCGTTCCTGTCCCGCAATGACACAGGAGTCGGTGGTCGAAGCGGAAGCCCGGCTCGAGGCGGGACTCGCCGTTTCCGACAAGGTAATGAACTTCTCTCTCGGAAAGGCGACAGCTGTACCGTCGTCAAAACACGTCCATACGGCTGCGGTCTCCGCACAGACTGTCGTCGACGACGACGACGAGGACGCCGACGACGTCACTGCTACGTCCACGTCTGAAAAGGGACCAAAGAAGCCTCATAAAAGACGAGGAAAACGAGGTGGACGGCGAAAAGGTGCCAGTGAGAACGGCGGAGGCGACAGCACTGTTGCTTCGTCGCCAGTACCACAGCCGCTTCCGAAGGCGACTTGTAGCACAGAACTCTGTGGCATCTCGCGGCTCTTTCCTGAGGGCGTCTACCCGGCTGGCGAGGTTCAGGACTATGTCGGAGACCAAGCTTATCGTACAACTCAAGCCGAAGTACGTGAACGGGAACGACTCTCGTTCGATATGATTGGAAAAGCGCGAAAAGCAGCTGAGGTCCACCGGCGCGTGCGCACGTACATCCGGCCTCGAATTCAGCCCGGGATACGACTGGTTGATCTTTGTGAAGAGCTGGAAAACGCTACCCGGACACTCGTTGAGGAAGATGGCTTGGAAGCGGGTATAGCGTTTCCAACAGGTTGCTCGTTGAACCACGTGGCAGCGCATTACACCCCGAACCGGGGCGACGACACCCGACTCCAGCACACAGACGTGATGAAACTGGACTTTGGCGTGCATGTGGACGGAATCATTATGGACTGTGCCTTTACCATTGCGTTTGACGAGCGCTACGAAAAGCTACTAGAAGCTGTGCGTGAAGCGACCAATGCGGGTATTCGAGCAGCAGGGATCGATGTGCGACTCAGCGAGATGGGTTCCATCATTCAAGAGGTCATGGAGAGCCACGAGATCGAGCTGGACGGCAAAGTGATGCCCATCCGCTCGATCCGTAACCTAAACGGACACAGTATTGACCGGTACCGCATCCACGCGGGTAAGACGGTGCCCATTGTGAAGAGCAGTGTGCCGGGGAAAATGGAGGAAGGCGAATTGTATGCCATTGAGACGTTTGGTTCTACTGGGCGCGCATACGTCACCGAGAGCGGAGAATGCTCCCATTACATGAAAGTATTCGATGCGTCGCACGTGCCGCTGAGGATGCCGCGTGCACGCCAGTTATTGAGTACGATCAACCGCCATTTTGGAACGCTGGCTTTCTGTCGTCGCTATCTGGATCGACTCGGTGAGGAGCGATACCTCATGGCACTGAAGCACTTGTGTGATGTGGGTATCGTGCAGCCGTATCCGCCATTGTGCGATGTGCCGGGTTCATTGACAGCACAGTTCGAGCACACGATTCTGCTGCGGCCGACTGGTAAGGAAGTGCTAACTCGCGGCGACGACTTTTGATGCTGGCACCGAACACCGTTCGCAGTCGGACAATGCCGACCGTGTACAGTAGTGGCGGCAACCGCGCCCTAGACGAAACGTCTCTAACTGACGTGCAGACGCCGCCCTGCCGTTTTCGACCGGCCACCTACTACTGCTTCCACCTTCTTCTCATATAGTTCGACTTTGAGAGGTTGTCCAGTAAAGTCCCCTCTTGGCTACTCTGGAGGTCTCGTCTCCAGCACCGCACATCTCCGTATATTGATAGCGGCATGAAAGTCTCGGTTCACAAATTCCATACGTTTCTTTCTATCATCGGTTGTACTTACTAATGCAAGTAGTCCACGAACTTTCGCCATCCTTTCCATTTGCTCCTTCGTCAGCGGTCCGTACTTTGCGATTTCCTCAGGGCACCGCTGGCACTTTTCCATCTCCACTCTCTGAAGTGTACACCCCAGTTCATGGTGTGTATACGATGTTCGAAACTCATCTACAGGTATCGTAACGAAACGTCGTGCACACTCC
>Ga0080006_1248358_pt1 | contig 14348 bp, 17 predicted proteins | sample RS3BMetagenome_FD_69209 | JGI IMG/M metagenome (GOLD analysis project Ga0080006, IMG submission 69209) | Ferric oxide microbial mat and aquatic microbial communities from Rainbow Spring, Yellowstone National Park, USA - RS3B (SPADES... ...
GCACCGGCTGCGAAGGCCGCATCAGCACCCTCAAGCGTGGCTACGGCTGGGACCGCACCCGCATCGACAACACCGAGGGCGCCCGGATCTGGGCCGGGCATGGAATCCTGACGCACAACCTCGTCAAGATCAGCGCCCTCGCCGCGTGATCGACAGCGCCGAAGCCCCATTCACACGCCAAATTGGGCACAACCGGAACACCCGCTCAGCACGAGCAAGGGTTTTTCAGGTCGAAGTAACTACATGAACCCGGCCCTGTTGACGCGGCATAACCAGAACCATACTTGATTCCAACGCATCCACGAAGGCGACACGCCATATCTTCTGACTACATGTCTACGTCGATTCAGGACCGTCTATCCAGCTCAGGAACCAGATCACGCCCGAAAACAGTCGTAACTTCGGGTTAGGGTCGACCGGAATCAGATAACGTATCCCTGACTTGGGCCAAACTAGTGCGGGGTTAGAACCAAGAGCCTTTGATTGTCACTTGCCATGGTGACCGACTGAAAGCGGCCAAACGGACGAAATGGATTGTGCGGTAGCGGTTCAGTGGGCCGGTAACGCCGGTCGAAGCGCTGCCGGGTGGGCTGTTTGTTTATCGGTGGTGCGGCGGCGGGGGCGGGAGGGTGGCGGTGGTGGGTGGGGTCTCGGGCCAGACCAGCAGCACGGGGCATGGGGCGTGGTCGACGATGAAGCGGCTGATGGGACCGAGGCTGCGTGGCCCTAGGTGGGTGTGGTCGCCGTCGCGGGCCAAGATGAGCAGGTCAGCTCCGTCGGCGGCGGCCACGACTTCGCGTTCGGGGCGCCCGCTGCGTTCGCTGGTGGAACATGGGCTCCCCAGCCGCGCCGCCGCGGCGGTCAGCAATTGTTCGGCGGTTGCGGCGGCCATGTGTTGCAGCGTCGCGCCGGGGTCGCGTTCGGGGTGGCCGCGCCCGAGCAACCCCGCGTAGGCGCCGTGGGCAGTGTCGGCGATCTCGGGACTGGTGACGTGTAGCAGCACAATGTCGGTATCGGCGGGCGCATATCTACGGGCAGCGTCCACGCAGGCGGGCCAGCTGCCCTCGACGATCCAGGCGATGACGCTCACAGGTGGATCATCCTCCAATTGTGGTCAGCGCGAGCCATAGTGCCACGACTGCCAACACCAGGGCCGTCGGCACGCTGAGCAGGCCGAGCTTGGTGAACTCGGCGAGCTCGATGTCGGTGTCATGCTGGCGCATGACGCGCCGCCACAGCAGCGTGGCCAGCGATCCGGCGTAGGTGAGATTGGGGCCGATATTGACCCCCAGCAGCGCCGCCAGCACCGCGCCCGCTCCGCCGGGAGCGACCAGGGGCAGCAGCACCAGCACGGCGGGCAGGTTATTGATGAGATTGGCCAGCACCGCGGCGAGCGCGGCGACGCCGAGCAGCGGGGGCAGGGCCGTGCTGTGGGGGAGGATGCGTCCCAACGCCTCGCCGAGGCCGTTGTCGATCACCGCACGCACCACGATGCCCAGCGCCACGACGAACGCCAGGAATGGAAGGTCAACCGCGCGGATCGCCGCAATGGTGGTGCGGCGCTGGATGAGCGCGTGTGCTCCCAGCACCAATGCGCCGGCCAGTGCTGCCCATGCGGGGTTGATCCCCACCGTGGAGGTGACCGCGAACCCCAGAAGGGTGCAGGCCAGGGTGGCCAGCGCAAACACCGGTATCTTGACCGGCCCGCAGGTCGGTGGGGCGGCGGTGGGCGCATCCAGGTCGGTGGCGAAGAACCGCCGAAACACCAGGTACTCGGCGGCGATGGCCACCAGCCAGGGCAGGGCCATCAGCGCCGCGAAACGGGTGAAGCTCACGGCGCTGACCGCAAATGCCAGCAGGTTCGTCAGATTCGACACCGGCAACAGCAGCGACGCGCTGTTCGACAAATGCGTACACGCGTACACATGCGGCTTGGGCCGCGCCCCCAGCCTGGCCGCAGTGGCGAACACCACCGGGGTCAACAACACGATCGTGGCATCCAGGCTGAGCACCGCCGTGGTCACCGACGCGACCGCGAACACCTGCCCCAGCAGCCGGCGAGGTCGGCCCCGCGCGCTGCGGGCCATCCATGACCCACACGCCTGAAACAGACCCTCATCGGCGCAGAGCTGGGCCAAGACCAACACCACGGCCAAAAAACCGATCACCGGGCCCAGCCGCCGGACCTCGGCGCTGGCATCGCCCAACCGAATCGCCCCGGTCGCGACGACGACCCCGGCGGCCGGCACCGCAACAACCGCCTCGGGCCAGCCGAACGGGCGCACCACCGCACAGACCAACACCGCCACCAACAGAACGATCGAAAGGCCTTCCGCGAGCGAGGGGTTCACTTATTTGCGCCGTCCGGACCGGCGATCACTCGACACGCCCCGGGAGGAACACTCGGGTGCTTCGGCAGCACCGTGGTGTAATGCGCGACCCGCGCCGGAGGAGGGATGTGTCGGCCGAGTCGACGACACGCAGCTACCACGATTGCGCCAGCTGCCGATCGGTCAGGCTGAGTCACCCGTACCGCCGCAGGCCAGCACCGCTCTGATCGGATCCGGCGTGGCGCAGCATTGGCGCGAACGCCGACCAGATGATCAGCGATCCCAGTGATATCGCGCCGAGCAGCAGGAACGCGGCCCGAAAGCCGAAGTGTTGGGCGATCAGCCCACCCAGCAAGGGGCTCAGCGAGGCGCCAAGACCCTGGGCGGTCATCACCGCGCCCTGTCCAATGTTGATGTGGCCGCTACCATCGAGCAGCCGCGCCACTAGTCCCGGGACGGCCACCGAGAGCATGCCCGCACCGATACCGACGAGCATTTGCACCGGCACCACACCCCACCCGGTGATCACACAAGCCGCAATCAGCGCACGGATCGGCAGGGCCATAAACGCGATCAGGATCGCCACCCATTAGCCGCGCCTTTCGGCGATCCACATCGCTGCCAGTGACGCAACGATCATCACCGCCTGCGCGACGACCACGGTGCTGGCCACTGTGGTGAACGGGTTACCGTGGGCCACCACCACGGCGAGCCCGTAGAGCGGCAGCATCGCGGCGTTGCCCAGATGAAACAAGATCCCCGCGCCCGCCAATGCCAGCAGCGGCCGACATTCGAGCAGCACCCGCAGTTTCTTGACCGGGACCTGACCGCCATCGGTGGTGGCGCCTCGTGCGGCGCGGTGGTCGATGCGGGCAGCTGGGATGCACAGCACCGCCACGATGGTGATCACCGCGAACACGGCGGCCAGCCAAAACACCGCCGCGAACCCGAATCGCCACCCCAACACACCCGACAGGGCGGCGCCTACCATGTTGCCGGCGTGGTTGTAGGCCTGGTTGCGGCCGTTTTGGGCGATAAACCCGGCCTGGCGCACCACACCCAGGGTGATCCCGATGACCGCGGGGCCGATCGCGGCGCCGGCGATCGCACTGGCCGCGTGTGCGGAGGCGACGACCCATACCCGCTCGGAGACCAGGATCAGGCCGGAGGCGCCCACCGTGAACAACCCGGCCAGGATCACGCACGCCCGTTTGCGGGTGGTGGCATCGATCAACGCCCCCGCCGGTGCGGCCGCGATCATCCCGGCGATCCCGCCCAGCGTGCTCACCGCACCGATTACCCCGGTGCTCCACCCGCGCCCCAGCAGCAAAACCCCCAAGAACGGGCCGATCCCGGCCTGCATATCGGCCATGAAGAAGTTCACCGCCTGCAGCGCCGCACGATCCCCCGCGCCCGCCCGCGGCACCGATGCAGCCACGCTGACCCTCACCACGCCTCCTTCCAGGCAGCACTGCCATCCTGCCCTGCGCAAACCACACCGGCAGCGCAGACGTTCGGGCGGGTCAACACACCAGGCGGAGGCCGCTGCTAGCGGGCATTCGAACCCGGCAACATGTGGCGGCCCCGGCTAGGGCCCGAACGGCCCGCCAGGCCCTCCGAAAAACCCGGGCCCGGCCATCGGCCCGAACAACGCCGGCCCCCCGACCAGCAGGCCCAGCAGTACAATGCCCCCCACCACCGCAGCCGCCAGCAGCCAGGGATGCGCGCCGGTCGAGTGGGGCATGCGGGTTGGGCCGGCAACACCGCCGGCGCGGCGGTCGTCGCGCCGACGCTCGGTTGCGCTCTGAACGCCAACCCAATAGGCACCAGCGGCAACCGCGATCACCAATAACACAATCAACATGGTTCGACCTCCTGTTCGGTCATCAACGTCGGCGGGGGTTCCGCGCAGCGTTTCCGCGGCAGCTCCTGGATGGACGGCGCGCGGCTCGTGTCGAGTCGAAGATTGACTTCGATGGCCGGCACCACGGCGATGCCAAACACGGTGTCTGGCCGACCCATGGACGCGGTGAGCGTCAGCTCCGGATGGGCTGGTGATGGCGGAACCAGGTGCCGAAAAACTAAATCCCCAAACCCATGACCCAGATCACACCGGCAGCCCCTCACGGCGGCGGAGGCGGTGCCGGTCCCCACCCCGGAGGTGGCGGTGGCTGTCCCCACCCGGGAGGTGGCGGTGGCGGTCCCCACCCCGGGGGTGGAGGCGCATCGGGTCCTGGACCCGGCGGGGGCGGTCCGGGCGGGCCAGGTTGACCCGGCGGCGGAGGTGGGGGCGGCGGATCGGCGTGCGCGACTGGCGCGCCCACCCCGACCAGAGTCATCCCCAAACCGGTTGCCACGGCCGCGCCGGCGAGCATCTGCTTGATCGTCATCATGAACTCCTTGCGTTGATGGTTAGCGGGCCGGACTCAGCGGCGGAGCGGGTGGCGCTGGCTGGGGTGCACCGGGTGGTGCGGTGGGGGCGGGGAGGCCCGGTTGCGGCGGCAGCGGCGGTGCGACGGCGGGCCCACCCGGCGGCGGGGGCGCGAACGCGGGCCCAACCGGCGGCGGTGGCGGTGGTGGTTCCCATGCCCACGGTGGCGGCGGTCCGGGGCGCCAGCGCGGTGGTGGTGGCGGCGCGCCCCATCCCGGCGGCGGCGGGCCGGCGCAGGCGCCCGGGGGAGGCGGTGAGACACCCCAGGGCCCCGGTGGGGGTGGAGGGCCATAGCGGATGAAGCCGGCGGTGAGGATGGCGCCGAGCAGCAGTCCAGCGATGCCGGCGCCGATGGCGACGCCGACCGGGTGGCGCCCAACGATCGACGGTGCCGGGTCAACGACGGCAGCGGGCGGCGCGACGGGGTGCGGATAGGGAGTCTGCGTTGCGGGCTCGGCGAGTGAGCGCTGTGGTTCACCGCTACTCGCATCTGGCGTGCTCTGAACGGATTGGTCGTCGGCCATGATGCCCTCCGAAACGTTGGAAACGTGTGCCGATGCCCGTCGACGGTAGGAAGCGAATGTGAAATCAACCTGAAGATGGTGCGCAGCCGGGCGTTTTCTTCAGGTTCGTTTCAGAAATCGGCTCGGGCAGCGCCCAGAATGAAACAATGACCGATCGTTTCGGCCCACAGAATGCGCCGCTGCGCTCCGGCGAGCATGCGCGGCAGCCCAGTGCCGCGCGGGTGCTGGTGGTCGAGGATTCCGAAGCGATCCGTGAGATGGTCAGCGAGGCGTTGAGCGACGCCGGGTACCTGACCGCGACACGTCCCAACGGGGGCGGGCTAGAAGATGTCCTGGAGGGATTTCGGCCCGACCTGGTGGTGCTGGATGTGATGATGCCCGGCCGCGATGGTTTCGTGTTGATCGACGTGGTCCGCGACTGGGGCGAAGCCGCAGTCGTGTTGCTCACCGCCCGCGACGGGCTACCCGACCGGCTGCGCGGGCTCGACGGCGGGGCCGATGACTACGTGGTCAAACCGTTCGAGCTGGCCGAGCTGATCTCCCGAGTCGGGGCGGTACTGCGCCGACGCGGCCGACTCCCGTCGATTCTGCAATACGGCGACCTGGCTTTAGACCTGGACGCCGGGGTCGCCGCCCGGGCCGGATCCCGGCTAGAACTAACCGCGACCGAACTACGCTTGCTCAGCTTTCTCGTCGAGCAACGCGGCCGAATCGTCAGCACCAGCCAAATCCTGACCACCATATGGGGCTACGACGCCTACGACGCCAACTTGGTGCACGTCCATATCAGCGCGCTGCGCCGCAAGCTGGAAGCCCACGGCCCGCGCATCCTGCACACCGTGCGCGGCATCGGCTACCGTCTGCAACCCATCCGGCCGTGACCACCCACCGCGCCGCGCCGCGCTCGGCAACCCCTACCCCGTCGCTGCGCCGGCGGGTGACCCTGATGGCGCTGGGTGTGCTCGCCGTATTGCTGCTGGTGCTCGGCGTCACCATCGATGCGCTGCTGGGAGTCCAAACCCGCCGCGATCTGCACGATCGACTGATGGGCACAGCGTCACGCGCTGACGCGCTAGCCGCCGTCCACACTCCAGCCGACCAACTCGTCGCCCAGCTCGGCGGCGGAGGTATCCGGGCACTGCTGATCGCCCCGGACGGCACCAGCTACGGTGACCGCGCCATCCGCGCGGACACCACCACAGGGCCCACCGTTCCCCCGCCTCCACCCCCTCCGCCCGCGCCACCGCCGTGGGGCCAAGGACCTGGCGCACCACCACCACCGTGGGCACCGCCACTCCCTCCGGGCTGGGGGCCACCACCACCGCCGCCGCCGAAAAAGCCGCCACCGGATGCCACCGCCACGGTCATCGTGCACCCGTTAAAGCCCGGCGGGCGGGTGATCCTGGTCGCCGACACCACCCAGACCACGGCGCTGATCCGGCGGTTGCGTGAAGTCATGATCGGCGCCGGGCTGATCACCCTCGCAGTCACAGGTGTGGTGTTGAGCACGGTCACCCGCGCAGCGCTACACCCACTGGATAGGCTCACCGCGCTGGCCCGAACCATCACCAGCGGCGACCGCGGTCAGCGCCTGCGGCCCGACCGCCCCGACACCGAACTCGGCTGCGCCGCAGCGGCTTTCGACGGGATGCTCGACGCCCTGGAAGCCTCCGAACAGCGCGCCCAACACTCCGCAGACGCCGCCCGACGCGCCGAGGCCACCACCCGCCAATTCCTTGCCGACGCCGCTCACGAACTACGCACACCAATCGCCGGCATCCGCGCCGCCGCCGAGCAACTGCACACCACCGCCGCCCAACACGGCGACGACCCGCACGCCAACAGTCAATACCGCCGCGCGGCGCTGCTGCTCACCGAATCCCGCCGCGCCAGTCGCCTCATCGCCGACATGCTCGACCTGACCCGTATCGACGCCGGCGTGACATTGGACCTTACCGACACCGACCTCGCCGCCATCGCCGATGCCGAATGCGAGCGCGCGGCGATGCTGTCCCCCGACCTGACCGTGATCCGCAGCGGTGAACGCACCATGCCCGTCCGCGCCGATCCCAACCGGATCGCCCAAATCCTTTCCAACCTGGTCGACAACGCCCGCCGGCACACCCCGCCCGGCGGGGGCATCGTCATCCACGTCGGCCACGCCGAGCCCAACCACCCCGACAGTGGTGTCCAACAGTTCGCCGAAGTGACCGTCACCGACTCAGGCCCCGGCATCCCAGACACCGACCGCGAACACATCTTTGACCGCCTGATGCGCCTAGACGCCGCCCGCGACGCCGATCACGGCGGAGCTGGGCTCGGCCTACCCATCGCGCGGGCGCTCGCACGCGCGCACCACGGTGACCTGATCTGCCTTCCCCATGACGGCGGCGCCCGCTTCCAACTCACCCTGCCCCTACCAACAAGGCCCTAATGGCCACACTCGGAATCACGGTGACCAAACTCGCTGTTCAGCGGAAAGCGTCGGAGAGTCTCGTCTAAGGGCAGATCGAAACGCGATTGAACAAATGCAGGGTTTAAGGCCGTTGCCGGGCGAAGGGCGCTGTTGAGGTAACCATTCAGCCCAATTCGGGGCATATGCAGAACCTCCGTCACCGCACACAAACGTACTTCAAAATTCCGGCTTCGCCGGGCGCTAGCCGATCCGGTAGTCGGCCCTCGTGTCCCCGTTCCATCGGCGCAGACCCGAAAAACTCCCCTCGATCAGCGGTGGGCGGCCCGCAATCCGCAGCGCGCGGCCCAGCGCCTGACCCCCGACGCGGCGGGCCAGCGTCACGTGCGGGGTCCAGCGGCCTGGCAGGCTGGTGGGCGCGGGTTCGGGTTGCAGGTGCTCACCGCAGACGCGGTGCACCTCGGCATGTAAGCCCAGCATGGCCGCTGTGGGGACGATCAGCCGCGCCAGGATGGCGTTGGTCCGTCCCAGCAGGAGCGAGGCGCCGACGGCGCAGGTGAGGGGGAGTTCGCCGGTCAGCGGCCGCAGCAGGACGTCGACCTCCTCGGCGATGCGGTCGGCCACCGCCACAGTCACGTGCGGCCGGCCGGCCGGCGCTTGGCTGGGGATGTCGGCGGCCGCCAGGTCGTCCCAGATGTGGCGGATCGCCGCCTCGGTTTCGGGGTCGAACAACAGCTCGATCGAATGCATCATCAGCGCACCTTCAGCGCACCAGCGCCGTCACCCAGTCCCGCTCGAACGCCGCCGCGCTCATGTCCGCGAATCGGGCGGCGTCCATCGACCCCGCGCCGGCGGGCAGCGCCGCGCGCACCGGGGCCAACCGCTGCAGGGTGGACCGATTCGATCTCTCGACCAGCCCGGGCCGGCGCGGCCAGCTGCCGATCACCAGCCCCGCACATGAGACATCCTGTGCTGCAAGCGCTTCCAGGGTCAGCGCGGTGTGGTTGAGGGTGCCCAATTCCGCGGTGGCCACCACCAGCGCCGCCGCGCCCAGAGCGACGCCGAAACCACGCAGTGTGACGCCGGGCTCGGCGAGTTCGACCAGGAGCCCACCGGCCCCCTCGACCAGCGTCAACCGGCCCGGGCGGTCCAGACCGCCGATGAGCCGCAGCACGTCGTCGCAGGTGGGCAACGCCGTCCCGGCCTGCTCGGCCGCGGCGGCCGGCGCCAGCGGCTGAGGGTAGCGCGCCAGTCCGGCGAGCTCGGTCACCCCGGAGAGCCGGGCGACTTCGGCCAGGTCGTCGTCGCCGGAGTCGGTGCCGGTCTGCACCGGTTTACACACCGCGACGTCGATACCTGCCTGGCGGGCATGACTTGCCAGCGCCGCGGTGACGATCGTCTTGCCCACCCCCGTCCCGGTCCCCGTGATGAGTAGGACGGTCAACGGCGGGCCGCCGAGAGGACGTCTGTCAGCACCCGGTGAGCCAACTCGAGCTCGGCGGCATCCAGCGACGCGCGCGCGGTCAGCCGCAGCCGTGACGTTCCGACGGGGACGGTCGGGGGCCGGAAGCAGCCCACCTTCACGCCGGCGTCCAGGCAGGCGGACGCGGCGGCGACGGCCACCTCCGGATCACCGAGAACGACCGACACCACGGCCGACTGCGGCGCCTTATGTACGCCGCAGATCCGGGCCAATGTTGCGGCGTGCTTCAGCACCGCTTCGGGCCGCCACGTCTCGGCCCGCAGTACCTGCAGTGCGGCCCGCGCGGCTCCCACCGCCGCCGGCGCCAGGCCGGTGTCGAAGATGAACGTCCGCGCCGTATCGATCAGGTGCGCGCGCACCGCGGCCGGCCCCAGCACAGCGCCACCCTGGCTGCCCAGCGCCTTGGACAACGTCGTCGTCACCACTACGTCGGGCGCACCGGCGAGCCCCGACTCGTGCACCAGCCCACGCCCGCCGCCACGCACACCGAGACCGTGCGCCTCGTCGACGACCAGCAGGGCCCGGTGGCGGCGGCAGGCCTCGTGCAGGTCTGAGACCGGCGCCGGTGCGCCGTCGGTGCTGAACACCGATTCGGTGATGACGACGGCACGCTCCTCGTCGCGTGACTCCAGCGCCGCCTCCACCGCGCCGACGTCGCGGTGCGGCGTCACCACCACCCGGGCCCGCGACAGCCGGCACGCATCCACCAGCGATGCGTGCGAAAACGCGTCCGACACCAGCAGCGATCCGGGCCCCGACAGCGCGACGACGGCCCCCAGGTTGGCCGTGTAGCCCGAGGAGAACAGCAAACCGGCGGGCGCGCCCACATACCCGGCGAGCTCGGACTCGAATTGCTGGTGCAGTTCGGTGTCGCCAGTGACCAGACGCGAACCGGTGGCACCGGCGCCCCAGACCCGCAGCGCGGCCACGCCCCCCTCGATGACCTCGGGATGCTGCGAGAGGCCGAGGTAGTCGTTGGAAGCCAGATCCAGCTCGGTGGCGACGACCGGACGCGGCCGTAGCGAGCGACGCAGCCCGGCCTCGTGGCGCTGTTGCTCCACCGCGTCCAGCCACGCCAGTGGTGATGCCTCAATCGGCGCCTGAGTGGGCGGCTTCATCGGTAGTCGGGGCGCGGCGCTTTCTGAGCCCGTTTCCCCTTCCCCCTCTCAATCCGTGCGGGTCTGGGACGCAACATGGGACTTCAGCCTACGAGGTGCCCGACTCGGGCTGGTTGTTGGTGGGCGGGGGCTGCGGCTGGAAGGGTTTGTACCACCACCCGTCCTGGCGTACTGGCGCTACGGCCATCGCTGCCCGTCCCCGCCGATCAGCGTTGGTTCTGGAGCGGGCGCTGGCAGCAGCGTGAACGTGAAGTTGACGGCCACATTGCGGCAGGACGGGTGCCGGTCCACCAAGACGGCGACGCCTTGTTGGGACATCTGGTCGGCTAGAGGCTGATCGGCAGTGAAGTTTGAAACGATACCGGCGTTCGACGCCGGCTACCGTCGGCTCAAACGTGAGCATCGCGACGAGTTCCGTCGAGTGCTGACAACCAAGTTCATCCCTGCGTGCGATGCGCTGGTGGTTGATCCATCGAGCGCCCGGCCGAGGTCGCATCGGGTCAAGTCGGTTCTGGGCGTACCCAACGTGTTGGAAATGACCTGTTCGCACGCCATACGCCGCCTTAACTTGTGACATACATCCGCGCAGCGGTAGCCGCGAGATCACTGGCCGCGTAGACCTCAATCGCACGCAGAAGAAGTGCCGGATCAACGCAGACAATGGAGTCGCATGCGATGAGCGGTCTCATCGCTTCAGCAACTTGGCCGCGGGGCGCTTGGTGAGAGGACTCCAACACGTACACCGTCTCAGCCGCGACGAGATCTGTCAGCAGTAACTCCCGCGCGGTGAACCGTCCCCAGGTACGCAGTCGCGCGGGCCGCCATCAGGCGGGTCGCCGGTGAGATGCCGGACAAGGACGTTCGTGTCAATAAGCGCGGTCAACGGCGGTCTGCACCTCGAGCAGCCCTCGTGCGGCGCATCACCTCATCCCACGCGACATTGCATTTGACCGCCGGTACCCGAACCGTTTCGGCAAGGGCGAGGGACTCGGGCGTCCGCGCCGGCAAAGCTCGATTGCCTTCCACGCGGAAGATAACCTTGTCGCTAGTGCGTGAAGGATGTCGTCGCGCGTCCACACACCGTCTCGAGCTTGCCGACAAGTCGGCAAGCTACCGCCTCTCGCGGGTGCTGGAGTGTCACCCACCGCCCGTTCATAAGGTAACCAACCGCCGGCGCACAACGGCTCCGTCGGGACCGAGGGTCACGGAAGGAGAGTGAAGGCCTCGATATGGCACGGCCGGACGATGGTGAAGTGACGGCGGTCTACGGTCGCGATCTCATTGATGCCCAACCGTTCTGCTGTGGCCACCACGGAGGCGTCCACAGTGCCAAGCGACAGGTTACGGTACCGCGCAACAAGTTCGGCGATCCGCAGCCAATCTCCTGCTGCTACCGGCTCGACGGCTAGCGCACCATCGGCCACGTCGCCGAGAAATCGCACTTCAGGTTCGGCACCCAGCCGGGTACCCAGTAGGTAGACCACCTCGGTCATGACGAGTGTCGGGACGATCAACGGACCCGGATGGCTCTGCAGAAGCTCCAGTGACGACACATGGTGTGCATCATCGGCGTCGACGTAGGCATACAGGGGGCCCGCATCGACAATAATTGCCCCTATCGTTCGACCTCGGCAGCCAGAATCTCTTCGATGCGCTCGGAGACATCGCTACGGCCGCTACGGCCGCTGGCTGCTGCGTTCAGGCGTCGACGGCCGCCGGGCATGCCCAGGTAAGCCTCAAGCGCTTCACGGCTGACCTCCGAGATGGTCAAATTGCGTCGCCCGGCCTCGTGCCGCAGGCGAGCATCCAGCGCGTCAGGGATCTTGACCGTCGTCCGCTTCATGTATGTCAGCATACCTCAGGTGTCCCCGTACCGGCGGGGAGTATCCACTGCCAGGCATCCCGCCCCACGCTGATGGCCCTTCGTCGTCAGAACGGTGCGGCGGTTGGCTGCGTTCAGTGGCGTACTTGGCGCAGTTGGTTTCGTTTTCGGCACAGCACCTTGAGCCATCTCGCATGTCGCAAACAACACCCCATGCCCTCGCCGACGCTTTCACCAGCCATTTTGCTGATGACTCATGGTTTGAAACAACAGAGCACGTTGGAAATCTACCCCCTGCGTGCCGCACCCACCACCGAGCGGGAAGAGCGCCGTGCGGCAGACGACCCTTGGCCTTGGCGACCTGCATGGCTTGTTTTCGTGCCGGACTCGTTAGACCCGCGGTCAGCCCGAGGCGCTTCTTGGAGCTAGACCACAACGGTAATACTGCTTGGTCTTACTGCTGCTACCCTTACCTCATGCGCGTCACAAGCAAGGGACAGGTCACCATCCCACAGGATGTTCGCCGGCGTTTGGGCATCGTGGCTGGCAGCGAGGTTGACTTCGAGGTCGACGCCGACGCCGTCCGGCTCGTGCGGCGCACTGAGGGACGCGGCGCGGCTCTAGTCGAGCAGATGCGCGGGCGTCACCTGCCAATGACCACCGACGAGATCATGGCGTTGACTCGCGGCGAATCCTGAGCTATGCCGCTTGGGACGCTGGTGGACTCCAACGTGCTGCTCGACGTATTCACCGATGACCCCCGTTGGGGCGAGTGGTCTGCCGAGCACCTGGCGAAAGCATTCGACGCCGGCCCGGTCACCATCAACCCGCTGATTTTTGCTGAACTCTCCGTCGGATTCGATCGGATCGAGGAGCTCGAGGAGGCACTGCCCGATCGCATCGAACGCGAGGACCTGCCCTGGGGGGCCGCTTTCCTGGCGGGGCGTTGTTTTCTGCGGTACCGCCGCCGCGGTGGTGCGCGCCGTTCGCCGTTACCCGACTTCTACATCGCCGCCCATGCCGCGACGACCGGACGAGCACTGCTCACCCGTGATCGCCCTCAGTACCTGGACCTTCTGCCGACGCTGGAGGTCATCTCACCTGACTGATGGGCCGGCCGTGCGAATGCGCCGTCCCCTGCCGGGTCAGCGATTTGGTACCGAGACGGTGCAGCGGGTCGGAGGGAGCGTCAGGCGAACCCGATGGCATTTCTGGCAAGAAAAGCGCGGCAACAAAATCCAAGGATCTATGGCGAAGCACCGGATTAGCGACGCTGGCGTGCCCTGACAGTGGCCGCGGAGTTGGGTGCGGGAGCCACAACCGTGAAACTGGTGGCGCACAACCAGTTCGATCTTCGCGGCCCGGATGAGCGTTGCGGTGTAACCCTCGCGGCTGACCTCAGATTCCTCAAAGGACACCCCATGTCTTCGCCGGTGCTTCCACCAGCCATTTTCCTGATGGATCATAATCCAAACGACTGAGACACCTCACATTGGTTGCAAGTTGTTAAGCTGCCCCCTGCCCAGAAGCGCGCTCCCGGCTTGTAGGCGACCTTGAACTCGCTTTTCAGGACTGGATGCCGAGACTTTTCCGATGAGACAGTGTCCCGCGTGTACGCAGGTGTGTTCTACTGGAAATCGCTGGCCAACTGCAAACTATGTCTCTGCCTGCGCGTTCTCAGCTGAAGATACGCTTGACGGTCGCCTGCGATTTAGGGTTTCAGCGGGCCCGGTGGCCAGCAGTGAACTCGCGGTCCCGTCTGACGATCATTCGATTTTACGGCTGGCGAGACGCTGAAGAGTTCCGGGCTTAGCGCTGCGGTCGGGCGTGGGCGCGGTGCCGAATAGGACCGTGATGTCGGCGCCCCGGTAGGCGTTGCAGTCGACGGTCAAGCCTGCGATGTCTGCGCTGTTGGTGAACTGCCATGCGGCCGGGGTAGCGCCGCCGTAGGGCGCCCATCCCTCACCGGAGTTGCCACTCGAGTTCGCGTAGATGGTTGAGGCGTAACCCGAGCCGCCCGGGTATCCAGAGGACACCAGCGCGTTGGCCAGGCCGGAAAGGTTGCCCCCGCCTTCCTGGTTCCAGTACCACTGCGGGTAGTAGCCCCAGGGTGCCGGAAAAGTTGATGCGTAGTGCTGTGACCTTGGCCGTTATCGCCGCGTTACCGGCGTGGCGTATGTGGCGGGTGTGACCAACGGGCTTGGATGCAGGTTGCGAAGCCAACCAT
>Ga0080006_1165912_pt1 | contig 14336 bp, 5 predicted proteins | sample RS3BMetagenome_FD_69209 | JGI IMG/M metagenome (GOLD analysis project Ga0080006, IMG submission 69209) | Ferric oxide microbial mat and aquatic microbial communities from Rainbow Spring, Yellowstone National Park, USA - RS3B (SPADES... ...
CTTCCATGCGCATCTGTTCGAGTTCGCGCTCTTCGGCTTCGATGGCTGCGGTGACTTCCTGCTGGACCTGGGCTGCCGCTTCTTCGAGCTCTGGGGAGAGCTGGACGTTGCGGTAGTATTCCATGCCGGTGCCGGCGGGGATGAGGCGGCCTACGATGACGTTTTCCTTGAGGCCGCGGAGCGTGTCGATGGAGCCGTTGATGCTGGCTTCGGTGAGCACGCGGGTGGTCTCCTGGAAGCTGGCGGCCGAGATGAAGCTGTCGGTCGAGAGCGACGCCTTGGTGATGCCGAGGAGCAAGGAGCGGCCGATGGCAGGACGTCCGCCGGTCATCAACACGCGCTGGTTTTCGGCGTTGAAGCGGAAGCGGTCGGTCTGCTGATCGACGAGGAACGTGGTGTCGCCGACCTCTTCGATCTTGACCCAGCGAAGCATCTGGCGAACGATGGTTTCGATGTGCTTGTCGGAGATGGTGACGCCCTGCAGGCGGTAGACTTCCTGGATTTCGTTGACGAGGTACTGCTGGAGAGCACGTTCGCCGAGGACTTCCAGAATGTCGTGCGGGTTGCGGGGACCGTCGATGAGTGCGTCACCGGCACGGAGGCGTTCGCCTTCCTGCACGTTGACGTAGGTACCGCGGGGCACGCTGTACTCCTCTTCCTGACCGTTGTCGGCGGTGACGTAGACCTTGCGCTGGCCCTTGGAGACTTCGCCGAAGCGAACGACACCATCGATCTTGCTGATGATCGCCGGGTCGCGGGGCTTGCGGGCCTCAAAGAGTTCGACGACGCGGGGGAGACCGCCGGTGATGTCCTTGGTGCGGGTGGTTTCGCGTGGGATCTTGGCAAGGATGTCGCCGGGGAAGATCTCGTCGCCGTCGGCCACCATGAGGTGAGCGCGCGAGGGCATGAGGTACCGCTTGTTGCCGGACGCGGACTTGATGATGATGGCGGGCTGACGCTTCTCATCGGGGGAGTCGGCGACGACCAGACGGCTGAGGCCGGTGACTTCGTCGACTTCTTCGTTGAGGGTGACGCCTTCCTGGAGGTCCTTGAACTGGACGGTTCCGGCGATCTCGGTGAGGAGGGAGAAAGTGTACGGATCCCACTCGCCGAGGAGGCTGCCCTGAACGACCTGCGCGCCCTCTTCGACCTTGAGCTTGGCGCCGTAGACGACAGCGTAACGCTCTTTTTCACGGCCCTTGTCATCGACGATGGCGAGCGAGCCGTTGCGGTTGAAGGCGACCAGGCCGCCGTCCTTGCTGCGAACGGTGACGAGGTTGATGAAGCGGACGGTGCCGGCGTTCTTGGCCTCGAGGTGCGAGGCGTCGGATACGCGCGATGCCGTACCGCCGATGTGGAAGGTACGCATGGTGAGCTGGGTGCCGGGCTCGCCGATGGACTGCGCCGCGATGACGCCGACGGCTTCGCCCATCTCGACCATCTTGCCGGAGCCGAGGTTACGGCCGTAGCAGAGGATGCAGACGCCGCGCTTGGATTCGCAGGTGAGAACCGAGCGAATCTTGACGCGCTCAATACCCGCGGCCTGAACGGCGCTGGCGAGATCTTCGTCGATCTCCTGGTTGATGTCGACGATGGTCTTGCCTTCGAAGTCCTTCAATTTTTCGAGGCTGACGCGGCCGATGATGCGGTCACGCAGAGGCTCGATGGTCTCACCGGCTTCGATGATCGGAGTGACGTAGATGCCTTCGACGGTGCCGCAGTCGTTGTGCGAGATGATGACATCCTGCGCAACGTCGACGAGGCGGCGGGTGAGATAGCCCGAGTCCGCGGTCTTCAGCGCGGTATCCGCGAGACCCTTTCGGGCGCCGTGGGTCGAGATGAAGTACTGCAGCACGGTGAGACCTTCGCGGAAGTTCGCCGTGATGGGAGTCTCGATGATCTCGCCGGAGGGCTTGGCCATGAGGCCGCGCATACCGGAGAGCTGGCGAATCTGCTGTTTGGATCCTCGAGCGCCGGAGTCGGCCATGATGTAGATCGGGTTCATGGCTCCTTCCTTGTCGGCGCGCTTCATGTTGTTGAACATCTCATCGGCGACGCGCTCAGTGACGCCGGACCACATCTGGATGACCTTGTTGGAGCGCTCACCGTTGGTGATGGCTCCGTCGAGGTACTGCTGCTGCATGGAGAGTACGGTCTTTTCGGCATCGCCGACGAGCGTGTACTTGGAGTCGGGGATCACCATGTCGTCGAGTCCGACCGACAGGCCGGAGCGGGTGGCATAGGTGAAGCCGAGGTCCTTGACGCGGTCGAGGGTCTTGACGGTGACTTCGAGGCCGAGGTTCAGGTAGCAGTAGTTGATGAGCTGGCCGATGCCCTTCTTCTTGAGCAGGCCGTTGACGTAGGGCATGCCTTCGGGGAGCGCATCGTTGAGGATGGCGCGACCGACGGTGGTCGAGATGAACTGATTGTGGAACTCGACCGGCTCGGTGTGGGTGAGGTCCTGATCGTCGTACGCGGTGGTCATGTCGAGGACAGGGCCGGTGTAGCGCAGACGGATCGGGGTGAGGGTCTCGACCTGCTTGGCTTCGAGAGCCATGAAGACCTCTTCGATGTTGGCGAAGACGCGGCCTTCACCCTTGGCGTTGACCTTCGCCTTGGTGAGGTAGTAGAGGCCGAGGACGAGGTCCTGCGTCGGGACGGTGATCGGCTGGCCGCTGGCGGGCGAGAGGATGTTGTGCGAGGCGAGCATGAGGACGCTGGCTTCGATCTGAGCCTCGGGCGAGAGCGGGATGTGAACGGCCATCTGGTCGCCGTCGAAGTCCGCGTTGAAGGCGGTGCAGACGAGCGGGTGGATCTTGATGGCTTTACCTTCGACGAGCACAGGTTCGAAGGCCTGGATGCCGAGACGGTGGAGCGTCGGGGCGCGGTTGAGCAGGACCGGGTGGTCCTTGATGACCTCTTCGAGGATGTCCCAGACGATGGGCTCCTGCATTTCGACCATCTCTTTGGCCTGCTTGATGGTGGTGCAGTGGCCGGTCTGCTCGAGGCGGTGATAGATGAAGGGCTTGAAGAGCTCGAGCGCCATCTTCTTGGGGAGGCCGCACTGGTGGAGCTTCAGTTCCGGACCGACGACGATGACCGAGCGGCCGGAGTAGTCGACGCGCTTGCCGAGGAGGTTCTGGCGGAAGCGGCCCTGCTTACCCTTGAGGGTGTCGGAGAGCGACTTCAGCGGACGGTTGTTCGCGCCACGGAGCACGCGGCCACGGCGGCCGTTGTCGAACAGAGCATCGACGGCCTCCTGCAGCATGCGCTTCTCGTTGCGGACGATGACCTCGGGAGCGTGAAGGTCCATCAGCTTCTTCAGGCGATTGTTGCGGTTGATGACGCGGCGGTAGAGGTCGTTGAGGTCGGACGTGGCGAAGCGGCCGCCGTCGAGCGGAACGAGGGGGCGAAGCTCGGGCGGGATCACGGGAATCACGTCGAGGATCATCCACTGCGGAAGGTTGTCGGACTTCTTAAAAGCCTCGACGATCTTGAGCCGCTTGGAGTATTTGAGCTTCTTCTGCAGCGAGGTCTCGGTCTTCATGCGCTCTCGCAGTTCAATCGAGAGTTCGTTGACCTCGACGCGCTTGAGGAGTTCCTTGATGGCCTCGGCACCCATCATAGCCTTGAAGCCGGAGGGGCGGTACTGCGCATCAAGCTCGCGGAACTTGGTCTCGTCCTTGATGACTTCGCGCTCCTTGACGGGCGCGTCGCCTGGATCGACGACGACGTAGGACTCGAAGTAGAGGACGGCTTCGAGCTCACGCAGACTGATGTCGAGCAGGTGGCCGATACGCGAGGGCAGGCCCTTGAAGAACCAGACGTGCGAGCAGGGGCTGGCGAGCTCGATGTGGCCGAGGCGCTCGCGGCGAACTTTGCTGAGGGTGACTTCGACGCCGCACTTGTCGCAGATGACGCCGCGATGCTTCATGCGCTTGTACTTGCCGCAGAGGCACTCCCAGTCGGTGATGGGTCCGAAGATGCGGGCGCAGAAGAGGCCGTCGCGCTCCGGCTTGAAGGTGCGGTAGTTGATGGTCTCGGGCTTGGTGACCTCGCCATGCGACCAGCTGCGGATCTTTTCCGGGCTGGCGAGCTGGATCTTGATGGCGTCGAAGTCGGCGATGGGTCCGGTTAGTTCGAAGGGGCTGGAGCGGAACATATTTGGCGTCTCCGTGTGTGCAGCGTAGCTGCTGTTGCTAATTCTGTTTCGCGGTGACTTCAGGCGCATCGCGATGCCTTTGGTTCTGGTGCTGCTGCTTGTCTTCGATTGTGGCGCCACGTTGAAGTGGCGGCCTGAGGAGAGTACGCAGTGACCTCCTCAGGCTTTGGTTGCGTTAGTCTGCTGCGGCGATGGCTGGCAGCGGCTGCTTCTTCTGGTCGGCCTGTTTGATCAGTTCGACGTCGAGGCAGAGGGACTGCAGTTCGCGGATAAGAACGTTGAACGACTCGGGAACACCGGGCTCGATGGCAGCTTCGCCTTTGACGATGGCTTCGTAGATCTTGGTACGGCCGAAGACGTCGTCGGACTTGGCGGTGAGCAGCTCCTGAAGGATGTAAGCTGCGCCGTAAGCTTCGAGGGCCCAGACCTCCATCTCACCGAAGCGCTGTCCGCCGAACTGCGCCTTACCGCCCAGCGGCTGCTGGGTGATGAGCGAGTACGGCCCGATGGAACGAGCGTGGATCTTGTCGTCAACCAGGTGCGACAGCTTGAGCATGTAAATGTAGCCGACGGTGGCGGGCTGCTCGAACGGATCGCCGATCATGCCATCGTAGAGCTGCGTCTTGCCCGAGCTGGGAAGCCCCGCGGCCTTGAGAAGCGCTTTGATCTCGGTCTCGCGTGCGCCGTCGAATACCGCCGTGCCGAACCAGATACCGCGCTTCATACCTGCGGCGACACGCATGGTCTGCTCGTCATCGAGGTCAAGAAGCTGGTTGAGAGCGGCGGTGCCGGCGAAGCGCGCCTTGAAGAGCTCGCGGACTTCGTTGGCCGACTGCATGGTGGCGGCGAGCTCCGCGATCTGCGCGCCAAGGGTGTGTGCTGCCCACCCGAGGTGCGTCTCGAGGATCTGACCGACGTTCATACGCGAAGGCACACCGAGCGGGTTGAGGACGATCTCGACCGGAGTTCCGTCGGGGAGGTACGGCATGTCCTCTTCCGGCAGAATACGTGCGATAACACCCTTGTTCCCGTGACGGCCAGCCATCTTGTCACCGACCGAAAGCTTGCGCTTCATGGCGATGTAGACCTTGACCATCTTGATGACGCCGGGAGCGAGTTCGTCGCCCTTCTGCATCTTGCCGATCTTCTCGTTGGTGATCTTGCGGAGAACATCGATCTGACGCGAGGTCATCTCCTCGATCTCGTCGATCTGCTCGTTGACGCGCGGGTCCTTATCGGCGTAGCGAATACGCTTGAGGTTACGCGTCGAGATCAGCTCGATGGTGTCGCGGTCGAGGATGTCGCCCTTGTTGAGCAGCTTCTTGTTGGTGCGCTCGTCGTGCAGGTCGGCGAGAACTTCCTTCGCGCCGAGAATGGCTTCGAGACGCTTCAGCCGCTCATCGGTGAGAATGCGGATCTCGTCGGCGAGGTTGCGCTCGAGCTTCTCGATCATCTCCTGCTCGATCTGCTTGGCGCGCTCGTCCTTCTCCTGTCCCTTGCGGGAGAAGATGCGGACGTCGACGACGGTGCCTTCGATACCCGGAGGGCAGGTCAGCGAAGCGTCGCGAACATCGCCGGCCTTTTCGCCGAAGATGGCGCGGAGGAGCTTCTCTTCAGGCGTGAGCTGCGTTTCTCCCTTCGGCGTGACCTTGCCGACAAGGATGTCGTTGTGGCCGATCTTGGCGCCGATGCGGATGATGCCCGAGTCGTCGAGATCGCGCAGGGCGTGCTCGCTGACGTTCGGGATATCGCGCGTGATCTCTTCCGGCCCAAGCTTCGTGTCGCGCGCTTCGATCTCGAACTCCTCGATGTGGATCGAGGTGTAGTAGTCCTCGCGGACCAGCTTTTCCGAGATGAGGATCGCGTCCTCGAAGTTGTAACCGCGCCATGGCATGAAGGCGACCAGGACGTTGCGGCCGAGGCCGAGTTCGCCCTGCTCGGTGCAAGGACCGTCTGCGATGACCTGCCCCTTGAGAACACGGTCGCCCTTGCGGACAATCGGCTTCTGGTTGATGCAGGTGTTCTGGTTGGACCGCTTGAACTTCGTGAGCTGATAGATGTCCGAGCCGACCTCACGCGAGAGTTGCGTGGGGTGATGCTCGCCCTCAACGCGCACGATGATGCGCTCGGAGTCGACCGAGTCGATGATGCCGTTGCGCTTGGCCAGGATGACGGCGCCGGAGTCGCGGGCGGTGACGCCCTCCATGCCGGTACCAACGAACGGAGCTTCCGCGACGAGCAGAGGAACGGACTGCCGCTGCATGTTCGCGCCCATCAGCGCGCGGTTGGCGTCGTCATGCTCGAGGAACGGCACGAGCGATGCGGCGACCGAGACAAGCTGCTTCGGCGAGACGTCCACATAGTCGACTTCCGACTTGTTGACGAGGACGAAGTTGCCCTGACGGCGGGCGTCGACAACATCCTGCACGATGTTCAGCTTCTCATCGAGCTCGATGTTGGCCTGCGCGATGGTGTGGCGGTCTTCTTCCCAGGCGGAGAGATAGAAGCTGAAGGGAGCAAGATCCATGGTGCGCTTCTTGTCCTTCTTCAAGTGCTCGTTCTGCTTGCGGGCCTCTTCGATCTCGAGGTAGTCGCCCTGACGCAGACCGGATTCGCCGGCGTTGACGACGGAGACATAATCGAGCGCGCGGCCGTCTTTGACGCGGCGGTAAGGCGACTCGATGAAACCGTACTCGTTGATGCGCGCGAAGCAGGAGAGCGACGAGATCAGACCGATGTTCGGACCTTCCGGCGTCTCGATCGGACAGATGCGGCCATAATGGGTCGGGTGCACGTCACGGACTTCGAAGCCAGCGCGCTCACGAGACAGACCGCCGGGCCCAAGGGCGGAGAGGCGGCGCTTGTGCGTGATCTCCGAGAGCGGGTTGGTCTGGTCCATGAACTGCGAGAGCTGCGAGGAGCCGAAGAACTCACGAATCGCGGCCATGACGGGCTTGGCGTTGATGAGGTCGTGCGGCATGGCGGTCGACATCTCCTGATAGACCGACATCTTCTCCTTGATGGCGCGCTCCATACGGACCAGGCCGATGCGGAACTGGTTCTCCATCAACTCGCCGACAGCGCGGACACGCCGGTTGCCGAGGTGGTCGATGTCGTCGACGGTGCCGATATTCTTACGCAGCTTGAGGAGATATCGAATGGTGCCGTAGAAGTCCTCAGGCGTCAACGTGCGCTTGTCGAGGCCAGAGGGATCCTGGTTCTCGTAGAGCTTGATGTTGAACTTGAGGCGGCCGACGCGCGAGAAGTCGTACTTGCGCGGATCGAAGAACATGCCTTCGAAGAGCGCGGTCGCGGTGTCGAGCGTCGGCGGGTCGCCGGGACGCAGCTTGCGGTAGATCTCGATCAGCGCCTCTTCGGGCTTGCGCACGGAGTCGCGGCGAAGCGTGTTGGTGATGATGTTGCCCACGTCATCGCGCTCGGGGAAGAAGACCTCGAAGCTGGTGACGCCGGACTGGATGATCTTGTGCAGCTTGTCGGCGGTGAGCTCCTGGTTGGCCTCGTAGAGCAGTTCGCCAGTGGTGAGATCGACCACGTCGGAGGCAGTCATCGCGCCGTCGAACTCGCTGGTCTCAACCTCGACCGCATCGATCTTGTGCGAGCGCAGGCCTTTGATGGTGTGGGCCGAGATCTTGCGGGTTGCGGGTGCGACCTCTTCGCCTTTGATGGTGATACCAGCAGCCGGACGTGTGCCCTGCAGGTTCGAGGGCTGGCCTTCGGGCGCTACCTTCCAGGAGAGCTTGCCAGCGGCTACATTGATGGTATCGACGGTGTAGAAGGTCTTGAGGATCTCCTCGTCCGTGCGCAGACCGAGGGCGCGCAGGAAGATGGTTCCGAGAAACTTGCGCTTGCGGTCGATGCGGACGTAAAGGGTGTTCTTCTGGTCGTACTCGAACTCGACCCAGCTGCCCCGGTACGGAATGATCTTGCCGAGGAAGTAGGTGCGGTTGTTCGCCGTCTCAAAGAAGACGCCGGGCGAACGGTGCAACTGGGAGACAATGACGCGCTCGGTGCCGTTGACGATGAAGGTGCCGTTCTGCGACATGAGAGGAATGTCTCCGAAGAAGACCTCCTGTTCCTTCATGTCGCGCAGGCTCTTGACGCCGGTCTCGGGATCCTTGTCGTAGATCTTCAGACGGATGGTGACCTTGAGGGGCGCAGAGTAGGTCATGCCGCGCTCTTCGCACTCCGCCTGGTCGTACTTCAACTGGAGGCCGACAGGGTCGCCGCATTTGGTGCAGAAGTCAGGGGTGTTCTTGTTGTAGGTGCCGCAGAAGTTACACAGCACGTCGCCCGGATGGAAGGGATCGGTAATGACCATATGGCCGCAGTTGGTGCAGGCCGTGCGCAGATGGTTGAGGCCCTTGAGGTAACCGCACTTGCACTCCCAGTTGCCGATCGAGAAGTCGACAAACTCAAGCTCCGAGACGTTCCGGAAGTCAGTAATCGGAAATACCGACGTGAAGACGGACTGCAACCCGTTGTCCTCGCGCTCCTGGGGCAACTTGTCCATCTGCAGGAAGCGCTCATAGCTGCGACGCTGGACCTCGATGAGGTTGGGAATCTGAATGGATGTAGGGATCTTCGAAAAATCAAGACGGCTACGGACTGCGCGCATTTCGCTGTTGTTCGACTCGCCAGACATGCTCTCTCCTGGAATACTGACCTTCGAGGCCTCTTGAAGTGCATCCGCCGGCATCGTACTGCTGGCTTTCCTCATGAGGGGAGGGCTCGGTCATGCCCTCCGGGTTTGCTTCTGAATTGCGTCAGGTGCCGGATCTTCGGGTCTCGCCACCCTCAATACCGGGTGCTCCTATGCGCACGATGCTGCCGCGTCTATGCTCATCACGCGGAAAAAATTCAAACTTTTACTCGTCTGCGGCGTTCGAAGCTGCTATAAAGAACGCGTGCAGAGCGATTCGGGCTCCTGTTCGTGAGAACTATGCCGATAAACACAGCAAAGCGCTCACAGGGACAGCGTGTCCCAAGAGCGCAAAGTTCGACTTGTGCACTATTTCTATAAAAATGGTGTTGATGCCTGCCGCCATTTGAGGTTCGCCTACCCCAAAGTTTGCCGCTCGATTGCTGCCTATTGCACTATGCGCATCCGCCGCTCGAAGCACATAGTGGCCGGTTCCTTAGCCTGTGTGACAGGATGATCCGGATACAACGAAGTTTTTTTGAGTGAAACCGCCGTCCGCCAATGGACACGCCAAGGCGGAACGAATCTTCTCTAACATAAAGAATATCGCGTTCCGCCTCAGAGTGCAAGCCTGCCAGTAACTACTTGATTTCCACAGTCGCCACGCCTTCGAATTTCTTCGCAATGGCAGCCGCATCATCCTTGGAGATATTCTCCTTCAAGGGCTTGGGGGCACCGTCAACGAGATCCTTGGCTTCCTTCAGGCCAAGCGCTGTGACTTCGCGTACCGCCTTGATGGTGTTGATCTTATTGGCGCCCGCATCCTTGAGGATGACGGTGAATTCGGTCTTCTCTTCGACCGGAGCAGCCGCTGCTGCACCGCCGCCTGCTGCCGGAGCCGCCACTGCTGCTGCCGCCGAAACGCCGAGACGCTCTTCGAGCTTCTTGACCAGAGCCGAGGCCTCGAGAAGGCTCAGGCTAACGATTGAATCTTCCAACTGCTGGATGTCTGCCATTTTATTTCTCCATTAGAACTGAACTTTTGTGCTGCCGTTTACAGATTGCTTCCCCGAGCCTGACTGCCCTCGGTTGCCTATGCCTTCCAGGGTTTCCGTTGCGCCCAGACCAGCGCACCCGGGAAGACCAGGCAAAACTTGTTATCCTTCGACCGGGTCGGAGGCTGCTGCCTCGCCCGCCTGAGAGGCCGTTGCATTCTCCGGCTGCGCCGCACCAGAGGGCTGCTCGCCTGCCGCGGATTCCTCGACGTGAGCTACTTCAACTTCAGCACCCGAAGCCTCTGCCTCAGAAGCGGATGCTTCGACGCTGGGCACCGCGGTCTCCGGTACTGGCGCAGGATCTGCTACCGTTGCTTCCGGCTGAGCCGGAGCTGCCGATCCGGCAAATTTGCCCTTTTCGACGCCCTGACCAATGACCACCGCAAGGTCGCGACCAGTAGCGTTGATGACCGTGGCCAGTCGCTGCGCGGGAGACTGGATAAGGAAGAGGAGTTTCGAGAAGAGCTCTTCCTTGCCCGGCATGGTGGCGAGCGAATCGATCTCACTCACATTAATTAGCTTGCCGTCGACAATCCCGAGCTTGAAGGTGAATTCGGCGTTTTCCTTGACCCAGGTCGAGAGCGCCTTGGCCAAAGCCACGGGGTCGCCGGAGGTGTAGGCCACGGCAGATACGCCCTTAAGGCCCTGGAGCGCAGCTTCGATCCTGGTGCCGCTGGAAGCACGTGCAGCCAGCTTGTTCTTAACAACGTGATAACTTCCGCCCGCACCGCGAACCGCTTTCCGCAACTCAAAGTCCTTTGCTGCGGTTAGCCCCTTGAAGGTGCCGATTATCGCGGAGGTGGAGTGCTCCAGCTCCGCTGCGAGCCGGCCCACCTTCTCCGTCTTTGATGCTCTGGTCAATGCCATGACTGAATCCTCTTCGCTTTCACTTCCCTGCTCCTCGCTTCAAGCGGCCAGAGCGGGCTTGTTGCTGACGGTGCTGATTTATGCTTTTCCTGCCAACTCCGCGGCAGCGTAATCGAGCTGAATGCCGGGGCCCATCGACGAGCTCAGCGTGACACCCTTGATGTATTTGCCCTTGGCCGCGGACGGCTTTGCCTTAACCACACTTGAGATGACGGTCATGGCATTGTCGACCAGCTTCTGCGGATCGAACGAAAGCTTACCGACCGGAACGTGCACAAGAGCCGTCTTATCGGTGCGGAACTCGACCTTACCCGCCTTGATCTCTTTCACCGCAGCCGCAACGTCCGTGGTGACGGTGCCAGTCTTTGGGTTGGGCATCAGACCCTTGGGACCGAGCACCTTGCCGAGCCGTCCGACCGACTTCATCATGTCGGGAGTCGCGATGAGGGCGTCGAAGGCAGTCCAGTTTTCCTTCTGAATCCTCTCGACCAACTCTTCGCCGCCGAAGAACTCAGCGCCCGCAGCCTCTGCGTCTTTAATGCGGTCGCCAGAGGCGATTACGGCTACAATCTTCGACTTGCCGAGCCCATGGGGCAGAACCACCGTACCGCGCACCATCTGATCGGCGTGCTTCGGATCGACGCCCAGGCGCATAGTCAGATCGACAGTCTCGTCGAACTTCGCATACTTTGCTTTTTGCAGGAGTGGAACCGCGTCCACCAACAGGTAGGGGCGGGGCTCAACGAGCGCACGCGCCTTCACCAGATTTTTAGAGAGCTTCCTTGCCATTTTCCCTCGTCTCCCACCCCTCTGGAGTTGTTGTCTCCGGGCGTGGTTCTCGACTAGGCCTCATCTGAGTATTGAGGCACTCTTATGAGTATGCCGTATTGTCAAAGTGGCGTCAATAGCCTTTTCGGCCAGACGCTGCTTTGTCCCGCCCGCCGCGTGGACTGCAAGACGGGCAGGACCTTGGCGCTCTAGCTGGCTTTGGCAAGGGTGTGGCTCAGCGCCTCGATCAGCTTCTCACTGAAGGCGGGGATGTCTTCAGGCTTGCGGCTGGTGATGATGTTGCCGTCCTGGACAACCTCCCTGTCGACCCAGTTGGCGCCAGCGTTCGACAGGTCCGTGTGGAGTGAAGGCCATGAGGTCATCGTCTTGCCCTGGACGACGCCAGCTTCGATCAGAGTCCAGGGGCCGTGGCAGATGGCGGCTACGGGTTTGCCGCTCTCGACGAACTGCTTGACGAAGGCGACCGCGTTCTTGTCCATGCGGAGCTTGTCGGGGTTGATCTGGCCACCCGGGAGGACGAGCGCGTCGTAGTCGGAGGGATCGGCTGCGGTGACAAGCCGGTCGACCTTGACGGACTTGCCCCAATCGGTCTTATCCCAGCCTTTGATCTCACCGGATTTGATGGAGAGAACGTCGACCTTGGCTCCGGCCTGTTCCAGGTTGTTTTTCGGCTCAGTGAGTTCAGCCTGTTCAAATCCGTCGGTGGCGAGGATGGCGATTCTCTTGCCGGTAATCTGTTTGTCCATATGTACTCCTTGTACGTCGTGCTGCTTTGGTTTGCGAGCGGGATCGGAAGTGTTCCCTGGTCAGTGAGAAGCCTTTGGAGCGAGCGGCGTTGCCAATGGAAGATCGACCACAACTCTCCGGGATGTCTTCCCGCTAAATGCGCGCGACACTGTCAGCGCAGATGCAGAAGACGTCGGTGGGGGTTCTTCACCTTGCCGCTCAGCTCTATCTATGGGATGCGTGGCCAGTTCGCCCTTGTGCACAGGGCAGAGCGGATGGGTAAGGTATTCTGCGGTTCTGCAATGGGGAACGAAGCGACAGGTGTTCTGGCGGGGGATGCGGCTGGGTTGACGCCGGTGATGCGGCAGTACTTTGCGGCGAAGGAGCAGTTTCCCGACTGCCTGATGTTCTGCCGGATCGGGGACTTTTACGAGCTCTTCTATGAGGACGCGATTCTGGTCTCGCGGCTGCTTCAGCTTACGCTGACCGCACGCGATCGCGAGAAGAAGCAACCGATGTGCGGCGTTCCCTTTCATGCGGCGGAAGCCTATCTGCAGCGATTGCTGCGCATGGGATACAAGATTGCGCTGTGCGAGCAGATGGAGGACCCCAAGCAGACCAAGACGATCGTGCGGCGCGAGGTGACACGGGTAATGACGCCCGGGACCTCACTCGATCCGGCATTGGGGGCTGAGCAGAGTAATTATCTGGCGAGTGTGTCGGGATTGGGCGCGGATTCGGCCCGGACGTATGGATTGGCACTGCTGGATCTGTCGACAGGGGAGTTTCGGTCGACCGAGTTCGCCGGCGCGGATGCATGGGTGTTGCTGGGCGATGAGATTGGACGGTTGAGGCCAGCGGAGTTGCTCTACGGGAGGGGACTGTTTGGGGGGCTCAATCTGGCTGGCGAACGCTTGCAGGAGGGCTCGGCTGGATTGGACGGGGTCCGGACAAGGACGGCGCTGGACGAGTGGGTCTTTACCGCCGACTATGCAGTGCCGCTGGTGCGCAATCACTTCAAGGTGCATTCGCTCGATGGGATGGGTCTGGGCGGCCATGAGGCAGCGGCGGTAGCGGCGGGTGCCCTGCTGCACTACCTTCGGCAGACCATGCAGGGCGGCCTGGAGCATGTGGATGGGCTGAGGTTCTACGAACGCTCAAGCTGCCTGGAGATGGATGCGGTGAGCGTGAGGAACCTGGAGCTGGTGGAGCCGCTGTTCTCGGGCGAGTCCGGGCAGACGACGCTGTTTCATACGTTGGATGCCTGCTGCACGCCCATGGGAAAGCGGCTGCTGCGGGCCTCCCTGTTGCGGCCGTTCTGTGGAGTGGCGGAGATTGAATCGCGGCTGGAGGCAGTGGGCGAGGCTGCTGCGTCGCTTCGCAAGAGAGAAGGTCTGAGACGGTCTATGGAGGGAGTGCTCGATCTGGAGCGTCTGCTGGGACGGGTCGCGCTTGATTCGGCCGGGCCGCGGGAGGTGATGGCGCTGGCGAAGACGCTGGAATGCCTGCCGGGGGTGGTGGGGGCGGTGAAGGAGTTTGCGGCGGCTGCGTGGAGGTCGCTGGCGGGGACAATCGATGCTCTGGAGGATCTGCACGAAATGATCGTGCGGACGATCGCGGAGGAGCCGCCGGTGTCGCTGGGCGACGGTGGGGCGATCCGCGAGGGCGTGGATGCGGAACTCGACGAGCTGCGGGAGTTGAGCCGAAGCGGGCGGCAGTCGCTGGCGGCGATTGAAGAGCGCGAGCGGGGGCGAACCGGAATCGGCTCCCTTAAGGTTCGTTTCAACAACGTCTTTGGCTACTACCTCGAGGTGACAAAGGCTCATGCGAAATCGGTACCGGCGGACTATGAGCGCAAGCAGACTCTGGTCAATGCGGAGCGGTTTACGACGCCGGAACTGAAGGAGTATGAGACGAAGATTCTGACGGCGCAGGAGCGGGCGGGCGAGATCGAGCGGAGGATCTTTGCCGAGCTGCGGCAACAGTTGCTTGCTGCGGCGGGGCGGATGCGGGAGACTGCGCGGAAGGTGGCGGAGATCGATCTGCTGGCGTGCTTTGCGCATCTGTCGGCGCTGCG
>Ga0080006_1146572_pt1 | contig 14333 bp, 15 predicted proteins | sample RS3BMetagenome_FD_69209 | JGI IMG/M metagenome (GOLD analysis project Ga0080006, IMG submission 69209) | Ferric oxide microbial mat and aquatic microbial communities from Rainbow Spring, Yellowstone National Park, USA - RS3B (SPADES... ...
AGAAGCCGGTGATCGTGCACAACCGGCGGGCGATCGTCGCTGTCGCCCGGCCCTTCGCCTCGAGCTCACGGCCGAAGGTCTCGATGTCACTGCGGCGGACCTCGAACAAGCCCAGATGGCGCCGGTCGCAGAACGCCACGAACTGGCGGAGGTCGAGGGCGTAGGCGTCGCGGGTGAGGCCCCGGTAGCCGCCGAGGAACCCGGCCAGCGCAACATGTTCAGGATCGACCAGTCCGGGGTCGTAGACGACGACAGCAGTCGAAGCGGTGGTGGTCATGGCATACCTCCCGAGTCGATGGGACTCCGAGGACGAGGCGGCCGGGCCCCACATGGATGAGACCCCCACCGTAAAGACCTCCACCCCGCCCTGACATCGGCTTCCGCAGGGGTGATCGCAGGGCTGGCTGCAAACCGGCCGAGCGTTCTGCGCTCACTCCCGGCCCACCCTGAGAGACGTCGAAGTGCTCGATAACGCCGATTCGGCGCTCGGGTCGGCGTGCTCTCCGTCAGGTCACGCGTTGCGCAGAACGCCCTGTTCGGTCCGGTCAGACAGCGGGCAGCCCAGGCGCCGCTGGCGCTTGCCGCTGCAAGCATTTGGCGCTCCGATCGGGCTGTGCGTTTGGGGGAGCCGGTGCAACAGAGCGTCAGATGGGTGTGGTGGCGGCTTCTGTGGCGGCGGCGTCTGCTGTTCGGTTCCGGTGGCCGCCGGGGCGGAGCGGGACGTGACCTGAGGCGGGGTCGCAGCTGACCCGGTGTGGCCTGTGGGGCTGCTTGGTGGTTCTGGGTGGGCGGGTGATCCGGGTGAGGCGGTTGATGGTGGTGAGCAGGGTGGGGGGGTCGGGTCAGGCGAACGATGGGATGGCGTGGGGGAGGGTGACCAGGCCGGGGGTGGCGGCCCAGATGGCGACGGTGTCGCTGTAGGCGTCGGTGCTGGTTGAGGCGCCGGTGTCGATACAGGCCCGGAGGGTCTCGACGGCGAGGGAGAAGGCGGACTCGCTGAACGCGACGGCCTGTGTCATCGGGCGCTGCTCGTCGTCCCACAGCGCCAGGAACCGCCGTTCGAAGATGATCCGGTAGCAGTTGGGGTAGCTCTGCTGGTAGATGAGGTAGGCGTCGACGGCCGCGTGGAGTGCGTCGATCGGGTCGCCGCCGGCGCCGGGGGTGAGGAGGTCGTGGAGCCGGGCGACCTGGTCGGCGACGACGGTGTCGATGGTCACGGTGACATCGGCGAAGTGGGCGTTGATGGAGGGCGCGGCGATCCCGATCGCGCCGGGCAATCGCACGGATGGTGCGGCGTGCTCGTCGCCGGCTGTTTCGAGGATTCCGGTGACAGCGGCGACGACTCGGCGCGGAGCCGATGTCCTTGGCCTCTGGGGTTGCGTGGGCGACCGCGCCGAGGTGGGAACCCAACGGGCCGGTCTGGGCCGGTGGCGTGGTGGCCGCCGAGGCCGGCGCCGCCCGTCAAGGGTTTGCGTTCTTTATTATTCTCCTTGAACGGCTACAACTCGCAGTGTACGGTGCGCTGCGCCGAGTGGAGGAGAGGTCAGACAGGGATGGTGCGCTTCGGGCATCGACGGGCACAGACGGCGCGGCAGGGACATCGGCCTGTTCGCATGATCGGGGCAGCTGGTGTCGCAGCGGCGTGCCTGGTCGGGTCGGCGGTCGCCGCCCTGCCCGCCTCGGCGACGGGCACCGTGCCCACGCTGTACGCGGCGTCGTCGGCGACGGGTTCCGGTAGCTGCGCTGACGTGCTCGACGCCTGCTCGCTTTCGACCGCTCTCGGCGACGTAGGCCCTGGCGGGGTGATCGACCTGGTCACCCCCGGGACCACCCACTACGACGGGAACTTCACTGTCGGTACCACAGGCACGTCGGCGGGCGCGCCGGTCACGATCCAAGCAGCCCCCGGTGTCACCAACGCCACCCTCGACGGGCAAAACGCCGGGCGCGTCCTTACCATCGACAGCGGCGTGTACGTGGACCTCTCCGGGATCACCATCACCGGCGGCGGCGGCGCCGGCGGTATCGCCAACAACGGCGGGACGGTCACAGTCGCCGACGCCACCATCAGCGGCAACAACACCGGCGGCGGCAGCGGCGGCGGGATCAACAACACCGGCGGGACGGTTGCGGTGACCGACTCCACCATCAGCGGCAACAACACCGGCGGCGGCAGCGGCGGCGGGATCAACAACACCGGCGGGACGGTTGCGGTGACCGACTCCACCATCAGCGGCAACTACACCGGCGGCGGCGGCTTCGGCGGCGGGATCAACAACGCCGGCGGGACGGTTGCGGTGACCGACTCCACCATCAGCGGCAACAATGCCGTCGGCGGCAGCGGCGGCGGGATCGCCAACAACGGGGGGTCGGTGACGGTGACCGACTCCACCATCAGCGGCAACAAGGCCGTCGGCGGCAGCGGCGGCGGGATCAACAACGGCGGCGGCGGGACGGTGAGCTTGGCGGCAGACGTGTTGGCGACGTTTGGGGGTGTCCCGTCGGGTGGCGAGTGCTCTGGGGGTGGGTTTACTGATTTGGGTTACAACGTGGCCGACGACAACACCTGCGCGTTCACCTCCTCTACGAGCATTAGCAAGTCAACGGCTGAGGACCTGGGGCCGTTGCAGAACAATGGCGGGCCGACACAGACGATCGAGCCGACTGCTCGAAATCCGGCGATCGGCCTGATCCCGACAGGCACGAAAGTGACTATCGGCAGTAGTTCTTTGACGTTGTGCCCGACGACCGACCAGCGGGGTTTCGCGAGTGTGCCGGTCGCGCACTGTGACGCCGGGTCGGTGCAGGTGGCGAGCGTGCTGGACGCGGCGTCGTCGGCGACGGGTTCCGGTAGCTGCGCTGACGTGGCCGACGCCTGCACACTTTCGACCGCTCTCGGCGACGTAGGCCCTGGCGGGGTGATCGACCTGGTCATCGCGGGAAGCTCCGCCTCCTACTACTACGTCGGGAACTTCACTGTCGGTACCACAGGCACGTCGGCGGGCGCGCCGGTCACGATCCAAGCAGCCCCCGGTGTCACCAACGCCACCCTCGACGGGCAAAGCGCCGGGCGCGTCCTTACCATCGACAGCGGCGTGTACGTGGACCTCTCCGGGATCACCATCACCGGCGGCGGCATCGACGGCGGGATCTACAACTCCGGGTCGGTGACGGTGACCGACTCCACCATCAGCGGCAACAAGGCCGGCGGCGGCAGCGGCGGCGGGATCTACAACTCCGGGTCGGTGACGGTGACCGACTCCACCATCAGCGGCAACAATGCCGTCGGCGGCTTCGGCGGCGGGATCTACAACTCCGGGTCGGTGACGGTGACCGACTCCACCATCAGCGGCAACAAGGCCGTCGGCGGCAGCGGCGGCGGGATCGCCAACAACACCGGCGGGACGGTTGCGGTGACCGACTCCACCATCAGCGGCAACAATGCCGGCGGCGGCAGCGGCGGCGGGATCTACAACTCCGGGTCGGTGACGGTGACCGACTCCACCATCAGCGGCAACAATGCCGTCGGCGGCATCGGCGGCGTCAGGAGCATCGGCATCTACAACGGCGGCGGGACGGTGAGCTTGGCGGCAGACGTGTTGGCGACGTTTGGGGGTGTCCCGTCGGGTGGCGAGTGCTCTGGGGGTGGGTTTACTGATTTGGGTTACAACGTGGCCGACGACACCACCTGCGCGTTCACCTCCTCTACGAGCATTCGCAACTCGATGGCTGAGGACCTGGGGCCGTTGCAGAACAATGGCGGGCCGACACAGACGATCGAGCCGACTGCTGGAAATCCGGCGATCGGCCTGATCCCGACAGGCACGAAAGTGACTATCGGCAGTAGTTCTTTGACGTTGTGCCCGACGACCGACCAGCGGGGTTTCGCGAGTGTGCCGGTCGCGCACTGTGACGCCGGGTCGGTGCAGGTGACCGCCCAGACGATCAGTTTCACGGGACCGGGGTCGGGCACCTACGGGGGTACTGCGTCGTTGTCGGCGACGGGCGGCGGGTCGGAGAACCCGGTTGTGTTCAGTGTCGGCTCGTCGAGCGGGGCCGGGGTGTGCAACGTGTCGGGCACTAACGGCTCGACGGTCCAGTTCACCGGGGTAGGCAGCTGTGTGATCGACGCCAACCAGGCCGGCAACCCCAACTACCTTCCGGCTGCGACGGCCGCTCAGACCATCGGCGTCGGCCAGGCCGCCCAGAGCATCAAATTCACGGGACCGGCTAGCGGCACCGTCGGGGGTGAGACCACATTGTCGGCGACGGGCGGCACGTCGGGGAACCCGGTTGTGTTCAGTGTCGGCTCGTCGAGCGGGGCCGGGGTGTGCAACGTGTCGGGCATTAACGGCTCGACGGTCCACTTCAGCGGGCCGGGCAGCTGTGTGATCGACGCCAACCAGGACGGCAACACCGACTACAGCGCCGCGCCCCAGGTCACCCAGACGGTCACCGTGCACGTGTCGAGCGTCGCCGGTGGCGATCATGTGGCGGTCATGCCGAGCGGCGCCGGCTACTGGGTGGTGGGTCCGAACGGCATCCCCTCTGCCTTCGGCTCGGCTGCCTTCTACGGCTCGATGGGCGGCAAACCCCTCGATGCCCCGGTGGTGGGTATGGCCGCCACCCCTGACGGGCACGGCTACTGGCTGGTGGCATCTGACGGCGGGGTGTTCAGCTTCGGTGACGCCGCCTTCTACGGCTCGATGGGCGGCAAACCCCTCAACGCGCCGGTCGTCGGGATCGCCGCCACCCCTGACGGGCACGGCTACTGGCTGGTGGCATCTGACGGCGGGGTGTTCAGCTTCGGCGACGCCGCCTTCTACGGCTCGATGGGCGGCAAACCCCTCAACGCGCCGGTCGTCGGGATCGCCGCCACCCCCGACGGGCACGGCTACTGGCTGGTGGCATCTGACGGCGGGGTGTTCAGCTTCGGCGACGCCGCCTTCTACGGCTCGATGGGCGGCAAGCCCCTCGATGCGCCGGTGGTGGGTCTGTTCACCACCGGCGGCGGTACCGGCTACAACTTGGTCAACGCCGATGGGGCGCCTACGGCGTTCGGGGGGTAACAGCGAGAACCCGAACAGAGCGTGCACGCCCGATGTCGACGGGCTCGGCTCGTCGACCACCAGGTCGACGATACGCGACGCACACACCTCGACACCCGAGGCGCCTGATCAGCAACCAGACCGCCCCGTTCAGCCACGGCCACTTCAGCTTCCCCGCAAAGCGAACCCCCTGCAGCGACGGTCCAGCTCGCGCAGAGTCGCTGGCCGGTGGCGTCGCGTAAAGACCGCCTGGTGAACTGCCCGGATCTACCCGCGACAACCCTCCCCTCGATCCAACGCCGGCCGCCCAGAGGAACCCTGGATTGGGAGTGCTTGCTCCAACTTGCAGTGCCCGAGGAGCGTCAGAGCGTCCCTGGGGCATCCATGGGCCGCCCAGAACGATCCGTCGGGAAGCGGCGACGGCGGACCGGTCGACTGGACCGACGACGCATAACGACGGCTCGGGCGTCGCCTCCGCCGGGCGGTCCAGGGGGGCGGGAGCGCCGAACGCGCGACCCGAAGGACGACCGCAGGAGAGCGACAGCGAGGCGCTCATAACGACGTCCGCCGATGGCTCGATGCGGACCCACCGTGAGCGCGGAACCGGCGTTCGGCTTTTGTCGGCAGAGGGCGCGACAGTCCCAGAACGCGCGGCCGCAGCCGGTCCCGGGACGTCCCAGAAGTGCCGGTAGGGGGCAGACAACTACCGCTAGCCGGGCTTTCAGCACATGGAAGGACGAAGGGCCTTCACGGGGGGAGGCGCGTGATCAACGCTTGCTGGTCCCTTTGGCCTGCTCGAACGCCCGAAGGGACAGGGCCTCGAGTTCGCTGACGAGATGGTGGAGTTTCCGGGCGTTGTCGAACCATGGCTGGTAGTAGGCGTGCTGGTCCTGGCCGATCTTGCGGGTCACGGTCTTGCCGGCGACCGCCCGGGTCCAAGTGAGGTAGGGCCCGTGTAACACCGGCGGGACGTCTCGACAGTGACAGCCGGCTTTGCCGCACGAGGTGGTGCGCCATACCAGGCTGCCCGGCAGGGCGAAGCCGATCTCGCCCGGCGAGGAAGCGATGCGCTGTTGGGCACGTCGTTGTCGCGCGCCGGGCTCGGCCATCATCTCCTCCTCCCGGGTATCCACGCCTTGGATACTTGAAGTGTTTACGCTTCAAGTATCCGGATGCAATCATCCCCGAGGAGGTCACCGTGCCAAGACGCCAGATCCGCTACGGGCCACTCAGTGTGGAAAAGGCACTCGGGGCGCTACTGGTCGTGGCCGAGTTCTGCCGGCGTTTCGACATCGCCGGCATCGTCGACCGGGCCTGCCCGGTGCGCGAAATCCCCTATGCGGCTCACGGCCAGGTGATCGAGGCCTTGGTAGCCGACCGGCTGACCTCTCCCACTCCGCTGGTCCATGTCTTAAACGACGACCATATCGGCCGGGCACTCGATGCGGTCGCTCCCGAGCTCGCTGGCATCGGCGGTTCCATCGGGGCCAAAGCGATCACTGGCCTCGGCGTCGACGTTGGCCGCATCCACTGGGACATGACCACAGGTCAGTCTCTGTGGCGCCTACAGCTCAGCCGAGCCCGACTACATCGAACCCCGCTTCGGGCACCCGAAGGATCGCCGCCCGGACCTGTTGGTAGTCCAGGCCGGCCTCACGGTCAGTGCTGACGGAGGTATCCCGATCTGGCACCGGGCCTATGACGGCGGCGCCGGTGAGGTCGCCCAGGTGGTCCCAGCAATGGAGGCACTCGCCACGCTGGCCGAACAGCGGCGCTTCTTGATGGTCGGGGACTCCAAACTGGTGTCCTATCCCAACCTACGGGCGATGATCGAAGCCGACGTGACCTTCATCTCCCCGGCGTCGAAGTCCTACGTCGGGTATTCGTGTGGTCGAGTGCCCGGGCAGGCGCAGCCGCAAAGGCCCGGGAGCAGAAGTTGGCACGAGCCCGTGGCGACCTCGAGCGCCTCGGTCGAGGACTCGGAGGGCGGTACTACCCAAGCGAGAAGGAGGTCACAGAACGGATCGCAGTGATCACCCGGGAGCGCCGAGTGAAGGGCAGTCTGCGAACGATCGTCGGCACCGACCCGGCGACGGCCAAGCCCACCTTGGAGTGGCACTTCGACGAGGCCGCTGTGGACCGCGAGACCTCAACCGTTGGATGGTACGCACTGCTCACCAACCTCGGACCCGAGGTGAGCACCGGCGACGTGCTTCGCAACTACAAAGGCCAAGAGGCGGCGGAACGGCGCTACTCCAACTTCAAAGGGCCGATCGCCGTTGCCCCCATGTTCTTGAAGAACAATCGCCGCATCGAGGCACTCATCAGCGTCATCTGCCTGGCGTTGCTCATCTTCAGCCTCGTCGAACGGGCGGTGCGTCTGGCCCTCAACCCCGCGGTCAAACTCGCCGGGCTTGTGGGCGCGACAGCCGGCCAAGCCCACCGGCCGACTCATCTTCATCGCCTTCTCCCCCCCACGGCTCATACCGGCCAGCGCAACCAACCCCGCCGAGATCCCAAGACCACCGCCACTCCAAGCCCGGATCCTCGAACCACTCGGCGTCGATCCACGGAAACCTCGCTGAATAGTCGCAGGTCAACAGTCAGGAGACATCGCACCTCCATGTGCTGAAAGCCCGGCTAGCTGGACAACGTCTACGCCTACGGCCTCGTCGATGGCTGGATGACCGAGCAGACTCCGCCACAGCCCAGCTCGCGCCTGGGCAAGGTGCGGGCCCAAGTCGCCGACTTGCTGCTCGACGCGGTTGCCACCCGGCAGGCCCGGGTCCTGATCGCTCGGTCGCTGACTTTGTCGGGCCCGGGGCGGCCGCGTCAGTCGCGGTATCCCGGCTTTTCGGCCGGAGTGGTCACCAAGAGCGGCTCCAAGCGGACTGCCACCATGCTCCGGCTGGTCGGAGTCGCCAACCCCCAAGCACGTGCATCGGTGGAGATGCTGTACCAGTCCACCCACGACTACCTCTTCAGCGACGAAAAGTTCCGAAGACGCTTCCCCGACTTCCAGGTGGTGAACTTCGCCGACCTGACTTGTCGTGGTAGGGCGAGCATCAGATTCAACGCCCTCCGGGCGCCTCTCAGCCAGCGGTAAGTGGCAGGTAGCGGCCCCAACTCGGGTTCCAGCAGAGTTGGAAGACTCAAACGCGCTCGATTCGGACGTCATTAGCGTGAGAAGCGAGCGCAGCGAGGTCCCCGACGTCGCCACTGAGCACCACCCCGCCCGGCTCGGCACTAGCTACCACGACAGCATCCACAGCAGAGCCCCGTCGAGCCAAGTGCCGGAGCTCACCCCCGCGACGGGCAAGCGACGCTGGCAGATCCTCGCTGACATCACAAGCCTTGAGGAGCCGGTTCACCGTCGCGTCTAGCTTCTGACGTCCCGTCGTGACTTCAGCGAGCACGACGGAAGGGACGAGCGGCGGCCAATATCCGTCGCGGATGAGCACACGGATGGCGGCCACCACGTCCTGGTTCCGCTTGGCGAGAAAGCTGACCCCGCCGGAGTCCAGGACGAGCACGGTCAACTCGCGTTGGGAGCCTGCGCGCTCCCCCGTCGCAACCGCCCTGCCAGCTCTTCGGCTCTGACCACTGACGCCGGGGAAGGCTCTCCGACCTCTTCCACAAGTTCGCCGAGATATCGATCAGCCTCCTCGAGGAGTTCCTGACGTCGCATCTCTTCACGAACGGCGCCTTGCAGGAGCTCTGAGGCAGGGAGCTGGCGCTCTTTGACGGCCCGGTACAGCTCGTCTGGAAGGTACACCTGCAAGCGCGGCATACGCCTCACTATACGCCTACTCACCGACTGCGGCCAGGGCGTCCCGATAGCCGGGCCTAGTCCACCCATGCAACCTTGGCATAAGTGTCGTTAGGGGGCCGGCAACCGCCGCTAGCACTCGGCGGGCCGGGCAGGCAGACCCCGCTCAGTTCCGAGGAGCCGCTAACGCGACGTCCAGGCGTGTCGTCGTCGCCACTGGCTCGCCGCAGTCCTCGTCCGGTCCAAACGCCCTGAGGGCTGCGCCCTCCTTGCCGCAGCCGGCGCAGCTCTCTAAGCCGACGCCCTCAGCAGGTGATCGGGTGGCCTTGGATCAGATCCTGGTTCCACTGTGCAAGAGTGGCGACAGGGATGGCCGAGAAGCCTTTGAGCCGACCGATCGGAGGCCACACCTCGACCGAGCTCGCGTGAAATGCGGTTGCGACCGACATTGCCTGACAGTCAAGGGGCGACCCTACAGTCTGAAAATACACCCCTGGGCGGTCCGGCTCGGGGGTCTGTTCCAGTTTGGCGATCTCCGCGTATGTCGAGCCGATTGCCTTGCTGGTCGGAGCCTGCGAGCTCAGCCCATTGTTGCCGAGCAGACATTGCGGACCTCCGCTCGCACCCGAGGAAGCGCAGTCCGCCATTATGGAGTTAGTGAAAGACTGGTCAAACCCGGGTGCGGTCGGCAGAGGACTGAAAGCAAACGTCACGGGCGTCTGGTGCCATCCCGAGTAGTCGGCGAGAGCCTCCTGCAGGCAGGTCTCTTGGGCTTGGACGCTCCACCCGGCCCCGAGCAGAGTCGCACTGTTAACTCGGCCAGCGACGGGCACGATGAACGGCTCACCTGTCGATGACGAACACGACGACACCGAGACAGCCCTGATCAAAGGGTTGCTGTCATAGCGCGCCGCGAGCGCGTGCTGAAAGGTTGACCAGGCCTGACGAAACGGTGTCGTCCAGAATCGTCCGACGCTCACAGTCTTCTCGCCGTGCAGGCCTATCGTGACTGTTACCTTCGGACCTGACAAGGCTACGACCCAATCCGGCGCACTCTGGCCGGCAAAGACACGAAGTTTCACGCCAAGCGGTGTCGACGGATGCTGGAGGTTCCAAGCCGACACGTTAGCGAGTGAGGTATCGAGTGGAGCCCAGTCGTAGACTCCGGCTGACGGCTCGAGCTGCGACCATGACTCGTTGACGACGATCCCTGAGAACGCTCCTGCGTAGGCGTCGAGCGCGCTCGGGTCTGTCGGCGGGAAAGGCTGGTCGTCGCTGTAGGGGCCCTGATAGCCCATGTCGATCAGACCGGACAGAGGCGTTTTTCGACCCGCAGAGCCGGCGAAGGTGCCCGACGTAGTCGTAGAAGATGTCGCAGATGACACAGGTACGCTACCGGGAGGAGGGGCCTGGCTCGAAGTGTGCCGGGCGGAGCCGCACGCAGCGGCGAGGGCGCCGACGCAGACCGCGCCTGCCACAAGTCGCAGCTTTAGCGTTCCGTGCTTCATTGTTCGAACGCTAGGGTCGAAAGGTCAGCTTTGTGACAGAGATCTGTCAGGAAAGTGTTAACGCTTCCCCCGAGTCAGGGTTACGTACCAGCGACGGTCCTTGCCGGTGCCGCTGGCAGTGTCGCAGTTGGGACCTCGCGACTTGGGTGACTCAGAAGCCCCGAGCGCGTAGAGTCGGTCCGTGACTACAAGACAGCTACGGACTTTTCGCAGTGGGGGTGCGTTCTTCGAGGCGCCTAGATGGCACGAGGGCAACTGGTGGGTTTCGGACTTCTACCGTCACCGGGTGCACCGCTATCTCCCGGACGGGACGGAGGAGCTGGTCGTAGAAGTCGACGGTCAGCCGTCCGGGCTGGGATGGCTACCCGACGGGTCCCTCGTAGTAGCTTCGATGAAAGACCGCCGGCTGATGCGCTACGCGGGCGGCGAGCTGTCTGTGCTGGCGGATCTGAGCGAGGTGTGCGGCGGCCATCTGAACGACTTGGTGGTAGATGAGGGAGGGCACGTCTTCGTCGGTGACTTCGGCTTCGACCTGATGGGCGGCGGACCGGTGGGGAGCGCTTCGCTCAAGCGGGTGGACCCGGATGGGACCGTAACGGTAGTCGTCGAAGGGTTGAAGTTCCCGAACGGGTCGGTCATAACCCCCGACGGATCCACCCTTATCGTCGGCGAGACCCTCGGCAACCGCTACACGGCGTGGGATCTCGCTGGCGACGGTTCGATCTCGAACCGTCGGGTGTGGGCTCAGCTGGGTCCCGACGTGACCGCGAACACCATGGAAGAGGTGATCGGCCAGCTTAAGGTCGCCCCGGACGGCTGCACCCTCGACGCTCAAGGCTGCATCTGGGCTGCCGACGCGACCGGCGCACGAGCCGTGCGGGTTGCTATGGGTGGCGAGGTCCTCGAAGAGGTGCCCGCGCCAGAAGGCCTCGGGGTGTTCGCCTGCGCTTTGGGCGGCCAAGACGGCCGAACGCTGCTGTTGTGCTGTGCCCCGGACTTCTTCGAGCATAACCGTTCAGCGGCAAGGGAGGCTGTTCTGCTCGTCACCGAGGTGGATGTCCCTCACGCCGGCCGTCCCTGACGGCTCGTCGAGCTAAGCCGGTGCTCGCATCAGGCACAGGTCTGCCGTAGAATCGTGATTTAGATTTCGTTAAAAGTGGGGACAGTTCTGCTATGACCTTTCAGGGTTTCGAGCCGATCGCAGAACACGTCGCAGGTCACTCCGAAGGCATCGCCGACGCCGTAGCATCTCTGGCGAACGTGAGGCAACCTCTCGCCTTGGTCGACCTCGCCGCCGAGCGGATTGTGGCAGCCAACGCAGAGGCCGCAGAGCTTTTCAACGCCTCCCCGAGCGCGTTGGTCGGTCGATCCCTTCTAGAGGTGATCGTGCCTGAGGGCAGAGACGAAGCCAAGCACGCTCAAGAACTGCTGCTCAGCGGACAGATAGAAGGGTTCCAAGCCCATCGGATCTACAAGCCAGTTCACGGTTCGGCGTTCGAAGCCGACGTATGGGTGCGTAAGCTCGCCATCCCCGACGCCGAGTCGGTCGCACTGGTCGTGATAGTGCCCGACGGCATACGCCACGGCGACTACGCCAGCACCGCCGTGACACTCCACCAGGTGAGAACTCTCATAGCGGTCACAGACCACGACTGGTCCATCCGCCATGCCAGCGCGGAGGCCAAAGCCGTCCTCGGCGTAAATCCCCGCAATGTGATCGGAACCGCGTTTCTGGCTTTGGTACACCCTGACGACATGCCGAGCGTCCTTTTCGCGATAACGGACGCTATAACGTCTAAGCGGGCTTCGGTTCTCAAAGCTCGACTCGGTACGAGCAATCGTCGTTGGAGAGACACGACCTTTAGTGTCACTGCCCTATGCGATCATTCGCCGCCGCGCCTGTGTATCCTCGCCACGCTTGGCCTCCCCACCACCCAGGCAGCGCCCGGACGCAGCGACGCACCGACGCTCGCACGCACCGAACAGTTGGAGCAGTGAACTTCCCCCGGTTGAGTTGTCACTCTTCACAATAAGGAGTAGACAGGTCTTATGGCTGGTACAAAGAGAGTGTTCTCGGCGGAGTTCCGGGAGAAGGCGGTGGCTTATGTTGTCGAGCAGAACAAGTCGATCGCGGCCGCGGCCCGCGAGTTAGGTGTGGGCGAATCCACGTTGGGTTCGTGGATATCGGCTGGCCGGGTGAGCGGTTCTGGTAGTGGTGGTGCTTTGAGTCGCGAGGAACGCGAGGAGATACGCCAGCTTAAAGCGACTAACCGTGAGCTACAGATGCGCGTTGAGTTACTAAAAAAAGCGGCGGCCTTCTTCGCGACCGAGTCCCTGAACTGATCTTCAGGTTTATCGACGCGGAGAAGGCTAACTTTCCGATCGCGTTCATGTGCCGGGAGTTCAAGGTGACACGCCAAGGGTATTACGCGTGGCGGGCCCGGCAGTCCGCGCCGCCGACAGCGCGCGAAGTTGAACGTCAAGGCCTAGTCGAGTTGATCGCCGAGATATTCGCCGAGCATCGAGGTCGCTATGGTGCGCCGAGAGTGTGGGTCTGGGTTACGCCGGCGTGGCCGGCTGGTAGGAATGAACACTCCTAGCTGCGATCATGGCGGAGCTCGGTTTGGTCGGCAAGAGCGGGCGTCGTAGTGTGCCAGCCACGACGGTCACGGACCCGGCGGCTGTTGCTGCGCCGGAGTTGCCTGGTAGGGATTTCAGCCGTGGGGCGCCCAACAAGGTGTGGGTGACCGATATCACCTATTTACCCACTTCTCATGGTTGGTGCTATCTCGCGGCGATCGTGGACTGGCCCAGCCGCCTAGTGGTCGGCTGGGCCATAGCAGACCACATGCGAACCGACTTGTGCATCGAAGCTTTAAACGACGCTAGAAGCCGACGCAAACCCGGTCCTGGACTGATTCATCACTCAGACAGAGGGTCTCAATATACTAGCTACGACTACCGCAAAGCGCTCACTGATAGCCATCTCGTCGCGTCGATGAGCCGTAAAGGTAACTGTTGGGATAACGCTGTAGCTGAGAGTTTCTGGGCTACCGTTAAACGGGAACTGATTAACGACATGAAATGGGAATCGAAAGAAGAACTCGAGGCTGCCTTATTCGAATACATCGAGATCTATTATAACCGGAAACGGGTTCACTCGTCACTTGACTACATGACCCCACAAGAGTATGATGATTCATATCAAGAGACCGCGGAAGCGGCATAACCCGAGCGTCAACAATACCGGGGGAACCCCACAGACCTTGTGGCGCATAGCCCTCGAGGTGCGCGCCGCGACGTCGGCCCCTCAGGTATGTGACCTACTCGACGACAGCACAGCGGAGAAGATGCAGCAACTGTCAAGTCGCCAGTGGGAGATCGTGAGTCGCCTGAGACGCGGCGAGCCGCCCTCGAAGATCGCAGCGAACCTGTACGTGAGCCCAAGCACTGTGCGCAACCAGTTGTCAGCGATCTACCGAAAGCTCGGCGTCCACTCCGAGGTGGAACTGCTTGCGCTTTTCCGTGCTGTGGTGCCGTCTGCCCACCTCGACGATGCGCAGTGACGAAGGTTAGACCGGGGCAGCGTATAGGCTAGTAGTCGAAGCAACTTTACGGTGACGTTTGCCTAGCCGGCGGTGACAGACGCCTATTCAGATGGCCTCAGCCGATTTCCGAATCTTTAACTGTGGATGTCGAGGCGAAGGTCGCAGCCCGTTCGGTCGCAGCCCGTTCGGTCGCAGCCCGTTCGGTCGCAGCCCGTTGGACGTCAGCCAAGAGGGTTTCACCCGGCTGGCCGTGGCATGGACATGACCGCATTCCCACGGGCTCGGTTGTACATTTTCAACAGAGCTGGCAGCGAGCTTCGCTTTTGCGAACCTGCGCTAAGCTTTCAATTAAACCCTGACACGTAGTTCAGGCTGCCTTTTTGACTGCTGGATAGCGGGTTCTCGGGGGTCTTCGAGTACCCCTGGGACGTCCCGGACCCGGTGTTCGGGATTTCGGTGG
>Ga0080006_1183508_pt1 | contig 14330 bp, 16 predicted proteins | sample RS3BMetagenome_FD_69209 | JGI IMG/M metagenome (GOLD analysis project Ga0080006, IMG submission 69209) | Ferric oxide microbial mat and aquatic microbial communities from Rainbow Spring, Yellowstone National Park, USA - RS3B (SPADES... ...
CCCTACCCTTAATTAATTATATTTTATTTTCTGATAAAGTAAAATATAGGATTTTTATTTAATATAAAAATGATATTTTAAAATTTACTCATTTAATTAAACACGTTAAACACGTCAATTTTAAAAAAACTTTATTATATATTTAAGAAATACTGTATTAAATAGAAAAAATCGAGTAATTTTTTATTAATAAGGAGAGACACACTACAGTCGAACGCGTTTAAAGATCTTTTATTACTGATATTTCTAATGATCTTGAACAAAAATTTCATAAAAGCTTGTAATTTACATACTTTTCACACATTTTTTTACTTGTTTACCGTTTAGTCGTACTCCCCTACCCTTAATTAATTATATTTTATTTTCTGATAAAGTAAAATATAGGATTTTTATTTAATATAAAAATGATATTTTAAAATTTACTCATTTAATTAAACACGTTAAACACGTCAATTTATTAAAGGTTTTATTATATATTTAAGAAATACTGTTATAATAAGAATAAATTGAAAATTTTACATAGAAAAGAAGGGGGAAGTACAATCGAACGGTGAATTTTAAAAATACTTTATTATATATTTAAGAAATACTGCACTGAATAGAAAAAATTGAGTAATTTTTTATTAATAAGGAGAGACACACTACAACTTAACGCGTCTAAAGATCTTTTTTACAAGTTATTACTGATATTTCTAATGATCTTGAACAAAAATTTCATAAAAGCTTGTAATTTACATACTTTTCACACATTTTTTGCTCGTTCACGCGTTAAGTCGTACTCTCTCTTTTTTTCACACGCAAATTGATTTTGCTAAAGATCTTGGATTTTCTAAAAAACGATTAAATACCAAATCCGAAATCACTCCTACAGTGAAAGATTATGGAAATAATTAATCATGAAGAGGAAAAAGGGACTGAAGAGAAGGGAAATGAACAAGAAAACAAGAAAAAGAAGAAAATAGAGATTGAGGGCGGGATCACCATAGAGAACATTGTGGCTACAGCGGAAATTGCAGAGAACATTGACCTTGGCAGAATAGTGATGGCATTTGAGGGGGCGAAATATGACCAGCACAGGTTTCCGGGACTGATCTACAAAGATATAGACCTCAATGTTTCAGTGCTGATATTCAGGAGTGGAACGATGAATATTACCGGGGTCACGAACATGGAGGACCTGCAGAACATGGTGGACATGGTCTTGCAGAGGCTCAGGAGCGCTGGGGTGAAGGTATATGAAAAACCAGAGGTGAAGGTGATGAACATAGTCGCACTGGCAACAGTCTCGGAGAATCTGGACCTGCCACGGGTCGCTATGGGGATGGGGCTGGAAAACATAGAATACGAGCCAGAGCAGTTCCCAGGGCTGGTGTACAGGCAGGAGAAAATGACGTTCCTGCTGTTCAGCTCGGGCAGGGTGGTGTGCACCGGGGCACAGGAGATCCAGGAGATACCTGAGGGGGTTAGGAAACTGAAGGAGACCCTAAACATGTTCATTGAAATTTAAACATTTTAATTGGTTTAAATTTTTTTAAATTAAAAATTTTTAATCTGAAAATTTTGTTAAGAAAAATTGAATGAGAGAATAAAAAAATTAATAATACAATGGAAAATGTTAAAATATTATTTAGATATTATTAACAAAACATGATAGGTGGTTCTATGAATGAGAACGGAGCGCAGGAAAAAAAGATAGTCGGGGAAATTGTCATTCTCGAGCTCTTGAGGAGCCCGAGGTGGGATGTAATGTATAAGATACTTGAAAACTTAAATGAGATCAAAACACAGCAGAAAATAGTAGCTGTGGACAATGCGACTAGGGAGGATTACGAGACCCTGGAGAAATTCGGGCTGATCCATTATTTCATTAACCCGGATGGGACATATAGGTATTTGTATATTACAAGAAAGGGGATAATATTCCTAAAAAAGTATAAGGAAATGGCAAAACAGATGGAAAAGAGGTTCTTTGACCCAGTGGTGGAAGTGGAGGCACTGGAGACGAGCATGACGGCTAGGGCAGTGATCGAGGCAACTGCACTGCTGTTCAATATGCTTGAGACTGAGATAGATACGAGGAAGAATGTGGTCACGTTCAACGATATTGCGTTCATGGGGTCAAAGAATGAGAAGGAGATCAAGGTAAGCATCATAAATAAAGATAAGCCGTTCTGCATCACTTGCGGGAGCGAGGAATGCGAGCATGCTGAGTATGTGAAACTGCTTATGGAACACTTGGATGAGGTGACAAAACTGGCTGAAAATTACAAGAAAGTGAAAAAGGCTATGGAAACACAGAACTCACAGTAGATGAGAAACTAAAATTTCTGGATCTTCTGTGCCCGCACAGGGGCAGGACTTGACCCAGAAAAACCAGAGATACAGAGACAGGAAGGATGAGGCAGTGCAGACTGTGAACCAGGGCCTGAGGGCTGGGCTGGGAACCGGGCTGGGAACAGGTTGGGACAGGGGCGGGAGCGGGCTGGCAGGGGGGTTTAGCTGAAAAATTTGAAAAGGTTGGAATATAAAAGGCTAAAAAGATTAGAAGGATTGATATTGCTAGGGCTGTGAGCTTCATTGTACAACATCATCAAGTTCCAGATACTATCCAACTTATTAGGCCTACTATTAGGGATGCACCGAGGATTATTATTGTGGCTATTACAAGGTATATTAAATCATGCTTGAACTTGAGAATGCCTTCCTTGTCATCCCTGTGCATCAGCATGAATATGCCTTCCCAGACCCACATGATAGTCGCTATTATTGCACCACCGGCTATTACAACTATCTTAATCCTGTTGAGCATGTTTATGAAACCGCTGTAGGAGCTGTTATTGCTTGCTTGCAAGGAGATGTTGTGAACCGTTGATGTATTTGCTGGCTGGACTGAGAATGCCTGGACACTTGCGGGAACTACGAACAGACTCAAAACGAATACCAATAATGCTATTTTCCCAAACTTAAACATATTTAAAAGATAAATTTCAGGGTATTATATAGTTTTCTATTACTTTGGTCAGACCGTTTAACATTGAAAATTGATCCATCTTTTCAGAAATGATATTTAGATGATATTTAGCCTTTCCAAAAAATGGTATTTAGTAGGGATGTCAATAATGGACATGCAGTTTCTTCAAAGACTTATAACTTCAGAAAAAAATATAAAAAAATTTGATTGTAAAGATGGTAAAAATATGTAGAAAAATATTTAGAAATGCTCTAAAAATCAGTAGAAATATTCGTACGGGGTGCCGTTGATTTCTATGGAGATTACAGACCTGCTCCTGTCTATGTTGATCAGGCTTGAGGAATTGTAGAGGGAATTGATGTTTTTCGAGTTGAAACTACTGGGGTCAGGGGGGAAGGATGAGCCCAATAGGTATTCGAAAATGGCATAGTATTTTAAAACATCATCGGTCAGGACGGATAAGGCGGACCTGAGGTAGGGAAGGTCGTCACCAATGAACTTCTTGTAAAACCAGTACTGGAAACCGTCAACGGCACTCTGGGCCAGGCCAGAGGGGATGCGGGCAAGGAGAAATTTCCTGGCGTTCAGGGAGACTAGAAGGTATTTTAATAAAGAGGCATCATAGTAGATATTGCCACTGACATACAATACATCCTTGTCACCTTCCTTTACTACCCTGTACCAGTTTTTGCTGGGGAAGGGGGTAAGGTCGTTGTATATCGGGTTCAGGAATACTTTATAATATACTGGGAAGGAGTCACTGACTATGTTGTAGGGGGCTAGGACGGACTTCAGCCTGTTCAGAACCCAGGAGACTGTCGGGCTGGAGCGGGTGCCGTTGGTGGTTGAGTACTCGACCAGGACTTTTGACCTGAAACTGGTGGGGCCCTGGAGCTCGGCACGGAAATCAGTGCCTTGCTGGTATACTGTCGGGCCTGCGCCCGGGCTGGCAGTACTGCCGGCGGATACCGGGAGATAGGAATTGAGCAGGGACTGGATGTGATCCCTTACGGTGGGCAGGGAGGGGGATCCGGACGGGGAGGAAATAAACTTGAGAACGTTCAGGGAGTATTTTCCCTGATAGGCCTTCAGGACCTCGGAACTGGCGGACCAGGGGGTTATGCCGTGCTTGGCCAGGGCGTCCTGGATGTTTCTCGGGGCGGAGTAGAAAGAATTGGTGCTAAGGATTGAGAGCTTTAGGTAGGAGTCGCCTAGGATCGGGGAGATCTCATGGTTGGGGTTCGAAAAGGAATGAATTAATGCTGTGCGGTAGCCGGGGAGGAAGGAGTTGCAGGTGAAACAGTAAAAGCCAGAGGAAATGTCGTAGATGCCCCAGTAGTTGGAAAAGTCTGCAAGGAGGTGCTTCTGAGAATAAATAGTCAGGTATTTGGAGGGAATGATGCTCAGGCCTTTGTATTTGTTGGTGAGGAGCCCGAAAAGGGTATTGGAGGAGTCGAGCTCGCCGTGCATCAGGACCACTGCTTTCGGGTTCGCCATGGCTACATAGGAGACCAGGTCGGACTGGCCTGCGTGGGCGGAGAAGTCGTAAGACTCTATTCTTGCACGCCTGTCGTATTTGTGGCCGAAGATATCTACCTTTGGGAGGTCACGCTGGCTGTACAGGAACCTGGCTGGGGACTCTGCGTCCTGGTAGCCGGTGATGGCGATCAGGGAGGGGATGGTGATGAAATCAGTGGCGTACTCGGAAGAAACACCAGAGAGCATTGTATTTGAGGAGACGATGACTATCTTCGGACCCATTGCACTAGACATATCGTCTATGTTCCTGAAGGGGATGTCTTTGTACTCGGGCATGGCTTTGGTTATTGGGAAGGCCAGGCCACCGACATAGATCTCTGCCCTCGGGAGATCGCCAGAGAGCATTGAGTCATAGAGCATCCTTAATATGTCTTGGGCACGGCCCAGGGCAAACGTGGGGAGGAACACGGGGTTGCCAGAGAGAAGCGTCTCTTTTACATCATTTATGAAGCGGGAACGCTCTTCCTCGAATGGCGCGTGGTCCTTATTGCCGTAGGTGCTCTCTAAAAATAGGATGTCAGCCTTCTCAGGGACTGCGGAACTGCCTATGTCACCAGAGTATAATACCTTTAACCCGTCTGGGGTAGTGAACAGGAATGATGCAGAGCCGTAAATGTGTTTTGCATCGAGGACTTTTACGGAAAAGGTCGGGAAGGACAGTTCCTGGCCGTAAGAGACAGGAGTGATGCGAATGATGACCTCGTTTCTGAACCTGTCCCTGGCCAGGTCGGGACGGGCTGGGTCTTCGTACAGGAACTGCTCACGGAAGTCACGGGTGGTTATGTTGAAAATATCATTCAGCAGTACAGGAAGAATCAGGAGGCTCTGGGGGGTCATATAAACATTTACGTCAGGCCTCAATACCTTCAGGAGGATAGGCAATAGGGCATAGTGGTCCTGGTGGACATGGGTGATAAAGACTGCTACAATCCTGTCGCTGAGCTCTTTCAGTATGTCCAGGGACGGGTATTTGTTCCAGGGCTTGTCAGTCGACTTTATGCCTGCGTCCACAATAACTAGGTTGCCGGAAAAGTTCAATAGCAACATTGACCTGCCGATCTCGCCCATGAAACCACCCAAGAACATGTATGAGAACTTCGGGGTGAGCAGGGTGGTTTTCAGGGCAGAGACCTTCACCTTTATTACATAACTGTCATAGACCTCCCTGAGGCTCTGGTCTGAAAAGATCTGGTGGAACAGGGACTGCTGGTCCTGGGGAAGGGACCTTAAAGAGTTTTTTACAGTTTCAGAGGGGACTATGAAATCTAAATCGAGAACATCATAAATAATAGGGACTTTTTTGGAAATCAGGCTCGATACATCACCTGACTTCAAATCACTTATTATTTCATCAATATCTTCTTTCTCCCAAACCATTTGCTCCCACCTTTTTGACTTTTTTTATTTAATATTAACAAGAAGGGGGTATTAAAAATTTCTATTACAGGGGTATTATTCAGGTAGATAGATTATTAATCACCTGCCCCATCTTGCCTATCTTTATGCCTCTTTCTTGAACCCTTAACCTCTATGCCCTTGTAGTCCTCCTTTATTACTAGCCACAGGGCAATCCTGTACAACGGGAGGGACTGGGCCTGGCTATACTGGGCTGGGGTTATCTGGCCCTTTATCAGGTCTAGGTCTATTTCTATCTTCTTTATACTTTGACCTTCATTTTTTAGTAAAACATAGTTGAAGGTGTGCAACTTGCCTGTACCCATGCGCCAGACTAGTAAAATATATGCCCCGTCTGGGATCTGGACCTTCTTCATCCAGGGAAGAAACTGGCCACGGAACATTTTTACCCCTGTCTGGGTCAGGTCTACCTTTTCAATCAGCCTGCCCCAGCGCTCCTGCCCTGGGTTTGACTGGGATCCAATAATATTTAACATATCTTCAGGGGAAAGAATTAATTCTTTTTCATTATTCTCTGATATTTCTCCACCATTTACTTCTGATTCCATCAATTAATTAAAATTTCAGAAGGGGATATTAAAGGTTTCTATTCAAATTGATATTTTTATTTTCAGACAATAATTTAATTTATAATTTCACAAAATTTTTTTTTCTATATATCAGATTTATTTTTAATTTTTTATTTCTTTCCTATATTAACCTTCTTTTTATAACCTATATCAGATATAGATATATCTAACCTTTATTATTCATTTTTGGGGTGGATCCCTTTTTTGCCACTGTCCAATCAATTCACCCTTCAGAAATACCCTTTTTTGAAAATTTTCCAAAATAACCTGCCTTTTATATTTTTGTCTGAACCTATATTACACTGCTCGGGCTTTATATTATATTAGAACTTACATAAATTGAACAGTCTATTATAGTAATAATAATTTGGTGTGGCACCGTAATTTTTATTATTAGTGTAGATTTGGTATTACCCTGTTTTGTCATTTTTTTATCAACTTTAATTTCATTTTAGGGTTACTTTGGAAGGGAATTTTCTTCATTTATAATAAAAATTATTATAATGAATTGGACAGTGATCATAATACATTGGACAGTGATTACAGTAATAATAACTATTATTAATGTAGAATTCTATGCCTACTTACATATATATTTAAATTGCAAAAAATAACCCTTACTTATAATGCTTATTATTATAATGAATTGGACAGTGATTACAATGCATTGGACAGTGATTATAGTAATACACTGTTCAATTTATCTGGGTTAGTGAATAATAATAATTGGGAAATTTTGGCTTTTTTTTGTCTCATTTATAATGTTTTTTATTATAATGAATTGGACAGTGAGTATAATGAATTGGACAGTGATTATAGTAATACACTGTTCAATTTATCTGAATTAATTTATTACAATTTACTTATTTTTTAGATGAGAATTTAATATTTGCAAATATAATAAATTTTAGTATATAGTAAAAACATAAAATAATAAAAAATTAAAAAATATTTTTATCTTTTCTTATTTGTAATTACTGTTGATTACTATTTTGGTTATCCGTCTGGTTGTCTTGTTCTGTTTGATTTGGCTGAGATGTATTCTTTTCTCCCGTTAAGTCACCCAATTCCTCCATTACTGGATATATCCTTGCCTTCTTTTCCTCGTCAGTGGCTATGACTATCTTCTTTTTCTCTATGAGAGACTTTGATACCTTGTCAAAATCTTCTTCAGTAAAGCTATATTTTGCCTTGAGCAGTTTCTTGAATTCCTTGACCCTTGGAGAACCCTCCTTATACAGCTCTTCAAGGAAGTATTTCTCCTTTTGCGCTATGTCAACATTGGATAAATCCACAGGACTGAAGGAAGAGGCATATTGCTTTGCCTTCACCCGACGCAGTAATACCACCATGAAAATAATAAGAATAACTAGTATTGGAAGGATGATTATAACCCATAGATACTGCATATAGGCAGGGGGAGGAAGTGCATACTGGACTGAATAACTTGTGACTACGCCATTACTGTCCTTTATCTGAATATATATTGTCCCCTGATCCGCACTAACGGGTATGGATATTGAACTTGAGAATGGCTTCCACTGTGCACCAGCAAAATTCGGATTTGTGGAGACCCTATAGAACGCTGGGGTACTGCCCCCAACCTGCTTAATGCTTATGGATATTACTACCTCATTGCCATTGTAAGATACAACGGATGCCTTGAATGGAACACCTATAAGATCTAGATATACTGTGTAATTTTTAACAGCAAATATGCCAGTCACTAATATTACCTTCACTGATATGTTATAATATCCATTTTTGGGAGGAAGTGGGAATGTGGTATTTTTAAACGGTGGCAAGTATTCCTTTGTGCCATTTGGAAAGTTGCCCATAACTACTATTTTCAAAATTGGCACAGGGTAAGTTATATTATTGAAATAGAAATTGATATTCGGCTGGACAAATGAGAGGGCGGGCAAAATATTGCCTATTATTGGTTGCTCTGTATTATATACAATGGGTATGGAAGTGCTTGAGGATAAACCAATACTATCATAGCTAATGAGGGCAAGATAGTAATTCCCTTCCTTGGGCGCAACCAAGCTGAACTTATAAGTATATATATACTCCTTAATGCCATTGACATTTACTGTACTGACATTTGAATACTGTGAAACAGAGCCGTTGCTTATGTATGTTATACTGCCATTAATATTATTGTAAAATGCATAATTGATTTTATTCATTGGGTCAAATGAGGTTGTATTAACAACAAATGATAGTTTTGAGGTGTTCATGTAAAATATCCCGTTGTATTTGTTCACGCCAGATACCTTTATTATTGTAGAATTTGGCGGATAAAGGTTAAGGGTATATGTATATGTCAAGGACTGGCCGTAATAGTCCTTTATGGTGAGGGCTATATTATAACTGCCAAAGGTCATGTTTGAATTCATTGATGAAACGTTAAATACCAAGTTATTAATCTTCCACGAATACTTATATGGTGCTGTACCACCACTGAAGGAACATGTGAAATTGATCAATACCCTGTCCTGACCCTGCCACAATACCTTATAATTTACAGTTAAATTGGAAAGTACAGAGTTAACCTTTATGGTAAGTGTATTGGAATGAATAAATATATAATTTTCACTTGAATTTATTGTAGAATACACATAAAACGTCCCCGTACCAGTATAATTTGCCTGAACAGGAATGGAAACCTGCATAAAGGAAGAATATAAGACGAATGAATAATTGTAAAACTTATTGCCTATCTTAAACACGGAATATGCTGTGACTGGGAAGCTACCGAGCAACGAACTAATATTGAGATATATGTAATTATTAATATCCACTGAAGATTTTGGTGTAGAAATGGAGACCATATACGGTACAGAACTCACGTTTACACCCCAGAACTGGCCGGGGATTGATACATTCTTTCCTGAATAGTTATAAGGGATTTCAGCATAAAAGACATGGACTCCAAGGGAAGATGGGATATATGTATAATTTTCCCCACAGCCCACCACTACATCATCGAGCACCCACATCGGAGTGCCACTTGTACTATACGCAGATATTGAAATTGACATGTTCATATTCATAGGTATATTAGACTGAGGTGTAGCTGAATACTTTATTGTTGGCAATGGGGATGAGGTCACATATACTGTTGCAATTGCAGAAGATGAAGTATAGCCAACAGAATCATTTTCAACAAAATATACAGTATAATTGCCCTGGGACTTGAAAGTATAATTGAAAATGTTAGAATAGTTTGTATATTTTGTGTTGTTCACATACCAAATAAAATTATACGGGGGTGTGCCACCGTTCACATAGCCATAGAACTCAACAGGCTCGTTAATCTGCACTAAAATGGTATTCCCAGGGGCAAGGTAGGGCTTTGGCATAGGGTTTACCTTTAAATATACTTTACTTGAATTTAGTGAAACATTTGCACTGTCCTTAACAGATACCCATACAGTCAAATTCCCCGCTATTGTTGGAATATACGTGAAATTACAGACCCTGGAACTTGAACTGATGGTTGTTATATTGACTAAATATGTGCTGAAATATACATACCAGAAATAAACAAAGGGAGAAGAACCACCGGATATGTTAACTGAGAAGTAGGAATAATAATTCACATCAGTTGTATAAGGGGAGGGCTGTTTTACAACAGACATGGCACTGTTGACATGAATAGTGACGCTATTGGTCGTCCCAGTATTCCCCTGGCTGTCGGTGACTTTGACATAAAAAGTATAATTCCCTGTGCTGGCGGGCTGAAACTTATAGGAAGATGATGAAATGCCTAAAGTATTGTTGTTAATATACCACTGGTAAGAATACGGGGGAACACCACCAGATACATTTACAGTAAACACCTGGCTCTGGCCGATGTCCATTAATGTGCTTGAATAGTTCAATTTAACACTTAAGCTAGTACCTGAGGAAATCGGTATTGCAGATATTAGCAGGAATAGTACTAACAAAACGCTATAGATACCATGCAAAATCTTCATCTTTTGTTCTGGTTTCATCAGTCTTTATATTTTGTGGGGTATTATAAACATTTTTATTAGGTACAGGATTTACTGGAGGGGTCTGAATATTTCCCTGAACATGCCCCCTAATGCCAGTGACTTTCGGCAGTTTTACATTATCTGTTTTTTTCTGGGCCTTGGCATGCCACTTCTCAATTACAACCCTGGCCACTGAATAAATGAGCAGTAAAAAGGCTATGAAATATAAAAATGAAAAATTGCCACGCCAATTAATGAACATATAAAAAATGCCCCATACTGTAATGAAAAACATCAATAAACTAAGCACTGATAAGCCGTTTATTTCAAAACCTATCCTGGGTATCCTGAGCTGGAAAAGATAATAAACAGATAATATCATGAATATGTAAAGCAATAAATATAGAAACATGATTGTTAATACTGGCATACCTATAGATGAATAGGTATTGCCGGGGGCTTGAAAAACACTGACAATAGTATTCCATAGTGACAGGAATTTATAAAAGAAATAATTGATAAAGAGATAATAAGCACTCAATAATGCAAAGGCAATACCAAGGGCCATCCTTATTTTATTTTCAGTTTTCTCTTTCATTTTTTACACCCCCTAAACAAGCTCAAAAATATAAAAGGCTACAAAAAACACTGCATAAATGATGAACACCTCTGATAGATAGTCCTTAGCACCATTATAGCCAACTATGCAAACACCCTCTTTTGCATCCTCAAAGGTTCTCAAATAGAACAATGAAACAAACAAATCAACCAGGAATACTGCGGTATAAGCCATTGCACCAATGTCCAATACACTGATCCCATAATAATAATAAGAGTATTCAACAACAGCACCTATGAAAGGCACGAAAACCAAAATGAAAAAGAGGACATAATAAAATGGACCAATAAAACGTACCCCAGAAAAGAAAACTGTTTTTACATGTAAACTCCTCCTTCTCGTCTGATACATCGCCATTGCAAAATAATAAACCAAGAAGAACAGGAGCATTACTATTGCAGGATAGAAATGATGGTAAAGAGTAGCAAGGGTTATGGCTGAGGATACAATGAATATTGAGAAAAATATGCCCTTGACCTCAAAATTCCTCGAGAACCTAAAACTTACAAAACTTAATAATATCAACGAGGCTAGAAACATTAAAATAAGGACATAGTTTGCTAAAATAAAATGGTAATAAAACAACAGCTGAGACCATAAAACATTCATTCCATCAGCCTCCTTAAAAATTCAGAGAGGGGAATGCCATCTGACCATTTTATGGATACATTTCCACTCTTTGTTTCTGAGACCACGGGGACCCAGGACCAGCCCCGCAACCTTCTGGCTATGAAGATGCGCCAGGGCTCAGTACCGGCATTCTTCAGCCTGACTGCATAAAAGAGCGGAAGGGAAGACCTTTCAATCATTCTCAAGAGCTCACTATACTGCCTCTGGTTCCTGCCGTTTGAATCCGTGAAATTAATGACCTCACTTGAACTGCTCTTTATTTCTATCGGGAGGACTGTGTTCATACGGACTGCCAGGAGATCCATTGCCTTAGACCCAGCTGAGCGGACCACCAGAAACGGCTTCCTGACCTGATAACTGAGGGCTGATGCGGACCTGGGGCCCAGGCTGTATGAACGGATATATTTTCCCACCATCTCCTTGTTCCCTTCTAGAAGTCGCTTCAGCTCACGTTCATACTGCGTCCCTGACATCAGGTATCAGACTCCAGAAATGCCTTTACCAGTTCTATATACAGCGGGATCTTCTCGTCTGTGGCTTCGACAAACTTTGCCAGGAATTCTGGGGTCCCTGCCTCTGGGATCTTTAAGTAGCTGTTTGCCATTGCTGGATAAATGACAAAGACTGGGGGTACTGATGAATTGTAGAGCTTATAAATATACCACCTTACAAAATAGTCTCTCATGTCATTTATCTGCTTCCTTGAAAAGAATGGAACCCCGTCTGGTATGGAAAAGTCCCCTGTGATTTCTGTATCTATGTATTTAAGTTTAAATTTCTCTATATTAAAGAATTTATTCCTTAATAATTCTCTATATCTCACCGAGATACCTCCCAACGCCTTTTTTCTCCATTTTCTTTTTTCTTCATTTTCCAACTCCCTCTCTTTTTTATTCCTTCTCTCAAAATAATTTATTACAAAAGGGGGTATTAAAGGTTTCGTTTCACGACATTATCCACTTTTTTACCTCCCCATTGCTGTAAATTACCATTTCCCTATGAATTTTCGGCTTGACCTTTTCATCAAAGTTGTTAAAGAGGTCTTCAGACTCAAGAAAATATGCTTTCCTATCAGCCAATATCATCACCCCCTTCTTCCCCCATAATGTATATCTTATTACATCCTTAACCTTCCTTGATTGAATGTAATCTTTACCAACCTCCAAATGGTAGAACTTCTTACCTATCTTCTTGTATATCCTCTTGTCCTCCCTCCTGGGCTTTAAGCCCCCGCCTATTCCCCAGACCTCTACACTGGGATCATCAAAATCTATCTTCCTCAACTCATAAATGTGTTTGTGTGCATTTGTAGTAATCTTGATCAGGCGGGCATCCCGGGCCCTGACTGCTATCAGGCTGAAATACCTGGACAGGTCCTTGTTTTTAATATAATCAGGACACTCATCCCCCAACTCCTCCACTAAATACCCTTCCTCAATCAGCGGAAGAATGTACCTATAATATCTCTGAAAATCGGACATTATAAAATTAAAAAAACCTAGGGTATTATTAACTTTTTTATAAAAGGAGGCTAATTTATCATGGAAAACTATTTAAAATATGAAAAGGCACTCCCAAGAAGTGAATGGGGAGATGGGGCTAAGGGTGAAATTTGGGAGTGCCGTCAGCGTGTACAATTACTTTATTTTCATGGCGTATTATTAACTTTTCTATCATTAGAGAAATATTTATAATACATTTCTTAAATTATCACTTAACATGGCAAAATACCTGAAAAAAGAAGACTTCATCAAATTGGGTTATTCCCCTGAATTCTTGGACGAATATTTCTCTGCTCAGTCAGAAAGGGAATTAAATGCAGTTATTAAAGAGAGAGAATACTTAAGGAAATACTATTATGAACATAAAAAAAAGGATAATACAAAAGCAAAAACTGAAAAATTTTTTGGAGAAGAAAAACAAAAGGAATACATCATAATTAGAACAAAAAGGGAATATACAGGAGAAAATTTTCCCACTGAAATAAGAAAGAACATAAAGAAGTGTGATAATGAAAAATGGTACAGGGGCTATTAAAAATGAAATATTTGAATGAAAAAATTAGTTTTTGGATGAAACTGACAAAAAGGCCTAAATTAATTGATGCAGAACAAGACCTATGGATATTCTATTGCTCATATTGTCGTAGATGGTGCAAAGGAACAAGGCACGGCTATACTTCAGATTTCTCTTCACAGATGTATTTTGAATGCGATGGACATAAAATAGAAGCCCCTGGGTGGTAATGATGGAAGATCAGCAATACATTGAAAAAGGACTTGAACATGAAAAATACAATGAATTCTGGCATAGACTAACAAAATGGATTATAGCAGTCTTTGCTATTTCAACTGTTTTTTTAGTATTAGTTATTTTATGGAAGGTATTTTTATGAAAACTCTTGAAGAATTTTTTAAAGAAGAAAAACAAAAGGAATATATTGTAATTAGAACAAAAAAAGAATACACAGAAGAAGATCTCCCATATGAAATCAGAAAAAACATAAAAAAATGGCTTGAAAAAGTTAAAAAAATGAATCTAACAAGAGATCAGGAAAAACTTATTGAATTGATTGAAGAGGGAGCAAATTTGAAAATACA
>Ga0080006_1255789_pt1 | contig 14330 bp, 19 predicted proteins | sample RS3BMetagenome_FD_69209 | JGI IMG/M metagenome (GOLD analysis project Ga0080006, IMG submission 69209) | Ferric oxide microbial mat and aquatic microbial communities from Rainbow Spring, Yellowstone National Park, USA - RS3B (SPADES... ...
TCTGCTCTATCAGGTTGAGCACTTTGCTTAAAGACTTCTGCTGGTCGATATGACTTTGATATAAGGCTCCTATAAGGATTAGAGTTTGTTCGTCTATCTTCCTTGTCTTTATATCTCTCAAAATTTTTGCGGCTTCTGGAGCAACCGTAGCAAGCACCGTTATTATATCAACCATATATTCATGCATAGCGATTTCTTTTTATAAGTATTTCTCACTGTATTAATCCATTGAGCTCATCTATCGACCTCGACCCCCTGTATGAAGCCGAGAAGCTACTCAGGGAGGTCGCAACATTTGTTCAAGAGGCAAAAGCAACGCCAGGTGGACTGCGAAGAGGGAGACCTCAGATTCAGAGGTACTTAGGTCAACTGCGAACTCTCAGTAATCAAGTTAGTGATTTGAGTAATAAAATACACCATGAACTGTCAGAAAACGTACCAGAAGTAGAAGAAATAGAAATGACTCCGAGTGCTTTTAGTTTTCCTGTTTATATAGCTGGAGGACTAATGCAGAAATTAGGCGAAGACTTAGAATCATGTGATGAAGAATTCTGTGTTGCAACATCAACTAATGTAGACCTTCTTGAAAGATATGTTAGAAATTTAACAGGAAAGTCATGCAGGTTCAACCCTGGATCTATCGACCTCGCACTTGTTACGAATGACCTTGCTTCATGTACTCACATACTTGCAGATTATCTTTCGCAAAATGCTGTAGGCGAAAAGATCTCCAACAGGTGTTATGCGTTGAAGTCAGCAAAAGAACCCCTGAAGAAGGCCTGCAAAGCATGGGATGAAATAGCAAATGGGTTTATTGAAGATGACCTTTACCTCGATGGTGATGCACGGGCTCTCACAGGGATAGCCAAAGGTGATACACTGTACCTGAGAACGGGAAGTAGTCCAGGACATGCCACAAATCTTGACCTTAAAGACAGGAAATTGCAGTATTATGATGATGATGACGATGTTAATGATAACATGAAAGATATATTCGAGTCTGAAGCACACCTGAAGTGTACAGTAAAACAAAGTTCAGGGGTTGAATGCACGGGCTTAAATGAAAATAACGTAGAGGATGCAGCAAGAAGTGTAGCAGCTGCAACGTCGATGGACCTTAGAATGAAGTACCCAGATCTCTATTGGTATTACATTGGAAATCAAAGAATATACGATGACGCATGGAATAAAGCTAAAGAAGAACTGGCACCTAAGGAACCTGTTCCGGACTGGAGAGATGTCCAGAAACCTTCTGGAGAAATACTCAAACTTGTGAAGAGAGCAGAGTTATATGCTTCAAAGGAAGAGTTGAAAGAACTTTCGACTATTGGTCCATCAACTACTACGAAAGGGTCAGAAGTAGAAGAAGCAAGGCTATTGAGGTCCTGCATGAGAGAAGTCTTCAAGGAAACTGCTAGAGCAGAAAGACAAAACGTTTAAATATTAAAGAAATTTTGATTTTCAAAATTTTTCTAACTTATAAATGTTGCGATGTTAAACTGAGAAGGATGAATGTATATGAAGCCAGCGTCCTTGGATACCTGGTCATCTCCTGGATTATCTGATACATAATAATAGTTGTCTCCTGGGAAAGCAGTCTTTACTTTTTTCAGATTGTCCAGTCTTGTAGCTTCGTCAACTATTCTGGGGTATGGTAAAGGAACACATGCACCGCTTGGAGAGACTATAACGACTATATTTCCATGAGATACAAGAATAGCAAGCTGTTCAGGAGTAACGTTTCCACCTGACAGTGATATTGTGCCATCACAGTCGAAAGCTATAACGTTCATTTCTTTCTTAACCCTTAAACAACGGTATTGTCCCTAATGAATATGTCTGTCCTTCTAGAAGGCATTGAATAGCGAAACTTCTTGGCTGATAACCAGAGAGAAAGATGTAAACATAAACACCTACTCCTGGTTCTGAAGGTAGGCATCCTGTATTTACTGGGAGTGTAGCAAAGCCAGTGGCATTCGTATAGACTGTATTGTAGATCTGTCCACCAGATGCAGTTTCGGCAGCACTTACAGCTACGCCTTGAAGTGGAGACCCAGTACTGCCATCTATAACCGTAAGCGTCACGAAAGCCTGATTGCTTGGTGGTGGAGGTGGTGGGGGAGGTGGAGGCTGTTGCTGTTGTTTATAGACCAAAAACGCTGCACCTGCCAGAGCAGCAGTAGTAACAGCGATTATACCAAGAGCCGTCCCTCTTCTGCTGACCATTGAATTAACCAAAGATTGCTTCCTTTAAATAGTTTTAAAGTCAGGAAAGTGTAGCCGTTACCGAAATTGTAGCTACATTCCCAGCCGTATCGGTAACCTTGCATGCTACGGTCAGAGGAAGACAGCAGTCTGCATTACTATCTGACCAGGGAGTAGATATGGGTGGAGATACATGAGTTACTCCGTCTCCATAGTCTGCTTCATAAGTATAAGGTGGAGTTCCACCAGAAGCAGTCAGTGAAAGGTAGATCTTGATAAGTGCACCATCACAGGAAGTCGTAACACAATCTCCTACAGTGCCTAAATTGACGTATGTTGCAGAACCGCTGAGCTGAAGCGAAGTTGCAGGGGAAGGAGAAGGCGAAACGGTAACGTTCACCTTACTCGAAGATGCACCAGTTGCTGGGTCATAGGCATATACATCATAGACTTCAGGAGAGGATGTATAGTTGGCTGGAAGGTTGAAAGTTCCTGAAACTGAACCGTTGAATATTCTTCCCTGTGTCAAGTTTTGGTTGTTATCCCATGCTATAATGACCAGTGTTCCATCTGGTGCATTACTTGAAGTTACGGTATAGTTAACAGAGCCCCCAGTGTATGGGAGAGTTGTAGGATTCAAGCTTATCTGTAGTGTTTCAACACCACCTCCGCCACCCCCGCCTCCTGGAATTGATACGACTGTTAATCCTATATGATTAGACGTTGATGTTGAGCCGTCTGCAAAAGTAACGACTGTATAAATATCGTAAAGTCCTGGCATATTAGGTGCAGGACCGAATTGTATGATATAGTTGTATCCTGTCTGAGAGACAGACCATGGATGAACTGCACCAGGTGTGTATGTACTTGACCCAGGAGCCTTTACAAAGTCCTGAACAGATACAGGTGAAGATGTCTGGGGTACCTGAACCGATACGCTCATGTTCTGACCAACCTGTATAGTATCAGAAGTAACGTAAGCTCCAGTGACTGGATCTATGAAGTATGCTTTTACAGTCACACCACCTGGCTTAAAGAGAAGATAGGTAAGAAGCCCAATACCTGCTGCTGCACCAGCACCGGCGATTAACGTAGTTTTTGATACCAAGTCTAAATATGGTAAGAATATCGTTTACTTAAACCTTAATTAACCAATACGAGTAAGAATAGCCTATGGCTGAAAAGAGCAATATTGATAGGTCTTTTGAACAGCAAGACTTATGTCATGAAATCGCAGAACTGGTATCAGGCATAAGGCACTTGCAATATGACGTGCATCAGGTTGTAGTCAATCCAGAGAGCAAGGAAGAATGGAATGCTAAGATCAACGATGTACAGAGAAAGATACTGGAATTGCAGAACTCAATCGAAGAACTGAAAAAAGTTTCTTCATGCAAATATAGCTACTGACTGGATGATTTCTCTGTCGGTTTTTTAAACAGAGCATAAATTTTCCTTCTTTTGGCGAAATCTGGCTAATTATGACTGCTTCAGACATGCTAATGGCTTAAGCCATTAAGGTTATTCTTCTTGATCATCATGGCAAGACTTCTCTTCGGTAGGTTCCACCAGCAATTATCACATATCCAGCTATCGCAAAAAGAGCAGTATGTTACCATCTTTTCAGAAACATCTCCATCTACCAAGTAGCATACTTCACAGATTCCCCATGCCCTTGTCATAATGCTCACAGTGATGCTAAGAAGTCTATAACCGTTGCTGTATCATCAAGAATCGCTGAGGCTTCATCATCAGCAAGTGCTACAGCATCTTCGACTGAAAGTATCTCTGCACTGGATAGTGCATCAAAGAATGCATTAGAATCGCTTATGTCGCTACTCGCAAGGGTAGGAAGTTGATTGGAAAGAGCTGTTGCTGATTCAGGAGAAATTATACCCAGCTTACCTGCAAGCTCTGTCAAAGCATTCTTGATTGCATTACCTACAGCCGCACCAGAATAAGGAACGTTGCTTGTCCTGAGAGATTTTATAATTGTAGCTATGCCATAAGCAGTCGCAACTATTCCAAGTGCTGCAGCACCCCAGTAAGCAAGAACAGCAGTAACCTGTGTTGGTGTATATTGTTTTGCTATCGTTGCTATATTGTTTGCAGCCTGGTCCATGCATTGCTGTAAGGTATTCAGTGTTGAAAGTTGAGATTGTGTCAATCCTGTTCCGTTTGCACTATCTTCTTTAAGAAATTGATTCATGTAATTTGCATATTGATTTGCACAATTCTGGTATTGCTGTACCCAAGGTTGTATTGATGCTCCGCAAGGAGTTGATGGATCCGTACATGGTCCACCTGTCGCTCCAGGTTGAAGGAAGCTCTTGATTGCAAAATAACCTAATCCTAAAGCCCCAGCAATACCTCCTGCATAAAGTGCTGCTTTCTGCCAGTCTTTTAGCTCTGCCATTATCCTTTTCTCACTCTGTATCGCATATTAACATTTCTAATGTGACCACTGATATAGCTTGAATTATTGTCCCTTGAATTCTGTATGATATGGTTAATGGGAAGTTTATGTGTGTAGAAGAAGAAAATTGAAATATATTGCACTGAAGCATGCTGACATTTGTTATGTCTATTGAGAAGGTTAAAGAGAAGTTGCCGTTAGTATCTGTAGTTATGCTTGAAGGTCCAGAAAGGTGAAAGTTGCCAGAGTAATTCCCATCGTTTGTTACAAAAGAAAAGTCTGTCTGAGAATATTGAATAAGAACTGTTTGATTGCAGATCGGATTTGAAGCACTATCGACCACCTGCCCTTGCACTATAACATCAAAGCCCGTTCCAGTTACAGGCATAGGTGCATAACTCGGACATGTCTGCGTATTCTGGGGGAGAGCCCCATAGCCTTGAACTCCAAAAAGGCATGTACCCCATATTCCCCAAGGCATGTAAGCAGTCTGTTGTGGTTGCACTAATATTGCCGCAGGGATAAGGTTGCTGCATTGGCATAGAACATTATCCCATACCTGATTGCAGGGGCATGATTGAGGAATACAGGGTATGCATGAGCATGAAGTAGGACTCCATACCTGTCCTTCTGGACATTGCTGTGGAAGGCAGGTTGTTGATGATGGTACGCATGCACATTTACTTGAATCCCATACTTGGCCAGAAGGACATTGCTGAGGTGTGCACTGTTTTTGTTTCTGATATATAATTAAGCCGACTGCACCAGCTATACCGACAATACCGCCAGCAAGTACAGCAGTTGAAGGCTTCATCGTCTTACCTCTTTGCCTTCAACAGTATTAAGGATGCTCCTGCACCAGCAAAATACTCTGTAAAGTCCTTCAGCGAATCTTGAATCTGCTGTCCTTCTGCTACAGGGTCAAAAAAGAATTCTTTTATTGTTGCGAATGCGAGTATCCATCCAGCCCCTTTTAACGATGCCTTAGAATCGCCTGGATAGAGTGCAGCGGCTCCAAGAGGAAAGATGGAGCCAAGTAACAAGTGAACTATATCGCTGAAGGAAGGAGGACATGATGCTGTTGTTGTTGTTGCTGTTGCTAAACTTCTGTTGCATGGACAACCATAATAAAGGTTCTTACTGCTTATTCCGTTGTACTTCTCTATATCATAAAAGTTGATGAAGTATTCGCTTCTGCAAATATTGCATAACAATCTGCCATCTGGCTTTATCGTTAAAGATGATTGACCGCAGATACTGCACTTGAAATTAGCTATAGACCCATTTGTTACCATGTAGATACCTTGAAACATCGTTGCGAACCCTTCGCATTCTTCATAGGTTGTGCATTCTGGTGCGGAGCCAGCATAATTCTTCTCAAGTGCATGACCGAATTCATGTGCTATAACAAATTCTGGTATTCTTTCGTCAGGGTAAAGGTGGATTGTATTTGTCGATGGAGTATAGCAGAAACCACTCCCGCCGCAAGAAGTGTCAAATGATACATTCAATTCTTTAACGTCAAAGACGTTCATCAGCTTCTCAATTATTTTGACTGCTCCCTGCTGGTCAACGGTCGGTAGCAACTCCGGCATACGATAAGAATATATACTATACCCTCTTAAGCGTTATTAATGCTCGAACTCAAGAAGATTGGTGTAAGTGCCCTTTACGGTCTTGTGGACCTTGGTGCCGAAATCTATGACCACCAGAACCTGCCATCAGCGCTCCCGTTCCAGAACACAAGGGACTGGGAGAGGGCAATAGCCTTCGCAGGTGGTCTCGTAGGTAGTTATATGTCAAGTGGCGGGTTCGTCGAAGAAGCATCTCAGGCGTTAGTCCTGAGTAGCACCCCCCTGTTAGAGAAGTCTGTCTATGACCTCGTAAGGCAGAATGTAACAACCCTTCCAGCAAGGTCCTATGGTGCAAGTATAGGAAGAATGCAACCAGGAACCATTGTCCTTGCAAGACCAGGCACTGCAGGAACAGCTACAGTCGTCCAAAAGACATACTGACCTGTATCAAAAGTTAGCAGTCAGTCAGTAGGTCTTCTTTACGGGTAGTAGTCCTTTTTCAAGTAAGAGGGCTCTTAAGGCTTCTTCGTAGTTCTTGTAATTGTTCATAACAACAAAGATTCGCCATGCATGCCAAGTATCTCCGTGTTCTATTCTTATTCTGATCTCAGAAGGATGGTTTGACGACATGTCCTCTAACGACGCTAAAGACGCATGCATTTATAAGGCTTTAACGAAAAGGAGAGTTGATGTCTTCAATAAATGTCCAAAGCGTAAGAATATCTGAACTTGCAAGTCAGTTACCTGGAGACCTTACACTCTTCGAAGGTGGAAGGGCAGATGTAAGCATAGCTACTCTCTCAGCAAACGAAAGTGCTGCAGTGCTGAGAGCCTTTGATGATGGTGTTGAAATACTGAGGAAGGTTTCACCGAACCTCTACGCTGATATTGTAAAACAGAGGTCAGCGGCTCTCACTCTTGCACAGCTTGCGAAGGGAACACTCTCGACAACTGGAGCTGTGAAACAGATCACATATCCGTCTCAGGTAGGAACGATAGGAGTTACATGGCTTACACCACAGGCTATAAGGTATGCATTAGCGCCAAGTGCAACCTTCCCAGCATATACCGACTACCTGGCAGATTCATGGAACCTGAACCTCACAGCAGGGCAGTTGGTTAACCTTCTCGGTTCTGCTACAATAACACAGAACACTCCTCCAGCTACACCTGATACTGTTACAATAAATAACAGGTATCAGGCATGCCCGGCATCGAACCAGCATGAATTCTTCTTCGTATTCCAGAATGGTGTAGTTGAAATAGGTTCTTCTCCTGGAATAGAGCAGTGGCATATTGAAACAGCCCAGGCTAACAAGTATGGAATCTACACAACAATACCGATAAACGAACAGACGATAGAAGCCAATAAGACAATATACCAGTACAACACATTAGGGATTGTTCCAGTCTACTTCGATATGGGAATTAACTGGTACGGACTTGCCAGGGTAACTCAGACTTCAACAATAAAGCTCTTGGGCATGGTCTTCTACGAACATGGTCTCTTCCCAACAGTCCAGTACATTTAAGGAGTGACCTAAATGACGCTTCTGCACGTAACCAGTGACGGTCGCAAGGTCGCTCAAGCTACAGCAGTCGTAAATGGTCTGGGTACAAACCAAGCTGTAACCGTGAGGTTTAAAGAACTGGACAGAGTACTGGCATTAGTCAGCGTCACATATTCTGGCACTCCAGTTCCAGCAACAGCACCAGTAATCAGTACAGCCTCCTTTGGTGGCACTCCTTCCGACCAGAATGTAGTTGGAATGACGGTAAACGTAGCTGCAGGTACGACTCTCACGTTAACAGCAACAGCTTTTGGATTCTGATTTCACCTTTCTTTTTTTATTCTGTTGTAACCTTTAGCATCTGCTTTATTTCTTTGAAAATCGAAATTTCCTGCTCAAGGTCCTCAAGAAACCTGAACCACCTGGGCATTATCAATTCCCAGTCATAATTGAGTGCGAAACGTCTTGCCTTTGACCCATAGTTAAGTCTGACTTCCTCGAATTCGTATGCATCTCTCATTTTGTCAAGCAGGTCTTTCTGGTCTGGAACTCTGAAATACTGTAATGTAGGAACGTAGTTAGGATAATCAACGAACTGCTCTTCTGGTAAGCATGAGAAGATGAAGCCTTGCTCTCTTACAAGTTCAGTCTGGCTACTGTTATCAGGTGCTATAACTGGGAGCCCGCAACTCATTGCCTCAAGAATGGGAAGTCCAAAACCCTCTCCCTGTGAATTACTGACCATGCAATCTGCTGCATTATAGATCTTGCAGAAATCCTCATCCTCTATAGGTTCAGTTATAGGATTGTATCTCGGAAAATGCACCCTGTCTTTGATACCGAGTATATTCACAAGTTGAGGCAGGTCATAACCCTGAGGGTAAGTAGCATTAGGATTGGTGTGCAGATAGATATGCACATCTTCGTATTCTTTTGCTAATTTTGAAAACGTCCTTAACAAAAGAGGCAGTTGCTTTCTCTCTCCTATGTTTGCAGCAGTCGTAACAAAAAGGAATGAACCTTCAGGAATTGGTGGGTAACAATCTATTTCAGCTTTCAATTTCTCCTTATCTTCCTTTAATGGCTTGAAGACTTTGGTATCTACACCATGAGGTATGTAATAGAGCTTTGAAGTCGGGAAGAATTTTTTTGCTTCGTTGTATCCAAAAATGGAATAAAGTACAAGCCTGTGAGCATGAGACATGTAATTTGCCCATTTCTGATTAAGCTCTGCATCGATAGGAATGTAGAATACTGACGGTATGTTGATATTCTTCAGAAATTCGAGTGCAAATACATCCCAGTGGGCTATTATTACATCAAAATTATACCTTTCAACATAACTCTTCACTATTGCAGAAGTGTTTTCAGGATTTATCAGCGGATTGCTCATGACGAGAGTCTTTATCGATTTACCGTTTGGAAGAAGTAACTCTTTCCTTGCACCCCAGACCATTACGTCAGATTCATGCCCTATGCACATCACTTCGTATTTCTCAAGCAACCTGGATACTATCTCTCTTGTCATTCTGCCATATCCAGTCTTTGCGTAAGGACTGACACTGAGCCAGGCTATCTTCATCTTCATTTCAACTCCCCTGACTGTACTTTTTCAGGAGCTCAAGCAGTAATGCTGGAGACATCGTTGCTTCATGTAATTGAATTTCATAGAATTCATCATAGAAGCCAGGTACATCAACAAGCATTCTCTCTATAGCTTTTGCGAGGTCCAGTCTTGGTTTTATTGTATTCCAGTAAGTCTTGCTCTGCATGAGTGCTTGGGTAAGATTTTCCTCTGTTAGAGATATATCGACGTTCACTGGCAACTGTATTCTTACGTTTTCATGAGGAAACTTTGCCTTGTACTCGTCTGAAGCCATAAGAACAGCCCCCAACTGCTCTTTTTGCAGATTTTTACTCAGTATTAAGTTAGTATAATATTCAAGACCGTTTCTGTCTGGATGCCTGCCAAGAACTCTGAAGTATTCCCTTCTTACGAAGGCTTCTATTTCATCTCTTTCGGTCATCTTAGGTGGATTCTTCAACCCGTAGGCTATGTCTGGGTCGTTTAAGAGCTCTCTATGATACCAGCAGATCCACTTTGCAGTTTCTCTTGTTTCTGTCCCATAATCGTTAGCCTTCCATACCAGAGCCCTCTTGACCCAATCAATGAGGTCTTTAGATAGTTCATATTGAGAGGTTATGTACTTCTCAAAGACATACCATGTCTTTATACCCATGTCATCACAGATTTTTCTCAGCTCTACCCACATTTCATTCAGGTCCTTTACATTATCTCCCCCGCCACCCATGAAGAGGTTTCTGGCTGCATTCCTGAATATCCTGAGTGTCGATTTTCTATGCACATAGGCAGCGGCAGGAGGTAGATTGACCGGGTTCCAGGGTACAGTCCTGCTATTCCATGTTTCATGAACATTACCTTTTCCAACACCAACATACTCAAGGTCAGGATACAATTTGAATAGGAGATTCTTGTAATAGTTGGACTGCCTTATACCACCAGGATATTCCTTCAGTTCATCGAGATTATCAGTCCACTCCTGTACATCAAATGCTTCATCGCATCTTATACCTGCTATGTTCTTGCCCTGCTTTTCCATTTCTTTCACATAACTCCTGAGATTCTTCAAAAAGTATTCGTTGAAGTGTTCATCTGGGTCGCTTACCAGGCAATAATCAACTCTCAACTCTTTTGCTCTCTGCAAATAATTATTCCTGAATGCAGGTAAATCATCGTTAAACTTGACTGTTATAACTTCGACATTTCTGTTTATCTCCATAAGAGCTTTCCTTTGCTCATAAGTCAGAGTCCCATCTTCGATTATTATTACATGATCTACATACTTGCTTACGTCTCTCACGCATTCGAGTGTATCCTGGTAATCAGCCTGATAAGTGCACTGACAGTATGCTATCTTCGGTTCTTTCTCTATCTCCATTTACTTCCCCAGCTCCTGCTTCCAGTAAGCGACAGTTTCCATTATTCCAGTATTGAAATCCACGGTTGGTCTCCAGCCTCTTGAAACGAGCAACTCATAGTCAAGAGATTGCTTCTTGATCTCTATTATCTTTCTTGTATCTGGAACTTCGACTATTTCTGCACCAGTGTATTTTGAAATCGTCTTTGCAACTTGCATCTGTGTCTTTATATCTGGAGTTCCTACGTGGTAAACCATCTTCCACTCATGGTCTACAAACTTCGTACATGCTATGATAGCTCTGACAAGGTCTGAAATATAGACGTATTGCCTGATCGATGGCTCGTTTTCTTTAAAGACTGTTATTGCGCCTTTGGTCAAGGCTTCACGGACCATATTCGGTATTATTCTCGGGTTGTTATCTTCTGGACCGTATGCATTGCAAGATCTAAGTATTATGTACTGCAACCCGCTCTGCTCGACAAGTATTTCCTGCATGATCTTAGATAATATGTACGGACCTCCAGCAAAATTGTAATTCGGTCGTTCATTTTCTTTCTTTCCTAATCCCTCTCCAAGCACTTTGTCAGTGCTCAGGTGTATCAGCTTTGCATTAACCTTCTTGCATCCTTCTATAATGTTCACCATTCCCATGACGTTGCTACTGTAAGTCTCCTGCGGATATGCAAAAGAAGATGAAACTATTGATTGAGCAGCCGTATGTATTACGAGCTCTGGTCGGTATTCATGAAAGACCCTGTCAACAAAATCTCTGTTCCTTAAATCGCCTATTGCATAGGTTCCTGAAAGCTTCGAAGGGATATCTCGAACTATACCGACTTTGTCTTTTTTTATCAATTCCGAAAAGACGTGGCTACCTATGAATCCGCCTGCTCCGGTCACAAGCCAGTACATTATACCACTCTCTTGAAGACCATTCCGTTTCTCGGGTCTCCCTCAGCAGTAGAACGTATATATTTGAAACCGAATTGCTCAATCAACTTGACCCAGTTCTCTTTTGTTAAAGTTGTTTCTGTGTCAACATCGTTTTTCTCTTGGATCACGAGCAAGCCTGAAGGCTTCAAGAACCACTGTATAATCCTTATTATAGCACGCTTAGTATCGTTCTTTGTGTGCTGGAGAAATGTATGAGTAAAGGCCAGGTCGAAGTGATTTAAAAACATGATATTTTTGTACGTGAGGAGCTCAGCCCTTGACCTTAGAAACATAGCGTTTTTGTATTCTTTACTTGACGCTATTTCTATAGCTTTCTCACTTGCATCAATACCAAGATAGAAACTACAACCCAAGTTCTCAAAGATAGGATACCATTTTCCCATTCCGCAACCAAGTTCAATAACAGTGAAATTTTTTGGCAAAAGGTCCTGAAAATAATCGAACGCTTTTGGGTCTCTGAAGTCCTGGTCGTCTTTATGACTTTGCCAGTGTTCATCCCAGTCTATGTTATCTTCTGAAATGAAATTCATGCTGAAGTGCTTCCTCCTTGCTTCTCCCTTCTCTTTTTCTCGGCTTCTTCCAACTGCCTTAGAAAGGCTTTGTATTGTGGATTTCTCCTGTATCTCTGAACCATGTTTACTAACTGGTCTCTCACCAATGCAGCCTTCTTCTTCCTTTCAAAGAGAGCTATGTTATCCAGTTCGAGGGCTGTGTCCGGGTCTAACTTTACGCTAAAGACTATCGGATAACTAACCTTTTTCTCTATGAACGTATTTTATCCCTCTGTAATACCGGTGGATTACGAACTTATATAAAACACTCGGTTTTGGAATGAGACGGATTACCTATGTTAAGTAGATTTTGATGGAAGCAGGAAATCATGGCTATTTGTCAAAGGTCTGATTGATTAGAGGTCTCTTGCATCACAAATCTTTAGTGAATGTCCTTCTCTGTATGCCATAATAGGAAGTGCTCCTGCTTTCTTTGAAACAGATAACAATTCATCCCTCTCTTTCGGAGAGATCTTACCATCTGTTTTGCATTGAATAAAGACAGGCCTTCCATCATTCCGAATTGCTACGAGGTCAACTGGGGAATGGCTACCTGCACTTCTTACAACAAAATAACCTAAATCTTCATAATATTTCTTGACTCTTCTTTCAAACCTTGCTCCTGATAAATAATTTCTGTTCAACGGAGCAACAGTTTTATTATTGCACTTTTTAACTTTCTTTATGCAACAGTATAGAATTGATAAGCCCACATTTGCACTATTGATAGGCTTGACTACAGCTATAGGTTCGTTGCTTACTGGATTACTGCCTTATTATGTACATTCGCCTGGTCTTGTTCCAATTATAGCCTTCATAACTACTGTAAGTAATTTGATAGTCATCTGGCTGAGAGATGAGAGCTCAGCAGCACCAGAGCCAGGGCAAGGAAGCCCCCCAACAACCACCACAGGAAGTCAACCAAGCCTCCAATGGGTCTCTGTCCCTCAACAATCCTATCAAACACAAATTCCTTCGGCAAATCAACCAACAGTATGGATAACATTCCATACAGAGGATTACTCCAAAGATGAAGAGCAATAGGTCCTAAAACAAAGAGCATTCCAGAAAGAATATGGGTTTCAGCGGCAAGAAACTTATTACCTGGTATCCAAGGCATTATCTTCGCCCCGAAAAAAAATATTTGGTCTCTGGTATATGACTATTACGAATGAGAAGCTTGTACAGTTGCTGACTGTGCAGGAGAGCCGATATAGCTGCAACTCGGTAAGTCGTTGGGAGATACAGTTACGATACTCTGTCCTGCAACAGCTCCCACTACATAAGTAGCCTGGCAGAGTTGAGAACCTTGGTCGTTTATGCCAGAATAGAAAGTTACAGTGAGTTGTACGTTATAAGCTGTAGTTGTGCCTGTATTGGCTACTGCAAGAGCATCCACTTTTCCGATGCAAAGACCGAAGATGCAAGACGATTCCCAGTATGCACCTGCAACTAAGTTGATGGCTTGTAAAGAGGAAAGCTGAGATTGAAGCTGACTATTTTGCGATTGCAAAGATGATACCTGGCTCTGTAAGGATGTGACCTGATTCTGCAAAGATGATACCTGGCTTTGTAGTTGACTATTCTCTGATTGCAGAGATTGTATCTTGCTGTTTGCTGCTGAAAGCTGATTATTTGCTTGGTCTAATTGACTTATTGTCTGATTCAGTTGAAGTGAAAGATGATATCTGTCATTTTGCAGTTGCGTAACCTGAGGCTGGTAATATGCGTACATGCCGAATGTAGGTATAAGAAGACTGACAATCACTGCAATTATGACTATGGATTTTGAATAGGTACGTTGCACTTTAACCGTAGGTGGTGTTGTCATTTTCTCACCCCGAACTATATTGCAGAACGCTTCAATGCTTTCATTTCAACCCCGAGTTGCTTTGTTGTCGTTTCCAGATGACCTGGTCAGCCATTTCATAATCTTTCATGCTGAGAGCTCTTATTTCTCTTACTTTATTCGTTGGTAGTGTTTCTAAATATTCTAATGTAAGCTCTCCCCTCACAGGTTGAGCTATGAAGTCTGGTTTCTTTGACCAACTGTCCAGAGGATATGTAGAATTTCCTTCTTTATGGCGTTCTACATAGCTTCTCAGTATTTCGTTTATCAATTCATTCATGCTCTTTCCTTCTCTTCTTGCTATTGACCTCAGGGCTTCAATTATCTG
>Ga0080006_1136199_pt1 | contig 14328 bp, 14 predicted proteins | sample RS3BMetagenome_FD_69209 | JGI IMG/M metagenome (GOLD analysis project Ga0080006, IMG submission 69209) | Ferric oxide microbial mat and aquatic microbial communities from Rainbow Spring, Yellowstone National Park, USA - RS3B (SPADES... ...
GCCTGGGGCCGGTGGTGTCGAGGGGCGGGCGGCGCCGGCCCCCGGGCCCCCCCGGGCCGCGCCCGCCCCGGCCCGCCCCGCCCCGGCCCGCCCCGGCCCGCCCCGGGGGCTCGGTCACCGGACGCCGCCCGCGCGCGGCGCACGAAGCCGGCGGAGGCGCCGCCGGTCCAAGCGTGGAGCGCCACCGGTCCGGCGGGCCGCCTCCCGGATCCAGCGCAGGCGATCGAGCCCACCGACTTCCGTCATGTGCCCCGGCCGGCGTCGGCCCGGCGAGGCCGCCCCGGCGCCCCCAGGCCGCTCCCCAGCCGCAGCAACGCCGGGCCGAGGCACGCCGCGATCAGGCCGAAGGCCGTGTACGCGGACCACCGAGGCGAGGTCGCCGACGCCGCACCGGAGGCCCGTCAGGCGGCCCAGCGATGAGGCCGGTACGCCCGCCTGGGTCCAGAGAAGAGCCAGGTGGGCGTGGAGAGGGCACCGCTCCGGGCCGAGGCGCCGACGGCCCATCCGTCCACGGCGGCGTGCCTTCAGTCCGCCGCGCCCGTACCGTGCAGCCTGCGGTGCAGTTCGCGCACCTTCTGGAAGTCTTCCCAGGCGTCCTTCTTGGCCGCCGGGTTGCGCAACAGATAGGCCGGGTGGTACGTGGGCAGGACCCAGCGGCCGTCCAGACGGTACCAGTGGCCGCGCTCCTGGGTGATCTTGGCCTTGGCGTCCACCAAAGCGCGCAGCGGGGTCGCGCCCAAGAGGACGACGATGCTGGGATCGATCAACTCCAGGCGGCGCCGGAGGTAGGGGCGGCAGGCGGCGATCTCCGGGTCCTCCGGCGTCCGGTTCCCCGGCGGCCGGCAGAGGACCACGTTGCTGATATAGACCTCGCCGCGCGCGAACCCGGCGGCGTCGAGGATCTTGTCGAGCAGTTCCCCGGCCCGGCCCACGAAGGGCCGCCCCTGCTCGTCCTCGGTGGCGCCGGGCCCCTCGCCGATCAGGCAGAGCCGGGCATGCGTGGCGCCCTCCCCGAAGACGACGCCCCTGCACCCCGCGCGCAGGCCGCAGCGGTGGCAACCGCCGGCGAAGGCGCCGAGATCCTCGATCGTGGCGAGGGCGGCGAGGCGCTCCGCGAAGGCATGGGCATCGCCGGTGTAGTCGCCGGCCCCTGGTCCGGAGTCGGTCAAGGCACCCGCGGCTCCTTTCCCTGCAGCCATCCCATTCCGGGCCGAGCCGTTCGTTTCCTGGGGGTAACCGCTTAAGAGTGGGGCTGGACAGCTCGGGTGGGCTTGGCCGGGAACCCCGCCGGCCGGCCGATGAAGATACGTACGCCAACGCAGGGCAGCGCCTACCTGGACAGGGCTCGCGCCTGCGTGTGCCGGCGCCACCGGGCGTGTCGCGGCGCCCGCCCGGTGGCGTCACGCCAACCGGGGGCGCAGGTGCCCGAACGGATCCGAGATCGCCGGCGCCCATGCACCGGGACGGTGACGACGCCCCACCCCCAGGACTGGGGCTGCGGAGTAGTTGCCCCTGGGGATCGCGGGGAGGCCGGCCCGCCTACCCCTCCACCTCCACGTTGGCACGGGGTACGACGACCACGCCCCCGCCGTCGAGGGCCACGAGGAGGACCCGCACCACGGCGCCGCTGTCCACCGCCCGCGGCAGCGCCGGCATCTGCACCACGTGCCCGCGCCGGCCGAAACCGGGGTCCCGCACGATGCGCACCCGTGCCCCGGGCCGCAGTTCAGGCGGGGGGCCGGCCGGCATCGCCCGTCCCGCCCCCGGGAGCGGGACGACCACCTCGGGCCGCACCACGCCGGCGCGGATCTGGGTCGTACCGTCGACCGATACCGTCCGGCCCATGTGCGCCGAGAGGATCCGCCGGGTCGGCTCGGCCATGGGCAGGTCGCCGAAGCCCTCGGTGAGGATGACCACCACGTCCGGACGCCGCGCCTCGGCCGCCCGGAGATCTGCGTAGCCCGTCCCGCCCGCCACGACGGCCGCGACGCCGGCGGCGGCGGCCCGCGCCAGGTCGTCGCCCGCCGCCACGCCGAGCAGCCAGACCGCACCGGGAAGCGGCTCGGCCGAGAGCGGGCCCCGCACCTCCCCACCAGTGCCGAATACGCCCTGCACGTGCGCCGCGCGGCAGGCGACATCCGCCCCTTCCCCCGGTACGACGCCGGACACCACCCCCGGGAGGTGCGCCGCCACCTCCAGCGGCCGGGCCGCGCCGCGCAGGGTGATCTGGCCGGTGGCCCGGGAGACGCGTTCCACCACGCCCGCCATCGGCGCCCGGGCCTCGCGGGCCCCGAGACCCCAGATCCCCGGGCCTCGGCCGAGGATGTCGCCTTCCCGCACCGCGTCGCCCTCGGCGACGGTCAGGCGGGCGGCGGCTTCCCCGGGCTCGCAGCCGAAGAGGGCGGCTACGGGCACCGGCAGCAGGGGGCCCGGCAGCAGGGCCCGCGCGACGATGTCCTCGGCACCGACCTTGTCCCCCTCCGCCACCAGGACCCGGCCGGGGATCGGCAGCCGCCGCCGCCGCACCACCGCGCGGTCCGCGGACACGATGAGCCCCAAGGCCGCACTCACGGCCAGGCCCCCGCCGCCGCCAGCCAGGCGGCCATTTCCGCGGGACCCGCCGGCGCGCGGAGCGGCCGCCCGCGGCCGTCCAGAAGGATGCCAACCGCGCCGCCGTGCAGTTCCACCCGGACCGGCCGACCCGGACCGGCACCGAGGTCGGCGCCAGATCCGGGAATACATTCTGCCGGCACCACCGCCCCGGAGGCCTGCGGCACGCGGAGCAGCCCCCCGGCACGCACCGCCACCCGCCGTGCCCCACCCGGGAGTCGCAGGTGGACGGTGAGCGCGGCGGGGGGGCCGGACGCGGCGATCACGGTCCCCAGGGGGATGAGGCAATCGCGCCAGAACACCGCCTCGGCCGCCTCGGCGCAGCGTCCGCGCAGCACGCCGAGGTGCGGCAGCATGAAGACGCCGTCCACGCCGAGGCGGACCACCCCGGTGGGCTCGAAGGCGTCGAGCAGCATCAGCGCGGCCTGGGCGCGACGCGGCGCGTGGGAGAGGACTCCCCCGCCTCCGATGACCAGGCCGAAGCCGCCCCCGCCGCCCGGGGTGCCGCGGGGGGCGAGGGCGGCACCGAGGCGGCCGCGCACGGGCAACGCCTCGGGCCCGGGCGGCAGCGTGCGCCGGTGGTGGGCCAGGGCCAGCCGCAGCGCTTCCCGCGCCAGCGCCTGTTCCAGCAAGAGGTCCACAGGGGTCGCCGGCACCGTCGTGGGACGGATCATCTTGTTGGCGACGCGGTCGGCGATCTCGCGCTCCCCCATGCGCACGGGCAGCCAGCCGGCCACCGCGGCCGCGCCGGCTTCGCGCAGGACGTGCGCCGCGCTGTAGCTCATGCCGAAGTTGGCGCCGACCGAGCGGTGGTAGCGGCCGGCGGTGACGGTGAAGACGTCCGTCGTCGCCCCGCCGATGTCCACGGCCAGCACGTCGCGCCCCAGGCGCTCCGCGGCGGCGCGGACCGTGACGCCTACGGCGGAGGGCGTCGGCAGCACGGGCGCCGCGACCCAGGCCGAGAGGCGGTCATAGCCGGGCGCCCGGGCCATCACGTGTTCCATGAACAGCTCATGGATGGCGTCCCGGGCCGGCCCGAGCCGCTCGCGGTCGAGGTCGGGCCGCACGTTGTCCACCATGCGCAGGGCGCAACGGCCGGCGAGGGCGGCGACCACGGCCGCCCGGGCGGACCTGTTGCCCGCGAAGACCACCGGCAGTCGCGCCGGACCCCCGAGGCGCGGCTCCGGGGCAGCGGCGGCCAGGGCTTCGGCCATCTCGGCCGCATGGCGGACCCCGCCGCCGTCGGTCCCACCGGCGAGCAGGGCCATGTCGGGACGGAGGCGGCGCAGTTCAGCGATGCGCTCGTGCACGGCCAGGCCGTCGTCCACGCTGAACGTGCGCTGCACGATCGCCCCGGCGGCCAGGGCCGCGCGCTCCGCGCTGGCGGCGGAGAGACGCCCGACGGCGCCCGCCACCAGCATCTGCAGGCCGCCCCCGGCGCTGGAGGTCGACAGGTATTCGGCGGCCGCGGGATCGGGGCGGGCGCCCCCCGGCGCGCGCAAGCGGAGGCCCGAGGCATCCTCGAGCGCAGCGATCGCCGAGAGCACCCCGACCGTGACGTCGGCGTGGGGCGCCTCCACCGTGGTCGGCGCCTCACCGGCGGCGATCAGGCGCGCCTCCTCCCGGCGATCGCCACCGATGAGCAGGGCCTTGGTGGTGGTGCTGCCACAGTCGGTGATGAGATAGGGCTTCACGGGCGATCGCCGGGCGCCAGCAGCCGCTCGAACAGGGCGTGCAGGCGATCCGGATCCTCCAGGAGGGCCGCGAGACGGGCGGTGCCCGGGAACAGCGCCCCCCCCGCTCGGAGGAACTGGCCGTAGACGAAGAGCATCGGACGCTGGAACTGCAGGAAGAGGTAGGCGGGAAGCCCCAGGCCCGCGCGGCCCAGGCCTTCGACAAGACCCGCGGGCAGGGCGGGCGCCGGCCCGCCCTCCGGCTCCGGCACGCCCCAGGCGTGCGCGAGCCAGGCGGGCAACCTCCGCAACGCTCCGAGGCCCGTCACCGGCATCCCCCCCAGGGGGCAGGCTATGCCGGCGCCGCCCGGGTCGATGCCCGGCACGCGGGGTGGGGCGGGGGCGGGGCATCATCCGCCCCGATAGACCCGCGGAACCCGCGGGCTGATGCCGCAGAGGATGTCGTAGCTGATGGTGCCGAGCCGGTCGGCCATGTCCTGCGCCCACTGCGCCGCGCCGCCCTGCTCCCCGAGGATCACCACCGGGTCTCCCTGCCGGACCGGGACGCCGCCTTGCACGGACACCACGATCTGGTCCATGCAGACGCGACCGCGGACCGGCGCGGGAAGGCCGCCGACCAGGACATGCCCGAGATTGGTCAGGGCGCGTGGAAACCCGTCGGCGTAGCCCACAGGCAGGGTCGCTACGCGCTCGCGCCCCTCGGCGACGTAGGTCCCGTTGTAGCTCACGGCGTCGCCGGGCTCCAGTTCCTTGACCAGGGCCACGCGGGTATGCCAGGACAGGACCGGGAGCAGGCCCGGGTCCGGGACGTAGGGTGAGGGTGCGTAGCCGTAGATGCCGACCCCGCTGCGGCACAGGTCGAGGTGCGTCTCCGGCAGCCGCAGCGCAGCCGCGGTGTTGCCGCAGTGGCGCAGCCGCGGCCGGACGCCCGCCGCCTCCAGCGCGGCCAGCACCGTCTGAAAGGCGGCGAACTGCCGCCGCGCCCCGTCCAGGGCGGGATCGTCCGCTCCGGCGAAATGGGTGAAGACCCCGACCAGTTCCGCGCCGGACAGGCGCGCGACGCCGGCGATGGTCTCGGCCGCGGCCGCGGCGCCGGCATCGTCCCGCGCCGGCCAACCCAGGCGGCCCATGCCGGTGTCCACCTTGGCGTGCAGCCGCACGGTGCGCCGTGCCGCCCGCCCCGCGGCCGCGAGGGCGCGCGCGTCCTCCGTGCCGAAGACCGCCTGGTCCAGATCAGACTCGACCACCTCCGCGGCGCGCGACGCCGGGGTCCAACCCATCACCAGGATGGGCGCCGTGACGCCCGCCCGGCGGAGGGCCTGTCCCTCCTCCAGGATCGCCACGCCGAGGGCCACCGCCCCCGCCTCCAGCGCCGCCCGCGCGGCGGGCACGGCGCCGTGGCCGTACGCATCGGCCTTGACCACGGCCATGAGGCCGGCTCCTGGCGCGAGCCGCCCCCGCAGCATCCCCACATTGTGGCGCAGGCGGCCGAGGTCGACCTCCGCCCAGGTGGCCCGCATCTGTTCGACTCCCTTCGACTCCCTTCGGGCGGACGGCCGCGGCGGCCGACATGCCGTGGGGGTGCGCCCCCGCGGCGGCGCCACGCCCACGGCCGCCGGCGTACGGACCAGGGGGGCGGCACCGGCCGGACCAGCATAGCGACCGGCCGCCCGCCACTCAGGAGAGGGCACACACCAGGGCCGCCGGCGCGCGGCCGGCTGCCGAATGCCGGCAGAGGCCGGCCGCGCGCGCCAGGGCTACCGCGCCGCATGCCGCCAGAAGTCCGATGCGCGCACCCCGCCGCCACGGGACGCGCGGGTGGGGCGGGGTCCTTCCGAGCGGTGACGGCCCCCGCCGTCCTCACTCCACGCCCACCGCCTCCAGGACAAAGAGCGTCAGGACGATGATGTGGACCCCGGTGCACCAGACGCAGACGCGGCCGATGACAATGAGTTCCAGGTAGATGAAGTAGACGACGGAGGCCGCCCCCACCCCGCCCCAGAGCCGCCGCGGCAGGACGGCATCCCCCTCCGCGCGCGCCGCCCGGGCGGCGCGCGCGGAGAGGAGGCCCATCACCAGAAACCAGACCATCCCCCAGACGCCCAGGGGCAGGCCGAGCACGACCGACCGCGGGCTGGTCAGGACCTGGGCGCAGTCGATGATGCCGGTGGAGGGACAGGCCAACGGCACGGCCGTGAAGTAGTGCACGGCCGTCAGGTACCCCGAGATCACCAGCCCGAGGCCGCTGAGGATCAGGCGCGCCCGGGTCCACCCCGTGGTCATGCCCCTCAGCCCTGCGCCGCGGGCAGCGTCGCCGCGGCCGCCTTGACGCCGGCGCTCTGGCAGACGGATGCCGGCTGCCCGCCGTCCACCGCGCAGATCGCCGCCGAGATGACGTTGGCACCGCCCAGCACGGTCTGCGCCACCGTCCCCTGTCCGGAGTGCACGGCCTGGGACAGGGCCGGCCACAACTGGCCCGCCAGGACCTGGGGATCGTACAGGGACCCCTGCCACAGGTAGCGGTTGGCGACGTCGAGGAAGGGATAGTCATAGCTGCCCGGGGTGTTGCCTGTGAAATAGGGCGCGGCCTCGTACTTGGCCCGGTAGGCCGCCTGCTGGGTGTTCAGGCTCTGCAGCGGCTGGCCGGCGATCGGCCCCTCCTCCTCCACGGGCTGAAAGTCGATGTACGAACTGGCATACGAGGCGTGCAGGAAGGTGAACGTCGGCGTGTCCGGATAGACGTCCGTCGGACTGGACGTCATGTATTCCAACCCCTTGAACGTGCCGAAACGCGACAGCCCGGTCACCAGCGCCCAGCGCGTGGCGGCACAGTACGGGCAGTACTCGGCGCCGACGTACATGAAGACCGGCTTGCCGCTGGCGTCCTTCCAGGGCGTGGTCGTCCCGCCGGCGGGTCCGATGATCTTGCCGGTGCCCTTGGTGGGGCCGACGCCCACGTGGTCGAAGGCCGAAGCCGGGACGGTGGTGAGGGCCGTCAGGACGCTCGGCGCCACCGGCTGGCCGTCCTGCTTCGAACCGGGGCCGTTGCGGGGAAGGGCGAAGCGCACCACCACCAGGATCAGAATGGCGAGACCGACGGCCCCGAGCATCCACACCGCGCTGCTGGGACCGCGCTGCTGCGCACGATAGCGGGCACTGCCGCGGCCCGTGCCGCGCCTCGGCTGCTGTGGCACCAATACTCCCCCTGCATGGGACGGCCAAGGTTACACGTACCCGATTTGGCGGAAAAAGAAAAGCCCTGGAGCCCCTGGAGCCGCAACCGCCGGCTCCCTGCCCGCTCGGGTGTCTCTGGAGCGGGCAGACATACGGCCGTCCATCGCAGGGTTTCGAGGTCAGGCGCCACGGCGGCCGCACCGGGCGGGAGTCCCATGCGGGGGCCAGCCGCCCCGGCGGCATGGGCATCGCGGCCTGGGACGACGGCCGGATGCTCCTCGCGGTCACCATGGGGGGCGGCCTGACCGAAAGCGTCGACGGCAGAGCCGCCTGGACCACGGCCGGCTGCCCGGCCTCGATCGTGGACGACGTGGTCGCGCCACCGGGCGGACCGGCGGGGACGGTGGGTGGTGCAGGCGTGGTGCGCCTGCGGCCGGGGGCGCCGACCGCAGGCGGCGCATGAGCGGGAGGCCCCGCGCCTCCGGGCCGGGGCGTCGGCCTTCGGACCGCGGGCACACCCTGGGGCGTGGTGCGTCACCGGGCGCGCCGGGGATCCGCACTCCACCACGGGACGCCACCGTCGCGGGACGCGCCCGGGCGGAACCCCGCAGCCCTGTGCGGGGTCGGGCACCCGCCCCGGCCCATGCCCCTCCCCGATCGAACCGGCGACCACCCCGGCAGTCGGGCTCAGCGCGAGGCTGCGCCCGACTGCCCCCCTATGCCCCCGCCCCGAGGAGCGCGCGGAACGCCCCGTGGAGGTGGCGCAGGATGTCTCCGGCCAGCATCGCCCGCCGTCCGAGCGCCTCCGCCGCCAAGTCGCCGGCCAGGCCGTGGACGTACACCCCCGCGATCGCGGCCGCGTGCGGCTCCGCCCCCTCGGCGCAGAGTCCGGCGATGAGCCCCGCCAGCACGTCCCCGCTGCCGCCCGTACCCATGCCGTCGTTGCCGGTGGGGTTGCAGGCGATGGGCCCGTCGGCGGCGGCGATCAGTGTGCCGGCCCCCTTGAGCACGGCGACGCACCGCCCCTCGGCGGCCAGGCGCCGGACGGCCGCCTGCCGGTCCGCCTGCACCTCGCCCGCCGAGCAGCCGAGCAGCCGCCCGGCCTCTCCCGGATGCGGCGTGACCACCACGCGGCCCGCCGCCCCGCGGATCGTCGGCAGGTCCACCGCGTTCAGGGCGTCCGCGTCCAGAACCACCGGCCCGGCGTACACCTGGAGGAGGCGCCCCACGACGGCGCGCACGCCCGTGCCACGCCCCAGCCCCGGCCCGGCGACCACGGCCTCCGCGCCGCCGAGCAAGGCCGGCAGGCGATCGGCGGCGGCGGCGGCCAGCCCGCCGTCCGCGTCGCCCGGCAACGGGCGGAGCGTGGCCTCGGTCACCTTCGTCGCCACCACATCCGCCACCGACGCCGGGCAGGCGACCTGGCACAGGCCGGCCCCGGCCCGGAGGGCCCCCTCGGCGCACATAGCGGCGGCCCCCGCGAAGCCGGTCGCGCCCACGAGCGCCAGCACCGTGCCGTAGACGCCCTTGTGACCGGCCCCGCGGCGCACAGGGAGCAGGGCCGCCACATCGGGGGCCATCAGGCCGCGCACCATGTCCAGGCCCGCCCAAGCGGCCTCGGGGATGCCGAGCGCCTCAAGGCGTACCTCCCCGGCGAACCCCCGCCCGGGCTCGCAGAAGAGCCCCGCCTTCGTCGCCCCGAAGCAGAGCGTGCGGTGCGCGCGGATGCAGGGCCCGTCGGGTCCGAGCCCCAATTCCCCGGAGAGCCCCGACGGGATGTCCGCCGCCAGGATGGGGGGCCCGGCGGCGTTGGCCGCGGCGATGACGTCGGGCAGCGGCGCCCGCACCACGCCCCGGAACCCCGTCCCGAGGAGGCAGTCGACGATCACGCCGGCCTCCCGGCAGATGCGCCCGGCGTCCGCCGGGCTGGGCTGCACGATCACCGGCACCCCGGCCGCGCCCAGCAGGCCGAGGTTGGCTGCGGGCGCCTCCCCCATGCGGCCGGAGTCGGCCCAGAGGAGCACCTGCGCCGGAACCCCCGCCGCCGCGAGGTGCCGCGCCGCGGCCAGGCCGTCGCCGCCGTTGTGCCCCCCGCCGCAGAGCAGCACCGCGGGACCGCGCCGGCACGCCCCCTGGCGCAGTTCGGCCGCCTCGCGCGCCAAGGCCGCCCCGGCCACGTCCATCAGCGCCCCGACGGACAGCCCATGCTCCTCGACCGCCCGACGGTCGAGTTCCCGCATGGCCGCCACTCCAAGGAGCCGCATCCTACGCCCCTCCTTGCTCGGCGCCGCTCTCGGCGACCACCGTGGCCATGGCGAAGCCCCCGGAATGGGAGATGGAGAGATGCAACCGGGCGGCACCCAGTCCGGCGGCCACGGCGCGCGCCTCGCCCGTCAGATGGAGCAACGGTCGGCCGGCCGGGTCGTGCCCGACCTCGATGTCGGTGAAGGCCACGCGCATGCCGACACCGAGGGCCTTGAGCGCCGCCTCCTTGGCGGCGAACACCCCGGCGAGGCGCTCCCAGCGGAACGCGCCGGCCACCTCGGCCCGCGCCCGCTCCTCCGCGGAAAAGAGGCGGTGCAGCAACCCCGGGTGGCGCAGGCACGCGGCGCGCAGCCTGTCCACCGGCGCCAGATCGCATCCGGTACCCACGATCAAGACCGGTCCCCCATCGCGCTATCGTTCCCGGCTTTGGACGCGACGCCTCTGGGGCCCGGTCCCGGGCGCCTGGCGGGACCTGCGGCCGCCCAGGTCCATCGTAGGCGGCGGCGGGCCCCCGTCAAGCGATCGAGGGGGGAATGTTGCGGCGACGGGATGCCCCGAATCCGACGGCGTCCGACATTCCGACACTAAGAGGGTGGCGCCCGGTTGAACGCGCGCCGCCGGCCGACGTACGGACGCACAGCGCGGCCCGGCGCAGGCCGTCGGGGAACCCGCGGCTTCCGGCCCGGACGCCGCCGTGGAGAGCAGGCGCGTGACGACTCGGCACCGCTCAAGAGTGGGGCTGGACTTCGGGGGGCTTGCTCGGGAACCCCGCCGGCTGGCGGATGAAGGTGCGTAGGCCAAGGCTTGTCAGCGACCCACCTGCGCAGGGCTCGCGCCTGCGTGTGCCGGCGCGGCCGGGCGGGTCGCGGCGCCCGCCCGGTGGCGAAGGCGCCCGAACGGATCCGAGAACGGCCGCGGCCCGTGAACCGGAACTATAACTACTCAACACCCCCAGGACTGGGGCTGCTGAGTAGTTATAGTTCCGCAGGCGCCTCGGCCAGGCAGACAGGGGACCGGCGCGAACGAAGACCTTCGCGCTGGTCCCTATCCCCCCAACCGGCTCCCGATCAGCACGCCCGCCACGAAGACCAGGATACCGCCGCAGACCACCTGCACCATGGAGAGCCACATCTTGGTCCCGAAGTAGCGGTTGCGGATCAGCGCGATGGTGACGAGCTCGATGCCCACCACGACGTAGGCCAGCAGCAGGGCGGCGTGGATGCTGTGCATGAGGAAGGGCAGCGCATGGCCGATGCCGCCGACGAAGGTCATCAAGCCGATGATCAGGCCGCGGCCGATCGGCGAGCCGCGGCCGGTGAGCTGCCCGTCGTCGGAAAGCCCTTCGGCGAAGGCCATGCTGATCCCCGCGCCGATGGCCGCCGCCAGACCGACGACAAACGCCGTCCGCGGGTTGTTGGTCGCAAAGGCGGTCGCAAAGAGCGGCGCCAGCGTCGACACGGATCCGTCCATCAGGCCGGCCAGCCCCGGCTGCACGACCTGTAGGATAAAGGAATGCTTGTCACCTCGCTCGGTGACCGCTTCGCCTTCGCGACCTTCCACCGGCAGGGCTTCTGACACCGCCGCTCCCCCTTCCTCGGACTCGAAAAACGCCGTGGCCGCGGCCGGTGCTATCCCACGCTGAGCGGTTCCACACCCGGCTCCTCGGCCGCGAGTTCGCGCGCGCAATCCGGGCATAGGCCGTGCAGCAACTCCGTGCGCGCCAGCACGCGGAACCCGGCCACCTCCGCCGGCAGCGGCCCTTGACCGTGCGGCGCCGGCGCATCCTGGATCCGCCGGCAGCGGACACAGACCAGTTCGGCGTGCGGCCGCGTGTCGGGATCGTAGTGGACCTGGCCGTCGCCGGACTGGAAGCGCCGCAACTCGCCCGCCTCGGTCAGATCGTTGAGCGCCGCATACACCGTCGTCAGCGACAGGTGGGGCAGCAGCGCCTGGAGGCGGGCGTGGAGCAGCTCGGCCGTCGGATGCGAGGTGTCGCCGCAGAGGGCCTGGTAGATCAGCACCCGCTGGGGCGTCACCTTGCCGCCGCGCGCCCGGACCCGTTCGACCAGTTCCTCGACCGAGCGCACGTCGCCATCCTCCCCGTGAGTCCGTATCTGAAATGATTTTAGATTAGAAGACGGAACGGATCAAGAGCGGTTCCGGGGCGGCGGGGCCAGATGCAGGGGCGCGCCCAGGGCCAGATGCGCCGCCTCGGAGAGGCCCTCGCCCCAGGTCGGATGGGGCAGCGGCACTGAACCCAGTTCCTCCAGGGTGAGCCCGCGCGCCACCGCCATGCACCCCGCCGCCAGGAGTTCGGTCGCGTGGGCACCGATCAGGTGCACGCCGACCACGCGGCCGGCGCCGTCCGCGACCACCTTGCACAGGCCGTCCACATCCCCGGCCGCATGGGCGCGCCCAAGGGCCGCGAACGGCACCCGCGCGACGCGCGCACCCTCGGCCGCCCCGACCCAGGCGACCTCCGGTGCGCAATAGACCACGTGTGGCAGGGGCGGCATGGGGGGCAGGGGCCGGCCCAATATCGCCGCCACTACGGTGGCGGCCTGACGGAACGCCCCATGCGCGTACCCCGTGCCCCCGAGCGCGTCACCCAGCGCCCACACGCCGGGCGCGCCCGTGCAGGCGAATCCCGCGCCGACCATGATCGCGCCGCCCGCGCCAAGCGCAAGGCCGGCCTCCGCCAGCCCCATCCCCGCCGTCCGCGGGCGCCGGCCGGTCGCGACGAGCACCGCGTCCCCCGGCAGCGCCAGGGGTCCCTCGGCGGTCTCCACGTATGCCACGGGCCCGGGTTCCACGCGCAGCAGGCGGGCGCCGGTGTGCACCGCGACGCCCCGGCGGCGGAAGGCCGACTGCAGGCGGCGGGCAATCTCGGGGTCGGCGGCCGGCAGCAGTTGCGGCAGGGCCTCCACCACGGCCACCTCGGCGCCGAGGGCCGCGTGGGCGGTGGCGAATTCGCAGCCGATCGCGCCCCCGCCGACGACCACCAGGCGCCGCGGCCGCTCCTCGGCCTCCAGCAGGCCGTCGCTATCGACCACGCCCGGCAGGTCGAGTCCGGGCACCGGCGGTCGCGCCGGGGCCGACCCCGGTGCCAGGACGACGGCGTCGGACCGCAGGTCGCCGGCATCGGGCCCCGTGACGCGCACGGCCGGCACGCCCCCCGGGGCGGCGGCCGGCAGCAGGCTCCCCCGGCCGCGCAGCACGGTGACGCCGTTGGCCTTCAACAGTTGACCGAGTCCCTGGGTCAGGGCGGAGACCGCCTTCCGCTGCCGCGCGCGGACCGCCGGCCAGTCCACCCCGGGCGCCGGCGCGGCCAGGCCGAACTCGGCGGCCGAGGCGATCTCGCGCGCCAGGCGGGCGGTCTCCAGCAGTGCCTTGGTCGGGATGCAGCCCCGATGGAGGCAGGTGCCTCCCGGCAGCCCCTCTTCGACCAGCCGCACGTCCGCGCCGCCCTGAGCGAGCCCGATGGCGGCGGCGTACCCGCCGGGACCACCGCCGATGATGGTGACCTGCATGGTGCGGGGATTCCTCCTCAAACGGGACGCGGACTTCAACGGGACGCCGACTTCGACGGGACGCGGACTTCGTGCCCGCTTCCCTTCCCGGGGCATGTTTCCCTCCGCGGCGGCGGGAGTAGGGTCGACCGGCCCGGCGGCCGGACCGGACGGACGCCAGGCCGCCGCGCGGGGGGCCGGCGACGGGAGGGACGCGCCCCGGACCACCGAAAGCCACCCCACCGGGGGGGATAGACCGTGGCGGTGCGCATGTTTGAACTTCCGAGTTGCACGTCCTGTCGCAACGCGGCGTCGTGGCTCTCGCGCAAGGGGATCGCCTACGAGAGGCGCCATGTGTGGGACGCGCATCCGACACGGCAGGAGCTGGCCGACATCGCGGCCCGCCACTCCGGCGGCGCGCAGGCCCTGCTGTCCCGCCGCAGCATCCGGTTCAAGGAATTGGGGCTGGCGGGCCAGACATTGACGGACGAAGAGTGTCTGGACCTGCTGGCGAACGAGCCGCGACTCCTCAAACGGCCGATCATCTCGGACGGGAACCGGGTGGTGATCGGGTTCGACCGCAGGGGTCTGGAGGCGATGTTCGGGTAACCGGGCGGGACCGGGACGGGACCTGTCGCCGGGGCAGGCGTGCCATGGGGCGCCCACGCGTCACCCGGTGCCGACGATCGGCGGGGCGGGGGGGGCTCCATACGGTCAAGCAGGTGCGCGTGCGTAACTTCAAGAGCCGGGCTGACATCGATGTGGAGATCAGAGGGCCCACGGGACTGGGGGGTGGCAACGGCGCCGGGAAGGGCGCCTTCATCCTGAATCTCGCAATGGATGGCGCACGCCCAACGGCCCTTTGCGCTGCCGGGCCGCCCCCAACGACCGCTTGGGCCGGGACGATCGGTCGGCGCGCTTGTGGCTCAAGGCCCGAGTCGGATCTTTGCGAAGTACAGGTTCATCAAATCTCCGCACGGCCGTCTGATACCCCCGGCTTTAGCCGTGGGTAGGGCCGCGCGTTCCCCCTTATGTGGTAGAATGTGGACAGAACCTTGAAAACCGAGCGTATGGCG
>Ga0080006_1137574_pt1 | contig 14325 bp, 10 predicted proteins | sample RS3BMetagenome_FD_69209 | JGI IMG/M metagenome (GOLD analysis project Ga0080006, IMG submission 69209) | Ferric oxide microbial mat and aquatic microbial communities from Rainbow Spring, Yellowstone National Park, USA - RS3B (SPADES... ...
CTCTTGCATTGCACACTTGTCGGGATCGTCGCCCGCACGAATTCGGAGTGCGGCGGCTTGCCGCCGCTCTGTGCGATGGAGCTTGCTCCCGCACCCTGAATCACACGGCCGTCGCGTGATTCGCATGGGGCCGGCACCGGGAGCAAGCTCCCGGCGTCAAGGCGGGAGCAAGCTCCCGCACTCCATAGTACTGAAGCAACCCATTCGTAAACCGCGCTAGAACCGGCTACGCCAGAAGATCGATCGAAGGACGGTCCGACGCCCTCCGCTCGCCGGATCACTCCCGAGCCGTTGATGTCTCGGCGCGAGGCTGCCTCCTCGGCTCCGGCTCGACGTCATGCCCGGGCCCTAACGGCTTTGTCCTGGAGACAACGCCAGCCTCCTCGTGACGCTCGGCGCGGTCGAGGAGAATTTGTTCGGCGGCCCGCTGGCGGGTGGCAACGCCCGGTTGAGGATAGAATCCACCGCCGAGGACCAAGGCGGAGAGGGTCAAGACGGCGACCCGTTCCCTCAGACCGATTCCGAGCGATACCGTCGAGACATGGCGTGAGCCGGTGAAGAGGAGAAAATAGGCCCGGATCACGGCGATCCCGTTGAGCGCCGCGGTGGCGACGACGACCACCCCCACGAATCGGTATGCCTCGATGGTCCCATCGACCAGTATTTCGGTTGAAACGAATCCGAGGGTCCCCGGAAAACCGACCGAGGCCAGCCCGGTGAGTAGGAAGCAAACCCCGAGCATGGGACAGTGCTCGTAGAGTCCGTGATAGTCGGCCAGCGAAAGACGACCGAACCGGGTTTCGAGCGCCCTGAGGGTGAGTCCAAAGCCTCCCAGGCTGATCATGACCGAGAACCAGAGGCAGAGGCTTCCCGTCAGTGAAAGCTCGTTGTGCATCTCAAGACCGATCAGGACGAGCGACGCGTGGCTCAGGAAAAAGTGCGCGAAGAACCGCCGGGTCTCGAGTTGGATGATCGCCATCCCGGCCGCGTATACCGCCGTCACCATCGAGAAGAGACCGATGCTCTCGAGAACCCAAGGGGGGCAGATCGGCAGGACGAGGCGGACGGCCGTGTAAACGCCGCTGAGCGGAATCACGAAGAGGATCGCAATCCCGAATGAGGCATGCTCGAACCAATCGGTCACCCAGCAATGCGCCGGGACCGTCCCGCTTCGCACCAGCACGGCGACAAGCAGCGGGGCAACCGCCCACCAGGGAGCCGACGAGGGGACATGTCCGCTCAGTTCGACCGCACCCCAACCCGCGACCAGGAGCACGACAAACAGCGCCATGTGGAGCACATAAACCCTGGTGGGCCGCCCCCGATTGACGAGTTCGACATAGGGAGGAATCGTCGAGGCCGAGAGCAGGCCGATCAGGATCCAGGGTTCACTGCAGCAGAAAGTCGATATGCGAAGGGCGGCCGCCGAGAGCGACCAGGAGAACGAGAAGCGACGCATGTGAGTCCTGGCGGTGGCCATGGTAGTTAAAAAGTGAATCAGCGCGATCGTCGGGACGAGAGGGGCGCTCAACTCGTCGAGCGCAAAGATCTCTCGACCGAACAGGCGGTGCTGAATGCTGAACGCGGGGGCTACCTCGGGGGGAACCCCTTCGTAAAATCCGAGCCATCCCAGGAACGTGCAAAGGAACGACACTCCCATGAAGAGAATGCCCCAGCGATGCGCCCTGTTTGGGTCTCGGAGCAGGCTGATGAAAGCCGAACCCACGCACGCGATGACAATCGCCAGCTCGATCCAGGGGAGTCGCAAAAGATTCATGAAAGCTCTTCAATGGTTTCAAGGTGAGGCTTGACTTGGTCCGACTCACGTGAAGCCTCTCCGGCGAGGAAGTCGGTCCACCATCGCTCGAGGGCGTCGCACCGACGAAGGCCGCGAACGACCGGAGAGACGACGAATTCCAGAAGGATCGCGTCCAAATAGCCGCGCTCCATTCCGAATCGGTAGACCCACGCGTAATTCGGATTCGAGGCGTGCGAGGCCAGCGGATTGCCGGCCTTGGGGAGGTAGTTGCCGATGGCGTTCTCAATCGTCCGATAATCCTGGAGGAGGCTCGGTGCCCGGACAAACTGAAGCGTACGAAGACATGCGTGGCCGATGAGGTGGACCATCGCGATGTAGCGGAACCCCGCGCGGACCTCGGCCACGATGATGCCGACCTGTGAAAGAGACGCGAACGCCAACACGGACTTGATATCGGTCTGAACACTTCCGGCCAGATAGGCGAACAGAGCCGTCGTCAGCCCAATGATTACGACCAAAACACACAAGGGCCAAGACCGCTCGAGGAGTGGACCGACACGCAGCAGTAGGAACGCGCCCAGATGAACCGAAAGCGCGCCGTAGAACACCGCGCTCGATGGAGTCGGCCCTTCCATCGCCCGAGGTAGCCACCCCGAAAAAGGGACGAGAGCCGACTTACCCATGGCCGCCAGCGTGAGAAGCGAGCCGACCACGAAAGCGTCCCAGCCGCTCACGAGCGAATGCTCGTACGGCCAGGTGCCGGACCCGAGCAAGACGTCGAAGTCCCCCTCGCCCGTGAGGTGATGCATCGCCACGGCCGCGAGCAGCAGCGCCGCGTCCGAAAACCGGTAGACCACCCAAATCCAAAGCCCGTTCCTCGCGGGAGCGGGTCGATCCTGGAAAAACGCCACCAGCAAGGCCGACGACAGCCCCACAAGCTCCCACCCGGCAAAGAGGGTTTCAATCGTCCCCGCGAGGGCCGTCACTTCCATTCCCAGCAGAAAAACAGTGTAGAGCACGAAGAAGCGGTTGAACCCCCTCTCTCGGTGCATGTATTTGGTGGCGAACGCGCCGATCGTCCCCGACAGGACATACGACAGGATGGCGAACGGCACCGATAGGCGGTCGAACACGAATTTGACGGAGAAATGGTAATGATGGGGGATCGCGACCCAGTTCCCGAGGTCGATGGCGATGTGGCGGGTCCCGCTCATGAGCATCGACACCAGAATAGCAATCGATGCCAACAGACCCGAGAGAATCATGGTGTAAACGAGCCGGGTCGTCGCCGGCTTGGAGAGCTTCCGTTCGAGGAGAGACGAGACTCCCAGAACAATCGTCGCCACGAATGGGCTCGCCACGACGACGATCCCCAGGAAGCTCAACCAGTAGCTTTGCTCCGACATTCAAGTCCCCTTGTCGCGATTTCCACCCGCCGGGCGTATCGATGATCGAGAATTCCAGATGACGCGGCGGATCTGGAATCCGAGACCAGTCATCCTCCTGCTCGCTCGCTGAATTGCCTAGGCGCTCTCTCCATTTCTCGAGGTTTTCCGGATTCTTGTGAGGTTGGAACGTCGCGAATACTAAATGTGTGGTTCGACCCCGACCCTAGTGACTGAACGAAGGCGTAATTTCCGCGAACTCCAGGTGATCGCGCCAGCCGCGATACCAGTCGGTCGAGCAGGCCGCCTTGGGCAGGGTCATGGATTGCGGCCGATAGGGCCGGAACTCGCCGTCGTCGAAGACCGAGATCTCACGGGTCTGGGGATCGAGGAGCGCAAGCAGGACCCAACCGTTTCGGCAGAGCCGCCCGATCCCTTCGTTGCGGTCCATGATCCGGTTCATGGCGTCTGGGGTCGTCTCGATGATGAACAAGGCCCGCACCGGCTCATGAACCTCCACCATCTGCCAGGGAAGCCCCGTTCGGAGGTCGCTCGCGGCACCGTCCATCACGCCGAGTAGAGCCGCGATGTTGTGAGGGAGCTTGGTCCCTGCACCAAAGCCGATATTATCCACGTGCGAAAAATAATATTCGAGGTTGATCCCGGCGCAGACGGGGAAGACCGCCTGGAGGACCCGGGTGAGGATCGATTGATCGGCGTCGTCCCGCGAAGGGTCGTAGGATGTCAGGAACGCGCGGCGATCGAGGAAGAGGCCGCGGGTCCACTCTCGACGGCCAACGGCGACAATCGCGTTCGTGGCGTGACCAAGCTCGGGACGTGTTTGTGCCAGGTCTTCCGATCGCTCCTCGACATGATGTCGAGCGGCGGCGAACGAAATCGAGAGCGGAGCCGACATGAAACGCCGGCAACGTTCATGGGCGTTGCGGGCGCAGACCGTCTCGATGGACGAGCGGGCGGCCTCGAACTCACCGATGTGCGATTCCGGAATGAGGGGAACGTCGTAATAGCCTACCGAATCGTCGCAGGTGTTGTGATAACCCCCGACGGCGACCGTGGTCGATGGGATCACGAGGCCTCGCTTGGCTAGCCCCTCGCGGACCCGAGGGTTGTTGAGCATTCGCGCCATCGCTCGGGCGTTTGGACCGCCTGACGCGCCGCCGCAGGCGCCGCAGTTGTAGGCCGAGTTGTGCGGATTGTTGAGGCTGTTCGACCCGTGGCCGTGCAGAATCAGGAGCCGGGCGAAGCCTTCGGTCAGGCCGATGTCGCGGAGAAGCCGTTCACTCATATCGATCATCTCATCGACGCTGAATCCGACGTGCCCATCCTCGGGGCCGGGGGTCACGCCGGGCCGCTCCAGGCGCAGGCTGGTCTCCGGCGGGGTCCGGACCACACGCGCGAGCGCTCGCCTTATCCGGGCCGCCAGCCTGGGAAACAGGATCCGACCGACCAGTGGGAATGAGGCGAACACTCCGACCGTGCCGGTGAGGATCGCGCCCAGCATGAAGCTCCGGCTACTCACGTGAAGTCGGTGCGTGGCCGTCCCCAGGACTCGCCTCGTCAGGGCGCGTCGACGGCCCGACTTACCCAGCTCGTCGCCGACCTCCTCCGTCACCCACTGCCGGGGACGGATCACGACCGGGCAGAGGGCCGTGAAATGCGCATCGGACGCCCCGCGGTAATACATCGCCACGCCGTAGAAGCCGGCCACCCCGAAGGTCTCGACCTCGGGCACGACCTCCTCCAGGTGCCTCCGGAACGACTCTTCCCGTTCGTCGAGGCAGAAGACCGCCTGAAACCGGGACGAAGGTGGCCGTCCCGAGGCGCCTTGAGCGTGGATCGAGATGGCGTCGAGCGTCCTCGTACGGAACCGAAGCTCATAAGCGATGTGGAAAATTCGACGTCGCTCGAGGCCGCCGAATTCCTCGATCTCGCGGAGCATCGTCGCCCATTGCTGCTTGTCCAGCCGATGGAGCACGTCCGGTGAGAGTCCGAACACCTGCGCGAGCTGGAATACCAGGAAGGCGCGTTGCTGGTCGCTGGGAGGCCAATGGGGGTCGAACATTCCCCTCGCCAGACTCCAGAACTCGCTTGCCGGCGATTGGATTCCCAGGGCCGACTTGGCGGAGTAAGCAAGGGCGAACCGGTCGAGGAGCAAGCGAACCGCCAGGAAACCGATCAGGCTCCCCGGGGGGATCGGGCGAACGACACGGTCGCCGCGGATTTCAACCTCGTGGACCATCCCAGCCCAACCCCGGAGTGCTAGGAACGTTGCCGAGATGAACGATTCCCATTCCTCCTCGGCAACTCCCAGCGCATCAAGCGATTCCAGGACCGACTCCAGCGGCCCGATTCCGGCCTCCTCAAGCCTGACGAGCTCTTCCGCCAGGCCGTTCATCCACTTTGCCGGCGAGCCCTTCGGCAACTTATAAAGCGCCCGGAAAGACTCGTAGAACCCCTCGTCTCGCCTCGGGAGCGGCCAGTTCGCCATCCCCTGGTCGAGAAAGACCTCGCAAAACCGGATCAAGAGCTCGTGGACCAAGGCATCCGTATCGACACCCGTGGCGTCGAGCAGCAAGTCGCGGTGCCTGATCGCTTGCGGCAGTGGCTTGGTGTATTGCGGAAGCTCGCGAACGCCGTCGCAACAGACTCGCCAGAGTGCCTGCAACGTGAATCCTTCCCAATCGTCGTCCGTCCAGTTCTCAATCGTCGCAACTCCAAAACGACCAAGGAGTTCGGCCAAACTGTTGCCCGGGGTAACCGCGTGGTGCGATTGCCCGTTACCACGAAGCCTGAAATCGAGTCCATTACGGAGATCACGCACGACCCAACGACGGGTCTCGGCAATCATTCGGGCTCGAGTTGCCGACGAGGCCTCCTCACGCACTCGCCGTAGCGCGTTCGCCTCCGCGACATACCAGATCAACTCTTCCGTCGGCCCTGATCGCAACGGATACTGGAGCATACCGAGACGAAGTTCGAGTCGGCTGCCGAAACATGGAATCGCTTCGTTCGCCCGCTCGTCGAGATCCTGTTCCAACACGTCCTGGAGATCGGCGAACCGGATGCGCCCTCGATCGAGGGCCTCTCGGTAACGATCCTCGGAGAGATAGGGCTGGCAGCCGAAGATCTCGGCACCCTTCTTGACCGCGGCGTGAAACGGCAAGTCCTCGAACGCATGCAGCGTGTTGTGGTGAATGAATACCGTGATCGGCCCCTGAGCCGGGAGCAGGTGCGAGGCGCGGCCCAGTACCTCACCGAGCCGCCCTAGCCGAGTATCCCGACCCACTTGCTTCTGTGTCGGCCGTTCGCCTGCGATCGAAGCTTGCATGACAACACACAACCTCATCAGAAAAGAGGCGGACAAGGAGGGTTTTCGCCTTGAAGCGATCAACTCCGAAGACCGAGCCGTTTGCGTCCGCGGTTACCGAGGTAAGGGACATCAAAGTCCCGACAAACCCGGGCGTCGTACGGAGACTTTGTCATCGTCGACAGGGACGATGTTCATGCATGTCCCCAAATCACCGGGCAGAGAGCCGATCGGCGAAGGAGGAACAACGCCGACACGGATCGAGCCTGTGTCTTAGAAACGTATCGGGGGCGACCGCTCGTGTTCGGTTGCTATGACCCGAATTTCAGGACGGCTCTCAACCCCTCGGCGTTCGAGCGGGAGTCCGGCATCAACGCCGCCTCGAATCAAGCGAGTCTTGGATTCCTGGTCTTCAGCGGCCGTCCGAACTTCTTCGAGTTCGATTTTCAAATCCCCGTCTCGGGAGCCGCAACGCGACGTTTGAGCTCGGGGACCGCTCGCCTTGTGGAGAGAGCGAGGATAACGGTCGCCCGGATTGGTTAGGTCGGAAATCGCGATGGAAGGTTTCAGAAGAGGGAGAATCGGGCCGACCGTCAGCGACCGCTTCCACTTCGTCGGAGGTTTCCAATCCTGCGGGAATCTTCCGAAAACCCGAGCAGTCATACGAATCCTGACGTCGCTCACCATACTTGCGAATCGAACTCGAATAAGCCCGTGTTTCCCAAATTCATCGGTTCCACCAGAATAATATGATTCGTCGATGGAAAGCAATCCCAGGTCGGCGGATGCGCGGGGCCGTTCATGATCGGGACCGAAGCTTGAGGTCGATTCCCGCTTCCAAACTGGCACCAGGGTTCCCGGCTTCCGGAATTTGCGATCGCGGGTCTCGGGAAGTGGACTCCGGCCAGAATGGAACGGCCCTGGGCGGATTCGCGAAGCCGGAGCCTCCGGGAGTACGCTTCTCGAAGGAAATAAGCGGATCTTGAATTCCGTGGTTCTCATTCCGAATATCGAATTGCGAAATGATGGCCTTACGTTTGGCGAATGTCACCGAACACGGATCAAGCGTCGAGGTCGTAGGCCACCTTGAACCATCGCCGGACCTCGGCATCGATATCACCGATTTTAACAAGTGAGAATCGATGCGTGATCCGATCTTTCTTTTCCAAGCCGCCGGTTTCGACCAGTCTCGGAGGGATGGCTTGGGGAGCGTCCCTGAGCGCAAGTCCCAGATCGATCCGCGAGCCATCGGCGGGCTTGATTTGGGCGAACACTCGTTGGCGGTAGAGCGGGACGATCGTCTGGCAGGGGGACACTTTCACATCCGAGGCGAGATCCTTGCCAAGCCGCAACAGCTCGTCGAAGATCGGCCGCATGCCGGTTTTCCCCTCGGCGAACATGGTTGCCACATATCCTTCAGCTGACTTGAGATACGCCTCGGGGCCATCGTCCATCCAGCCTTTTTTCGACGATCGTTCGGCGATCCACCAAGCGGCGTTGGCCCCCAATCCTTGCTCTTCCTTCAGCCAGTTCCGCCGTTCTTTCTCGGACGCCGGGCCCTCCTCATGGACGAGGGCGATCCATTCCTCCAAGCTTCGTCCCGTCTTGTCCGGAAGGCCGTCCGCCCATGCCTGCACCATCGCGACACTAGGATGAACGCTGTAAAGGGGACGCCTCTTCACTGTTTGCCGCGCCACGGATACCTCCGGTTGCCAAGTGATGCCGGCCGTCCCAGGCCAAACAACCTAGTCTATCCGCATTTTCACCACTTTTCAATCGGACTGCCGAGTCGGGTGCGCCAATGGATTCTGGCAACTTGTCTCGGAGACGGTTATGAAGCAGCGAAGTCATTCGCAAGCACGGAAGCCCCCACACGGATGTTGCACCCATGCTCCCTCCCAATCTCGATCGCCTCACCCCCCACTCAACGATTGATCGTCGAACAGGCCTTCGTTTTGCCCCAGGAACTCGAAGCAGCGGCCGATGCCGCCCCGGACGGACAGGTCATCGATCGGTGTGAGTCCTTCCTGTTGGGCAGCGGTCGCGACTTCCTGCGAAAGGTCCTGGAGTCGACCATCCAGACCCGTGCGGCAGCTCTCGAAAAAAAGGGGGCGTCGCCCGGATCTGCCCGTGCGGGGCGGTGGGACGACACAAAGGCAGTGCGCCCAAGACGGCGATGACCGCGGTGGGGGCGATTGTCCTTCGGCGGATCTACTTCTCTTGCAAAGGCTGTGGTCCGGGGGGCTACGGGGCCGACCGGATTCTGGGCCTGGAAGGGTTTCTCACGCGACAGGCGACTCGCCTGATTTGCCTGCTCGGAGGCCAAAATTCCTCCGCCGCCGCCGAGCGGCTGCTGAGCGAGTGCTGTGGCTGGACCATCAGCGACGAGCGGATCCGGCAGGCGTGCCAGGCGGAGTCCGTGCGGATCGCCGGTTTCCGGGCCGACTCGCCGGCCGTTGCCCAAGCCTTCGTCGCCGCCGGTGACGTCGAGTTCCAGACCGATGCCGCCAAGGTGAACACGCCCGGAGGCTGGCGGGATATGAAGATCGGCATCTTCGCCCGCCGCGAGCGCGGCGAGCCGAGCACCCCCGCGGGATGGGACGATCGCGACCTGCCGGCACCGACGGCGAGGGCCGCGTTCGCGGCGATCGAGACGATCGACGAGTTCGCCCCCCGTTGGAGCGACTGGGCAGCCCGGCTCGGCATCACCGACACGACCGAGATCACCGTCCTGGGGGACGGTGCCGAATGGATCTGGAACGCCGCGACGAAGCAGTTCGGCGACTGCCACCAGATTCTCGACATTTATCGCGCCGCCGAACACATCGCCGACGCGGCGAAGGGGCTCCTCGGCGAGGGGACGGCCGCCGCGAAAAGCTGGTTCGAGCAGGGCCGCGGCCTGCTGTTGTCCGACGGCTGGGCCGGCCTGTGCGACCACCTGGGAGCGACCTTGGCCGGGGATGACGAACCGACTGACCGCGCGCCGCTGGATGGACTGATGAGCTATTTCGCCGCGCATACGGAGCGCCTCAACTACTGTCAGCGGCTGTATACGGGTCAGTCGATCGGCAGCGGAATGGTCGAGGGAGCGGCCAAGAACTTGGTTGGCCGCCGACTCGAACAGACCGGGGCGCGGTGGCAAGTCGAAAACGTGAACAAGATGGCCGAGCTCTGTTGCTTGACCTACAGCGATCACTGGGAACCTTATTGGGCGTCTCCCAACTGACCGCCAGAATCCGTTGCCGCACCCGCCGAGTCCGCGGCTTTCACCTCAGGGTTCCCATAAGGAGATATTGCTTTTCAATTTTGACCAAAACGGTCCGGCTGGTGTTAGTTCGGCCAGGGCTTTTGCACTCACCCCACCGCATCTCTTGTCGAGGAATGAGACTTTCGTCGTCCCGTCAACCTTGCCTCGAACCGATTGACGGTGCCAGGCCGCCAGACCGGGAGTGGGACGCGGGGAATCATCCTCGTCGCTTGCGAAACTGGTCGACAACGCCAGGGTGAACATCCTGGATCTCACCGGCGACGACCGGAGGTTGCCCGTCCCCTTCCCAGATGGCGGAAGCCGATTCCTCGGGCACCGAGGTTAGCACCAGGGCCGCATGCCCAGAGATCCGCCAAGGCTTGCGAGTATCCGCCAGCGGGATCCCCTGTCCGTCATATTCAAACGATTCGCTCGACCAGAGGACCGACCAGACCTTACCTCTCGGCGGGACAACAAGCGGTTCCGTCGCCGGCGGCGGGTAGATGTCGCGGCCCAGATTGACCACGATCAGGCGATCGCCGATCTCTCCGCCATGATAACGCAAAACGAAGGCCTCGGGCGCGATGACGGCACCGTGGATCCAGTCGGCGCGGCGCGCTCGAAAAACCGGGTCCTCGCGCCGGAGCTTGAGGAGATCGCGGAAAAACGCATAAACCGGATTCCTCTCCCGAGGAGGTTGCTCCGATCGATTCAACTTCGAGGCGAGGAACGTGGACTCGGCCCCCGGATCGAGCATCCGTTCGGCCATCTCGGGGCGATTCATCGTGGGGAAATCGGCCAAGGAATGAAGCCGACCCGCACTCGCCAATCGGGCTATCTCCGGACGATGATCACCAAAATAGGAGAAGGGCCGGGTCGAGCCCCACTCCTGTCCTTGGAAGAACATCGGCGTTTGCGGCGAAAGCAGCCACGCCGCCGCCAGGGCTCGGTACTGAGCGGGGGCACAGAGGGAGCGCAACCGCCAATTCCGGGGTGAATTGGCAACTTGGTCGTGAGTCTCGAGATAGGTGACGAAGCGAGCCGGCTCGCAGTCGAGAGCGGGTGTTCCACGCAGTTTCTGTTGCCATTTGTTGAATGAACCCTGAAACACGAAGCCCCATCTGAGGGCCGAGATCAATTCCTGCGGCGTCCCCAGGTAGTCGCAGTAATACGCCTCCGCGCGACCGGTCAGGGCAACCCGGGCCGAGTGGTGAAAGTCGTCCGTCCAGACGGCGTCGAGCCCGTACCCTCCCTCGTCGAGCGGCTCGAACAAACGCGTCTCCTGGGGTTCATGTTCCGCAACCAGGAAGATCTTCCGATCGCCGACTGTCTCACGGCACCTGCGCGAAAGCTCCGCCAGGATATGCTCGTCGGACTCGTCGTGGATCGCCTGGCAAGCATCGAGGCGTAAACCATCCAAATGGAATTCCGTGATCCAGTAGATGGCGTTGGTGACGAAAAATTCGCGAACCGGCTCGCGGCCGGGGCCGTCGAAGTTCAGGGCGTCGCCCCACTCATTCGCCCCTCGCTCGTGGTGGAAGTATTCTTTGGAATAGGCCTTGGCATAGGCGCCGTCGGGTCCGAAGTGGTTATACACGACGTCGAGAATGACCGAGAGGCCGAGGCCGTGAGCGTGGTCGACGAAGCGACGCATGTCGTCCGGGCTACCGTAATGATGAAAAGGCGCGAAGAGGTCGACACCGTCGTAGCCCCAACCGAACTTCCCGGGGAACTCGGCCACCGGCATGATTTCAATGGCATTCACGCCGAGTTCGGCAAGCTCGGCCAGATGTTCGGCGGCCGCCTCCCAAGTCCCCCTCTCGGTGAACGTGCCGATGTGCATTTCGTAGAGAACCAGATCGTCCCATCGAGGCCCTGTCCAGGCAGCATCGTTCCAACGATAATGCGTCGGGTCGATAATTTCGGACGGTCCATGGGGCCCCTCGGGCTGAAATCGCGAGGCCATATCGGGAACCGCCGAACCGCCATCGAGCCTTAGTCGATAGCGTGAACCCGGACCGACATCGACTGAGACCCCGGAGAAATAGCCGGCCGGCTCCGCCTTGAGACGGAATGGATCCAGATCCCCCTCGAAGACCACCTCGACTTCTGAACAATTGGACGCCCAAACGCGAAAATGGACGCCACCCCCCCGCAGAATCTCGGCGCCAATCGGAAATCGACGCCGGTACGTTTCATCCGAATCTAACATCGTGGATCTGGATTCCATGAACATTCAATAAGGTTGTTGTTTTACGTGCTATTATGTTCTGAACATCGACCCGTGTTAATCTTTTACCATCTCCTGGCCGCAACAGTGGAAATGAACGTGTTCCCCCGCGACGCAACGGCAATCGACCGTCACTTGAAGCGACATCCCGCAACTCTCGCAATGAAAGCGATCGCCGCGTCGAGGCGGTTCGAGACCGGGATCGTTCGATTCGGACAACTTGTTTTTAGTCATCGATTGGGTGGACATGATCGCCTCACATTTTGTTTTTCATGATGCTCTTTACAACTCTCAGCCAACGATCTGCAACCGCAAATTTCATGCCTCGTAGGCGACCCGTCGGTGCTCCTAGGAAACGCCGAAGGCTCCCGTCGGCACAAATTTTGCCTATTAGGAACCATTCGTCCCGCCAGGTACCACGGCTCTCCAATCATTCATCAAGGTTTCCACAGAATGACAGTCGGCAACGCTTCCGGGCTCATTGATTCCTTGATTGCCAAGGCGGCTGGACGTCTGGCGCGGACCCCGCCTCGATCGACTTACCGGATCCAATTTCACGCCGGTTTCACATTCCGGGATGCGGCGGCGATCGTCCCTTATTTGAAGGATCTTGGAATCTCGCATCTCTATGCATCACCCTATCTCAAGGCAAGCCCCGGCAGCACTCACGGCTACGACATCACCGACCACAGCCAACTGAATCCGGAGATCGGAGATGCCGCGGACCACGCGGCCCTGGTTTCCGAGCTGCGAGAAAATGGGCTCGCACAAATCCTCGACATCGTCCCCAACCACATGGGGATCCTCGGCAATGAGAACCGCTGGTGGAACGACGTCTTGGAGAACGGACCAGCCTCGGAGTATGCCGAGTATTTCGACATCTCGTGGCGCGGCTCGCCTCGGCCTGAGCTCTGGGAGCGAATCCTCATGCCGTTCCTCGGCGAGCCTTACGGCGAGGCCCTCGAAGGTGGCAGGATTCGGCTCGAATTCAAGAATGGCGCGTTCTGGGCCTGCTATGCCGACCATCGATTTCCCATCAAACCAGGAAGCTATTCGCTGGTTCTCAACCTCGGCCTCGAACACCTGAAGGCTGAACTTCCCGGCGACGACCTAGATCTCGCCGAATATCAGAGTATCCTCACCGCGATCGGTCACCTTCCTCCCACATCCGAGACCGACTCTCAAAAGCTCGACGAACGCCGACGCGAGAAGGAGATCATCAAGCACAGGCTTCAGTCTCTCACCGACCGCAACCCGAAAATCCTCGAATTCATCGATCGGGCGATTGTCAGGTTGAATGGAACCCCCGGCGACCCTCACAGCTTCGACTTGCTCGACGATCTCCTGTCCCAACAAGCTTACCGGCTCGCCTACTGGCAAGTGGCGACCGACGAGATCAACTACCGCCGCTTTTTCGACGTGAACGGACTGGCCGCGATCAGCATGGAGCGTCCGGAGGTCTTCGAGGCCGCTCACTCGCTGATCCTGCCGATGGTCGCCAGGGGTGAAGTCGATGGCTTAAGGATCGACCACCCGGACGGCCTTTTCAACCCCGCCCAATATTTGAGACGGTTGCAGGAAGGGTGCCTGCTCGCCACGGCCAGGGAAGTCGTGGAGTCAGACCCGGAATTCCGGGCGACGAACTGGGCCGAGCTGGAGGGCCCCTTTCGCCAGGCAATTTCCGTGGCCTCGACCGATAAACCGCGCGGGCTCAACGACCGCGCGGCGTATGTGGTGGTCGAGAAGATCTTGGGAGGTGACGAGTCGCTTCCGGAAGAGTGGCCGACCGCCGGGACCAGCGGCTACGACTTCCTCAACCTCATCAATGGGCTGTTCGTCGACGAGCGAGGCCGGCAGTCGTTCACCAAGCTCTACAGGGATTGGATTGATTCCTCTCAGCGTTATCGTGACGTCGTCTATCAGAAGAAGCGATTGATTCAGAGCGTAGCGCTGGCCAGCGAGCTCCAAATGCTGGCGATCCAGCTCGACCGGATCGCGCAGCATAGCCGTCGCTCGCGCGACTTCACGCTCAACGGCCTGCGATACGCACTCCGCGAGGTGATCGCGTGCTTTCCAGTTTATCGGTCTTACATCAGCGAGGACGGCCCCGTCAGGCCCATGGATCGCGCCGCGGTTCACGCGGCGGTCCGGGACGCGGTGGCTCGCAATTCCGAGGTGAGCCGGACTCTCTTCGTATTCATTCGCGATGTGCTGCTCGCCGATGAGATGCCCGATGAAGGGGAACACGGACGCGCCGAGCGAAGGCGGTTCGCCGGCAAGTTTCAGCAGGTCACTTCCCCCGTCACGGCCAAGGGGGTTGAGGACACGGCCTTCTACAACTACAACCGCCTGATGTCGCTCAACGAGGTCGGCGGC
>Ga0080006_1171428_pt1 | contig 14320 bp, 12 predicted proteins | sample RS3BMetagenome_FD_69209 | JGI IMG/M metagenome (GOLD analysis project Ga0080006, IMG submission 69209) | Ferric oxide microbial mat and aquatic microbial communities from Rainbow Spring, Yellowstone National Park, USA - RS3B (SPADES... ...
CGGGACCGCCGCGCCGAATCCGGCCGCGGCGGCGCCCCGCCCGGCGGGGGAACGCCGGTCCAGGTCACCGGCTCCGGGCTGCTCGGCGCGACCGCGGTCCTCTTCGGCGCCACGGAAGCCAGCGGCTTCACCGTCGAGTCCGACAACCGCCTGCTGGCCGTGTCGCCCCCCTCGCCGGCGGGTGCCGGGGCGGGCGACGGGCCGCGCAGTTCGAGCGAGACGCGGTGGAAGAGGCCGCGGTGGTCGGCGGTGTGGCGCTCCAGCAAGTCTGCGTACGGCCGCGCGGCGGCCGCGTCCAGCCGCCCCAGGACGGCGGCGGCCGGATCGCCGCCTCGGTAGGAGGTGGCGGCCGCCAGGAGGAGCGTGAGGGTCGACGCTGCGTGCAGGCGCAGCCCGTCGCCCTCGGGCCGCGCGCCGCCTGCGGGGGCGAGGCCGCGCATGCGGGCCTCGAACTGGAGGCCGGCACCGCCATCCAGCGCCCCGCGCAGGCAGAGGTCGCCGTCTGCCGCCAAGGCGGGCGCCGCGTCCTGTTCGCGCGTCAGCCGCAGCACGGCCGTGATGCCCGCCGGCGCATCCGTGGCGAGGCGCAGGACGAGGACGCCATCCGGCGCGGAGATGAAGCATTCGCGGCTGTACCGCGCGCCGCCCGCGACGTAGGACACCCGCAGGACGCCGGCGTCCAGGTCCAGTTCGCGGCTGTAGTCGCCGATCTCCTCGGAGTGGTCGAACTCCAGCCAGAGGTCCCCGCAGGACTGGTAGGGGCGGATGCGCGGCGGGACGCCGAGTTGGGTCTCCTTGGCGAGTTGCTCGGCCTCGGCGTGCCGGCCCTGGAAGAGCAGGCGGCGGAGTTCCGGGAGGTGCTCCCGCGCGGCCGCGTTGACGCGGTCGACCGGTCCCCCCGCCCAGAGCGTCTCCTCGTTGAATTGCACGCGTTCCCGCGGGGCCCCGCCGAAGACCATGGCCCCCAGGGCGCCGTTGCCGAGCGGCAGGGCCTCCATCCACTTCGAGGCCGGGGCGCGGTACCAGAGGCAGGGCGACGGGGAGGGGGACGCGGGGGAGGGGGATGCGGGGGAGGGGGACGATGCGCCGGGAGTGAGCGGGGCGGGCATGGGGCGGGCACCTCCGGCTTGGAGGATAGTCCGCCGGGGCGGGGGGTACCTGCCGCGGACGATCGGGGCGTGGCCGTGCATGGGTGGACCGGCGGTGGCGGGCAGGCGGGCGCCAGCGCGTGACGGCGCTGCCGACACGGTGGCGCCGAATGTGCCGCGGCTGGACGCCGGTCTGTGGAATGCTGCGCCCACCATGGCGCCAGGGGGGCGACACTCTCCGTACGCCGCAACGGCTCAGCAGCCCGGGGGCGCTGTGGAGCCAGTCGGCTTGGGGAAGGGTTGGTCTGGAACGCCGCCTGCTGACGGCTGCCCGAAGTACCGCACCAGGGCTGGTGCCGGCACCGACGGTGCGGCCGAGCGCGCCGAGCGGTGGCCGAACGTCGGACCCGGTACGTGCCGGCGGCTGTGTGCAGCAGGAGCGGAGCCGCGACTGCTCAGCACCCCCAGGACCGGGCGGCTGAGCGGTCACCGTGGGCCAACAGGTCTCCGGGCCGAGCGCGTCCCGACCGCTCCACCCGGTGCCGACCGGGCCGACTGTCCGCGCCCGGGCCCTGCACCGGAGTGAAACTTCAAGGCTTGCTCTTGACGGTTGTTCACCGGCCTGGCTAGGCTTTGATCCATCGCCCACGGATCCCGGGCCGGACTCCGCGTAGGCGGCGCGACATCCCGGCGCGCATGCGAGCGGTTGCGCATAACCCGGAACGGTGCAGCGGCTGCCGGGCGAGGAGCGAAGGAAGGTGCGACGGGTGGGACTCACACGCCGGGACCTGCTGAAACTCGGTGGCGTGGTGGCGGGCGCGGGCGCGCTCGGGGGCGGGGTCGTAAGGCCGCTCCTGGCGCGGGCGGACACGGGGTGGGCCCGCGCCGGGATGTCGTGGCCCGCAGGGCAAGTGCTGCCGACATTCGCCGTACCCTCGCATTTGGATGTCGCGGACCTGACGCCCTTGGACGGGGACACACAGGCGCTGTTGACCACGCTGCAGGGGATCGTCAATCGGCAGCAACCGCGTCTGTACTGGATTCTCCAAAACGGCGGCACCGACCAGACCTGGCTCGACACCATCGGCGTTCCGTACACGGAGGCGGCCGATCCCTGGACGCTGGTCGCCAAGTACCGGGACGAACTCCGGGGCGTCCTGATGTGGAACCAGTACCTGGTCACCGCCACCGACACCCGGCCCAGCGTGATCGAGGCCTTCCCGGACCTGCGGGATTTGATCGTCGCCACCGGGGCCTTCGTGTGCTGGCTCGACCCGCAGGTGCAGGCCGAGCAGCAACTGTTCGGCCAAATCCTGTCCAAGTACGCGCCGGACACGCCGTACCTGGGTTGGTTCGTGGCGGGCCACGAGTCCCACGGCGTGACGCTCTGCTCGCAGCACGGCGTGGAGGTGCTGGCCGCCGACTTCCTCACCAACGCCACGGTGTTCGGTGGCGTCCGGGCGCCGGTGATCGGCGGGCGGAGACCGGTGCGGGTGCCGGCGCTGCAGGACAAGGTCTACGTGACCTTCACCTACAGCGAGGGCGACAACGTGCAGTACGACGAGCACCAACTGCGCCTGCTCTGGGACGACCCGCATCGGGGTGCGGTGCCCGCCAACTGGAGCATCAACCCGCTGCTGGTCGATCTGGCGCCGAGCATGCTCAGCCACTACCAGCGCACGGCCACGCCCAACGACCTCCTGGTGGCGGGTCCCTCCGGCGCCGGCTACACGTATCCCGGCATGTGGCCGGGGACCACGATCGAGCAGTACACGCGGATGACCGGGCGCTACATGCGGCGCACCGGCATGGACGTCATCTACGCCCTCAACCGGGACAACGACACGGATCTGGCGATGTCAGCCGCCGTCGCCACCGCGTACCGGGAGAACGTGAACCCGCTCGGCATCCTCTACAACTGGGAATCGACCAGCCAGGCATCCGTGGTCGCCGGGCTCCCCGTGGCCACCCAGATCGGCATCAGCAGCGTCAGCGGCGGGCAGAGCGCCCTGGCTGCCGCGACCGCGACGTGGGACGGCAAGAGCCCGCTGCTGCTCGCCATCGGGTGCTGGCCTGGAACATGGGCCCGACCGACCTCGCCGACCTCGTGGCGTCTCTGGGCTCCCAGTACGAGGTGGTCCGGGGCGATGTGTTCTTCCGCCTGTTCCGGCGGGCGAACGGGGCGGGAAAGGGCTGACGGGCAGCACCCCGCGTGTCGGCGGGGCCGGCCGCGTGGGGTGCCCAAGTGGCGGCGCGCGGCTGTCCCCTCGGGCAGGTCGGCCGGTCCCCGCCCGCGTCAGGGCCGCGCGCGCCGCCCGAACAGGGTGAGGAAGGCAGCCACGGCGACCAGGGCGACCGCGCCGAGCACCCAGTAGACGAGCGGGACCGCGGCGGCTGCGGCCGGTGCCCGTCTTCGGCGCCGTCCTGGGGTTGTCCGTGGAGGGGTGGGTACTGCACCTCCTCCCGGACCCGTTCCTCGCGGCGGCCTTCGCCTTCTGGTGGCGCGTCCATCGAGTCCTGTCCAACGAGATGAGAACACAAAGTCGTCGTTGAGCGGACATATGTGCCCTGAACATTGAGGGCAGATGCATGTAGTCTGGTTGCGTGGGTACGCCGAGGGAGAATGAGGCAACCAGGGCCGTCCGCTATTGTGCGCGGGACGTCACGCCTGCGGATCTCGCAGAGATCCGGGCGATCATCGCCTCCGGCGAATGTCGTAGCCGGAACGCTCTTGCCCGCGAAGTTTGCCGTCAACTGAACTGGAACAAGCCAGATGGGGGTTTGAAAACGGTTTCGTACTCGGTCGCGCTGTTACCATGCAGCGTGACGGGCTGCTGGAGTTGCCTCCGCCGGCTCGGGCACGGCCGCCCAGATATGTCCCGTCCTTTACTCCGGCCTCGGACCCAGGTCCGGCTCTGGAGGGCAGCCGCAGCGATCTCGGCCGGCTGCAACTGGTGGGCGTCGTCAGACAGAGTGCGGAATCTCGGCTTTGGAACGAGGAGGTGGTGGCACGCCCTTTCAGTCGATCTCACCTGAGTGCGCATCGGTCCAATCGGGGTCGATGGCTTTACCATCGGACCCGGCATTTCAGGGGACTATTGCCAGAAGGACGGTAAATAGTGTAGGGGCTCGACATCTGTAGCATATGGCCATTTGTTTTTGCTCGACCTAAAGGTGATTTCATCGGCACCGCCCTACGTCCCTTGTCCCGCTTGGGCCATGAGGCGTCAAGGCCGCGTAGCGGGCGTCAGCCCTTGGTCTTGACGCCTTGTGGCCCAAGCGCCACCTGGTTCAGGGCGGTGGCGATGATGACACGCAGCACCTGACAAAGACGCGTCGCCGAAGGTGAGCGGCTACAGAACCTCCTACTCGACCAACGCCAGGAGCGCGTCCGCCAACTCCGTAGGATCGGTGGTCGACCCGAAGTTGTAGACCTGAACGTGGTTGTTGCTGGCCGCGATCTTGTTGTACGCGGCCATCGTGTTGTCATGGTCGGCGCCGTAGCCGACGATTGCCACCGCGATATAGATGTGACCGTGCGCCTTCGCACACTCGGCCTCGAACTGAGCCATGTCCTCGGCTTCGCCGTCGGTCACCACAAGGAGCACCAGCGCCGGACGGTCTTCCTCAGCCTTCTTGCCGAACTCCTGCAGGTAGTCCTCGACCACGAGATTCCATCCCGGCATGATCCGAGTGCCGCCGCCCGGGGCGAACCGGGCCCACTTCTCCCTCCAGTTGGCCGGGGTCAGGTCGCCGACCTCCTGGGCCTCGGTGCTGAACACGACGGTCATCAGGCCGCCCGCGTCCTCACCGGCTGCGGCTTCGGCCTCGGCCTGAGAGTCCGCCGCACCCAGCGATGCGACGATGGTGCCAAGGGCCTCGGTGACGACGCCCCACCGCGACACGTTGGCGCCGTGGGCGGCAGCGTAGTTCATGGAACCCGACTTGTCGATCAGCAGGACGGGCTCGAGCTCGACGCCTACGGGTGCGATGGGCTTGATGTCGGCCACGGTTATTGTTATCTCCTTCTCATCGCCGATGATGCGGGTCTAGAGTGCGTCCATGGGCGAACCGCTGGTCTTGCGGGACGTTCCACTCGGCGCAGTTGGAGCCGGCGATGCAGCAGATGCAATTCCGAGACTCGCTAACACCTCGTCTGCTGCCGCCTGTTGCGCCAGATGCGCGTTATGTACCTGAGTGCTATCACCCCCTAAACCGCCAGTGAGCGCCGCATCTGCCTGTTCCTCGGCCAACCGGGCGTTAACCTTATCCCTCACCTGATCGAACGAGGGAATGACGTGGCTCGTCGCCGAGGTGACCGCCTTCATCGACTCATTGATGTTGTGCTGCATCGCAGCCTGGTCGATCTCCGCCGCCAGTTGCTGGGCTTCGGCCATCTTCTGGTGCAACTGGTCGGTGTTGTCCCGGAACGCCTGCTGTGCCTGATCGGCAGCAGCCTTCGCCTGGTCATACGCCGGCTGCTCCGAGGCGATCAGGTTGCGCACAGCCACGATCTGGAGCGCGATGGCTTGGGCAGCGTCCTGATGCCCAGCGGCCAGAGCAGCCCGCGCCTGGCTCTCCAGGTTGGCCTGTTGGGCCATGTCTCGTTGCAGCTTGTTGCCCAAGGTGTTCGCCTCGGCGATCACCACGGCGCAGGCGTGCTCCAGCTTGTCGTGCTGATCCTGCAGCTCACGGATGGCCAGGTTCAGCTGAGCCTTGGGATCGGCATGTTCGTCGATGGCCTCGCTCACCTTGGCCTTGGCCAATTCGTTTTCCCTCTGAAAAATCTCTCGCCATCTGAAAGGCACCGTACAACCATCCTTTCGCTACCGCCACGATTCTGCGCAGGAGCGGCTTGTCCAACACCTCGTTCCACGACCGGCCTCCTCGGGAAGAGAAGTAGGTACAACTAACAGGGACCCTGGCGCCGCTAGGCGCCGAGGTCCCTGCTAGGCCGGTCTATGCGCGTTTCGACTCCAGTGAGCCGGCCGGCCACTTACTCGACCCCGTTGATGCAGGCCATCGATCTGCCGATCGATATGGTCAACAATGAACTGCACGGCTCTGTCGAAGAAGCGCCGCCGAGGCGGTTGTCCTCCGTCCTGGACCGCTGCTTGTTCGTCAGACGCGTCAGCCATCATGTTGTCACCGCCCACCTACCCACCATATCACCGGAAGAGCGGCATAGGAAACGGGGGAGCAGTTCCATGGTCGCCAGCCGAGACCGACTCGCGGCCCCGCGGTCGAGGCATGGGATCAGAGCCAAACCTCCGACATCCTCCCGCTTGCCAGGTGGACCGATGGAAGCACATTACAGGGGCGTCGCCGCGGCGTTGCTGTAGCCTGCGGGTATGGAACCGATGCTGCTTTCGACCACGGAGACCGTGCCCAGCGGGCCGGGGTGGCGGTTCGAGCTCAAGAACGACGGCATCCGGTGCCTCGCCTGGGCAAACGGGGGTGCCGTCTCCCTCTGGAGCCGCCACGGCCGGGATATCACCCGGGCATTCCCGGAGGTGGCCGCCGCGGTGCTCGCCCTTGGCCGGGGCGTCCTCCTGGACGGGGAGATGGTGGTCGCGGGCGCCGCGGGCAGTGACTTCGAGGCGGTGATGGCCCGGCTGCACGGCGGCCGCCGGCACCTGCCCGCCACGCTGGTCGCCTTCGACCTGCTTGTGCTTGATGGCGCCGATCTGTGCGGGTTGCCGCTCGATGAGCGGCAGCGGCGGCTGGCCGAGTTGTCTCTGCAGCCGCCGGCGCTGGTGATCAATCCGTCCTTTCAGGACGGGCAGGCGCTGTGGACCGCCTGCCGGGCCAGCGGACTCGAGGGAATCGTGTGCAAGCGAGGCGACTCGCTCTACCATCCCGGCCGCCGCAGCCCGGACTGGCTGAAGTTGAAGAACTGGCGGGAGTGCGATGCGTCGCTAACCGGGATCCTGCCCGGGAGCGACGTCGCCTTTGATGCGCGGGTGGAGGAGCGGGACGTTCGCGGCGTGATTCCCAAGGGCATGGGGATGAAGCCCGAGGAGCGCCGCGCCCTCCACGCCCTGGCGGCCGGTGGTCGCCTGCCGGCCGGGGTGCGTGCGCGCGTGCGATACCTCGGCTTCACCTCGGGTGGTCACCTGCGGACCCCGGTCTTTTCGGGATTTGCCTTGCCAGCGTCTGGGCCGCGGTGAACGGGCCGAGGAAGGTCCGGATCCCGGCCTTGGTCAACTGGTGGCGGAGAACATCCGACCGAGCCGCCGCTGCATCTTCTGGGCGGCTGCCACCATTTCGGGGCCGGTCTGCGGGACGATGGAGGCGCCCGTGGACTGAAGCGCGTTGATCTGCTGCGCGATCGTGCGGAAACCCGCGGTGACGTCCATTTTCTGAGCCCAGATCTTCGGCCACACCGCATCCAGGAGGTTGATCGCCTCAAGCGGTTGGTACTTGAAAAACTGGACGCCGTAGCCCTCCCCGCGGACCGCCACGTCCTTCCAGTAGTGGAGGGCTTTCGTTCGAAGCCCGGGAGCGGCGGCGCGCACCACCGCCTCCCATTCGTCCCACTGCGAGACCAGGGCAGGTTGCTGCAGTGTGACGTGCATCACGTACCGTGTCCAGCCTGGGTCCAATGTCACGAACCGGAACAGTTCCCACGCCAGTTCCCTGTTTGGAGCCAGCGCGTTCATGCCGTAGAAGTCGACGTTGACCCCTGCCGCGGGGCGGACCGGCCACGTCGGGAACGGGATGAAGTCCCACTTCGCCCCTTTGAGGTTCTCGACCGCCCAGAGTACGGCCGCACCTTCGCCGGTGCAGAACACCACCTGGCCGGTGGCGATCCCGGTATTCAGGCCGGTGCCGTCCACGTTGCCGTTCGTGCACACCCCGTCCCAGATCTGCGAGAACATCCACTCTCCGCCCCGGATGCTGCCGCTCTGGTCAAGGAGGCAGCGGGTCCGCGAGGTATCCATGAATGAGCCGCCGAAACCGTACAGGTAGCAATACCCCTCGGCGATGTCCCCCGGATTGATGGACAGCGTCGCCCCATACCGGCGCGTGCCGCCAGTGTTGGCGGCGCACGCGCTCCAAAGCCTGGCCGCATCGCTGTACGTCCAGTCTGGCTGCGGGTAGGACTGCCCGAGGGTGTCCAGTATGTCCTGGCGGTAGAAGTACACCTGGGCGGCGGTGTAGCCCGGCACCGCGTACAGTCCGCTCTGCAGTCGGTACGTTTCCAACTGGCCGGCGGACCATTCGGAGGGTGAGATGTTGTCTGCCTGCAGGTACGAGTCGAGCGGTGCCAGGAACGGCAGCACGGTCGCGAAATCGTAACAGCAACCGGCGATCACCCAGGGGCCCTGACCGGCGAGGATCGCCGCGATCACCGCGGGCATGTTGCCCCACGGTTCGTAGACGGCGCGGATCCCCCTGTGCGTCGCGTTGAAGTGCTCGTCCAGATAGCCCTGTACCAGCGTCGTGAGGGCAGGGCTTGTGGGTGCCTGCACATGCAGTTGCACCGGGATTTTCTGCACGGCGCCGACCGCCCGTGGACCTGCGCGGCCCACCGAGGTGCAACCCGACAGGTACGCGGCCGAAATGCACGATGCGGAGGTGCCGATGGCGGCATGCAATACTTGGCGGCGGGACAAACGCGGATGCACCGGTCCGGGCACACCTTGACCACCGCCACCGCCCCGGCCAGTCAGCGGCGCGGACGGTCCACTCGCCGAACGGCCCATTGCGGACGCCCCCTTCACCGTTGCCCTCGCGACCACGGTTGCTGATTGCCCTCTGCCCGGACGCGAATTGTTGCTTGTGACTGCCAAATTTGCTCTGGACGATCCCGACCCGGCACCGGCTTCACCTGCACTTTGGGATGGTCGTGCTCGAAGGCCGTCAGCGCCTCGCGCATCACGGTCGGGATCGTGGAGTTCCAGGCGTTGCCCTCGGTCCATGGGCTGAAGGTCGCCGTGATCACCGGTTGCGCCACCCGCGGCCGGGCGGATGGGCGGATGCGCCCCGGGCGCAGCTGGCCAGCGCGGAGCCGGACGCCAGCAGGGCCGCGGCCCCCGCCAGCCCATAGAACCGGCGGCGGCCCAACAACGGAGATCCCACAGCCCCCACCCCTCCCCGCGGCTCAGGCCGCCTTGTGCAGGGTCATCGCCAGGACCACCAGCTGGGTCTGGTCGTACGTGGTCGCAGGCAGCGTGAGACTCGTCAGCGTATGGCTGGGGTTGATCGGCACGGCGTCGGCGAACAGGAAGCGGCAGGAGGTGGTGACGCCGCTCGGCGTCAGGAAGTACGGCGCCGCGTACACCCAGAACTGCGGCGCGGCGACGGTCGCCAGGTTGCAGTCGGGCTGAAAGTTCATCGGGTACTGCCGCGTGAGGCCGGAGTGGTAGGATGCCGTCAGGTTCGCCGTGCCGCGGCCGTTGATGCCGATTTCGAGCAACCAGACCCCGTGGTACCTGCCCGGCGGCACCGCGATCGTCATCTGCTTCCGGATGTGGAAGGCGTCCTTGACGCCCACGCCGCCCGCCGGCATCAGGAACGGCACCTGCAGGGTGTGTCCGGGGTAATGGATCGGGACCTGCAAGGTCCCGGTGTCCCGGCGCGAAGGGAATCGGGATGTCGCCGACGCTCAGACGCTGCCCCGCGCCCCCAGCTTGAACCGGCCCGTCCCCTTGAAGGCCGGCGCCCCTCCCTTTGGTGGCGGGCTGACCGCCTGCGGCGCGACGATGGAGGCGGATTGGTAGTACTTCGTCAGATCCAGTTCGACGAAGGCGCCGACCGTCCCCGCCTTGGGCTGCGTGGCGGCGACCTTGCCGTAGCTCCCCTGCGGGCAGACCGCCAGCGGGAACCCGCGCCGGGGCACCCTGGTCGCCGCCGCACTCTTCTTCGAGGCGGCGAGGTCTGCCGCGTAGCTGTCCGCCGGCGCCGCGGCAGCGGCCGACGACGACGGCTGCGCGGCCCGGCCGGCCGGGGCCGCCCCGTGCGCCGGCCGCCAGCAGCAGCCCGCAGGCCGAGGGCCAGATACCGGACCAACCTCCCGTGCGATGCCGCACCGTCCACGCGCATCGTCGCACCCACCTCCAGGCGCGACCGTGGGGCCCGTCTGCCTGGCCCGTCGGTCGCGCATCAGGCCCCATGGGACCACCGACCCGGGGAAGGGCGCCCCCGCCGGGGATTACAGACAGAGCAGCGTCACCTATTCTATCTATCGCCCATATGGGTGATATGGTCATTCCGACCAGCACATCCACTACGAATCGCTCATCGATTCTCTGGCTCTTCAGGGTCGCCCGCATCGCTCCTGCCGTGTGACCAATCTTCTTGGCCCACTCGGGAAGAACGGCGGAGCCACGCTGGGGAAAATAACCTTTCAAGGGCGTGAGATGGGCACCATCCAGGTCATGGCGCGGCATGAGGGGGGCTCGGGCGTCTCTCGCCAACCTCCACAGGACCCTGAGCAGGCCGGCGCGGAACTGCACTACCGTCTAAGCGTGTCGCTCGCCCGCTGCACAGGCGTGCACCCCCAGCCGGCCTTCCTCCTGCCGACGGTCAGGAACCAGTTCTTCCGCGACGTGGTCATGACGGTCGAGGTGGCGGCCCCCACGAACACAAGGCGACCGCTGTCTTCGTAGGGGCGAGCGGCAGTGCCACCGACACACCGACAAGATTGCCTACTTCGGTCAGATCGGCCACTTGTTTCGGTCAAGGTCGGCCACCCGTTTCGGTCTGGGCGGCCGCCCCGGCCCTTCCTACCCCTGATGCCGCCCCTGCCCTCTGTCCCAATGGCTCCGGCCTAGCCGGCCGATCCGAAATGGCTGGCCGACTGAAGCTGAAATGGCCGGCCGATCGAAACCGAAATGCCCGGCCGATCCACTCCGAATCCATCAACAAGATGGCTCCTACCGCGACCGCATCCCGGCCATGGGCATCGAGGCGGCCCGGTGGTGCTCCCCGGGGACCCGACCCGAGGCCCCCACGGTAACCCGCCGTCATGAGGACGCGGAGTGGGGTGACCTGCGGGGCGAAGATCTACCGCCCGACCTGGCCCGCTGGCAAGTCCCTCGCCGTGATGAAGGAGGCGATGTCGGCCCTCGAAGGGCAGCCACTCGGCCAGGCAAGAGCAATTATGCAATGCACCGCTGGTGCGGACGCTTTCGCCGGACATGCCCGGTCATGCTGCGCGATGCGTGGCCGGTTCATGATAGGACTCCCGAGGGGGAACCCGAACGCTGTGCTGCGAAACCTTTCGCGACTGCGGGGTCGGGGGCGGGCCGCCGGAAGGTGCTCTGGCGGAGTGATTGGCACATGCACACGCACGGTCGCCCTGCCGTTTTGCCGATGGGCTCCGGCGACTCGGCGGCCGCGGGCAGAGTCAGGGCCGGGCGTGCAGACCTGGCTGAAGGGGGGAAGGGGGCTGCGTGCGTGTCCCTAGAGGGTGCGGATTCCGGAGCTTCAGGCACTGAGACTCGCGGCCGGTGGACCGCCGGTCCTCGCCGGCACGCCGTCACTCGCCCAGTGCCAAGAGGCCCCTGGTACAGCAGTGCCTGGGCGAAGACTGGGATGCGGCGCACCGGGGGGGCGCAGATCGTCTCGAACCGTGCGGCAACATGACCCAGATTGTGTCCTACTGGGTGTGGGGGGAGTCCAGACCTTTCGAACTGGAGGGCGGGCTATTCGCGGTTCCGACGCACACCGCCCAGCGCCAAATCTGCCGCCAGGAGTGATCCCGGCTTATCCCGGCCCTGTCTGGATGCGGTAAGTGGCCCCGCCAGCGTGTCGCGCTGTGATTTCATGCCCTCCGATGAGCCCGGCCCCGTCCCGCGGCGGAATCCGCGGGCAACAGGTGCCCGGCGCCACCCGGGTGGCACACTGGAGAAGTGGCAGTATGGGTGCCGCGACTAATCGCCCGAACGTCCTGTTGATCACCGCTGACGAGATGCGCCACGATTGTCTTTCCGCCAGCGGGCATCCGGTGGTGCGGACACCCAACCTCGACGCCTTGGCCGCAGGGGGGGTGCGCTGCACCAACGCCTACACCCCGTACCCCGTCTGCGTGCCGGCAAGGATGTCCATCCTCAGTGGCCAGTATGCCCACGCCCACGGGGCCATGGGCAACGGTGCAGTCATTCCGCCCGGCCAGCCGACCATGGCCAGCCTGCTCCGTGAGGCGGGGTACCGCACGGCCGCGATCGGCAAGATGCACTTCTGGCCGCCGTACGCACAGATGGGCTTTCAGCACATGCGCCTCGCCGAACAGAACGGATCCGGCTGGAAGGTCGACGACTACCACAGTGAGTACCTGGCATCGCGGGGCCTCGTAGACCAGTGGGACCTGTGGGATCAGCATCAACCTTACCGGGACCAGGCCCCGGCGGAGTATTGGGCGAGCTACGGCGCGCGGGCGTCCGCGCTACCCGATGAACACTACCACACCACGTGGATCGCCGAGGAGACCATTGCCTGGTTGCGGCAGGACGACTCCCGGCCGTTCTTCGTCTGGACGTCGTTCATCAAACCGCACCATCCCTTCGATCCTCCCAAGCCCTGGGACACCATGTACGATGCCGCATCCATCCCTCCGCTGGGCGACCCCGCCGAGGCGCTCGCCAAGCCCCTGATGACCGGACGGGGCCGCCGGGATCCTCGGCGGGCGTTCTTCGATCTCCGTGACTTCTCCCAGGAGTCGTTTGCACGCGTGGCCGCCCTCTACTACGCGACGATCAGTCACATCGACCACCATGTGGGACGCATTCTGGCCGCCCTAAAGGCTCTGGGACGGCTGGATGACACCCTGGTGGTATTCACCAGCGATCACGGAGATTACATGGGCGACTACGGGCTTATTCTCAAATCTCCGAGCGTTCCTTACGACTCTCTGGCGCGGGTACCCCTCATCATCGCGGGCCCGGGCTTGCCCTGCGGGGCGACCTCGGAAGCCCTGATCTCCCTGGTCGACATCCTGCCGACCGTGGCGGCCGCCGCCGGCACCCCCGTGCCGCCGTTCGTCCAGGGAACCGACCTGGCCCAACTGGTGGCCGCAGAGGCGACGCAGTCCGGGGGTGGGCGTGCCGCCGTGTTCTCGGAGACGCGCGAGATCAAAGGCTTGCGCACCAGACAGCACAAGTATCTGTACAACCACCGCTTGGGAATTGAGGAGCTCTACGACCTGCGGGCCGATCCCGGGGAGCACCATGATCTTGCACCGGACCCGTCGTCGGCGCCGCTGATTGCGGAGATGCGGTACCGCCTGCTGGATTGGATGATCGAGACCGAGTGGGATCGCCAACCGCACATGGGGCGATACCGCGACCTGGTGGACCGAGCCTGGGTCCGGATTTAGGCGGCCGCCGCCGACGGTGTGGCGGGATGGCACGGGAGCACACAAGCAGTGTAGGAGCACAAACGATCGTCGTGCCACGCCCGAGAAGAGGGCCCCGGGAGAGAGCCCCAGTTCGGTCACCAAGCCTCGAGACTGAGGAGGGCCCTGGCGCAGGCATCGCCGGGTCGCCTCCCTCCAATTTCCGCGGGCTTGCCATAGTTGCCGCGATGGGGTTTTGTCGGGTCAGTGACGGTGTGATAGCGGCGTTTGGAAGCGAGGATGTCAAGTATCCCCCGCTCGCGCAGACTCGCCGGATGCGGCTGGCGAGGCGCGTCCATGTTGATGGTGGCGCCAAGGAGCACATCCGCAGGTTCAAGTTGAAGTGGATATTCAGCACGTGATGCGCCACTGTGCTGTTCAGGCTGCGGAGAGAGCCGCCGGGCCTATCTATGGTCTTGGCGGCTCTCTCTTTTTGGCCTCCTCAGCGAGCGGGCACCTGCACCGCGCCCACAAAGCGGGTGGCCCAGTAGGGTGTGTGCATGGAGGAGATCTGGACGCCGTGGTTGTCAGCGTTGATCAGAGGAGCCGCGGCGCAAACCCCTGACTTGGGCCAAGACCTAGAGCATCGTCTACCCGCAGCGCGAACTGTGCACCATGGCGGCAGGAGTTGGAGCACGCCAAACGGCATCCGCGTGCCGGGGATGCGTGTCCTTGCCGGTACGGAGGTGCGGCAGGTTCATGATCAGCGTCCGGTTGCCTTCGGCGACGTTGGACGAGACGCAGATCTTAATCAGACTGGTGGCCAGATTGCGGAGGGCCGCCATGGCTTGTGGGGTGTAGGGGCTCGGCTTGGATGTCGCGGGATTGATCGAGGAGACTGTCGCCGGCGTTGGTCAGGAAGGGTGGCGCGGCAGCCCGGGGGCAGGAGGCC
>Ga0080006_1140943_pt1 | contig 14311 bp, 12 predicted proteins | sample RS3BMetagenome_FD_69209 | JGI IMG/M metagenome (GOLD analysis project Ga0080006, IMG submission 69209) | Ferric oxide microbial mat and aquatic microbial communities from Rainbow Spring, Yellowstone National Park, USA - RS3B (SPADES... ...
CCCGGCCTGGCCGCACCGCTGCTCGCCGCCCTCGCCGCGACCGGCGCCGCCGGCACCGCCGGCGCCCGGATGGGGCCGTGGCTCGACGCCGTGGCCGCCGGGGACCTGGTCGCCGCCGTGGCCGACCCGGCCCGGCCGTCCGCGCCGGTGGCCGGTGCCGTCGGGGCCGACCTCCTCCTGCTGGTGGCGGACGGGCCGGACGGACCCGAGCTGCACGGGCTCGACGGGGGGTCGGTCCCGGTCACGCCGGTCCCGTCGCTCGACCCCACCCGCCGGTTGGGCACCCCGGCGTGGACGCCGTCGCCGGACACGGTCCTCGTCGCGGGCGCCGGGGCCGCCCCGCACCTGGCCGCCACCGCCGACCGGGCGGCCGTGGCCACCGGCGCGGAGCTGCTCGGCCTGGCCGACGCCATGGTCGCCCGGAGCGCCGCGTACGCCAAGGACCGCCAGCAGTTCGGCCGGCCCATCGGCAGCTTCCAGGCCGTCAAGCACCTGCTGGCCGGAGCGCAGGTCCTGCTCGAGTTCGCCCGTCCGGTCGTCTACGGGGCGGCCTGGGCGCTCGACACCGGGGACGCCCACGCCTCGCGGGCGGCGTCGGTGGCCAAGGCGCGGGCGTCCGACGCCGCCGCCGAGGCGGCCCGGGTCTCGCTGCAGGTCCACGGCGCCATCGGGTACACGTGGGAGTGCGACCTCCACCTCTTCCTCAAGCGCACCTGGGCCCTGGCCGAGGCGTGGGGGTCGGCCGTCGACCACCGGGCCCGGCTGCTCGACTCGCTGCTCGCCGAGCGCTGACGCCGACGGCGCGCCACCCGGCACGGGCCGGCCGGGGACGGCCTGATCCGGGACACCGTCAGCCGTCGGTCGACCGGGCGTCGGTACCCGGCGTGGCCAGGATCTTCTCCATCACGACGACCGCCTCACCGTCGTAGTGCGGCGTGAGGATCCCCCGCCATCCCATGGGCGCGTAGAACCTCTGCGCCGTCGCCGGAGCGGTGTAGAGGTAGAGGCGGGAGTGGCCGAGCGCGGCCGCCGCCTCCTCCACGGCCCCGACGAGGGCCGGGCCCAGCCCGGTCCCGCGGCGCCCGGAGGTCACGAAGACACCCGAGAGCCACGGCCCCAGGGTCTCGGTCCCCTCCGGGGGTCCGGGCATGTCGTGATCGACCAGCGCCGCCGAGCCGCACACCTCGCCGGCCACCACCGCGACGTACGCGCAGGGGATCCCTCCTGCAGTGGCCCAGGAGGCGAGCCTCCGGCGGCCCCGCTCGAAGCCTTCGGCCCCCTGGACCGAGCCCCATTCCTCGACGTGCCATCGGGCCACGACGTCGACGGCCTCGGGACGGTCGGCCAGGCGGACGATCCGGTGGGGAGCCACGCCGGAGGAGCCTACCGACCGGCGGCGGGACCCCCGGGGCGCCGGGGGCACCGCCCGCCGCGGCGCCTCACCGACCGGGCCGCGGGACCGTCAGGGGCGGGCGAAGGCGTAGACCGGGACCCCGTTGTACTGCGGGGAGTCGCTGGGCAGGTAGGGGCCGTTGATGATGACGGCCAGGCTCCCCGTCGCCGCGGGCCCGGCGTCCCCCTCGACCGTGACCACGGCGCCGTCCGGCCACACCTGGGCGACCAGGCCGACGTGGACCGATGTCGCCGTCGACCACGGACCCGTGCCGTAGAGGACGGCGTCGCCCGGCAGCGGGGGGGCGCTCGGGGGCAGCACTGCGGTGTTGGCCGCGGCCCAGGTGAAGATGTCCCCGGTGAACGCGTAGGACGGGATCGGGACCCCGGCCTGCTCCCACACCCAGGTGGCGAACAGCGCGCACCACTCCTCGCACGGTCCGTACGGGTTGCAGAAGGAGCCGGTGTAGGGATCGGCGTTGACCTGGCCGGCCGCCACCGACACGACGGCCGAGGCCGTCGGCGACGGCGACGGATCCGGCGGGTTGGCGAACGAGTAGGAGAACCCGTCCGGGTCGAGCAGCCAGTAGCCCGTGCCGTCCCGGTCGAGGGTGATGCCGGCCACCGGCAGGATGACGTGCGGATCGCCCCCCAGTCCCCCGCCCAGCGATCCCCGGAAGACGGCGTCCCCCTCGGTGAAGACGCCGCCGTCCGTGGCGACGAAGTAGTAGCCCCCGTCGTCGGCGGTGGCCGCCATCCCGACGACGGGGTCGTTCAGCGGCGTCCCCCCGATGGATCCGTGGAACGGTGCGTCGCCGAAGGCGAAGATGCCGCCGTCGCCGGCCACCAGCCAGTAGCCGGCGCCGGTGTGGGCCGGGGCCATGCCGGTCACCGGCGACACGAGGGGCGTGCCTCCCATGGAGCCGAGGAACGGCGCGTCGCCGAAGGCGAAGATGCCCCCGTCGGACGCCACCAGCCAGTAGCCGCGACCGTCCGCGGTCGGCGCCATCCCGACGATCGGCTGGTTGAGCGGCACCGCGCCCATCGAGCCGTAGAAGCCGGCGTCACCGAAGGCGAACACCCCGCCGTCGAGGGCGGCCAGCCAGTAGCCCCTCCCGTCGGGGGTGGCCGCCATGGCCACGATCGGCCCCTGCAGCCGGAGGGCGCCCAGCGACCCGAAGAAGCCGGCGTTGCCCACGGCGTAGACCCCGCCGTCGGCCGAGGCCAGCCAGTACCCCTCGTCGGACACGGTGGCGGCCGGGTCGGCGGCCTGGGCGACGACGACGGAGTTGAGCGGCGCCGTGATCGGGGCGCCCACCGTCGGGGCACCGAACCCGAGGACGCCGCCGCCCGCGTAGACGTGGGGAACCGACAGCGCCGACCCGACCAGCGACGACCCCAGCGGCGCCGCCTGCGCGGGTCCCGCCGCCCCGGCACCGAGGACGGCCGTCAGGACGACGGCGACGACTGCGGTCAGTGCTGCTCGCCCCGGGCCTCGCATCGCCCCCATGGTAGGCAGCGGCCCCGGCGCCCGAAAGGGGTGATTCCACCCGTCCGGCGTCGCCGCGCCACCCGCGTCGGGAGCCCGCGGGCGACGCCGGGTACCGGCCCGGCCCGGTGCCGGTCCGTCCGGAACGACGGCGCGCCCTCCACCTGACACACCGTCAGAAGCGGGGATACACTCCCGGGCATGGCCGAACTGCCGATGATCATCTCCGTCGACGACCACATCGTCGAGCCCGCCACCACCTGGACGGACCGCATCCCGAGCAGGTACCACGACGTGTGCCCCCGCATCGTGCGGGCCCCGATGGGGGAGATCACCTTCGTCGGCGGCAAGCTCACCGTGACGCCGGGCTCCGAGGGGAACCCGACCGACTGGTGGTACTACGAGGACCTCAAGCGACCCCTGCTCCGGGTCGACTCGGCCGTGGGCGTGCCCCGCGACCAGGTCACCATGAAGGGCATCACCTACGAGGACATGCGACCCGGCTCCTACAGCCAGAAGGAGCGCCTCGAGGACATGGACGCCAACCACATCGAAGCCTCGCTGTGCTTCCCGACCTTCCCCCGGTTCTGCGGCCAGACCTTCACCGAGGCCCAGGACAAGGAGCTCGCCCTCCTGTGCGTCGAGGCCTACAACGACTACCAGGTCGAGGAGTGGTGCGCCGGGACCGGTGGACGCCTGGTCCCGCTCGTCATCGTGCCGCTGTGGGACGCGCACCTGGCGGCCGCCGAGGTACGGCGCAACGCCGAGCGCGGCGTGCGGGCCGTCTGCTTCTCCGAGATCCCCGCCTACCTCGGACTGCCGTCGATCCACGACCCGGACAACTACTGGGACCCGTTCTTCGCGGCGTGCGACGAGACGTCGATGGTCGTAAACATGCACATCGGGTCCAGCTCCAAGATGCCGTCGACCTCGCCGGACGCCCCGGCCGCGGTGGGCTCCTCCCTCACCCACATCAACGCCGAGCTGTCCATGACCGACTTCCTGCTGTCCGGGCTCTTCGAGCGGTTCTCGAACCTCAAGGTGGCCTACTCGGAGGGTCAGATCGGCTGGATCCCCCACCTGCTGCACCGCATGGACGTGGTGTGGGAGGAGAACCGGGGGTGGGGCGGCGTCGGCGACAAGGTGCCGAACCCCCCGTCGAGCTACTTCGCAGACCACGTCTTCGGCTGCTTCTTCGACGACCCCAACGGCCTCACGCTCATCGACGAGATCGGCGAGGACAACATCACCTACGAGTCGGACTACCCGCACTCGGACTCGACGTGGCCCCGCACCCGCGAGATCGCGGAGAAGCAGATGGCCGGCCTGACCGACGAGCAGCGGTACAAGGTCGTGCGCGGCAACGCCATCCGGCTCTTCGGTCTCGACTTCCAGTGACCACCGGGCAGTAGTCCGACGTGGACCTGCGCTACAGCGACGCCGAGCAGGCGTTCCGGAACGAGCTGCGCGCCTGGCTCGAGGCGACCCTCCCGGGCCTGCCGCCCAGGCCGTCCCCCGACGACTGGCCGGGGCGCCGCGCCTACGACACCCACTGGCAGCGCCTGCTGTTCGACGCCGGCTACGCCGGGGTGGACTGGCCGGTCGAGGGCGGCGGCCGCGGCAGCTCGGCGGTCGAGGAGCTCGTGTTCAAGGAGGAGCTGGAGCGGGCGCACGCCCCCTACGTCGGGGTGAACTTCGTGGGCCTGCTGCACGCGGGCCCGACGGTGATCGCCGAGGGGACCCCCGAACAGCGGGCCCGGTTCCTGCCCCCGATCCTCCGCGGCGACGAGGTCTGGTGCCAGGGCTTCTCCGAGCCCAACGCCGGCAGCGACCTGGCCTCGATGCGCACCCGGGCCGTCCGCGACGGCGACGACTACGTGGTCACCGGGCAGAAGATCTGGACGTCGCACGCCGAGGTGGCCGACCACTGCGAGCTGCTGGTGCGGACCGGTCCCGAGGACAGCCGCCACCGCGGCATCTCGTGGCTCATCCTCCCCATGGACTCGCCCGGCGTCGACATCCGGCCCCTCCACACCATCGCCGGGTCGACCGAGTTCGCCGAGCTCTTCCTGGACGAGGTCCGGGTGCCCGTGGCCAACCGGGTGGGCGAGGAGAACGACGGCTGGCGGGTCACCATGGTCACCCTCAGCTTCGAGCGCGGCACGGCCTTCGTCGGCGACCTGCTCGAGGCGTTCGAGCTCCTGGCCACCACGGTCGCCGTGGCCCGCCGCACCGGCGCGTGGTCCGACGCCGGGGTGCGCCGCCAGGCCGGCCACCTGAAGGCCGAACTCGACGCCCTGTGGGCCCTCACCCGGCGCAACGTGTCCCAGGCCGCCCGCACCGGGATCCCCGGGGTGGGCGGCACCTACTTCAAGCTGGCCTACTCGGAGACCCGGCACAAGCTGGGCGAGTTCTCCCTCGGGCTCCTCGACCGCGCCGGCCTGGCCGCCCACGACCTCGAGGGCACCGACGGCGGGGGCCTGCTGCCGGCGGGCACGGTGGTCGAGGACTGGCTGCGGGGGATCTCGCTGACCATCGCCGCCGGCACCTCGCAGATCCAGCGGAACATCGTCGGCGAGCGCATCCTGGGGCTCCCGAAGGAGCCGCAGGTCGCCGCCGGGGCGAAGGGCTAGGGGCAGGATGGACTTCGAGGTATCGGAGTTCCAGCGCGAGCTGGCCGACGGCATCCGCAGGCTGTGCGAGGGCGTGTTCCCCCTCGAGGCGGTCCGCCGCGCCGAGTCGACCGACCGGGTCGTCGACCGGGACGGGTGGCGGCGCCTGGGGGAGGCCGGCGTGTTCCACCTGTGCCTGGCCGAGGAGGACGGCGGCGTGGGCCTGGGGCTGGCCGAGGCCGCACTGGTCTTCGAGGAGCTCGGCCGCGCCCTGGTGCCGGGGCCGCTCGTCGCCTCGCACCTGGCCGCCGGCCTGGTCGAGGGCGCCGAGGACGGCACGGTCGTGGTGGGCCTGGTGGAGCGCCCGGTCCCGGGCGCGGTCGGCACCGGCTCGCTCCCGGTCGTCCTCGAGCACCTGGCCGACCTCGACGTGCTCCTCGTGCGGTCGGCGGAGGGCGTCGAGCGGCTCGACCCGGCGACGTTGGAGGCCACCCCGCTGCCGCGTCCCATGGACCCGCTCACCCCGGTCCGGTCGCTCCCCGGACTGCCCGCCGGCGAGCCGGTGGCCGGGCCCGAGGTGGCCGCCCGGTGGCGGCGGGACGGGGCCGTGCTCACCGCCGCCCTGCAGGTGGGGATGGCCCAGTGGGCGTGCGACCTCGCCGTCGAGTACGCCAAGGGCCGCGTCCAGTTCGGGCGACCGATCGGCGGGTTCCAGGCGGTCAAGCACCTCTGCGCCGACATGGCCGTGCGGGCCGAGGTGGCCCGTTGCGCCGTGCAGGCGGCGGCCGTTACCGTCGACCAGCCCGACGTCGGCGATCCCGAGGTGGCCGCCTCCGGGGCCAAGCTGCTGGCCGACGAGGCGGCCGTCACCAACGGGCGCTCGTGCATCCAGGTCCACGGGGGCATGGGGTTCACCTGGGAGGTGCCCGCGCACCTCGCCTACAAGCGCGCCCGGGTCCTCGCCACCCAGTTCGGTGGCGACGACGCCCTGGCCGAGTCCCTGGCCGAGTCCCTGGTGACCGGCCCGCCGGTGGCCGACTGACCCAGGACCGGCGGCGGCCCCGGGGCCGCGCCCGCCGGAGTACACGTCCCCCGCGGGGGACCCGAGCAAGTGAGGTGCACCCGTGACCGACTCCCCCATCGCCCCGCCCGCCGACGTGGTGCCCGTGCTGCCCCCCGGGGTGGTCTCGTTCGGGATGCAGCTGCCCGTCCAGTCGCAGTCCACCATCTACGTCGAGCCGTGGGAGCCCGGCGCCGGGCCGGCCGAGCTGGCCCGGGTGGCCCGTGCCTGCGAGGAGGCCGGGTTCTTCTACGTGGGCGTCTGCGACCACACGTTCATCCCCGAACGGCTGGCCGGCGCCATGAGCACCACCTGGTACGACACGATCGCCACGCTCGGCTGGCTGGCCGGGGTGACACGCGAGATCCGCCTCCTGTCCCACATCTACGTGGCCGCCCTGCGCCACCCGCTCCGGGCGGCCAAGGAGTTCGCCACGGTCGACGTCCTGTCGTCGGGCCGGGTGATCTGCGGCGTGGGCGCCGGGCACGTGACCGAGGAGTTCGACCTGATGGGCCCGGCCTTTCACGAGCGGGGCCCGGCCACCGACGAGGCGGTGGCCGGCCTGGCCCTCGGCCTGGCCCACGAGTTCCCCGAGCTGCCCGGGCCGCGCTGGCCGGCGTCCGGTGTCGGCCTGCGGCCCCGGCCGGTGCAGTCGCCCCGGCCCCCGATCTGGGTCGGTGGGTCGTCGCCCGCCGCGCTCCGGCGCACGGCCCGGTTCGCGGACGGCTGGCTGCCCCAGTCGGTCGGCCCCAACCTCGAGCTCCTGGCCACCCTGCGCCAGCTGCGCGCCGAGTACCGCGCCGGCGCACCGCTCGACATCGGCGCCATCTCCTACCCCCTCTACCTGGGGACCCCGGCGGCCGGCAACGAGCTGCCCCCGGGCACGGTGCAGGGCTCACCGGAACAGCTGGCCGAGTACCTCCGGCCGTTCGGCGACGCCGGCGTGAACCAGGTGCAGGTCCGGTTCCCGGCGCACTCGCCTGGCGAGCTGTGCGACCAGATCGCCGCGTTCGGCGCCGAGGTCCTCCCACTGGTCAACCGCTGACCGGCGGTCCGGCGGTCCCGTCCGCCGGTCAGGGCACCGTCGAGGTGGCCGTCGTGGTCGACGTCGTGGCCGTACCCACCCGCGTCGTGGTGGTGGTGCTCCCCACGGTCGTCGAGGTCGACGCCGCCGGCCGCGACGTCGTGGTCGTGGTCGACACGCCCGACGTCGTCGAGGTCGTGGTGGTGGACGTGGTGGTGGACGCCGACGGCGCCGTGGTCGTGGTGGTCGGCGGCGGCACGGTGGTGGTGGTCGTGGCCGAGGGGACCAGGCCCGCCGGGAGCCCGTTGGGGTTGTTCGTCGTGTACGTGGTGAATGTCTTGGTGGTCGGAGGGTACAGGTACATCAGCGTGCCGAAGCCCAGGAAGGCGACGAGCATCAGGACCGTCGACCGTCGCACGGGGAGCGCGCGCGACACGGGCTCGGCCATCAGGCCGGCGAGGGCGCTGTGGGGCATCTTCGCCTCGGCGACCTCGCCCGTCGGGCGCGGATCGTCCGAGCCGCCGCGCGAACCGCCGACCGCCGTCGCCCCGGCGCCGTCCCGGGGACCGACCGGACTCACGGTGCGCCCCGGGTGGCGCTGTCACCCACGCCCGGCGAGGCGATGCCCGCGGCCCGGAGCGCGCCGGTCGCCCGCAGCCGGATCTCCCGTGCCACCTCGAACTGGCGCCCGGGGAGGGTCCGGGCGATGAGACGGAGCTGCACGTAACCGACGTCGATCGTCTCCACGCCGGCCACCACCGGGTCGCCCAGCAGCAGCCCCGACCACGCCGGGTCCTCGGCCATGGCGACCACGACCTCGCGCAGCAACCCGGTGACCCGTTCCAGGTCCTCGGTCACCGACACCGGGATGTCGATGACGGCCCGGGACCAGTCCTTGGACAGGTTGGTGACCTGGCGCAGGGCGCTGTTCGGCACCACGACGAGCTCACCCTGCGCCGTACGCAGCTTGGTCACCCGGAGCGTGAGCTCCTCGACCGTCCCGGTGATCCCGGTGCCCTGACCGGGCATCGACAGCCGGATCACGTCCCCGAAGGCGAACTGGTGCTCGGCGAACAGGAAGAACCCGGCCAGCAGGTCCCCCACCATCTGCTGGGCGCCGAAGCCGAGGCCGATCCCGATGACGGTCGCCGGCGCCACCAGGGTGGTGAGCGGGATGCCCAGCTGGTCGAAGGCCAGGATGGCCACGATGAAGTAGGTCAGGGCGACGACGGACCACTCGACGGCCTCGCTGATGGCCCGGGAGCGCTTGAGCGCCTCGGAGGCGACGATCCCCGACTCGATCTGGCGCTTGATCTGGCGGTCGATCCAGGCGCGGCGGCGGGCCCCGACCCAGTGGGCGAAGCGTACGGTGAGCCCGGCACCGAGCAGGAGCACGATGACCGGCAGCAGGTTGTCCCTCAGGTAGCCGTGGTGGATGCCCGCACCTTACCGTCGGGGCCGCGACCCGCCCGGGCGAACCCGGACCTGCCGCACCCGGCGGGCGCATGCCATAATCTGACGCACAGTCAGTTTCGGGGGGAGGCGGCCAGGGGGTCGGACACGACCGCCGCCGTCCCGCCACCACATCCATGCGCACACGGCTGCGGGCGACCGTCCGGGCCAATCGGAGGGAACGCCACCATGCTCGACTACGTGATCCGCAACGGCACCGTCGTCGACGGGACGGGCGCTCCCGGGTTCCGGGCCGACGTCGGGATCCGGGACGGCGTCATCGTCGCCGTCGGCACCGTCGACGAGACCGGGGCGACCGAGCTCGACGCCGAGGGCCTGGTGGTCGCCCCCGGGATCATCGACCCGCACACGCACTACGACGCCCAGCTGTTCTGGGACCCGACGGCCTCCCCGTCGAACCTGCACGGCGTGACCACGGTCATCGCCGGCAACTGCGGCTTCACCCTGGCCCCGATCAAGCCGGCCGACCACGACTACATCCGCCGCATGATGGCCAAGGTCGAGGGGATGCCGCTCGTCGCACTCGAGGACGGGATCGAGTGGGACTGGGAGAGCTTCGGCGACTACCTCGGCCGGCTCGAGGGCAGGCTCGGCGTCAACGCCGGGTTCCTCGTCGGGCACTGCGCCGTCCGCCGCTGGGTGATGGGGGCCGACCGGGCGGGCGAGGTGGCCGACGACGACGAGCTGGCGGCCATGACCGCGCTGCTGGCCGAGTCGATCGAGGCCGGCGGCCTCGGGTTCTCGTCGTCGCAGTCGCGCACCCACTCCGACGGCGACGGCAACCCGATCTCGTCCCGCTACGCCGACCGCCGCGAGATGCTGGCCTTCTGCGAGGTCGTCCGCGACCACCCCGGCACCACGCTCGAGTACATCACCGACGGCTGCCTCGACACCTTCAGCGACGAGGAGATCGACCTGATGGTGGCCATGACCACCACGGCGCGTCGGCCGCTGAACTGGAACCTCCTCACCGTCGACTCGCGGACGCCGGACAAGACCGCCCGCCAGCTCGAGGCCTCGGCCGCGGCGGCGGCGGCCGGGGGCAGGATCGTCGCCCTCACCATGCCGACCCTGGTGCCGATGAACATGAGCTTCCGCACCCACTGCGCCCTGTTCCTCATCCCCGGGTGGGGCGTCGTGATGGGCCTCCCCCTCGAGGAGCGGATCGAGAAGCTGCGCGACCCGGCGGTGCGGGCCGAGCTCGACGAGCTGGCCCACTCCGAGGGGGCCGGCGTGTTCCGCCGCCTCGCCAGCTGGGCGAACTACGTCATCGGGGACACGTTCGCCCCCGAGAACGCCGGCTACAGCTGGCGCGACGTCGGCTCGATCGCCGAGGAGCAGGGCAAGGCCCCCTTCGACGCCCTGCTCGACCTGGTCATCGCCGACGGGCTGCGCACGGTGCTGTGGCCCAAGGCCTCCGACGGCGACGCCGCCTCGTGGGAGGCCCGGGTCGACGTGTGGAAGGACCCGGGGGCCCTGGTCGGCGGGTCCGACGCCGGCGCCCACCTGGACCGCATGTGCGGCTCCAACTACCCGACCTCGTTCCTGGGCGACTGCCTGCGCAAGCGCAAGCTCGTGCCCATGGAGCAGGCCGTCCACTGGATGACCCAGGCCCCGGCCGACCTCTTCGGGCTCCACGACCGCGGCCGGGTGGCCGAGGGCCTGCGGGCCGACCTCTTCGTGTTCGACCCCGAGACCGTGGCCTCCGAGCCGGCCACCCTGGTCGAGGACCTGCCGGGCGGGAGCCCCCGGCTCATCGCCGACTCGATCGGCGTGACCCGTGTCCTCGTCAACGGCGTCGAGACCGTGGTCGACGGCCGGCCCACCGGCAACCTGCCCGGCACGCTCCTGCGGTCGGGACGGGACACCGTCACCGTCGACACGGCGACCCCGGCCTGAGGCGACGGGCCCGGGCCGCACCGGTGGCCGGGCCCGGGCGCGACCTACACTCCGGTCGACGCGGCCGGCCGTCCCGCACGACCGACCGGCACCCGGGGATCCCGCCCCGGGACGACACGACCGCACGACCACCACAGACCGCACGACACGACCCCCGACGAAAGGACCCCCTCCCATGGGCGACCAGGCCACCCGAGACGAGACCCAGCTGCTGATCGGCGGGTCGTGGGTCGACGCCGGCGACGGCACCTACGACATCGTCAACCCGGCCACCGAGGAGGTCGTCGGCCAGGCACCCAACGCGTCGGTGGCCGACGCCGAGGCCGCCTGTGCGGCCGCCCGGGAGGCGTTCCCGGCCTGGGCCGCCACCCCGGTCGAGGAGCGCCTCGCCCTACTGAAGGCGGCCGCCGGTGCCATCCGGGCGAAGAACGACGAGTTCGTGCCGCTGGTGATCGCCGAGACCGGCGCCACCGCCTCGGTCGGCTCGCGCATGCAGGTCCCGATCAGCGCCGACCGCTTCGAGCGCTACAGCCGGGACATCCGCCACGTCCAGGAGTCGAGCCTCCCGCCCATCGCCACCGCCGCCACCCCGCTGGCCCCCGGCGGCCTCGTCAGCGCCCTCGCCTACCGCCAGCCCGTCGGCGTGGTGGCCGCCATCGCCAGCTACAACTTCCCGCTCACCAACATGGCCGGCAAGGTCGCACCGGCGCTCGCCATGGGGAACACGGTCGTGATCAAGCCCGCGCCCCAGGACCCGCTGGCCGTCGTGGAGCTGGCCCGGGTGCTCGACGAGGTCGGGTTCCCGCCCGGCGTCATCAACCTGGTGAGCGCGCAGGGCCCGGAGCCGGCGTCGGTGCTCACCACGTCGCCCGACGTCGACATGGTCTCCTTCACCGGGTCGACGGCCGTCGGCCAGCGGATCGCCTCGGCCGGCGCGCCGACCATGAAGCGCCTGCTCATGGAGCTCGGCGGCAAGGGCGCCGCCGTGCTGTTCGCCGACGCCGACCTGAAGGCGGCCATCACCGCCATCGGCTCCACGTGGGCCTTCCACTCCGGACAGATCTGCACGGCCCCCACCCGGGCCGTCGTCCACCGCAGCATCTTCGACCAGGTGGTCGAGGGTCTGTCGGCCTTCGCCGCCCGGCTCACCGTGGGCGACCCTACCGACCCGGCCACCGTGGTCGGACCGGTGATCTCGGGGCCCCAGCAGGGACGCATCCTCGACTACATCGAGTCGGGCCGGACCGAGGGCGAGGTCGTCGTGGGGGGCGGCCGGCCCGAGCACATGGAGCGGGGCTACTACGTCGAGCCCACCCTCATCACCGGCTCCAACGACATGCGCTCCGCCCGGGAGGAGATCTTCGGCCCCGTGGTCGTCGCCATCCCCTTCGACGACGACGACGAGGGCGTGGCCATCGCCAACGACTCGGAGTTCGGACTGTACGACTACGTCTTCAGCGCCGACACGGCCCGGGCGTTCCGGGTGGCCAAGCAGCTGCGGGCCGGCCACGTCGGGATCAACACGGCCCAGCGCAACATGGACGCCCCGTTCGGTGGCTTCAAGATGAGCGGCATCGGACGGGACGGCGGCGACTACGGCCTCGAGGCGTACTCGGAACTGCAGTCGATCATCTGGGCGAGCTGAACCTCCGCCCCGGAGATGCGCGGGCCGGGCGCCCGCCGCTGCGGGTGACCGTCACCGGGACGACCCGGACGGTGCCCTGGCCGTTCGGCGGCGCGTGGAGGTGACGTGGTGAACGGTCTGCGGCCCCGTCGCGGGCCGAACGCCTTCGAAGCGCAGGCGGCTCCGCCTGGACGGTCCGGAGCCCGACCCCGGTAGCCCGGCCGGCACGTCGGGCGGTTCGGCGACCCCTCTCGCGGGCTCGGTCGTCATCGTCGGTCCAGGCGGCAGCGTGGGTCATCCTCCGCCGGTCCCCATGGGGTCCGCCGTGTCCTGGCCCGTCCTGCGCTCCGTTCACCACCAGGAGGTCCGTTCACCGACGGCCGTGGTGCGACACGATCCGGGCGTCGATGGACACGGCATCATCACGGGACACCGGCGCGCGGATCAGGGAGCGACGGGCCCTACCGGATCTCTCGGGAGCCGCGGTCCACGCCGGACGGAGTGTGGCCGAAGGCGTTCCCGCGTACGGGCCAGCAGGAGCCCGCTCCCGACGCGAAGGGTTGCGATATTTGTATGGATACAATAGTTTGTATCAATGCAAAGTTTGCGAGACCGAGGTATCGACCGGCGCCGACAGCGGATCCTGGTCGCAGCGCGTTCGTTGATCGGTGAGAAGGGTCTCGCGAATCTCACGATGCGGGCGATCGCCGATCGCGCCGAGCTGAGCGTGCCGTCGATCTACAACTTGATCGGCGGTCGCGACGACGTGATCGCCGCGGTGCTCGCAGCCGGCGGAAGTCAGCTGTCCGCGGCCATGCGTGACGCCCCGGAGGAACCGTTGCCGCATGCCCTCGCAGCGGTCGACGCGTTGGCGGACATCGTGATCCAGAACCAGGCCGTTGTCCGGCAGGTCCTGACGGCGTGGGCCCCCACTTCGGGGCCGAGCAGCACGCTCTTCACCGAGCTTCGGGGGTTGATCCGGGATGCCTTCGTCGAGGCCGTACGGCGGGGTCAGGTGCGCCGTACCTGTGACCCGGATGTCCTGGCATCACGTGTCGAAGCGCTCGCCGGAGGTGCCGTACTCGCGTGGGCGGGCAGCACACGCGGCGACCAGCGACTGCGCCGTGAGCTCCACCACGGAGTGGCGTTGGTGTTCGCTGCGACAGCCACCGCCGATTCGCGTGCGTCGTTCGACCGCGCGCTGAGGAGGTGCGAACGCGACCTCCACCTCGCGCCGGCCTCCGCCGCCAGGACTCGTTCCGTCCGGACGGTTCCCGCATGAGACGGTCCGAGACCAGGATCAGACGACTCCTCGTCGCCGGGGCCGTGCTTCTCGGCCTGACCGTGGGCGGGTGCTCGACGACGACAACGCAAGCGACCGCGGGCACCGCTTCCACCGTCCGGCCTTCGCACTGTCCCGCACCCCAGATCCCTCCAGGTACGCCGGTCGGGAACGCAGTGATCCACTGGACCGCGGGTTGCGTACCCTACGTGCGGACCCCCGCAGAGCGGTTCGCCCACCTGGTCGATTTTCCCTACACCGCCCGGTACGCCACTGTCGACGGCCTCCACATGGCCTATGAGGACGTCGGGCCCCGCCATGGCCAGGTCGTGCTGGAGTTATAACCAGAACTTGTGGATGCACCGCCTGACCGGGGGCGCGACGTACCTTCCTCTTTGAAGAAATCGAAGAGACGCTGGCGGTGGAACGCCGGCGAGGAAGGAACGCCAATGCTGA
>Ga0080006_1123186_pt1 | contig 14308 bp, 7 predicted proteins | sample RS3BMetagenome_FD_69209 | JGI IMG/M metagenome (GOLD analysis project Ga0080006, IMG submission 69209) | Ferric oxide microbial mat and aquatic microbial communities from Rainbow Spring, Yellowstone National Park, USA - RS3B (SPADES... ...
ACCCGGGGCTGCTCACCGCGACCTTCCCCGCAGCGCAGGCGGGGGCGTACACGCTCCGGATCGTCGCGGCGACGGCCAGCGAGGCGGGCTCGGGCGTCAAGGCGTCGGTGACGACCTTCCGGGTCGAACCCCCTCGTCGCGAGGTGGACGAGCCCGCGCTCAACCGGCCTCTTCTGGCCGACCTCGCCCGGCTCACCGGTGGCCGCGTCTTCGAGATCGCCGACATCGACAAGATCGACGACGCCATCCCGATCCGTGAAGTGACCCGGACCCTGGAGAACCGCGACGAACTCTGGGACGCCCCCCTGCTCTCCGCTCTCATCGTCCTGGGTCTGACCGGTGAGTGGGTCTTGCGGAAATTGTCAAAAATGGTCTGACGGCTCTCCGACCCGGTGGTGATACAATTGTCGGATCAATCGACCCTCGGGACCCTCGAATCGTGACGATCGCCAATCCAGCCTCGAATCCCGCCCCGCTCCCCGACGAGCAGCGCGCCCTCCGCGACGAGCTGGCGAAGCTCCGGGGTCGGCTCGGGCTCCAGCTCGAACTCGAGATGGCCGTCGACGCGGTGACCTTGCTGGTCTCGGCGGGAGCCGTCCTGGTTCTGCTCGACTGGTGGTTCCGGCTCGGTCTTTCGAGTCGGTTTTTCCTGCTCACGCTGGTGGTTGGCTCGGTCGGGGCCCTGGTGATCGCCCGGGCGATCCGGAACGCGAAGGCCGCGCGGCTCGACGACCTCAGCCTGGCAATGGTTCTCGACCAGCACCGGCCGGGGACCGGGCAAAAGATCGCCGACGTCCTCCAGCTTCCCGGCCTGCTCGATGACCGCGACTCGACCGCCTCCCCGGCGATGGTTCGCCTGGCCGTCCACCGGGCGACCGAGGCGCTGGCGTTATCGGACTGGCGGAGCCTCTGGAACACCCGTCGGACGTTTGCGAGGCTCGCGGGACTCGCAGCCGGCCTGCTCATCCCGCTCGCCTTTGCTTTGCTCGCCCCGCAGGCGGCCCGGTTGAGCCTCGATCGCTGGCTTCTGGGCTCATCAGAGCGGTGGCCGCAGACCAACTATCTGACCGTGATGGGCCTTGGAACCGACGGCCGGTTGATGGTTCCTCGCGATGAGCGGTTCCTCCTCGAAGTCCGCTCCGACCTGCCGATCGTCGAGCCTTCGAAGGCAGGCAAGTGGCTCGCGGGGGGTCGAGGATCGGAGCCCCTGGTGCTCGGTCGAAAACCGGAAAAGCCCGTGCCCCCCTCGACCGTGACGCTTCGCGAGCGGACCAGGGACGGCAAGGTCCGCGACTCGATCCTGACGGCGACCGGCCCCGGCCGATTCCGCCACGAGTTCCCGCCAACCTCGGTCGCCTCGACCTTCGAGCTGTCCGGCGGCGACGACTGGCTCGGGCCAATCGCCATCGACCGGGTCGACCGCCCGACTCTGGCGGGGATCAAACTGAAGGTCAAGGAGCCGGGGTCAACCGAGAAAGGTTTTCGAGAGATCGAAGATCCTCGCCAGCACCTTCTCTTTTTTGCCGATACCGAGCTGGATCTGACCCTGATCGGCAGCGAGCCGCTGGCGAGCACCCGGCTCGACGTCCACCCTGGAACGCCTCCCGGAATCGAGCGGATCAACCCCAGAACGTATGAGGCGAAGTGGTCGCTCAAGGATGCTCTGACGCTCGAAGTGATCCTGACGTCGAGCCGGACCGGCCTCAACTCGAAACCGGCGTTCTTCTCGATCGGCCTGCTGAAGGATCGCGAGCCCCGCGTGACCTTGCGTGCCGTCGGCGTCGGGGCCAGGGTCACGCCGGTCGCCACGATCCCGCTCACCGTTGCCTCGACCGACGACATCGGCCTGGCCGCGCTCCGGATCAAGATCGACCGGACGGCCTCAGGCGGGACCGAGGACAAGCCCGAGGTCAAGACGAAGAGCGAGGTCGTGCCGATCTCGCTCCCTTTGAGTCCCTCGCGACCGCTTCTCGACCATCAGGCCCGGCATGACGTGGTGCTCCAGGTCGACCAGCCCGCCGTGGGGTCGGTCCTGCGGATGGTCGCCGAGGCTGACGACAAAAACGTTCGAGGCGCCCAGACTGGCCGGTCGGGGGCGATCCAGTTTCAGGTGGTCTCGTCCGACGAGCTTTTCTACGAGATCCTGATCCGTCAGCGGGCCGAGCGGGCCAAATTTATCGCCGTGCTCGACTCGGTCGAGAAGCAAACGCCGATCCTGGCGAGCCAGGCATCGGCCGAGGATCTGACCCGCGTTCTTCGCTCCGAGCAAGCGTCGGCCCGGCAACTCGATCAGATCGCGTCGCGGATCACCGACACGCTCCAGGAAATGCGGCTCAACCAGGTGGGCACGCCCAAGTCGCACCGGCTCTTGCAAGAGGCGATCATCGACCCGATCCGAGGCCTGACCGCCGGGTCGATGAATCAGCTCCGAGGGTCGCTCCAGTCGCTATCGAGCACGGCGACCGTCTCGAGCGAGAGCCGGGAAGCCGCCCGGAAGCTCCAAAATGAGGTCGTCCTCAAGATGCGGGCGATCCTCGACCAAATGTCGCAGTGGGAAAGCTTCGTCGACGTGGTCAACCAGGTCGCCGAGGTGATCAAGATGCAGCAGAAGGTCCTCAAGGCCACCGAATCCGCTCGCGAGACCCGCACCAAGGAGGTCTTCGATGACAAGCCCTGACCACCGACCGCTTCCCGGGTTGTCCCGCCTCGTGAGTCGACCGAGGGCCGGGGCCTTCGTCCAACTTCTGGCCCTTGTGGGGATGTCCGCCTTCCCCCCACTCGTCGCCCTGGCCCAGGACAAACCCGCCGACAAGAAGGCCGGCGGTGTCTTCGACGACGAGGAAGTCAAGAAGCCCGAGGTCAAGCCGGTCGAGAAGGCATCAACACCTAGGAAAGCGGTCGATCCGACCAAAACGATCGGCGCGGCGCTCGAACGCGACACGATCAACTTCACCCAGGAAAACGCCGCCGCCCAGATGACCGAGCTGGAAGAGCGAATGTTCCGGCTCTCCGAGGCCCTCCGGAGCCTCGAACCCGAGAACGCGTCGAGGTTGGGACTGGCCCTGAAGTTCTCTCGCGAAGAGCTGATCCTCAACCAGATGAAGGCGACGAACAAGCTCCTCAAGGAGGCCCAGCTCGCCAGGGCCGAGACCGAGGTCCGCGAGCTTCTGGCCAAGCTCAATCACCTTCGCGACCTCCTCCTGGCCGAGAATCTCGACTTCCAGATGAAGATGGCCCGGCTTCGCCAGATGCGCGAGGCGCTCAACCAGCTCGACCGGATCATCAAGGAAGAAAAACGTGAGATGACCTGGTCCCGCAACGCCGACGAGCAACAGGCTGAACTGGCCAAACTTCAGGAAAAGAAGCCTGGCCTCGAAGCCCTCGTCCAGGCTCAGAAGGAGGTCATCCGCGACAGCAAGGCCGCCGGCCAGAAGGAAGGCGACGACGCCAGGAAGGCCGCCCGAGAATCCGCCCGCGACCGCGAGACCGTCCTCAAGGCGACCGCCGCGAGCCTGGCCTCCGAACCGGCCTTCGCCTCGCAAAACCCGGCGCACCTCAAGGCGGCCGAACCCCATCTGAGCGACGCCTTGAGCTACCTTGGCGCTCCCGATCTGAACTCGGCTGTGGTCGCCGAGGAAAAAGCGCTCGACGCTTTTCAAAAAGAACTCGACCGGATCAACGAGCGAACCGCCGCCGCCGAGAAAGCCATCGAGGCCCCCGAATTCAAGAAGTTCGAGGCCGATCAGCTCAAGAACCGCAAGGCCACCAACACCCTGGCCGAGGTCTCCGCCCGACTGGGAGACTCGGGAGTCACCCTCCAGAAAACCTTGATCCGGGCCAGCGAGCCGATGCAGGCCGCCGAGGGAGACCTCGCCAAGATCGCCGCTAAGCCCGCCGCCGATGACCAGATGGCCGCGATCAAGCTGCTCTCGACGGCCCGCGAAGGGCTGGCGAAATCGCTCGAAGGACTCCTGACCGAGCTTCGATCCGAGCTTCAATCGCGGATCATCGCCGAGCTGACCGAGATGCACGAAGCCCAGGTTGCCATCCGCGAGATCACCGAAGCCCAGGCCCCCAGGATCGCCCAGAAGTCGCGAGCGGCATTCATCCTGGTGGCCGGTCAGGCGAGCAAGGAAGCGGAGCTGGTCGAGAAGACCGACCAGTTGATGGCTCTGACCGAGGAGACCGAGTTCGGCGTGGCCCTGCCCACCGCGCTCCGGGTCATCTCCCGGCAGATGAAGAGCGTCGAAGGGTGGCTCAAGGCGGGCGACGCCTCGCCCCGGACCGTCACCCAGGAAAAGCGAATCGAGCAGGATTTGCTCGGCCTGCTCGAAGCCATGCGACGGCTCCCGCCGACCACGCCTCCCCCGCCGGGATCGCCTCTGCCAAAGAACCTCAAAGACCGCGAACGCGAACTCAATCGCCTGATCGCCGAACTCAAGATGATCCGGCTGCTTCAGGTCCGGCTTGACGATGAAACCATCGTCGTCGATAGCTCGCGACCCAGGGAACCCGTCCTGCCTCTGAATCTCCGTCGCGAAATCGAGGCTCTGAAGTCGGGCCAGGAGGAGATCCGCGACTCGCTCCGGAAGATCGCCAAGTCGCTCGAACCCCCCGACCCCGGGATCGACTTCGGTCCGTTGCCCAACCTTGACCAGTGAACACCGTCGACTGGAATTTCCCCTCCTTTCCATGATCGGAGCCCTTCATGAACGGGTACTTACGAGGTGTGATCGCGTCCTTCGCCGTGACCTGTCTTCTGGGTGGTTCGGCCTCGGCGCAGTCACCGATGGCCGGGATCGCCTCGAAGATGACCGAGGTCACCGGCGACCTTGCCAAGACCGAGACCGGCAAGCCGGTCCAGGAAAAGGAAGAGTCGATCGTCCGCGACCTCGACGAGCTGATCGCCCAGCTCGAAAAGCAGTGCCAGGGCTGCAAGAACGGGATGCGGAAGAATCGCCCGACCAGCCCAGCCAAGGACTCGACGATCAGCAGCGGTCCCGGCGGGATGGGCAACTTGGCTAATCCGGGCGAGAGCGCCAAGGATTGGGCCAAGCTCTCCCCTCGCGAGCGTGACCGGATTCTCCAGTCGATGTCCGAAGGGTTCCCGCCCGAGTACCGGACGGTTCTCGAACGGTACTACCGACGACTCGCCGAGGAAAAGACGGTTGCTCCGGGGTCGGACAAAGCCCAGCCCAGGGGCGACGAGAAGCCGACCGAAAAGCCCTGAGGCGTGTTTTCCCGCAAGGCCGATCCACCCGGGATCGGCCTTGATCGTTCCCCAAGCTTCGACACCGCCGCCGAGGGACGCTGATGAACGCCATGATCTTGCTGATGCTCGCGATCGGCCTCCTCGGGGCGGGGCCGACCGAATACTCGCGAAAGCTCGACGTCAAGCATCTCGACCAGCCGACCTTCGACGCCGAGACCTTCGGCGACAAGAAGTCGCTCACCCGCGAGGACGGCGGGCTCCGGGTCAAGCTGGCGGTCGGCGGCGACGAGACCGGCTGGAAGACCCCGCCGCAGATCCGCTTCGGCGGCGACTTCGCGATCACCCTGGATCTCCTGATCAAGACCCTGCCCAGACCCGGCCAGGAAGACGGCGCGGCGTTTGGTCTGGCCCTGGCCTTCCAGAACATCGACCAGCCCGATTTCACCTTCCTCCGGCTCCGCGAGCCGAACGGGCAGGAGGTTTATCGGACGGTCGACAAGGGCATGGGCGACCCGATGCAGATGCAGCAGATGATGATGCAACAGCAAATGATGATGATGCAGCAGGGGATGGCTCCCGGAGCCAAACCCCCCAAACCGCCGAGAAAAACCTACCCAACCTCGGGTGACGTGGCCCGGATCGAACTGAAGCGGGAAGGCAACAACCTTCAGATCCTGGTGAATGACCCGGCCAATGGCCGGTCGCGATACCTCGGCCAGGTCTTCATCGGCCCCAACGACATCGCGGCACTGAAGCTTTTTGCCGCCAACCGCAATGGCGCCGAGCCGGTCGATGTCCTGATCCAGCAGATCACGATCCAGGCCGGCCGGATCAATGGGCTCGGCACGACGATCCGGACGGTCTTCGACGCGGTCACTTACGGCGATCCGACCGGGATCGAGGATGGCAAGCTGCTCGTCGGCGACTCGGCGCCGGTCCCGCCGGGGATGCCCCAGAACGGACCGATGGGTCCGCCTCGACCGAACGTGGCTCGTCGGGTGGTCCGGGCCCAGCCCGGTGGCGTGGCGATGGTGGCGGTCGTCCCGGCCCGCGTGGTGGTCGCGGCGGTTCCGCTGGCACCCGCGGCACCCGCGGTCGCGGTGCCAGGCCCGGCCGTCGTGGTCCCCGGTCCCGTCCCGCCGGGAGCCCAGGCTCCGAATCCGTCCGTTCCAGGAGGCCCACCCGGATCGACTCCGGCGGCTCAACCGGCTCCGCCGCCCAAGGAGCCGAAAGCCAGGATTCCGCTCGACGAGGTCGAGAGCATCCACTTCGAGCGGACGCCCACGATGTCGGGTCGATTCCTGGGCCAGTTGAACTTCGACTACACGATGCCTCACCCCAAGGCACCCAAGCTCGAAGAGCCCAAAAAAGACGAACCCAAGAAGGATTCGCCCAAGGGAGACGAGGCGAAGAAGGAAGAATCAAAAAAGGAAGCCGCGGCTCCAAAAGACGAACCCAAAAAAGAAGAGATCAAGAAAGACGAGCCAAAGCCAGCCGAACCCAAAAAGCCCAAGATCGTCGACGATTCCAACGCCCCGCCGCCCGGCACGGTCGCCGCGCCCAAGATGGAGCCGAAGGTCGAGGCGAAGAAGAACGGTATTCGTGACATCAACCTCTCCCTCTCCGGCCTCCGACCCTCGCCGATCCAGTCGATCACCGTCAATTGCCAGACCGACAAAGGGCCGACGACCTGGCAGATCGATACCACGGGCTCACAAGCCTGGCCTTTGATCGTCCGAAGGGCTGGCGTCGAGCCCCGGGCCGACCTCTTTCTCGAACCGCCCGCCGGCGACTGCTTTGAGAAGGATTTCTCGGTCATGGTGATCTATCAGGATGGTCAAAACGCCAGCGCTCAGATCAAGGCCGACAAGCATTCCGACCCTCGACTGGCCGTCGACCCCAACGGCCCCGCCAACCCCCGGCCCGACTCGTGGGTCTATCTCTCTGGCGGCGAGAAACTTTACGGCAAGGTCGAATCGGTCAGCGAAGAAGCTCTGAAGTTCACAACCCCCTGGCAAGACCACCTCGACATCCCGATGACCCGGGTGATTGGGATCAAGATGGTCCTGCTCGAATCCAAGGAGTCCCGAGAAGCCTTCGAGCGCCGACTCAAGACCCGAGGGTCCGAGGATCTGCTCCTGGCCAGAAGCAAGGACGGCGAGGTCGTCACGGTCCCCGGCCTGCTCGAAGGCTCCGAGGGGGACCGGCTCCTCTTCCGCTATCAAGGAAAGACCAGAAAGCTGGCGATCGAGATGGTCGAAGGGGTCGTCATGGCCGCCCGGCCCGAGACCGACTCGACCAACATCCCTCGGTCGACCTTCGACCTTCCGGGCGGGGTCAGCGTCACCGGTCGCTGGAAAGCGCTGGAAGCGAACTCCTGGAAGGTCGAGACCTCCTGGGGGCAAGAAATCCACCTGCCGCCTCAGGATGTTCAGGAAGTGAAATTCCGAGGCGGTCGGCTGACCTATCTCTCTGACCTCGAACCGTCCAGGGTCGAAGAAGCCGCCTTCTTCGGCAAGAAGTTCGCCTACAAGCGCGACGTCTCGTTGCTGGGTGAGCCGCTCCGGATCGACGGCAAAACTTATGACCGCGGTCTGGCCGTTCATTCGCGGTCGAGCCTGACCTACGACCTCAATGGCCAGTACGCGACCTTCGAGACCATTCTCGGCTTCGACGAAGCTTCAAAGGGAAAGGGTCGGGTCGATTGTCGGATCTTCGCCGATGGCAAGGAAATCTATGCCAATCCCGACCTTCGAGCCGACACCCCGCCCGTCCCTCTCAAACTCTCCGTCACCGGCGCCGAACAACTTCGCCTCTCGATCGACTTCGGCAAAGGCCAGGACACCGGCGATCGCGTCATCTGGGCCAATGCTCGCTTGACCCGGAAATAGTGGCTAGAGAGGAGACAAACCTGACAACTGCCTGCTCTCTTTTTGTGTCAATGAACCACCAGGCGCATTTTTATGCTTCGTCTCAGATCTTGCGGGTGGATGGTTGCCTTGCTGCTGGCCTCGGCGGGATCATCGTGGGGCTTCGACGATAAGGCGGAGACGCCCGTTGAGGTCCACGAATGGTCGGTCTGGGTGGCGAATCCAGCCCAGACGTCGTGGAATTCTTCTCGGGTGTATCGGAATGGGATGCCTTCGAGTGTCGGGACCAGTCGACCCAAACTTGAGGAAAAAGACCTCAACGGCCGGTTTCCCGTCCCCGCCCTGTCGTTCGCCCAGTTCTTCGGAGAACCGGCGAAGGATGTCGACGTCGAGGTCAAGATCAAGCAAGGGGCCTTCCTGGCGCACTGGCCTCCCAGCAATGAGCGAGGCGGTCGGCTCCAGTGGTTCAAGTCGGATTTAATGAAAAGTCCTCCCGCCGATATCCCGCCGCCGTACCTTCCCGAGTCGCACTGGTTCACCCGCCTCCGCGACGACAAAGCCGCGCTCTATCTCAAGCATGAGGCGGTCTTCGAGCGATTCATCGCTTATGACACCGAACTGATCCTTCCCACCCCGCTCAAGCTCCGGGGCGGTCCCGACGAATACATGCTCCAGAATTTGACCGGCCGCCGACTTCTGGATGTCGCCATCGTCGCGCCGACCGACGAAGGCTTCCGGATCGGCTGGCTCGACGAGCTACCCGCTGCCGCTCCCGCCGAGCCAGAAAAAAAAGACGAACCCAAAAAGCCCAAAACCAGCGCCAAGGAAAAAGCCGAAGCTCTCTTCAAGGAGCCCGAGCCCAAAAAGGACGACGAGCCCGTCCCTCTGCCCGCCGAGGGGGACGCGGACATCAAGGCTCAGGTCGATCAGCAGCTCAATCGTCCGGTCACGGTCAACATCGACAATGCGCCCCGCAAGGAGATCCTCGGGTTCGTCGCCGGTCAGGTCCGGATCGGGTTCGAGTTCGACGAGAAGACGATCAGCAAGGCCGAGATCAACCTGTCGCAGCCCACGAGCCTCAAGGCCAACGGCTCGGCCGCCCGGGATGCCATCGTCGAGCTTCTCGGAGGCGCCGGGCTGAGCTACCGGGTGACCGAGGCCGGCAAGCTTTTCATCACCACGGCCGCGAGACTCGCCGCCGAGGGCAACAAGAAGGACAAGGTGGTCGAGGGGCCACCCGTGAAGCTCGCCATGTCTCCGCCCATGAAGGTGGCGAGCCCGACTTTTCAGGAACAGACCCGAGCCAGCCTGACCCGGCGACTCAAGGCCCAGGGACTGCGGGACGAGGCCGTCGATAACCTGATCCGCCAGTATGCCGACGTCCTTTTCCAGCCGGGCGAGCTGGTCGTTCTCGCCCACCTCTCCCGCGAGGCAATCGACGACGCCGTTATCGTCGAGGTCTTCCCACCTCCCCGAAAACTGATCCGGACGGCGCTCGTGGTCGTCCACGGGATCGACCCCCGCTTGCAAGATCGAGCCAAGAATTATGTCAAGCAACTGGGCGACGAATCCTTCAAGGTCCGCGAAGCCGCCGAGGCTCGACTCCTCGAACTCGGGCCGGTGTCGGTCCCTTCGCTCGAAGACGCCTTGAAGGAGAAAGACCTCGAAGTTGTCTTCCGGGCCGAACGGATCTTGCTCAAGCTCAACCGACCGGTTCCTTGACGATCTGCCGGCTCAGGGCTTCCCGGTCGGAGACGGACCAGTCAAAGGGAATGACAACCTTGACGATAAACCAGTAATGGGCGACACTTCCGGCAATCACGAACAGATGAAAGAGAGCGTGGGTGCCGAAGATCCCCGGCCAGAGCGCCGGCCATTCCATCAGGTTGAGCACCGCGCCCACGCTGTAGAAGACGCCGCCGAGCACCAGGGGGCGCAAGGCGCGATGCGAGACGACCCGGGCTACCCGGGCGTAACAGACGAGGACTCCCCAGCCCATCAGCAGATAAAGCGACGTCGCCAAGAGCAGGGGGAACCTTCGACCCGAGGCCAGCGTCGCGATGGCCGAGATCGCGGTCCCCCAGACGACCATCAGGGTACCGACCCGCCATCGACCTCGCATCAAGTTCCAGGCCAGCGGCGTATAGCTGCCGGCGATCAAGGCGAAGATTCCCTCACTGTCGAGACGGATGAACGGGCCAAGCCGATCGACCGGAACCCAGATCCCGTGATAAAGCGTGCTGGCCCCATAACAGAGCACCAGGGTGGCTCCGTAGATGAGCAAGCTGATCCGCTTACCCGGATTTCCCCGACTCCTCTGACAGAGGAGCCAGAGACCCGGCATCGCCAGGATCATCCCGCCGAGATGAGTCCACGCGCTGGCGGGTTCGCGGAAAATGGAAAGGTTCATGGGCTTATCATCGGGCGATCGAAACTCGACTCTATCTTTTTTCTCTCGGACCGGAGAATTGTAGGACGGTCTCTGGTTTGGGCGAGTCCGACCTCTCGAGAAGATCGCGCTACAGACCAACAAAGAAGGCCGATCGGCCCGGAGTCCGACCTGCCGGTTCTTCGCGCCACCTGGTTTCCGCGATAACCTCGGACCTTGCAAAGTCGCTCCAGCGCATCGAGAGGACGAGGTTACCTGAGTCATGAGAATTCTCGTCACCGGAGCGGCCGGATTCATCGGCTCGGTTGTGGTCGATCAGCTCCTCGGTCGGGGTGACGAGGTCATCGGCCTCGACAATTTCGATCCCTACTACGCGCCGAGCCTCAAGCGGGCGAACCTGGAGAGCGCCTCGAAATCGCCCCGATTCCGCCTGATCGAGGCCGATATCCGGGACGGCGACCAGATCGAAGCAATCCTGGGCGAGGTCCAGCCCGAGGCCGTCGTCCATCTCGCGGCGCTAGCGGGAGTCCGGCCCAGCATCGAGCGGCCGGGACTTTATGCGTCGGTCAACGTGGTCGGCACAACCCACCTGTTCAGCGCCGCTTGCCGGCTCGACCCCCTCCCCAGGTTCATCTACGCTTCCAGCTCCAGCATCTACGGCGACCGGACCTCGGCCCCCTTTCGCGAGACCGACCCGGTCGACCAACCCGTCAGCCCCTACGCGACGAGCAAGCGAGCCTGCGAGCTGATGGCCCACACCTTCCACCAGATCCACGGATTACCGATCACGGGCCTCCGGTTCTTCACCGCGTACGGGCCACGGAACCGTCCCGACCTGGCCATCGCCCGATTCGCCCGGCTGATCGACCAAGGGGAAGAGGTTCCGATGTTCGGCGACGGCTCGACCCGTCGCGACTACACCTATGTCGAGGACATCGCCGACGGTGTCATCCGGGCCGTTGATCGTTGCTCGGGACTTCATCTCTACAACCTCGGCCACTCCGAGCCGGTCGAACTCCGGACCATGATCGAGACCCTCGGTCTGGTCCTGGGCAAGGTTCCCAGGGTCCGCCAACTTCCCGAGCAGCCGGGAGACGTCCGACTGACCTATGCCGATATCACCCGAGCCTCGACCGACCTGGGATACAACCCTCGAACCTCGTTCCGCGAGGGAATCGAGGCGTTCGTGACCTGGTTTCGATCCTCGGACTCAAAAATCGTCGGTTGATGATTCACGAATCAAAAATCAATCACCATGGATTCATTGATCTCAGACGGTTCTTGAAAATCTTTTCTTTGACAGGAAGGCTCCGATGGATTAGCTTTTCTTGTTAGTTATTTCCCATTTTGCCCAGCTTCCTGTATCGCCAGCATCTCCCCCAACCACCCAGATTGATCGTCGCCTGGACGTCAGCCGTCCCGGCATGATCTCACCCATGATCGGGAGTCTGACATTGATGCGACGCCGTGCCCCTCGAAAAGTCTCGCCCCGGACGCTGAGGCCCGCAATCGAACGAGTCGAGGCCCGGGTTCTGCTCTCCACGTTCAAGGTGACGAATACGGCGGACGACGGTAGCGTGGGTTCGCTTCGATGGGCGATCGGTCAGTCGAATGGAACACCTGGCTCGAACACCATTGTGTTCAACATTGCCACTTCGGGAATCCAGAAGATCAACATCACCTCGGCCTTACCGCCGATCTCGGTCCCGGTGACGATCGACGGGACGAAAGAGCCCGGGTACAACGGTACACCGCTCATCCAGTTGAATGGGACGGGTGCGGGCAGCAACGTGGATGGACTCGACATCACGGCCGGTAACACGACAATCCTGGGGCTGGCCATCGACCAGTTCTCGGGGAACGGCATCAACCTCTCGACCGCGGGATCTGACACGATCGCCAGGAATTACGTGGGGGTCGACCCCACGGGGCTGATCCCCGAGGGCAACGGCTCGGAAGGAATTCTGGTCCAGGCCGGGAGCAACAACAACACGATCACGGGCAATCTGGTCTCCGGCAACGGCGCGACCGGGATCTATCTGAACGGAACCATGGGCGCCAACGGCGGCACGCAGGCCACGACCGGCAACCTGATCTCCGGGAATCTGCTCGGGACCGACTCCACCGGCAAGGTCGGCCTTGGCAACAAGAACGAAGGCATTTACGTCCTGAACGCCCCGATGACGACCATCGGCGGCACGGTCGCGTCGGCCCGTAACATCGTCTCGGGCAATGGAACCGGGATGATCCTCGATTCCAACTCCGACGGTTCGCTGATCGAAGGAAACTTCGTCGGCACGGACATCACCGGCACCGTGGCGCTCGGGAACAGCCTGGCCAACGGATTCTTCCGGGACAACATGGTTGTCTTCGGGATGTCCAACAGTACGATCGGCGGGACGGCGAAGGGGGCCGGCAACCTGGTCTCGGGTGGTCAGCATTTCGGGATCGATAACTTCGGGAATTCGACGAACAACGTCGTCCAGGGGAACCTGATCGGCACCGACGTCACCGGGACCCTGCCCCTGGGCAACAAGGACGGCGGGATCGTCTTCGTCTATGGCGCGAGCGTGACCATCGGTGGCACGGTCACCGGCGCCGGGAATGTGATCTCCGCCAATGGCGGGGCAGGAATTCACACGTCGTCGGCGACGGCGATCATCCAGGGAAACCTGATCGGCACCGACATCACCGGGACCGCGAGCCTCGGCAACGCTGGCGACGGGATCGACGACCAGAGCACGACGGCGACGATCGGCGGCACCAGCGCCTCCGCAGGCAACGTCATCTCGAACAACACCGGGTTCGGAATCTCGACCAGCACGCCGGGCGTCCTGATCGAAGGGAACAAGATCGGCACCGACATCACCGGGACGGCCGCGTTCGGCAACGGCGGCAGCGGAATCTCGATCTCGGGCAAAGGTTCGAGTGTCGGAGGCCTGGCCGCCGGGGCCGGCAACATCATCGCCAACAATGGACCCACGATCGGCTCGAACAAGTCCGGCGTGGTGGTCTCCGGTCAGAATATCGCGATCCTCTCCAACTCGATCTACAATAACGACCTGATGGGGATCACGCTGACCAGCAACGCCAATAACAATCAGGTTGCTCCGACCCTAGCCTCGGCCGTCTCGATGAACACGACGAGCACATTCACCGGAATCCTGGCCGCTCCGGTCGGCATCTACACGGTGCAGTTCTTCTCGACGCCGACCCTGGACCCCTCGGGCAACGCGGAGGGGGAAACACTCCTCGGCACCGCGACGGTCAACGTCGGCTCCTCGATCAACAGCTTCAGCGTGACCTTGCCCACCGGGTTCACTCCCGGGTATTACATCACGGCGACGGCGACCGACATCAACGGCAACACGTCGATGTTCTCGGCCCCCTCGATCGGCACGGGCTCGGGCAATGGCTTCGGCCCGCCGACCCTGACCGGCTCCGGTTCGCCGACCTCGGTTCCGGCCGGCTCCGACGTGACCGATACGTTCACGATCACGAACACCTTCGCAAACGACGACGGAGGCGTGGTCCTCAGCGACCCGATCCCAGCGGGGACGACCTTCGTCTCGGGAACGACCTCGACCGGGGCGCAGGTCACGTTCGCGGGAGCGGGGGCGCCCGCGGGTATGGGAACGCTCCCGGCCGGCCAGACCGTCACGGTGATGATCACGCTGGCCTCGCTCGCATCAGCCGTCCCGTCGATCACCAATACCGCGGATGTGACGGCGACCACGCCACCGGTCCTGACCGGTTCGGACACCGCTTCGGTGACCACGACTGTGACCCCCTCGGCCGACCTGGCCGTCACGACCACCCGGCCCAACTCGACCACGG
>Ga0080006_1136149_pt1 | contig 14304 bp, 10 predicted proteins | sample RS3BMetagenome_FD_69209 | JGI IMG/M metagenome (GOLD analysis project Ga0080006, IMG submission 69209) | Ferric oxide microbial mat and aquatic microbial communities from Rainbow Spring, Yellowstone National Park, USA - RS3B (SPADES... ...
CACCTCCACCACCGGCGGAAGTGACACCACCGCCACCACCACCGCCACCACCACCGCCACCACCACCGCCACCTCCACCGCCACCACCGGCGGAAGTGACACCACCGCCTCTTCCCGTTGCCCCGGGTGCCGCGCCACAGTCGTTCATGGCCTCAGCGACGCTCGTGAACGACATCCTGTCGGCGACCCCGAACGAAGAGCAGCGGTCCGATGCGGCCAAGGGCGCTCACGGCGGCGAGGTGGCCGATCAGGGAGCTGAGCTGGGACGTGCAAGCGATCCAGAGTCCATGCCGATCACCCCGGATTTTTTCACCTCCGCGCCGCGGAAGAGGAAAGGCCTCCGGCGGTAAAGCACCCGGGCCTACTTGCCACTCGGGATCAGGGCCCGTTGCGGCCCCGGTGGTCCGTCAGGGCAAGGTCACAGTCCATCAGGGAGATCGGGTCTTCGCCGTTCAGAGGTGCAGTTGGTCTGATGGCGCCGCCTGACGCTTCCACGGCCCAGAACTGCCGCCCGTCTTCTCCCAGAGTGTCAATTGACCGATGACCATGGTGCGATCCATCGTCTTGCACATGTCATAGACGGTCAGGGCTGCGATCGCGCAAGCCGTCAGCGCCTCCATCTCTACGCCGGTCCGGTCGACCGTCTCGACTTTCGTCTCGACCTCGACGTAGTCGTCTCCGATCGTGAAATCCACATGGACGGCTCCGACAAGGAGCGGATGGCACATCGGGACAAGATCGGAGGTCCGCTTCGCCGCTTGGATTCCGGCGACCCGCGCCGCGGCAAGGACATCGCCTTTGGTGATCGCGTTGTTCGCCACCTTCGATGTCGTCTCGGGCATCATCGAGACCCGGCAGCGGGCCAGAGCCCGCCGATGGGTCTGCTCCTTCGGCGAGACGTCGAGCATCCGGCTTCCGCCGAGGGGATCGAGGTGGCTCAGGCTCCTGTCGGTCATGCGACTGTCGGACCCGTTGCGCACCGGAGACGCTCCATCGGACCAGCTTACCTTACGCTTCCTTTCGCCTTCCGGCCCATGCTCCGGTCGGGTCTGGCACTCGATGGTCTAGACTGCCAATGCGTCGATGTCGTCTGTGAAAGGAACACCGGGCACGTGCCGACCTACGAGTACCACTGTGCACACTGCGACCGCACCTTCGACGTCGTCCAGTCCTTCCAGGACGACCCGTTGAAAGACTGTCCGACCTGCGGACAGCCGGTCAAGAAGGTGTTCGGAAACGTCGGGATCGTCTTCAAGGGCAGCGGCTTCTACAAGACGGACAGCAGGTCCCCCGGACGTCCGAAGTCCACCGATGGATCCGATGGATCCGATGGAGCCGCGGCACCCGCTGCAGCACCCTCGGAGTCGCCCTCCGCCGGATCCTCCAAGGACTCGTCCGCCACGTCACCAGCACCGGGGTCAGCCAGTACTGGGGGCGAAGGCTCGCCGACCAAACGGGACGCCGCGCCGACCCAGGCTCCCACGCCGGCGACGTAATCAGAGGGAGACCCCCGCCGCGTGGTCGAGAGCCGGCGCCGTCGGCGACCGACACGCATCGCGACGGAGCCCGCCACTCGCAATCGGCAAGGTCTCCGTCGTACACTGGCCGGATGGACAGTAGTGACCTCGACCGGCTCTTGATCCTTCTGGCCGAGCTGGACGGGTCGGACCTCCATATCAAGGCGGGTGCCCCTCCGAGGGTCCGCGTCGCGGGGTCCCTGCGGCTCCTGCCGGATGAGCCGAGGTTCACTGCCGAGGAGACCGAGCAACTCGCAGAGTCCATCATGACGCCGAAGGTCCTCGAACACTTCCGCGCTCACCATGAGGTGGACTTCGCCTACAGCGTTCCCGGCACCGGGCGTTTCCGGGTGAACGCGTTCTACCAGCGGTCGTCGGTGGCGCTCGCCATGCGACTGGTCCGCACGAGCGCGGCGACAGTTGCAGATCTCGGGCTTCCCGAAGTGGTGACACGCCTCGCCGAGGAGCAGCGGGGCCTGGTACTCGTCACCGGTCCCACCGGGTCCGGCAAGACGACGACGCTCGCCGCCATGGTCGACCACATCAACCACACGAGAGCGTGTCATGTGGTGACCGTCGAAGACCCTGTCGAGTACCTCCACCGAGACGACCTGGCCGCGATCGATCAGCGCGAGGTCGGCTTCGACACCAATAGCTTCGGATCAGCCATGCGGGTGGTGCTCCGCCAGGATCCCGACGTGATCCTGGTGGGTGAGATGCGAGACCTCGAGACGGTCTCCGCAGCACTCACCGCCGCCGAGACCGGGCACCTCGTCCTCTCCACGCTCCACACCATCAACTCGACCGAGACGATCAACCGCATCGTCGACTTCTTCCCTCCATATCAGCAAAGCCAGACTCGAGTCAGCCTCGCCGGCTCCCTGAAGGGCATCATCTGTCAGCGCCTGATCCCCACCGCCGACGGGAAGGGGCGAGTTCCCGTGCTCGAGATCCTTGTCGCCAACGGTCGAATCCAGCAGGCCATCCTCGACCCGATCCAGACGTCGGACATCGAGGGAATCGTCGCCGACGGTGAATACTACGGGATGAAGACATTCGACCAGTCCCTCGTCGATCTGGTCGCCTCTGGTGTTGTGGACCTCCAAGAGGCGATGAACACGGCGACCAATCCCCACGATCTCAAGGTGCTACTCGAGCGTCGCGGAGTGATCCAGACCGGACAGTTCGCCACCACCCACTTCAGCTGAGCGGGGTCGCCCCGCGAGCGACGCGGTGCGGAATCACGCTCGAGGGTGCGTCTTCCCACGTCGCCGGTCGCCCCAGGCGCCGCCATCGGAATCGATATCGGACGCAGGGTGCGCGTGACGTTGCTCAAGGAACGCTCCGAACGACCCGATGTGATGAGCGCAATGGATATGCACCTCTCGCCGGTCGTGACAAACGCCGGAGGCCGCCGATGCACCGGTGACAGCGCGCCGAAATACCCGTGGACCGCCGCGGGTGCGCGCTATGGTGATCCACGTCTCGACCCCGGCCAGTCGGGCAGCGGGGGGGTCTGCGCACCGCATGAGGCGGGCGGGGATGCGGTCCGAGGTGGTGCGAGGGGAGTGTCGGAATGGCGCAGTTGATCGTTGGGCTCGACATCGGGACCAGTGCGGTGCGAGCCGCCGAGGTGGACGTCAGTTCTCCGAGACCGGCGCTCATCACCTATGGCCAGGTCGGTCTCCCACCGGGTTCGATCGTCGAAGGAGAGATCGTCGACCAGAGCGCCGTCACCGAGGCAATCGGGCGCCTGTGGGCCGGGGGTCAGTTCTCGCGTTCGACGGTGATCGTCGGGATCGCTGGCCTCCGGGCGATCACACGGGAAATCGATCTTCCGTACGTTCCCGACAACGAGGTCGAGAGCGCGGTGCGCTTCCAGTCGGAGGAGGTCATCCCGTTCCCTCCCGACAAGACGATCCTCTCCTCCCAGGTCCTCGCCGACTACACGTCACCCGAAGGCGACAAGATGCGTCGGGTACTCGTCGCCGCCGCACACGTCGACCTGGTCGACGGGGTCGTCGCCGCCGTCGAAAAGGCGGGCATCGGGGTCGAGGGCGTCGACCTGATCTCGTCGGCTCTGGTCCGGGCCCTCTCCGACGGAGTGTCAGCGGACCAGCCCGAGGCGATCGTGTCGATCGGTGCCGGACTGACGGTGGTGGTGATCCACCAGCAAGGACGGCCGCAGTTCGTCCGCACGATCGGATCCGGGGGCAACAACACCACTGCGGCCATCGCCGCCGCACTCGACCTTCCGTTATCCGATGCGGAGGCGCTCAAGCGGCGTCTCGGCGAACCGACACCTCAACTGCAGGCGGGGGATCGATCAGCACAACCGGCCATGGCCGAACTGGTCGGGGAGATCCGCAACTCCATCCAGTACTTCGCTTCGCTGCCCGGCAGACAGCCAGTCTCCCGGGTGCTTGTCACCGGAGGCGGGTCATACCTGCACGGTTTCCTCCCCATGCTCGAGTCCCAGGTCCATCTGCCGGTGTTCGCAGCCTCTCCGCTGGCCCGCATGGACATCAGCAAGGTAGGGCTGTCCGCCGAGCAGCTCGCTCAGGTGGGGGCCGTGCTGTCGGCCCCCATCGGGCTGGCGCTTCCGGAAGTCAACCCCTCGGTCAAGAAGTTCAACCTGATTCCGCCCGAGGTCGCCCGGAGGACCCGGGTCCGGCGACTCCAGACAAGGACACTGGCGGTTGCCGGCATCGTCCTCGTGCTGCTCCTCGGATTCGGCATCTTCAAGTACTTCCAGGTCCGTAGCGCGCAGAGCAACGTGAACTCCCTGAACGCCGAGATCGCGACGATCAACGCGGAGATCCCGAGATACGACCTCGTCGTCGCCGCTACCAACGCCTACAACGCCGGGGTCCGGCGGAGGGCAACCGTGCTCAACTCGGCCGTGGACTGGCCCGAGGCGCTCGGTAACCTGATCGCCCTCACCCCGAAGAACCTCGAAGTCCAGTCGTTCGTCGGCACGACGGGCAATGCGTCCACGACCGCGGGAGGCGCGACGGCCACGTCGCCGACGACGACCCCCGCCGCGGGATCGCCGTCCAGCGTGATCGGATCGGTGTCGACAAGTCTGACCGGACCCGGCCCGGGGCTGACCAGCCCATCACAGTGGATCCAGGCGGTCGCCGGCGACACCCCCAAGCTGTTCGTGAGCCCTGTCCCGACGTCTGTCGTGACCAATCCGAATGGATCGGTCTCGTTCCCGTCGTCCATCTCGATCACTCCACTTGCCAGCCTGGCGAAGAATGCGAGCCTGCAATGAGCACCACCACGGAGAAGCTCCGGGAATACCGCAATCCGATCCTCATCGGAGTCGGGGCGTTGGTGGTGGCGATTCTCATCTACGCGTTGTTCATCTCACACCAGAACTCGAAGCTCTCGAGCCTCCAGACCCAGGAGACACAGCTCCAAGGCCAACAGACCCAACTGCAGAGCCAGCTGACCGCCCTCGAGTCGGAGAAGCAGAAGCTGCCGACGAAATGTGCCGATCTCACGAAGATCTCGACGCAGATCCCGAGCGTGCAGAACGCAGGTGACCTGGCGGCCGAGCAGTCCTCGTTCTACAACCAACTCACGGCGCTCGTCGGATCGTCGGGCACCGTCATCCCGACCTTCTCATGGGGAACCGCCGGCACCACGGGGAGCAGCACCGCCGGATCGACCCCCACGCCCGCTGCCAGCGGCGTCGTCCCCGTGCCCGTGACCATGACGATCACTGGCGACTTCGGCCAGATGTCCGCGTTCGTCAGCGGCCTCGACTCCTTCCCCCGGCTGTTCGTGATCCAGACGTTCAACCTTTCCTACGGGCAGGGAAGTGCCAGCAGCGCGCCGACCGCGAGTTCGGCCTCTTCCTCGTCCGCGTCTGCGGCGGCCGGCCCGAACGCGCCACCCCTGTGGGTCGGGGGCGTGCCGACCGCTCCAACGGCCGGTCCCTACACGCTGTCGATCTCCGGATCGATCTACTACACCACGGTGGCCAACGCCCTGGCGGCGTGCACCAAGGCGACGACGGCGAAGTAGAGGGCCCGCTGCCGGGTCACACCCCGCTGATCTGCATGTTACCGAACGCCACGGTCTGCCCGGCGGCGATCCCGGGGAACCACTCGACGTCGGCGCCCACCACCTGCAGCGACTGCAGCATCCTCTGGAAGGTAGACGCCACCGTGATCTCGCGGACCGGCTCAGCCAGCTCCCCATCCCTCACCACCAGCCCTTCGACCCCCACCGAGAAGTCGCCGCTCACCGGGTTGACGCCGGAGTGGACCCCTGTCATCGACTGTACGTACACCCCGTCCCCCACCGCCCCCAGCACGCCGGCCTCGTCGTACCCCTCCGGGCCGGGGGCAAGGGTGAGTGCCCGGCACCCGGGGGAGGGGGTGCCCGCGTACCCGCCCCGCACCGCGGCGCCGGTCGACGCCACACCGGCTCTCGATCCGGCGATGGTGTCGTAGAGGAACCCACGGAGCACGCCCCGGTCGACCAGGACGGTGCGCCGGCAGGCCAGGCCCTCGGCGTCGTAGGCGGACGCGCCGTAGGCCCGGACGTTGGTGGGATCGTCGACCAGGGTGACCAGACCCGACCCGACCTCCTCGCCGATCCGGCCGGCGAAGAACGAGCGTCCCTTCGACACCGCCTCCCCGGACAGCGCGGAGGACAGCACCGCCAGGAGCGTGGTCACCGCCCGACGATCGAAGACGACCGTGGCCCTTCCGGAGGGTCCCTTGGTCGCGCCGAGCATCCGTACCGCCCGGTTCACCGCCTCGGAGGCGGCCCGTTCGGGATCGAGGTCGGCCACCCCCCGACCGACGGTGAACCCGCTGCCCGTCTGGCTGGCATCGCCCTCTCCGGCGATGACCCCCACCGAGAGGAACCCCGACGTCCTCCGGTTCGCGGACCGGATGCCGGTGGTTGAGACCAGTGCCGTCTCGACCGCGCCGTCGCCGTAGTCGGCGGACGACACCTGGCGGATCCGGGGATCGCCACCCCGGGCCCGCGCCTCGAGGGCCAGCACCATCTCCACCTTCTTCGGTGTCGGCACCGAGGCGAGCCCGTCGTCCCAGCGGTCCACCGGGACGGCCGGCACGTGGTCGGGGACCGCCAGGCGCACGTGCTCGTCCGGTGTGGCGTAGCGGGCGTTGTCTCGTGCCTCCTCGAGGGTCGTGGTGAGCAGCGCCTCGTCGAGCGTGCCGGCCCAGGCGAATCCGAGCCGGTGCTCGGACACCACCCGGATCCCGACACCGGAAGAGGTGGCCGAGGTCAGCGACTCCACCTCCCCCTCGTAGGCCCGGATCTCGGTCTCCTCGCCGCGGGCGACGAACACCTCGACCTCCTCCCCCGGCCCGGCCCACCCGGCCACCCGCTCGGCCAACCGCAGCAGGTCCCCCCCGGTGCCAGCGTCCGCCGTCGTGCTCGCCGGCCGGCCGGCTCCCGTCGTCACGCTCACTCCGCCGTCCCTCCGATCGTCACCCCGGTGATCCTGAGGGTGGCCTGCCCGCAACCCACCGGGACGCTCTGGCCGTCCTTGCCGCACGTGCCCGGCGTCATGGCGAAGTCGGTGGCCACGGCGTCGATCCGGGTGAGGATCTCGGGTCCGTTGCCGATCAGGTTGGCATCCCGCAGGGGCTCGGTGATCCGCCCGTCCTCGATGAGGTAGGCCTCCGTCGTGCCGAACACGAAGTCCCCGGTGGTGGTGTTCACCTGGCCACCACCCAGCTTGGCCACGTAGACCCCGCGCGGGGTATCCGCCACGATGGCGTCGGGGTCGTCCTCCCCGGGGAGCAGGAACGTGTTGGTCATCCTGACCATCGGCAGGTGCTGGTAGCTCTGCCGGCGGCCGTTGCCGGACGGGACCCTTCCCTCCTTGCGGGCCCGCAGGTAGTCCCACAGGTAGTCGGTCAGGACCCCGTCCTCGATGAGGACGTTGCGCTGGGCCGGGCGCCCTTCGTCGTCGACGGCGAACGTCCCCCACTCGGAACCCACCGTCCCGTCGTCGACCAGCGTCACCAGCGGGCTGGCCACCCGCTGACCGATCCGGCCCGCGTACACCGAGGCCGCCTTGAGGATGTGGTCCGCCTCGAGGCCGTGACCGCAGGCCTCGTGGAACAGGATGCCGCCGCTGCCGCCCGCGAGCACCAGAGGGACCTCCCCCGACGGGGCGGGTCGCGCCGAGAGCTTGGCGATGGCTCGGGTGGCGGCCGCGCGGGCCAGGTCCTCGACCGAGATGTCGTCGAACAGCTCGGTCCCGATCGTGCGAGCCGCCGTCTCGAACCCGGTCTGCAGTCCGGCGTCCCCCACCGCCACGCACGACACGCTGAAGCGGGTGCGGACCTGGTCGTCGGTGGCCAGCACGCCCTCCGAGTTGGCCACCAGCACCCGCCGGAGCGAGCCGCCGTAGCCCGCCTGGACCTGGGAGACCGCCCCCCCACTCGATCGCGCCGCCTCGTCCGCACGCCTGAGGAGCTCCAGCGTGTCGGCCTTGGACATGGTCGCCGGCGAGCGTTCGCCGGCGACAGATCCACCGCGGGCTCCGAGCCGGGGGTCCGACGGTACCGTCCGCCCCTCACCCCCCCCGTGCGCCACCGCTGCCGCCGTCTCCGCCGCCCGGAGCAGTCCGGCTTCGCTGAGATCGGCGGTGTGGGCGTAGCCGGTCGTCTCCCCACGGATCACGCGGACCCCAGCTCCGCGCTCGCGTCCCGACGCCAGCTCCTCGACCCTGCCGTCGTCGAGTACAGCCGACTGCGAGGAGCGGTCCTCGGCGAAGACCTCCGCGAAGTCGCCCCCCTTGCGCAATGCCTGCCCGAGCACACGCTCGAGCACCGGTGTGTCGATCACCACGTTCTCCTCGCTCGCCCGGATCGGGCCGTGAGTGGCCGAAATCTGGCCGGGGAACCGCTGTCTCCCGTATGGTAGTGGTGTGCCCCTTCATCCCGGTCTGACTGCGGGTGTCGATCTGCACGTGACCGCGGCCGACACGGCCGAGGCCCTCCACTCCGGCACCGTACCGGTGCTGGCCACGCCCCGCCTCATCGCCCTCTGCGAGGAAGCGACCTGCAACGCGATCTCCGGGGAGCTCCCCGAAGGCTGCACGAGCGTCGGCAAGCGGGTGCAGTTCGACCACCTGGTCCCCGTCGGGGTGGGCAGTGACGTCCGGGCCGAGGTGACCCTGGACCGCATCGAAGGGCGGCGGCTGACCTTCAGCGTGTCCGTCTCCGACGGGTCCGGTCTGGTGGCGGCGGGGAAGGTCTCCCGGGTCATCGTCGACCGCGCCGCTTTTCTCCGCAACGCCCGCTGACCCCCGGGGTCGCCGCCCGACCGCGTCCCGCCCGACCCCAGCGGCAGCCGGACCAGCACCCCAGGTGCCGCCACGGCACGCCGGGCCACCGCCAGGGACCGCGCGATCGCGGGTCCTGCCAGACTGGGCCGATGTCCGCCCCGACCACCGAGACCCGCTCGGCCGACCGGCGCGCCCTGCTGCCGGTCGGTGGGGCGTTCGTCGTCTTCGGGATGTTCTGGGGGAGCTGGGCGGTCGCCACCGCCAACGTCCGGAGCACCTACCACCTGTCGAACGCCCAGCTCGGCAGCTTGCTCGCGGTGGCGGTCACCGTCAGCGGCGTGGTCGGGGCGGTCGTCGGCAACCGTGCGCAGCGGTGGGGGGCGGTGCGCACGCTCGCCTGGTCGATCCTGGCCTGGTCCGCGCTCCTGATGGTCACCGGGGCCGCCCGCACGCGACCGGAGTTCATGGCGGCGTTCGTCGTCACCATGGCTGCCGGCGGCTGCGTGGACATGACCATGAACGCCGCCTCCGCCGCCCGGCTGGGGCACCGCCCGGGCAACCTGGTCCGGTTCCACGGGATCTTCAACGTCGGGGCCCTCGCCGGCGCGCTCCTGCTCGGCCTGGTCGTCCAGGCGGGTGCCAGTTGGAGGTGGGCCTGGCCGGTGATCGGCCTGGCCGCCCTTCCCATCGCCGCGTGGGTACGCATCCGGGGGTCCGACCCCCGCGTACAGGGTGGAGACGGGCCAGGTGGGGACGTGCCCGGCCATCGGGGCCACCTCTCGTTCGCTCGCTCACTGGCACAGATCAGAGCGGACGGCCTCATGGTGCTGCTGGTGGTGTTCATGGTGGCCGAAGTGGTCGAGGGCGGTGTCGACACGTGGGGCGTGCTCTATCTCCGCACCCATCTGGCGATCACCGCCCTGGTCGGCGCGTCCGCCTACGGGCTCGGCCAGGTCGTCGCCATCGCCACCCGGGGAGCCGGTGGGCCCGGACTTGGCCGGCTCGGACCGCGCTGGGGCGTGGTGGTCGGCGCCGGGGCTGCCTGCGGGGGGCTCGCCCTCGAGGCGTTCGCCGGCGCACCGTTGGCCGCGGGGCTGGGCCTGGCGCTGGCCGCCGGCGGGGCGTCCATTTTCTGGCCGCTGTTGATGGCGCACGTCTCGACCGTGGCCAGCCGCCAGACGGCCACGGTGAGCGCCTTCACCGCCGCCGGCTACCTCGGCTGGGTCGCCGGGGCCCCGGTCATCGGGGTGGCGGCCGATCGGTTCGGCTTGGGTGCCGGACTGGGGATCGTCGCCGTGCTGGCAGGCTTGGTGGCGGCGACGATGCTGGCCCGGGGCTCCGGGTGACCGGACCCGGGGCGGACAGCCTCCGCCGGGCCCTCCGCTGGTAGCCTGTTGACGGAAGAGACCACGCCCATGATCCTCGAACACATCGACGGCCCCGCCGACCTCCGCACCCTGTCCGCCGATGAGCTGGAGGTCCTCGCTGCCGAGATCCGCCAGTTCATCGTGGACGCGGTCACCACCACCGGTGGACACCTCGGTTCGAACCTGGGCGTCGTCGAGCTCACGTTGGCCCTCCACCGCACCTTCGACTCGCCCCGGGACGTCATCCTGTGGGACACCGGCCACCAGGCCTACGTGCACAAGCTGGTCACCGGGCGCCGCCAGGACTTCCCCCGCCTCCGGCAGGCCGGAGGGCTGTCGGGGTACCCGAACCGCTCCGAATCGGAGCACGACTGGGTGGAGAACAGCCACGCGTCGGCCATCCTCAGCTACGCCCACGGCCTGGCGAGCGCCTTCGAGCTCCAGGGGAGCCCGCGTCGCGTCGTCGCCGTCGTCGGGGACGGGGCGCTCACCGGGGGCATGACCTACGAGGCGCTCAACAACCTCGGCCACTCGGGCAAGCCGGTACTGATCATCCTCAACGACAACGGTCGCTCCTACGCCCCGACCGTCTCGCGGCTGTCGTCCAGCCTCACCCACCTGCGCCTCAACCCCACCTACCTCCAGGCCCGACAGCGGATCCGTACCCTCATCCGGGATCTCCCTGCGGTCGGAGACCTCGCCTACTCGAGCGTCCACGGACTGACGAGCGCGGTGCGGGAGGTGGTGACGCCCCACACCTTCTTCGAGGCGCTCGGGGTGCGCTACGCCGGCCCGATCGACGGTCACGACATCGCCGAGCTCGAGCTGGCGCTCTCGCGCGCGGCCGAATGGGACGGCCCCATCCTCCTGCATGTCATGACCCAGAAAGGCCGCGGCTACGCGCCGGCCGAAGAGGACGACGTCCAGCGTCTGCACGACGTCAAGGTGTCACCGGTGGGCGACACCGGTGCCAGGGTGTCGCCGGTGGGAGATGCCGGTGCGCTCCCCCCCCTGGACGGGGGCCGCGACCGCCTCCCACCGATCCCGCCTGTCACCTACACCGACGCTTTCACCCGGGCCCTGCTCGCCCAGGCGGAGGCCGACCCGCGTATCGTCGCCATCACCGCGGCCATGCCCGGGCCGACCGGGCTCCTGCCGTTCCAGGCCCGCTTCCCCGACCGGTTCGTCGACGTCGGCATCGCTGAGCAGCACGCGGTCACCGCGGCGGCGGGCATGGCGATGGGAGGGTTGAAGCCGGTGGTGGCGGTGTACTCGACCTTCTTCTCACGGGCGTTCGACCAGGCCAACCTGGACGTCGGGCTCCACGACGCCCGGGTGGTCTTCGTGCTCGACCGGGCCGGCATCACCGGCGACGACGGTCCGAGCCACCACGGGGTGCTCGACATGGTCCTCGGCCTGTCGATCCCGGGCATGACGGTGTTCGCTCCCTCGTCCGCCCCCGAGGTCGAAGCGATGCTCGACCAGGCGTTGACGCTCGACGGGCCGGCGATGATCCGGTTCCCGAAGACGCCGGCACCCGCGGTGGCCGAAGGAGCGGTCGGGTCGGGCATGAGCGCCCGCCGGCTGCGCAAGGGGGACGGCTCGGTCTGCCTCCTGGCGGTCGGGAAGCTGGTCGCCGCCGCCCTGGAGGCGGCGGACGAGCTGGCCCGCGAGGGCGTCGAGACCACCGTCTGGGACGTCCGGGTCGTGTCGCCCCCGGACCCCGGGCTGTTGGCGGACGCCGCCCGGCACCGGCACGTCATCACCGCCGAGGACGGCATGCGCCAAGGAGGCGCGGGCATGTTCCTCGCGGACGCCCTCGCCGCTGTGGTCCGCGACCAGAACGAGAACAACCTGAGCGGGGGGGCGGGCCCGACGGTCGACGTGCTGGGCATTCCCCGCCGGTTCATCGCCCAGGGCAAGCCGGACGCAATCCTCGCCGCGCTCGGCCTCGACGGGCCGGGTCTCGCTCGATCGGTGCGCCGGGCGTTGGAGACGGACACCACGGCGACGGCGACTCCGGATCCGCTCCGGGTGGACTGACCCGCCCCCTGATCCGACCGGTCCGGGCGGCACCGAACGCTTGCTGCCAGAACCGAAACGTGTTCTACTGATCGCCCGATGACCTTCAACCTCGCTGACCTGTTCGAGGCCGCCGTCGACGAGTTCGGCGACCGGGAGTACCTCGTCGCCGACGGTCAGCGCCGGACGTACGCCCAGATGGAGGAGCGGGCGAACCGGCTGGCCCACCACCTCGCCGACCAGGGGGTCGGACCTGGCGACCACGTGGGCATCTACTCCTACAACTGTGCGGAGTGGGTGGAGACGGCCTGGGCCGTCTTCAAGCTCCGGGCGGTGTGGATCAACATCAACTACCGCTACGTCCACGACGAGCTCCGGTACCTCTTCGCCAACGCGGACCTGGTGGCGCTGGTCCATCAGGCCGAGTTCGGGCCCCGGGTCACCGAGCTCCTCCCCGGCCTCCCGGGCCTCCGCCACGTGGTGACGGTCGACGACGGCTCGGGCGCGCCCGCCCCCGTCGGAGCGGTGCCCTTCGAGGACGCCGTCGCCGCCGGCCGCCCTGACCGCGACTTCGAACCGCGGTCCGGGGACGACCGGTACGTGCTGTACACCGGGGGGACGACCGGCATGCCCAAGGGTGTCGTCTGGCGCCACGAGGACGTCTTCTACGCCCTTGGCGGCGGGGTCGACCCGACGACCAACACCCGCATCCTCCGGCCCGAGGAGATGGTGACCAAGGGCCTCGGCGGGCAGCTCACCCTCTTCCCGATCGCGCCGCTGATGCACGGGGCGACCCAGTGGGCGGTGATGGGACAGAGCTTCGTGGGGAACCGCATTGTGCTCACGGCCCGCTTCGACCCCGAGGCGGTCTGGGACCTGGTGGAGCGCGAACGCGTCAACTCGGTCATGATCACCGGCGACGCCATGGGGAAGCCGATGGTCGAGGCCCTCGACGGACCGGGTGCCTCCCGCGACCTCTCGTCGCTCCTGGCCATCACCTCGTCCGCCGCGCTCTTCTCCGCCCCGGTCAAGGACCAGTTCTTCGAGCACCTGCCCGACATCGTGATCGTCGACGCCGTCGGATCGTCGGAGTCCGGGAACAACGGGATGGCCACCCTCACCAAGGGGCAGACCGCCATGAAGAGCGGGCCGACGGTGAGCATCCTCGGGGACACCGTGGTCTTCGACGAGGAGCTCCGACCCGTACCGCCCGGCTCCGGGGTCGTCGGCAAGATCGCCCGGAGCGGCGACATCCCCGTCGGGTACTACAACGATCCTGGAAAGACCGCCGAAGTCTTCGTCACGGTCGACGGCCGTCGGTACGTGATGCCCGGCGACTTCGCCACCGTGGAGGCGGACGGGACGATCACCCTGCTCGGCCGCGGCTCCGTGTGCATCAACTCCGGAGGGGAGAAGATCTTCCCCGAGGAGGTGGAGTCCGCCGTGCGCTCGCATCCCGACGTGTTCGACGCCATCGTGGTCGGCGCACCCGACGACCGCTGGGGACAGCGGGTGGCGGCGATCATCCACCCACGGGTGGGGCGGCACCCGACCCTGGAAGGCATCCAGGAGCACTGCCGGCAGGCCATCGCCGGCTACAAGGTCCCCCGCCAGCTCCACGTGGTGGACTCGATCCTCCGGTCCCCGAGCGGCAAGCCCGACTACCGCTGGGCCGCCGCCATCGTGGAGGACGTCCCCCAGGAGACCGACAGCGGGGGTGCCCGGACCGCACCCACCTCCTGAGCCCGGTGGCCCCCGATCTGCGCACCCTGCTGACGCCGGGCCGGTGCGCGGTGCTGACCATGGAAGTCCAGCGGGGGGTGGTCGGCGACCTCTCCCGGTTCCCCGAGCTCCGGGGGGCCGCTGAACGAGTAGGCGTGGTCCCCACCACTGCCCGACTGCTGGCGGCCGCCCGCCCGGCGGGTGCCCGAGTCGTCCACTGCACCGCCGAGTTCCGGGCCGACCGGGCCGGCACCGCGGTGAACTGCCAGCTCGTGGCGGCCATGTTGCGCGACCCCGACCACCTGGTCGTCGGGACGCCGCCCGCCGAGATGGCTCCCCAGCTCGTCACCGCTCCCAGGGTTCTAGTGTGTCCCCGAATATCGCGACT
>Ga0080006_1162812_pt1 | contig 14303 bp, 11 predicted proteins | sample RS3BMetagenome_FD_69209 | JGI IMG/M metagenome (GOLD analysis project Ga0080006, IMG submission 69209) | Ferric oxide microbial mat and aquatic microbial communities from Rainbow Spring, Yellowstone National Park, USA - RS3B (SPADES... ...
ACGCTCCCGACCCGTGATGATCTCCATCACGCCATCCATCCGCACACCTCAAGCACCGCTTTAAGGCGCACCTTACGGAGTCAGAAGAAGCAGAAACAGGCGGCCTCCGGCGGAGGGTTACGCTGTTTATAGACATTCGCCGCTTCAAGGCGCATGGCTGGGTCGTGAACCTGTTAGAAGGAGAGCGGCGGCTCTGCTGCCGAATGAGGGCAACGCAATTGCCATGAGCGCCCTGTCTCCGTCAATCTTGCATCGAGTGAGTGAGTTGCTCGGCAGCGTGGCTGCCACAGCGACTAATTCCGTCCCGCGATCTCAGCAGGGCCCGGCAGCGTCCCCGGCATACCATCTGCGAGGTCGCGCAAGCTGCCACGGCCCTGCAGAGTCTACGCTCTACCGCCAGCGCTACAGCATCGACAAACCCTCCTAGAGGTTGGATGACTGCTAGCGCGTCGCCACCCGTGACCACCGGTGTGCGGCGACCTTCTTCTCAGCCATCTGAACCGCAGCTACGCTTCGGCCGGGTTCAGAGTACTAATTCTATACAGCGCATGCTGTCACCAATTCGCCACGATTTCGCCATGATTACTATGAGTGCAGGCGGTGATCGCCTGTTGGAACCCTTTTTGAATTGTTGATCCATCGCTGAACTTGAGGATCAGTGTTGGAATGACATCCCAGGTGTCATTTCCAACTGGCTGTATGCCAAGGTGAAGCGTTCCGTGTTGGGATGCCTGAACAGTCGGGGCACCTACGATAGCTAGATCCCGGCTCGTTGTCGTGTCGTTATTGAAGTGATCAATCTTATGGTCCGAACTGCAACATTCAAGAGCCGCAACCTTGTTGCCTCCTACTATAACCGACGCGATAATCTGGCTGTCCAATCCTTGTCGTCACTCGTAGTATGGAACTGGAGAGTCGCACCGGTAAGCGTCGCAGGCTGAGACTTGGCCATGGCCGGGAGGAGCCAAATAACGGTGGCGACCACATATTTGACCATCGTTCCATTTCTGTATGGCAACATGTCTAGGTCACCTCGACAGTTTGATCTCCAAAGTTTGGAATATTGGTCCATGCTCCCATCTGCCCCGTCGGATTATCCGGGTCTAGATCCCGCTTGTACTGAACGTTCAAGTTACCGCATTCTATGGGCCAGCTCGCATTGAAGCCAATTCTCTGTTCTCCTCGAGAGGGATTCCCATCAAAGTCAAGACTGTTGCCTGTGTGTACCAGTACGGTTACTCCGTTTTGCCAGCTTGCGTTTTGCAAAGTAATGGTCGACATCTCTTCTCCTCCTTGCCGCTCTCTTCAGAAGCCGATTCCTACAAGAGATGCTAACAGCAATTCAATGCCTAGCCAGCACGCTGTGGCCCTTTTGATGAGGAAGCCGGGCCAGTTGTATCGCTAGGAATCCATCTTTTACTAATTGTTCAGCGGACTCTCTTGCCATATACTGAGTTGAATGGCCTCTTGGCCGAAATATGGCTTAGCTATACCTACCTCGCCTCTAATGGTTTTAACACCACGTACACAGTATAAGGCTCAGACCTCTTATCGAATGGTAAGGATCTATCCTCGTATAACGTACCCATAGGCGAAAAGAACTCTCCAGTACTGCAGCCATAGCGATCTATATGCGATCCAGTTGGCAGGATCGTAACTGATGGCGACGACTCGAACCCATCGTGTGGTGGCCACTCTTTGTTACCGGTTCGATCGAGCCAAGCGGAAGCTGAACGCGTTAGCGGCAGATGGTGGCAGAAATCAACTGTCCGTCCCATCAAGCCTGATGGGGCAAGCAGTCCGAACGCCACGAACGCTGCACCTATCGCACGAGGCAACATGGCGATCGCTCACGTTTATTCGGTTCATTCTAAGACTGTTCGGCCCAAATGTATATACGGTTTCCCAACTTTTGCGAAGTCGATCAAATATCGGATGCACTCATCGGACGGCTGCGATCATTTGTCCGAGTCTTTGGTCCAGCTAGGGAGCGTGGTCGTTGTTAGCTTGAGCTACGTATCAGTTGATCGCCGCCCGGCACCACACGGGCGAATGGGAAATCTCGCTCCCTTAAGAACGCCTTCCGAAGTCCTTACGAGTCCGACTTGATGGAGTATAAGGACCAGATGGCCTCTCCTCTTGTTGCCGACAACTTCCGGTTGATCGTCGCGCCTCTGCTGCCAGCCCGATTTTACAATAAGAAGGTCAGTCGTCCAGCGGCGCTATCGCGTGCGGTGCTGACTGGAACCGTGTTCCTTCTGCGCACGAGCATCCCTTTGGAGATGCTCCGCTGAAGACGGGTTGCGGCTCGGGCGTGACATGCTGGCGGCGGCTGCGCGACTGGCAGAACCCAGGCGTGTGGAACCGCCTGCACTGCGGATCGCTGCGTCGGCTGAGGCGCACAGAGCGGATCGACTTGAGCTAGCCACTATGGAAGGCACGTCCGTTGCTCCGCGAAAATGGGAGCGGCGACAGGACTGAACCCGGACGACCGCGGCAGGCAGGCACCAAACGCCACCTCGTTGCTCACCGACGTGGCATCCCGCCCGCCTTCCTTCTGACTGTCGACGATGTCGATAACAACGTCTCGTTCGAGCCCCAGCTCGATGCGGTCAACCAGTCAGCGCTGAGCGCGACCGTTCCAGCCCAAGACTCGACGAGTTGCATGCTGACAATCCCGACGATCATCGGCGCTGACGTGACGCTTGCCACCGACGTGGCATCACACTTCGCATCGCCCGGTGCGGCATCGAAAGCAGCCAGAAACGCGGCTGCCACAAGAAGAACATCGAGCGCACCTTCACTTGGATGGCCCGCTATCGGCGCGTGACCGTTCGCTATGAACGACAGACCGACATCAACCACGCCTTCACCTCTCTTGCCTGTTCCCTCATCTGCCTCGGCGTACTGAAATCAAGGTTGGAAGGCTCCTCAAGCCGCCAGCCCGAACTGCAGCGCCGCCAGCCGCGCGTACAGCCCCCCGTCTCGCACCAGCGCCTCGTGGCTGCCCTGCGCCACGATCCGACCATCCTCCATCACCGCGATGCGGTCGGCGCGCCGCACCGTCGCCAGCCGGTGCGCGATGACCAGCGTCGTGCGCCCGCGCGATAAGGCGGCGAGCGCCATCTGCACGACCTGTTCGCTTTCCGCGTCGAGTGCGGAGGTTGCCTCGTCAAGAAGCAGCACCGCCGGGTCGCGCAGGATCGCGCGGGCGATCGCCAGCCGCTGCCGCTGGCCGCCCGACAGACGCACGCCCTTCTCGCCCAGGAACGTGTCCCATCCCTGTGGCAGCGCCTCGATGAAATCGCAATGCGCCGCGCGCGCCGCCGCACGCACCTCGGCGTCAGTCGCATCCGGCCGGCCGAAGCGGATGTTGGTCCAGGCATCCGCTCCGAACACCGCCGGCTCCTGCGGCACCAGTCCGAGCCGTGCGCGCACCGCGGACGGATCGGCCTCGCGCAGATCCACCCCGTCCAGCCGCACCGCGCCGGCCTGCGGGTCGTAGAAGCGCAGCAGCAGCTGGAACACCGTGGTCTTGCCCGCGCCCGATGGCCCGACCAGCGCCACAGTCTCGCCCGGCTCGACCGCGAAATCGAACCCCTCCAGCGACGCCCGGTCGGGCCGTGCCGGGTAATGGAACCGCACGTTCTCGAAGCGCACCCGCCCGACCGCCGGCGATGGCAGCGCGCGCGGTCGCTCGGGGGCGGCGATCGCTGCGCGCTCGCCGAGAATGCCCGCGATCCGGTCGGCAGCCCCGCCGGCCCGCTGCAGCTCGCCCCACAGCTCGCTCAAGCCGGCCCCGGAGGTTGCCACGATCACCGCGTAGAACACGAAGGCCGACAGCGCCCCGCCGCTCAGCCGCCCGCGCAGCACCTGCAGCCCGCCCACCCACAAGGACGCGGTGATCGCTCCGAAGCCCAGCAGGATCACCACCAGGATCACCGCCGCCCGTGAGCCGATCCGCGCCCGCGCTGCCGCCACCGAACGTTCGGTCGCATCGGCGAAGCGGGCGCGCGCGAACGGCTCGCCGTTGAATGCCTGCACCGTGCGCAAAGCGCCGAGCGATTCCTCGGCGAGTGCGCCGAGATCGGCCAGCCGTTCCTGCGCCACCCGCGACAGCCGCCGCTCCCGGCGCGAGAACACCACCAGGGGGACCACCACCACCGGAATCACGCCCGAGACCAGCCCGGCCAGCAGCGGCGAGGTCGCCACCATCATCGCAAGCCCCCCCGACAGCAGCAGCGCCGAGCGCAGCCATTGCGACAGCGCCGAGCCGGCCAGCGCCTGCAGCACCGCGGTGTCGGCCTGCAGCGTCGACAGCACGTCGCCGACCCGCGCGGTCTCGAACCAGGCCGGCGAGAGGGACAGCACGCGGTCGAACACCGCCCGCCGCAGGTCGGCACCCACCCGCTCGCCCAGCCAGGTCACCAGCACGAACCGGCTCGCCGTCGCCACCGCCAGCAGCGCGATCACCGCGGCACTCGCCAGCGCCGTCTGATTCAGCCGTGCGACACTGCCGCTGGCGAAGCCGCCGTCGATCAGGTGGCGCAAACCCTGGCCGAGCAGCAGCGTGAGCCCGGCTGCCGCCAGCAGCGACACGCTCGCCCCCAGCGCCTGCCAGCGGTAGCGCAGGAGGTGGGGCAGCAGCAGGCGCGGTGCATCGGTTCTGGTCATCACCGATCAATAGGGTCGCCGGCCGCCGGACGGTAGCGCGGGCGCCGGTTGATCGGGCCGGTCGCCATGGCACGGGCGGGCGCCGGTTGCGACGGTCTGTTGCCCGAGCGTCCTGCGGGTTCCGGTTGTCAGGCCCGCACGCAGCGGCGGCGTCGCGTCGGCGCCAGCGATCGGAGTTGCCGCCGCAGACGATGGCGTGCGCGCCGGCCATCGAGATGCCCCGCCACCGGCGCGTCGTGCCGCCTCAGGCGCCGCCGTTCGCCGCCTCGGCCGCAACCCCCGCCCACCACGACGCATACGGCGTGTTGGCCGCCATGCGACGCGAGTAGTCCGGCGCTCCGTCCGTCCACCAGGGCGGCCCACGCTCGCCCAGCGCCACCTTGGCCGCCTCGACCCGCGCCCGCGCCGCCTCGCGGCCGGCGGCGTCGCCCTTGCGCATCGCCACACCCTTGGCGCGGCGTGCGGCCATCAGCTCGCGCGTCAGCGCCGTGCGCCGCTCGGCGGACAGTGCGGGATCGGAACGTCGCCACAATCGTCCGCGCACGGCGAAATAGCGGCCGTCCGGTGTGGTCGGCGGGAGCATCGCGCGTGCTTGCCGGCCGCCCGGAGCGCCGTCAACAGCTCCTGGCAACAGCTCCCGTCAACAGTTCCTGGCAACAGCCCTGCGGTCGATCCCGGGGCAGGGGGCGTGCGTCCTGAGTGGCCCCGCGGCAGACTGGGCGGCGATGCACGCTGCCCTCCGCCCCCGGGGCGCGGCCGGCTCCGGCCTGCTGCGCCTCAACGCCTTCGGTGCGAGCTGGATGGGCGTGCTGCTCATGCCGGTCTACATCCCGTTCCTGCACAGCCGCGGCCTGCGCACCGCCGAGATCCTCGACCTGCAGGCGATCTACAGCCTCGCCGTGATGGCCTTCGAGATCCCGACCGGCCTGGTCTGCGACCTGCTCGGCCGCCGGCGCACCATCATCCTCGGTGCCTGCCTCAACCTCGCAGGGCTGCTGGGCTTCGCCGCGGCAGGCCGCTTCGCCACCTACGCCGCCGTCCAGCTCGTGCTTGCCTCGGGCTGGAGCCTGGTGTCCGGCGCCGATGTCGCGATGATCTACGACGTGCTGGACCGCAGCGGCGCCGACCGCGACGCCCGCCGCCACGCGCTCGGCACCTACACCCTGGCACAGGTCACGGGCGAGGCGGCGGCAGCCCTCGCCGGCGGCTTCGTCGCCGCCTGCTCCCTGCGCGCCGTGGGCTGGCTCACCGCTGCCGAGGCCGTGCTGCCGCTCGCCTTGGCATTCGGCCTGCCGGAAGGTGCCCGCCGCCGCGAGCACGCGCTCGCCACCGTGCGCGCCATCCCGCGCGCGTCGCGCGACGTGCTCGGCGCCGCCCTGCCCCGCCTGCTGTTCGCCAACTGGGTAGTCTGGGGCCTGTCGACCTTCATCGCCGTGTGGCTGCTGCAACCGTTCTGGCAGCAACAGGAGGTCGGCCTGCGCTGGTTCGGCCTGCTGTGGGCCGCAACCCTGCTGACCGTCGGCGTCTGCAGCCGGCTCGCCCCGCAGCTGGTCCGCGTCGCCGGGCCGCGCGCCTCCTTCCTGCTCCTCGCGATCCTCCCGGTGCTGGGCTATGGCGGCATGGCGGCCTTCACCGGCGTGCCCGGCATCGCGGCCGGCTTCCTGTTCTACGCGAGCCGCGGCCTGAACGGCGTCGTCCTGCGCGAGGCGTTCAACCACCACGTGCCGTCAGCCCTGCGCGCGACCTTCAACTCGATCGGCAGCGGCGCCTCGCGGCTCGGCTACGCCGCCGCCGGTCCGCTGATCGGCCTGGTCATCGACCATGCCGGCCTGCGCGCGGCGCTCGCCTGCCTGTGCGCCACCTTCCTGTTCCTGCTCGTGGCACTCGGCATCCCGCTCGCCCGCCGCCTCGGATCGTCGCCCGGGCCTGCCCGGGCCGCCACGCCGCCCGGCAACGACGCCGCACCCGGAACCCGTTAGCCCCGCACCCAGGCCTGCCACCCGGCCGCCACCGAGGCTCAGCCCCCGGTCCTGCGCGCCGCATCGTCCGCTGCCGGTCGATGCGAGCGGAGTCGACGCCTGCTCGCGGCGCCGACCCCGGGGCGCGCGAAGCTGGCCGGAGACGGAGGCGTGGCTGTTCGAGGCCGAGCCGTCTGCGGTCTTGATGCTGCCCTTCTTGATAGCGCTCCGGGCGCCCAGCTCTGCCTCGTTCCTCCCGGAACTCAGTGACCGTCGCTCCGGTCGAGGCATGGAGCTGGTGGGCAAGCTGCTCCTGCGGGGCCGCCTCGCCCGACCGATCCCGCGCCCGGCTGCATACCGGGCGCCCACAGATGCCTGTGGCTGGTCGTGATGCATCTGGCCGCATTCGTGACCCTCGCGCTCTGCGAGCCTCCGCACCCTGCGGCGCAGGCGGGCACCACCCCGCGCGTCGCGCGGGTGGAGCCGGCCGCCCAGGCCTCACGGGCGTCCTGCGGCAGCGCTGCACGTTCGGGTCCGCCCGCAGCCGCTTCGGCCCGCGATCCCGGCTGCATGGGCGCCCAGCGGGACGGAGGGTCGCCGGCAGGGCGCGAATACACGTCAGCCCGCGGGATCTGGCATGCGCCTTGCCTGGAGCCTGTTCCCCGGGGTGGGCCAGCCGATCCCCCAGACAAGGAGCAGTAGACATGATCGCCAAACCGGCCTCCCGTCATAAGGCCCCGGCGCGCAGGGTGCTGTCCGCCGTCGCATGCTGGCTGCCGCTGCTCCTCGGCTTCGCCTGCCTGCTTGCGGCCGCTGCGCCTGAGCGGGCGCGTGCGGCTTCGTCGCCATGCGAGCAGTTGCAGGCGAAATATCCGCAGTTCAAGGGCAAGACGCTGGTCGATGCGGTGAACCCGCACACGCCGGGCTACGAGGCGCTGGATCCGAACGATCCTTCCAGATATGTCGGCTTCGATATCGATCTCGCCGAAGCACTCGGGAAATGCCTGGGGTTCGGCGTGACCTACAAGCCGGTGAGCTTCGCCGCCCTGCTGCCGACGCTGCAGAGCGGACAGGCCGACCTGGTGATCTCCGACGTCTATGCGACCAGCGAACGCGCCCGAGCCGCGGACTTCATCACATACTCCAAGGTCTTTGACGGCGTGCTGGTGGCCAAGGGCAACCCCAGGCACATATCGGGCATCAACACCTCGCTGTGCGGTGACACGGCAGCCGAGAACACCGGTTTCGTCGAGGTGCCGCTGGTGCAGAACCTGTCGGGCGCCTGCAAGGCAGCCGGCAAGCCGCAACCGGCTGTGCAGCTCTACGACAACAACGCGGACTGCATCCAGGCGATCCTGGCCGGCCGCGCCGACACCTACATCAACGACGTCAACACCGTCGACCAGGCGGTGAAGGCGTATCCGGACAAGCTGGGCAAGGCGGTGGCGGTGACGCTGCCGTACTCGATCGGCATCGCCGTGCCCAAGGACAAGCCGCAGCTGCGCGACGCGCTGATGGCGGCCCTCGTCGAACTGCAGAAGGAAGGAAAAGAGACCGCGCTGTTGAAGACATGGTCGCTGGGCGCCGGGAAGATGGAGTCGCCGCGTCTCGTGCAGAGCTGATGGCGCTCTTCCTCCATTATCTCGGCCTGCCCTACCTGCTGTGGGGAATCACGCTCACGCTCGAAGTCACCGGTCTCGGGCTGGGTGGCGGCCTGCTGGCCGGCCTGGTGCTGGCGGCGATGCAGCTTGGCCGCGTGCGGCCACTTGCGGCGTTCGCCCGCGCCTACGCCGTGATCTTTCGCGGCACGCCGCTGATCCTGCAGATGGTGTTCGCCTACGACGCCCTGCCGCATGTCGGGCTGAAGCTGAGCGCGGTGGCCGCGGCAGGCCTCGCACTGGCCGCCAACGAGGCACCGTTCATCGCCGAGATCCTGCGCTCCGGCGTGCGCGGGGTGGAGGCGGGCCAGGTGGCGGCGGGACAGGCGCTCGGCATGACGCCTGCGGTGCTCATGCGCCACGTGGTGGCGCCGCAGGCCATCCGCTCGATGGTGCCGGCGATGGGCAACGAGGCGGTGAGCGCGCTGAAGAACTCCTCGCTCGCCTCGGTCATCTCCGTGCAGGAACTGACGCTGCGCTCCACCCAGCTCGCCTCCTCTACCTTCGATTTCTTCTCCATCTTCTTCGCCTCCGGTGTGGTCTACCTGGCGCTGACCGGTGCCGCGACGGCGCTGCAACTCGCCGCCGAGGCTCTGCTCGATCTCGACCGCCCCGCGCCGCGCGAATTGCTGCGTCGTCTGCTGCCCGGGCGCCGTGTGGCGCTTCCGGCGCGGGCCGCAGCCGGGCCGGCGCAGGGCGTTCCGGAGCCCGTCCCCCCGGTCCGCAGTCGGGCTCCGGCCGCCGACCGGCCGCCGCTCAGCGGCCGCCCGCTCGCCGTCGAGGTGCGTGGCCTGCACAAGCGCTACGGCAACCAGATCGTTTTGGACGGGCTGGATCTCGCGGTGCGCAGCGGCGAGGTGGTGGCACTGCTCGGCTCGAGCGGCTCGGGCAAGAGCACGCTGCTTCGGTGCATCAACCGCCTGGAAATGTGGGAGTCCGGGCTGGTACGGGTCGGCGGCCAGCGGCTCGACAGCCGCGAGGACGGAGCCCGGCTGTCGGCGCGGGCACTCGCCCGCCAGCGCGCGCGGGTCGGTGTCGGCATGGTGTTCCAGCAGTTCAACCTGTTCGGCCACCTGTCGGCGCGGGAGAACGTGGCGGGGCCGCTGCGCTGGGTGCACGGCGTGCCGGGACCGGAGGCCGACCGCCGGGCCGACGAGCTGCTCGCCCGCGTGGGCCTCACCCACCGCGCCGACGCGTTGCCCCGTCACCTGTCCGGCGGTCAGCAGCAGCGCGTGGCGATTGCCCGCGCCCTGGCGCCGAACCCTGCCGTGCTGCTGCTCGACGAGCCCACCTCGGCACTCGACCCGGAACTGGTCGCCGAAGTGCTGGAGGTGATCCGCCAGCTGGCGCTCGGGCCTGACCATGATCATTTCCACCCACCAGCTCCGCTTTGCCGAGGAAGTGGCGGACCGTGTCGTGTTCCTCAGCGGCGGCACCGTCGTCGAGGAAGGGGCCGCCCACGACGTGCTGACCCGGCCGCGCCATCCGCTGACGGCGCGCTTCCTGCAGGCGATGGGCGCCGAGCGCCCGCTGGAGGTCGCGACATGACGGCCAGACAGAGCTTCTCGTTCTCGCCTGCCGACGGCGTGCCGCCGGGGGTGGCACCGTTCTCGCACGCCACCCGCTGGGGCGACCTGCTGTTCGTCACCGGCCAGATGCCGACCGATCCGGCCACCGGCGCGCTGGTGGCAGGCGATGTGGTGGCGCAGGCCGAGCAGGTCCGGTGCAACCTGGAGGCGGTTCTGGCCCGGTTCGGCCTGATGCTCGACGACGCGCTGATGGTGCGCGTCTACCTGGCCTCGTTCGAGGCCGACTACGCCGCGTTCAATGACGCCTATGCCGGCTGGTTCCGCGGCCCGCTTCCCAGCCGCACCTGCGTCGGTGTCACCGCTCTCGCCCTGGGTGCGGCGGTGGAGATCGACCTGATCCTCGGCATTGCGAACGACCCGCCTTCGTCCAACACGCCTCGAGTCTCCGCATGAAGCATCACAGCCTTCCCGTCTCGCCCGCGACCGTGCAGTGGGGCTATTTCAGCCGGCAATCGACGCCGGCGCTGACGGTCCGATCCGGCGACCGTGCCACGATCGAGACACTGACCCATCACGCCAACGACGACCACGAGCGCATGGTCGCCAACGATCCAGGCGCGGAAAGCGTGTTCCACTGGACGCGCGAGACCAAGGCCGTCGCCCGGCGCGGCGCGGGTCCCGCCGAGGGGCCGTTCGAGCGTGGTTCCGGCGAGGGGCTCGGCGTGCACCTGCTCACCGGGCCGGTGGCGGTCGAGGGCGCCGAACCGGGCGACATCCTGGAAGTCCGGGTGCTCGATATCCGACCGCGCCCGAGCTGCCACGCCTGCCATGCGGGGCGCTGCTTCGGCTCCAACGCCGCCGCGTCGTGGGGATTCCACTACCACGACCTGATCGAGGACCCCAAGCCGCGCGAGGTCGTCACCATCTTCGAACTCGACACGTCCGGCGAACCCTTCGCACGGGCCGTGTACAATTATGTCTGGACGCCGCAGACCGACCCGGACGGCATCGTCCACCCCACCATCGACTATCCCGGTGTGCAGGTGGACCACAGGCTGGTGCGCCGGCGCGAGAACATCCTGCCCAATGTCCGGGTGCCGGCGCGGCTGCATTTCGGCACGATGGGCCTCGCTCCTGCCGAGGCCGAGTTCGTGTCCTCGATCCCGCCCGGCCACACGGGCGGCAACATCGACGATTGGCGCATCGGCAAAGGAGCCCGGATGTACTACCCGGTGGCGGTGGAGGGCGCCCTGTTCTCGGTGGGCGACCCGCACGCGGCGCAGGGCGACAGCGAGCTCGGCGGCACCGCCATCGAATGCTCGCTGACCGGCGACTTCGAATTCATCCTGCACAAGGCGCGCGACCTGGGCGGCACGCCGCTCGAAGGGCTGGATCACCCGATGCTGGAGACCGACCGGCAATGGTCGATGTACGGCTTCACCTTCCCGAACTATCTCGCAGCCCTGGGCCCGGACGCGCAAACCGCCATTGCGCAACGTTCCAGTTTGGACCTGGCAATGCGAGACGCGTTCCGCAAGCTGCGCCGCTTCCTGATGACCGTGCACCGCATGAGCGAGGACGAGGCGATCGCGCTGATGTCGGTCGCCGCCGATTTCGGCGTCACCCAGGTGGTCGATGCCAACTGGGGCGTGCACGGCTCGATCCGCAAGGACATCTTCACCCGGCCCTGACCCGATCTGGTCAGCCGCGCGCTTCGGGAGTGGCCGCGGTGCAGCTGGCGGGCGGTCGGGCCGCCGGCCAGCCAACCTCGACCGACCCTGCCAGCCTCGACCGGCCGGCCCGGCGCGCGGCGCGCCGGGTCGTTGCACGATCAGCCCTGACCTGCCGGGAGGCTCAGAGCTCGAGGAACGCCGCCGCCTCCTGCACCACGCCCGCTAGCGCGCCCTCGGCAAATGGCGAGACCAGGCCCGCCTCGTTCACGAGGTCGCTGAACGCCGCACTGCCGCCACGTGCGCAAAGCGAGAGGTAGCGCGCGGTCGCGAGCTCCGGGTTGGTGCGCGACAGCAGCCAGAGCTGCATCGCCACGCACAGCGCCAGCGTGTAGTCGATGTAGTAGAAGGGAGCGCGGTAGATGTGCAGCTGCGCCTGCCAGCGGCCGCCTTTCGCCGGATAGTCGAGATCGCCCCAGTCCCGCCAGGGCATGTAGAGCCGCTCGAGGCGCTGCCACAGCGCGTGGCGCGCGGCCGGGTCCATGTCCGGATTGGCGTAGATCTCGTGCTGGAAATGATCGACGCAGACCCCGTAGGGCAGGAAGGCCAGCGAGGTCACCAGGTGCATGCGCCGGAAACGCTCCGCCGCGCCCTCCTCGACCATCAGGTCCATGTGCGGCCAGGTGAGGAACTCGAGCCCCATCGAGTTGATCTCGGCCGCCTCCATCGTCGGCCAGAGCACGTCGATGCTGCCCAGGTCGCGGCTCATCCAGTTCTGCAGCGCATGGCCCATCTCGTGGGTGAAGACCGTGATGTCGTGGTTGGTGCCGTTGAAATTGGCAAAGATGAACGGCCAGCCCACGTCGGGGAACGAGGTGCAGAATCCGCCGCCCGCCTTGCCGGGCCGGTTGCGCAGATCCAGGAAGCCGCCCTCGTTCATCTGGCGGAAGAAGCCGCTGAAGCCGTCGCCCATCCGGTCGAACATGGTCTGCGCGCGCTCGACCAGCAGGTCGTGGCCACCGGCCGGCCGGGGATTGCCGAGCGGGTCGACCAGGCTCTCGTCCCAGGCCTGCAGCCGCTCCCAGCCCTGTGCTGCGCGCCGCTGCTCGAGCAGGCGGCCGACCAGCGGCACCACGTGCTCCAGCACCTGGGCGCGGAAGGCGGCGACCTGCCCGGGTCCGTAATCCACCCGCCGCATGCGGCGGTAGCCGAGCGTCGTGTAGCTATCGAAGCCGAGCGTGCGCGCCATGCCGTGCCTGAGATGCACGAGCTGGTCGAACAGCTCGTCGAGCCGTGCCCCGTGCCCGGCGAAGAACGACCAGCGCGCCTGCTCGGCCACGTGGCGCGTATCGCGGTCGAGCGACTCCTGGAAGGGGGCCAGGCCCGACAGGTTGACCTCCTCGCCGCCCACCTTCAGCCGTGCCGAGGCGAGCAGGGCGGTATAGTCGGCCGCCAGACGCGCCTCCTCCTCCAGCGCCGGCGCGATCGCCGGCTCGAAGGTGGTGACGTCGGTCTCCCACAGCCTGACCCGGTGCGCGCCGAGCTCCGCCTCCAGCCGCGCCCGGTCGGGCTCGGCCAGCAGCCGGCGCTTGATCTCCACGTCCAGCCGGGTGGCCTCGGGTGCCAGCCGGTCGGCATGGTCGCGATCGGCCTTCGCCGTCTCGCTGGTCGTGTCCTGCGAGAAGCGCAGCTGGGCCAGCGAGCACCAGCTTTCGAACAGCCGCCGCTCGCGATCCCAGCGCGCGAACGCACCGGCGCGCGCCTCGGCGGTGCCGGCGTCGAGATCGCGACGGATCTGCGCATAGGCGGCGTCGAGTGCGGCGCGCTCGGGGCGGGGCGGATGAAGATCGGAAAAATGCTGCGTCATGACCGGTCCTGTTTACCTTCGGTTTTCAGGATTCGTCTACATTTCAGTAGCTATCAGGCGGTTTTCGTCTGGTTTCCATTCTGGGTTTGCAACTTCAGAATAGCGGCCCGTGCGAGGCGCGATTGATCGACGCTGCGGGTGTAGTGGGCGATCATCCCCAAGGTTGCGGTGCCCTGTGATTGCGACGATCTCGTGCGTGGAGCAGCCCGCCTCGGCGAGCATGCTGGCCGCCAGTTTCCGCAGGCCGTGGATGTTCAGGCCGTCTGGCACGCCGAGCTCGTCGACCGTGCGGCGCATGACCGTGGTGAGGCTTTCCGGGTTCCACGGCTTGCCGATGACGGAGGTCAGGATCATCGTCGAGGTGGCCGTCGCGCGCCACCCATCCAATTCGGCCTTGAGGACCGGGTGGACCGATATGACCAGCATCACCTTCGTCTTGCCCTGGGTCAGTTTGATGGTGCGGCCGTCGTAGCGCGACCAGGCCATGCGGACGAGGTCGCCCCGGCGCTGGCCGGTGAGGTCATCACCGACTGGCTTCGCGCCGGCGATTGGCCGAAAGACGGACAGACGTCTCCGAACACCGGCAGCCGGTAACGGCAAGTTAGCAATACACGTACGCGATAGGAGAGTTGCGTCCATCGCATGCCGGGCAAGCCGTGCGCGTCCGGCGATTAGACAAACAGGAACGTCTATAAGCGGTCCGGCTGACGGTAAGTAGTCCAGAATCGGATTACTACCTCCAGAGTGGCGGGAGTCCAACTCATGTCATCGTCATCACTTCGTTTCCTCTCTGGCGACGGCTTCACCGAGCCGTCAGGCCAAGTCATCACGCTCGGCGTTGGCGACCAGAACTTCGCCGCAGCCGCAGGGGACACCGTGTTCGCCGGGGCAGGCAACGACACCATCTCGGCGTCGCTCGGCGGGGCTCTGATCGTCGGTAGCACGGC
>Ga0080006_1115648_pt1 | contig 14299 bp, 10 predicted proteins | sample RS3BMetagenome_FD_69209 | JGI IMG/M metagenome (GOLD analysis project Ga0080006, IMG submission 69209) | Ferric oxide microbial mat and aquatic microbial communities from Rainbow Spring, Yellowstone National Park, USA - RS3B (SPADES... ...
CCACTCAGTCCCGCCTCCCCGAACATCATGGGGAAGCGCTGTCCACTTGTCCAGGGGCCCAGTGCCAACTCGGGCCGCCGGCTCTACTTCACCTCGCTACCCAAGTGAATTGCACAGGTCGCCATTTTTCGGACCGCCCCTTGCGGGCCCGAGGGAGACGAGGCCGAGCGGCCCCGCCAGGGCGGCGGAGCCGGGCGAGCATTACCGGAGCGCAGCGAGGATATGGCGCAGCCGCACCCTGGCGGGGACAGAGCGAAGGCCGAGTACGATCGGGGCGCAAGGGGCGGTCTGTGGGGAAAGCCTTGAGCCGGCCGGAGGCCAGCGCCTCCGGCCGCTGGGGGTGCCGGGGGCGCGCCCCCGGTCAGGGAAGGGGCCTGTTGCGGGTTTGGTGTCCCCGGTCCCGCGCTGGGCGACCCCAGATCCCGCTGACCGCGCTGTCCGCATAGGGAGGGCGCTGCGGGGGGACGGTCACCCTTGACCTTTGGCATCCCTGGAGGGCAGACGTAGGCACTGACGGACACTCGTACGGAGCGCGTTGCCGTCGATCCGGCGGCGATTGCTGATAAGCCGGTGGTGCGCGGCACCCGCATCCCGATGGGCTTGGTCTTGAAGCGCTTGGCCCAGGCCGTAGACCTGAAGGCGCTCATCGCCGCGTATCCGAGGCTGACGCCTCAGGATGTGCGGGTAGCATCGCTTATGCCGACTCTCGACATTCTAGAATCGGATGTCGGGACTATCCTCGATGAGGTCTCGGGTGTTGCGTTCATTCATTGCCCGCAAACCCTCCGCCCAGGGCAAGCCACCCCGACAGTGTCGGGCACCAAAGAACTCGCTGCATCCCCAGAACCCGTGCTGCGTCTGGCCGTTGAACCGCAGCGAGAGCGTGCCGTCGCATGCGGGCTCACGACAGGGAATAGCCGCAGGCTCCAGAGCCGATAGTACGATCGCCTGATCGATGGCCAACGACACCGCAGTGACGAATGTGGCTCCGGCCGAGAGCAATTGCCGTGCGCACGCCATCACTGTGGAGCCAGAAGTCCAAATATCATCGACGATAACGACATGGCCACGAGGTACGTGCGATCCCTCACGGAACACCCCTTCGACGTTGGCCCGACGCGCGGTAAAGCCGCCAGCGGCTTTCTGTTGCGGGTAGTCGCGGACGCAGCGGAGCATTTCGGGTGCGAAGGAGAGCTTCACCTCCCCATCGCGGCAAGCCTCTTCGACCAATCGAGCTAACGGCGCCGCCGGCCGGCCCGGTCGCGGGGGCACCACGGTCACCGCGGCGACTGGGCGCCTGTCCGCGACGATGCGTAACGCCGCCGCCAAGGCCGGAAGGGCCGGGCGGCCCGAGGCGACCTTAGTCTTCAACTGGTAGAGGCGCATGGACGGCTGGTGTTTGGGCCGCCGCGCGTCGGCGGTGGGGAAGTACCGCCCCAGGACCAGGAGCGACATCGTGGGACGGAGATCCTCGTCCAGCCGGTCGGGCAGCCAGACCAGCACTCCTCCTGGTCTCGCCCCGGACGGAGGAAGCGTTGCGTGGAGTTCCGCGCCGTAGCCGCTGACCCGTCGCCCGGCCTTGAAGTCCAACAGCCTCTGTCCGGCCTCGGCAAAGTCGGCGCACCAGAGATCTGGAAGCGCCTGCGGTGCCCGATCACCGACTAGCAGCGTACTCAGCCGGGCACATGCTGCACCGGCGACCTCTTCCGGATTTGAGGAGACGAAAACGGTCTGGAATGGGTGGCCATCGAGTGCCTCTAAGGCGTGGCGCACATTGCCCTGCACGTCAAAGACGTATCTGCTCTCCCAAGGCAGCGTTGCTATCGCCTTGGGCAGGCTCGCCTTCCACTGGGCACGTGTAGCAGGAGGCACGAGTACCACGACATTGCCGGCGTCCGCCCAAGAAGCCAGTTCCGCAGCATGGCGTTCTGGGCCGGCTTCGGCATGCACCAGAATGTACTGCAGCGTGTTCAGCTCAACGAACATGAAGCGGGATGACCTCAGCTCGCGGCCAGTCGGCCGACTCCGCAGTGTCGGAAGGGGTCTTCGGAGCAAGGAGCCCCTCTGTCTCCAGGACGCCGAGCAGTTCTTCGATCGTCGCGAACCGGTGTGCGCCCTGCTCCATAAAGCGCGCCGGCCACCGAAGGCGCCGATCGTCCAAGGCGCTTTGGGGGATGAACAACTTCCGACCTTGGGCAAGACACTGGCGCGCTTGAATCAGCGCGCCGCTCGTCTCTGAGGCCTCGACCACCACCGTGCCCAGGCAGAGGCCGCTCATGGTCGCATTGCGCTTGGGAAAAAACGAACGGTGGACCATTGCCCCGGGCCTGAATTGGGACACGACCGCACCAAGTGCACCGATGGTCTCTTGAAGTTCGGCGTGCTCCTTCGGATAGTGGGCCGTGAGGGGGGTTCCGATTACGGCGATGGTCAGGCCGCCCGTCTCCAGCGCGCCTACGTGAGCCGCCCGGTCAATACCCCGCGCCAAGCCCGAAGTCACGACCACACCTCGCTCGGCGAGCAGGTGCCCCAGCTTGAGCGCGCGCCGCCGACCCTGGTCGGTGGCCTCGCGAGTACCTACGACGGCGATCGCAGCCTCGTTCAGCAGACCCGGGTCACCACGAACAAAGAGAAACGGCGGGGCGTCTCCGGTTGCGGCCAGACGCGCCGGATAATCAGGGCTGCCGAGTTCCAGGATGCTGTCCCCGGCGGCCAACAGGTTCAGATCTCGCGCGACCTTCGCATGCGCTGTTTGCACGGTGGTCGGATCCCAGTCCAATCGGCCCAGAGCCGCTCCCACGCCGGGGTCGAGGGGCCGGGACAGGTCGACGCGTGCTTGGAGGTGCTGCCATGCCGTCCGAGTGGGAGATTCTCGGTGCCCCATCAGTTCCAAGAGGGCGAAGTAGTTGCAGGCTCGTTGCATGCGCACACCGTCGGGGGAGTCCCCCAGTGGCATCCGGGCATCACCGCCAACCCAAATATTGCCATCTATTGTCGGTCATGTCAAGGGGTCGTGTTTGCCCCCCGCTCCGGGACGGGTGCTCTCGGGGCGCGCAGCCAGCGCCAGGTCAGGCGCAACCCTCTCTGCCGAATGATTGGCGGCTAGAGCGGACACCCCTGCCGGAACCCGTTCCCGCGAAGGGAGTGTAACGTCGTCCATCAGACCCCTTCGTGATGAGGCCTGGTGGACAGCCGGCGTTCCAAACTCCCCGCACACGGGTCCGTTGGCGCCGTCGGCGGCGTCGCGATACTTGACGTAGGTTCCCCCAGCCGCAGCATCCGCCGTATCTCGGCCAGCGCCTGCCGGCCGGCCTGTTGCGACTCCGGGCGGCTCGCCTCTTCCCGCGCCCGGTCCATGCTCGCCGACCACCGTTCCGCCTCGTCGCGGGCTGATGCAAGCAAGCGATCCTCGCGTGCGGTGGGCGGCTCGGGCCAGTCCTCGGTCACGGCGCGCACCAGCAGGGCGGCCGGGTCGCGCGCCTTGCGGTGTGGCAGCCAGAGCAACTGGCGCCGCACGCCGTCCGGGTTGTCCCGAACGAGGCGCGCCGCGGCCTCGGGCGTAACGCCGACGCGCGTGAGGGCGGCGACCAGGTCCGGAGCATTAGGGATCGAGGTCAGGTACTCCGATCCGGCGTCCGTCTGGCTGTTCCGGTCGGCCGTTGGTGCCGTCTGCTCGGTCCAGTCCCGTTCCAGGGCGGCCATGAAGTAGCCTCGGGCGTTGCGCACCTCCCCGGCCGCCATGGCGGCCTGCAGCAGCGCGAGCTTGGCATCGACGTAGACGGGGGACAGGGCACGGCGCTGCGCGATCCCGCGCAGGGCCTCGGGGCAGAGGTCGGCGCAGCCGGTCGCCTGGCGGTAGGCGTCGCAGATCGCCCGCAGGTCGCTGCTGTCGGCGTGGCCCGTGGCGCCTACGGTGTCTTCGACCGGACCGGCTGGAGGTGTCGGCACGGCCGGCGTCTCCCCTTGGACCGCCACGAGGCAGTACTGCACATCCGGGGCTGGGCCCCTGGGGCCGGGTGTTCGGCCGGGCGGGACAGCCGCCCGCCGGCACACGACGTGGTCGAGGCCATGTCGTCCTGGCCTGGGGCGTCCTCCAGGGCATCGCGCCCTGACTGGGGCCGCGGGGCGTTCGGGGGCCCGTCCGGGCATGTGCAAGTGGACATCACAGGGCGCCGGCACGGCCGGCGCCTGCTCGGTCGCCGCGACGGCGCGGCGACGCTCCCCACCTGCCTGGCGGCGATGGCGTTCGCGCCCCGCGGGCCTTCCGCGGTGGCTGATGGCTCTTTCCCTCGGGGTGATCGTATCTGCTGGCGCCCTAGCTGCGGCAGCATCCCCTTGGATGTGTGCCAGCGTGAGTCCTGCTGGCTGCAGTCTCCTCGCCGGCCTCTGCGCAAAGGAGATCTCATTCTTGGACCACCACGGTGTGACGGCATCCTCCGACAGCGCGGGCATTTTGATGCTGCCCACGGGTCGGGCCATTGAGGTTACTCCTCCGCCTCCGTTCCACGTGCTGCTGCCCTATTACCTTCCGCGCGGTTGGAGCCTACGTGGAAGCAGTTACTACCCCGGGGGGCAATCCGTCGCCGTGGTGGATCAACCGGCCTCAACCGAAGGCAGTGGCGCCGGCGCGCGGTCGTCCGCAGGGCTACAGGCAACGACTCGTCTGCGCGCGTCAGGGCATCCGTTCCTCTGGATGCAATTCCATCCAGGGATGTTTCGGCCCGGTGGCACCACCGCCATCACCGTCGTTCGGGCCGGCACAACCGTTGATGTCGAGGGGGATGCACCGACCGGCACCATGGAGCATGTGGCGGCCTCGCTTGAGTGGCAGGGCGCTTAAAATCAAGGAGTTGATTGGAGGTCGTGGTATGAAGCCCATGCTGATCCTCCCGATAGTGTTTTCGGCACGCATATTGCTGTCAGGCCTGTTCTTAGTGTCCGGCGTGAGCAAGTTCACCCGTTTCCGTGCCTTCAGTGAAGCGGTAAATGCCTATGAGATAGGGCCACCCTCACTCCGGGCAACAGGATCAAGCGTCATTCCCCCGTTGGAAACAGTCCTGGGATTCCTTTGGCTGACGGGGCTGACTCGCCACGTGCTGGTGGCATCGTTGGTCGTCCTCGCCGGCTTCACGTCCGCTATGACCGCCAATCTCATCCGCGGGCGCTCGGACATCCGTTGTGGGTGTGGGTTGTTGGATGATGGCCTCGGCTCAGGCCCCATTGTCCGTGATTTCCTTACATCCGGGACAATGCTGATACCGTTACTGTCCCCCCTTGGGTGCAGGGGCAGCCCTTCAGATGATCCGTGTGTCCGGAGGTGCTGGGGCCACTGCTTCTGCATTGGTACATCGCGCTCGGCGGCGGGATCATCATGCCATTCTTGATTGTTGCGATCAGCTCGTGGGTCGGTGCCCAAGAGCAATGGCGCAAGCTCATTCCGGTCCTGAAGGGTTTGGCCGCCAATGCCTGACACTGCTTTTTGGGTCTCCTACGGGATCCTTTGGCTTGTGGTCGCGCTATTGTGCCTGTTTATGCTCGCGACCCTGCGTCCACTTGGCCTCCTCTTCGAGGCCGTGGACCCCATTTTGAGGTTCAACCGCCACCGGCTCCGCGTTAAGATCGACGATCCACCTCCGGGCGTGCCATTAGGGACCACCCCTGAACAACCGGTGGAGCTGACCGTACCTGCGGGGTCTTTCGGTCTGGTGTTGGTCGTGCAGCGCAATTGCGCCGCTTACGCCGCAGATGACCTCTGTGCAGCAGAGCGTACGACTGCCCGGAGGCATCACGGTGACCGTGAAGCCCAACTCCTCTGTGAGGCTCAAGAAGTAGGTGTAGGCGTCTGCGGGTCGGATGGGATCGCTCTTGGCTCCTACCGGGCCCCGTTCCCCCCTCCCCGTTGCCTCATGAGTCCCTCCCGCGCACCTGCGTCGATATGGGCCTTCGGACGGAGGTGCCCGCCGCCATGTGGTCGCGCCGAAGGGTCCTCTCACTTGCGGCTGCCTGGTCGGTGAGTGCCTCCGGCTGCGCGCTCCTCGGGGCCCGCCCGGCGGCTGACGCCACGCGCGCCACCCTAGTCGTCGCCGGACCACCGTGGCCGGACTGGACCCTCGCCCTGCGCCACGCGTGGCGCACTGGCGGGCACGCCTTCGACCTCACCTTCGCCGTTCCGGGGTCCTGCGACCCTGCCGCCCTGGACCTCTTCCCCGTCCGGGAGGTCGGCGTCCGCGACACCAACGCGCTATCGGGCTCCGGCCTCAGCGTCACCGCGGCGGGCGTGCGCGGCACGGCCTACCGCAACCTTTCCGACGCCCTCGGACCGGAGATCAAACTCGGCAACCTCCGCACCGCCGAGCTGGTACCGGATGCGCTGCAGGCCTTCTCGGACGCCCGCGGCCGGCTCGCCGCCTTTCCCCTGGCGCTCGGCGAGCTGCAGTTCTACACGCATGGGCACGCTGTCGCCGCAGCCGGGGGCTCCCCTTCCGCCCCTTGGTCCTGGGGGGCGGTGGAGCGGACCGTGGCCGCCGCCCGGGCGGCAACTCCCACTGGGGCCGCCCCGCTGATCGTCGGCTGGGGCTGGGCGGACGTGCGCCTCTGGACGGCCGCGGTATCCGGGTTCGGGGGACACATCGTCTGGAAGCAGGGCGCCGTCGACCTCTCAGGGGCGCAGGCGGCCACCGTCCGGCTGGTGGCGCTGGCCCGGGCCGCGCGCTGGAACCCCGCGCCAACCTTCCGCCCCGGGACACCCGAGTACACCTTCGTCCGGCGGGGCTTCACAGGGGCAGCGGGCGCCGCGCTCTTCGCCTTCGCCTCGCCACCCGTGCTCGCCGGCGTGGCGCGCGACGGCTTTGACGCCGCGATCGCCGGCCAGACGCACCTCTCCGCCCCGGGCATCGGGGACGCAAAGGCCGCAGACTTTCCCGCCTTCCCCGGAGCCAACCCCTGGCCGGCGGTGGACCCGGTCGGCCTCGCCACCACCCAAAGCTCCAGGCACGTCCCCGAGGCGGTCGCGTTCATGGCGTGGTACTACGCCCCCGCGCAGCAGGCCCTGCTCGCGCGCCTGGGCTACCCGCCCATGGTCACAACCCCGTCCGTGCAGGCCGCCTGGACACGGGCACAGCCCGGGGCCGCCACTCGCTTCGACGGAAACCGCTACTTCGATGTCGTGCCGACCCTGCCGGCCTCCACATTCGGGGCGTGGTCGGCGGAGCCGCTGACCATGGCCGTGCAGCGGCTGGGCCCACACGCCTACCCGGACTTTGTCGTCGCCTGCCGGCGCATGTACGGGGGCGCCGATGTCGCCGCCACGCTCAAGGACTTGCAGACGGGCCTGAACACGGTGGCGGGCTGGCCCAGGGCCGGAGGCGTGCCGACTGGCGCCTGTCCCTGATTCAGGGACGCGGGGAGCTTTCGAGCCGCGACCGCCGTCGCGGCGCACGCCGACGCGAGGGCCGGTGCCTCGGCAGCAGGCCTACCACGTCGGCGATGGTCCCACCTGGCCCACCAACAGCCTCAAGGGTTGCGCACACCGCCCGAACACCTGCCCCTGGGAATCGCCCAAACACCGACCACAACCACCACCGATAGGACTCGCGGCAAATACGACCGCGACCAACGCCACACCCACCACCTGCCCGTCCGACCCCTGCGCCCCGATTACCGGGTTGTCCTCCGCGCCCCCCTGCCACCCACCCCGTAGGCATCACCGCCTCCACCAACCATCGGACACCGGCCCCTGTACTTCAGAGTTTCAGGGAACATGTACGAAGATCTCCATCGTACCGGACTTCACGCAGCAGTCCACCAAGGCCGTGACGGCCCGCAGCGTGGCTGCGGGGCGAGGGTGCGCACCGACCGCCTGACCGCCTTTGGCGCTCTGGACGGCTCTGCTCCGGCTCGGCGCGAAAAAGCCGGTTCAGGCGGCCGCTTAGGAGCGCCGGACGGGATGTACTCCGGGTATGATCATCAGGCCCCGGGCGAGCGCAATCCCACCGAGTCCGTGCCCACGGACGTAGTGCGCCGTGGAGCCGGCCGTTCACAAGATACGAAAGTCGGCGTTGTCGGCCGCGAATCTCTGTACCCACCAGCCGTGCGTCTTGGGGCCGATGGGATTTCCCCAGGAGGGCAGGGTACGGCGGAGTGCCGTGAGCGCCGCGAGGAAGGCCTGCGGGGCCGTGGGGCGAGCGGACTGGCAAGCACAACCTTCCGATTCGGGCGGGCGTTGTAAGAACCGCCTCCGCACTCCCATCGACGACCGGGGGCCGGAGGCTCGGGGGGCCTCTATCCCAGCCGGAACGCCGCCAGATGGCCGTCCGAGGTGGTGACCACGACGTAGCCACCGCCGACGGCCATCTGGGGCCGGCTGGTGGCCACCCCCGCCAGTCCGGCAGCGTAGGGCACGGACTGTCGGGCGATGATTCGGCCGGTCCGCGGGTCGACCAAAAGGAGTGTGCCGTGGCCGGGGTCGTAGGCCAGCAGCCGGCCCTGAGCCAGTTGCAGCGAGGTGTAGAAGCGGTCGCTCTGCTGCTGCAATCGCCAGAGCACGCGGCCGTCGGACAACGAGACCGCCACGCCTTGGCCCGCCTCCACCGCCACGGGCACGCCCGCGGCGGCGACCACCGGTAGGTCGCTGCCGCTTGACTGAGTCCAAAGGACCCGCCCGGTGGCCCAGGCCAACCCGACGGCCTGGACAGTGCCGTCCTGCACGCAGGTTGGGCAGGTGATACTGACGCCCTCCATGGCCAGCGCCACGCCGCCGCTGCCGGTATCGACCCCGACGAGCGCGGTATGCACCGTCTGTCCGGGGGCCGCCGACACGGGCGGGGCAGCGGCCGTCCACAGCAGCCGGCCGCTGCCGTCGTACGCCTGCACGGTCCCGCCGGCCGTGACCACCAGCAGGTCGGAGCCCACCACGGCGAGGTTGTCGGTGGTCGGGTGGGGATGCAGCCCCGGCGCCAACAGGCGGACCAGACGGCCGTCGGCGGCATCGTACAGCGGCAGGCCGGCCGCGGGCAGCACGATCAGTCCCGCGGACGGCAGCAGTTGCGGCGAGCCGAGGCTTAAACCCCGCGGGGCCGTGTGCCACAGCGGTGCCCCCGTCGTCAGGGCGTAGGCGCCCAACTCCGTGCCGGCCATGACCAGGACGCTCGACCCAACGATCAGCGGCGGTCCGGGGAGCACCGAGGTGTCCGGCACGACCTGTCGCTGCCACAGTTGGCGGCCGGTGGAGAGATCGAAGGCCGTCAGGTCGCCGGTCGGCCCGGAGACGACGATGCGGCCACCGCCGATCGTGGGGACGCCGGCAACCTGCAGGGTGTTCGGCACATATCGCTCCGCCCACACCGGGGTGAGGCGGGAGGGCGCCGCAGCCACCCCGCAGCCCACGGCGAGGAGAGAGAACAAAAGGAGGGGCACCGCGATACGGATTAGACGCACGCACGTATTCCTCCAGCCGACGGCAGTAGTTGCCGCAAGTCGATCTCCAGGGGGGTCGCTGTGGTCACGTCGCGTAGACCCATGTGGCCCCGCCGTCGGTGGTGCCCAGCAGAACTCGCGGGGGCAGGGGGCGGGGTGCGCCGACCGGTCCGCGCCAGTCGGGGGTTGTGTTCATCCGGCGTGGCCCCTCGTGCCGCCCGCCCCCTCGCATCCACGTGCGCATCCCGCCCACAGGAGGACGACGGCCATCGGGGTTCGGTTCCCCAAGTAGCCGCGATCGATACGACCGGCAGTGGCCCCTTCTTATCCGTCAACCGATTTCTTCAACACGCCAACACCTCTCGATCTTCAGACCACACCGGGGCGACTGCGTCGCGAGCGTGGGGTGAAAAGCCGATGGCCGGCATCATGGCGTCGGGCTGCTGCGGCGTCTGGTGCCCGTCGCGTCACGAGAAGCCGGCAACGGTTGCGACCGCATCACTTCAAGGGCTGTATGATCGTGACCGCCACCGGCTTGGTCCCCGTGGCGCTCGGACCGGTCACGATGCGGATACGCAGCGCGGTGCTGCCGGCCGGCACCGGATCGAAGTTCAGGTCGCCCTCCATGCGGTATCCGGTACCGCCGCCGGTCGCACCACCGCCCGCGCCGACGCCTGTCGTCGTCAACGGGGTGGCCGTACCATCCGCCGCCACCGCGGTGACCCCGGATGATCCCGACGGCCCGAATCCCCCGGGGACCGGTGCGGTGACCGTGAATGTCGCCTCGCACCCCGTGCCGGTGCACTTCAGGCTCACAATCTGCGCGTGATAAACCCCGGTGCTGCCGGTGGCGCCGCCCGAGATGGCGCCGGTCCACGCGGTCCCGGGGAGGGAGGGAAGGGACACCTGGGCGGTGGCACTGGTGTTGTTCTGCCAGTCCGGCGGCGCCACGGTGGCGGTGTGGTCTGCGACCGCGGCCTTCACCGGCGTATCCGCCAGTGCAAGGGCGTATTGCCCACCCGGCACGCCGGCCGGCACGGATAACTGAACGTGCAGAAGCGCGGATGTGTTCTCGGCGATGGTGGCCGAGAGGTGAGGTAGACTCCAGGCGACGACCGGCGGGTTCCCGGCCCCGGCGTCGGCATGCAACAGGTCGAGCGTGAACGCGGCACGCGTCAGAGCGACCGTCGCGGCCGAGCCCCGCGCCGAGTAGGGGTAGACGTCCACCGCCGCCGTGATGGTCCGCACTCCGCTCAAAAGAGCGGCCGTTCCCTCCTCAACCGAGAAGGTCAACGGCGCGGTCGGAGAGGACAGCAGCGTCGGACCGCTCGCCACCCGTAGTTGGGTGGTGCTGATGATCCATTTGCCCCCCGCGGACAGCGGTGTCGCCGACGGCTGCGCTTGATGGGCGGCGGTGCTGCCGGTGCGCGCGGTCCCACCCGCCGAGGAGGAGCCGGGATTCGCACCGCTGTGGACGCCGGTTGACCGGCTGTTTACGCCCGCGCGCGGCGTCGCGCTCGCCGCGGACGCAGCAGAAGCTGAGGAGGATGTCGCACCGAGTGCACCGACCGTGCCGCCGGCATGCGTCGCTCTCGCGGCGGCGTCGCTGGAACCGGTCGAGGGGGACGCCGGTGAGCGGACGGGACTCTGGGCGGTCGCGCAGCCCGCGGCAAAGAGCAGCGCGGTTCCGAGGACGCCTCCCGCCACCCAGGCGGTCGGGAGGCGGCGCGACTCGGAGGCGTGCGCGGATGTCATCGGACGCGAGAGCACAGTTGATCCCCCGTCTCGGCAGCCGGCTCGGGGCACTGCGACGGTGAGCCGGAAGCGGGTCCCGACGGTGCGGTTGGTCCCGCTGCGAGGCAACGGTCACCCCGGCCGTACCAGAGGGCACGGTTGGCGCACGCGGACAACAGGAGTCCAGTGTCCAGTAGCAACGCGACCAACGGACGGGACCATCTGGATACAGTCAACGATGACCACCTCGTCACGGAGTGTAGGTTTGTAGTTGGAGCACGGAATCCGCCATTCGATCGAGGGCATGGGGATCCGGCCCGGCGTCCCCCCGGCCGGATCTTGGCAAGGGCCGCCGCCCGGGCCACCTATGCCGCCGGGTCCACCCTTCCCAGGGCCTCCCGCGGGGCGTGCGCCGCCTGCCACTGGCGGGCCCACCCCACAGCCAGTTGCTGCAGCGCCGCCGCAGCGGCCACGGCCAGGAGCGGCGTGACCGGGAGCCGGAAGCGCGGTGCGAAGAAGAACAGGGCGTATCCCCCGCAATAGCCGAGGACGGTCACCCACAGGAGCGCTGTGCGCCGCCGTCGCAGGAACAGCCCCACTGCCCCGAGCGCGGCGAGGTCGCGCAGCAAGGCAAAGCGCAGCAGGGGTATGTGCAGGTCTGCGGTGACCGGCCGCAGCCCTGCCCCGTAGGTGGCGATGTCCGGATCGGTCATGCCCCAGAACATCCGCACCACGGTGCGCGCTTGACGCAGACCGGCCCCGGGGTGGCGGAGGAAGTACCGGAGACCCGCCTGCCAGGCCAATTGATCCGTATTCGGGCGGTCGTACCCGCTGCCACGCAAGAGGACGGGGTTGGCGGGACCCAGGTTGACCCAAGCCCCGTCGGCCGCCGGGTTGTGCGCGATGAGGAAGTTCACCCCGCCGTTGGTGTCGACCAGGACGGGGGCGCCTGTGACGCGCAGATTACGCAGCGTCCAGGGCGCGACGACCAGGAGCGCCACCGCGAGCGCCGCGGCGGCCGACCGCCCTGCAAACCGCCAGTCGAAGCCGCTGCGGCGGCGCAACGCCCAGTGGATGAACGCAGGGACGATCAGCGGGACTTCCGTCGGTTTGCTGAGGGCCCCGATGCCGAGGAGTGCCCCGGCCAGGAGCAGCTGTGGCGTACTCGGGGCATCCGCGTAGGCGGCGATGGCGTCCGCCGCAGCGGCAAAGGCCGCCGTCGCGAAGGTGACCGCCAGAAAGGCGTCTGAGTAATACACCGATGGCGCGTACAGGGCAAATAGCACCCCCGCCGCGAGCCCGGCCTCCGGCGAGCGCAGCAGCCGGCGGCCCAGGTCGGCGGTGATGCCTGCACAGAGTGCTGAGACCGCCGCGTCGGCCGTGCGCACCGCGAGGTAGGCGTGCCCGGTGCCGAAGACCCGCTCCACCAAACCGGCGAAAAACACGAAGGCCGGGGGCCAGTATGCCCCGTGCGTGCCGTAGTAGTGTCCGTGCGCGACGTTCGCCGCGAAGGCCTCCAGACTGGGCTGGTCGCCGTACGGCGGCAGGATCCAATGCCGGACCCACCAGAGCCGGATGGCGAAGGCCAAGAGGAAGACGGCCCCCGGATAGAGGCACGGCCGGGCCGTGCGCCACCACCGGCACAGATCCCGCGCGGGGCCGGCTGCCCGTCCCCTGCCGCCCGACCGCTGCACATGTACCGCCCCCTCGTCCCACGCTAGCCGCCGGGGGGGTGGCGGCGGAATCGGCCGTTCGGGGGAGGAGCGGAGCCGGGATACTACAATTGGCGCCATGAACGTGGACCGGTGGACGCATCCGGAGACCTGGCCGCCGGGTTGACTCCAAAGTCAGTGCCGGTCGCATGTGCGCCCACGGTGGACGGCGCCTGACCCGGTAGGGGACGGGCGCCGTTGACGATTCGTGCACCGGGTGTCAGGCTCGCCCGTACCGGCCCGAGGGGCGGCGGCTGCTGGCGCAGGGCGTGCGGCCGGACGACGTCCGGGTGCTGACGCCGACGCGGAAGGGCCCGCTGGGCGTAAGGGCGCTGAACGACCGGCTCCGTGACGTCCTCAATCCGACGGGGTCCCGGGGCGGGGCGTTCCGCACCAAGGGCGGCCGACAGTTCCGTCTCGGGGACCGCGGGATGCACGGGCGCACCGATTACGGTAAGGCGGTCTTCTACGGGGAGACCGGCCGCATCGTGGCGGTGAACGTGCGGGTGAAGATCCCGGGCCAGGAGCGCGAGCGCGACGGGTTCCTCGTGGAGTACGCCGACGGGGAGGGCGTGCCCGACCAGCCTGTACTGGTCCGGGGACGCGGGCGACGTCGGACTGGCCTTCGCCGGCACGGTGCACAAGGCGCAGGGTGGGGAGGACCCGCACGTGGTGTTCGCGCTGGCGTGGGATTCCTTCAAGCTCCTGGACCGCTGCCTGGTGTACGCCGCGGTGAGTCGGGCCCGGGACAGCCTGACCGTGGTGCGCGAGGCGGGGGCCATGGAGCGTGGTCGGAGCGGCAGTGCCTCCGGCGTCAACAAGAGAACCCAGTCCTATAATAGGGCCAAAGCCTGGTCTGCCCAGACCTTTACCACTCCCGTTCCGTCGCCATCGCCTCTTGTCCCGAGATGATGGGGGGACGGCACGTGCCACATGGTCCGGTCATCGCAACCATCGTCCCGGCTATCTTCTTCGCGATATGGACCGGATACGCGTTGTTGATGCTCATTCATCCCCGCTTCATCTGGCGGATCCGTTACGGTTGGCGGGCAACAGCCCCACCGCCCCCATTGTACTTCTGGACAATGCGTTTTTGGGGTGCCCTCTGCTTGCCGCCGGCATCTGGCTTATACTATTCGTCGCACGGTAAGCCAGTTCTCGAACAGGCTCAGCAACTTCACCTCGCGGGAGGATATGGTGGCAAGCCCCCGGCTTCAGCCGTGGGGATAAGCCGATTTGTTAGCTTTCGCTTCTGCGATATCCGGCGCGCTGTAGGATAATCCTGAATTTCGCAATGGTGGGTACAAAGTAGGGCTGGCGGGTTATGAGCAAATGGTCATCCGAGTGTGCGCGCGGTCAATCGGAGATCGGTGTGTAGGCAATGGCGACGGAAGGGGGCGGAGGGGGCGCGGGATCGCCGCGGGGGAGGGGATAGCCAG
>Ga0080006_1136115_pt1 | contig 14297 bp, 12 predicted proteins | sample RS3BMetagenome_FD_69209 | JGI IMG/M metagenome (GOLD analysis project Ga0080006, IMG submission 69209) | Ferric oxide microbial mat and aquatic microbial communities from Rainbow Spring, Yellowstone National Park, USA - RS3B (SPADES... ...
CCGGTCACGTCGATGCCCGGCTCCTGGAGTTCCTCCAGGAGGCACGTCGTAATTGAGCCGGGATCGCGCGATCCCGGTCACGCTTACCGCCCGGGTGCACTGACCCGGGCGCTGCTGGGTCGTAATTGAGCCGGGATCGCGCGATCCCGGTCACCGTCTCCTCACTTTACACGGTCTGAGCTGCACTTCTACCCGCGCCTTGCGAGGACCACCCGAACGGTCGGCCCCTGCCGACCTCGCAGAGCTCCCCTTAACCACGATTGTTGCCCCTGAGCAGGGTGCGAGGATCATGTCCTCTCCGACAGCGTGGCTCCGCATACCACCTTCGCTACCGCTTCGACGATCATGTCACCGACAGCTGGAGCCGCCGACCACCAATGGTGGGCATCGGCCATCGCGATCGCAGCGCCAGGTGCTCGCGTCTCCCGCAAGACTGGGAGGCTCATGCCTCGCAGAGCCACTCTTCGCTCGGGTCCTAGGCCCTCGACGAGTTCCGAAGCGAGCTGCCTACCGACAGGAGACACGTAACTGTAGCCTGAGTAGTACGCTACATACTCTCCACCCAGGGAATAGCCGAAGTAGAAGAAGACGTCTGGACCGGTGTTGTTGATGATCCTGGCGAGCTCCGACTGATCATCGCTCGCCACCACGACCACCGACGTCCCGTGGCGACGGATCCGACTCCCGACGAGCTCCGCTACACCCTCCAGGACAACCTCGGCACTCACGACCACGGCAACATCCGCCAGCTTGCGACCGCCTCGCTCCCGCGTCAGCCGCTCGATCACGCTGTGGACGTGCGCACCTCGGTGAGCGCCCACGCGACGGAGCTCCTCGATGGTGGCCACCCCACAGATGCCGTCAGCCGGTAGACCCACGTTCGACTGGAACTCGATGAGCGCACTGCGTGTGCGCGCCCCAAAGATTCCGTCCACGCGCCCCGGGTCGAACCCCAGTGAACCGAGAGCGTTCTGCAGCCACGCCACGTCGTCACCGCGCAGCGGCGGTCTGCGAAGGTAGAGGAGTCGGTCGCCCAGCCGATAACCTGCCTCGACGATCGCCCGCCACGTCGTGAGATCGACAAGCCCGCTCTCAAGCAACCCTCGGTCCCGCTGGAACCTCCGCACGGCAGCTTCCAGCTCCAGATCGTACGGTCCGCTCGGGGCCACATCGAAACCCTGACGAGCCAGACGCTTGCGCAGGTCCTCGACGCGCTCGCTCGCCTCCCCGAGACGGATGGCCGCGAACCAAGCTTCGGGTCGACCTCGCGCCGCTACCCCTCGAGCGCGGGTTGCAGCTCCTTGAGCAGTGCTCGCTTGGGCATCGCCCCGATGACCCGCTTCACCGGCTCCCCGTTGCGAAACAGCATCAAGGTCGGGATGCTCATGATCTCGAAGCGCCGCGCGATCTCGAGCGATTCGTCCACGTTGAGCTTCCCGATCACCAGCTTGCCGCTCATCTCCTCGGCAATCTCCTCGAGGATCGGCTCGATCATCTTGCACGGCCCACACCATTCAGCCCAGAAATCAACGAGAACCGGGACCTCCGACGACTTCACGACCTCGTCGAAGTTCTTGTCGTTGAGCTGTACCTCATGACCCGCCACAGCGCACCTCCTCGAGTCGTTGTGAATTCAACCAACGTCGGCGACCTACCTCGCCTTCCCTCACGCATGATCCGCAAGGAAGTGCTCGACGTCCAGCGCCGCTTGGCAGCCGGAACCCGCAGCGGTGATCGCCTGACGGTACACCCGGTCTTGCACGTCGCCCGCGGCAAACACGCCCTCGACGCTGGTCGCCGTCGAACCAGGCTTCGTGATGACGTACCCGGTGTCGTCCATCTCGAGCTGCCCCTTGACGATCTCGGTCGAGGGAGCATGCCCAATCGCCACGAACAACCCGGTTACGGCCAGCTCCTCACGCTCACCGGTCTGCGTGTCCTCGAGCACTACCCCTGCGAGCTGTCCGTCCTTCTCCAGGAGCTCGACCACGCGGCGTTTCCAGGCGAACGAGATCTTCTCGTTGGCGAAGGCCCGATCCTGCATGATCTTCGACGCGCGGAGCTGATCACGCCGGTGCACGATGGTGACATGTCGGGCGAACTTGGTCAGGAACAGCGCTTCCTCCAGCGCGGAGTCACCACCCCCGACTACCGCGATGTCGTGACCCCGGAAGAAGAAGCCGTCGCACGTCGCGCACGTCGAGACCCCATGGCCGAGGAGGTCGTACTCGCGCTCGAGACCCAGCATCAGTGAGCGTGCCCCCGTAGCAAGGATGATCGCATCGGCCAGGTACGCAGGCTCACCGCTACGGTCATCGTTGGTGTAGACAGCGAACGGCCGCTGCCCGAGCTCGAGCCGAGATACCTTGGTTCCGCGGAACCGGGCTCCGAAGCGCTCTGCCTGACGCCGCATGTTGGCCATCAGCTCCGGGCCAAGGATGCCTTCGGGGAAGCCAGGAAAGTTCTCGATCTCCGTCGTCAGCATGAGCTGACCACCAGGTTGATCCGACGTCGAGGACGGCTCTCCCTCAACGACCACTGGCGCCAGGGAAGCGCGAGCGGTGTAGATCGCCGCGGTCAGCCCCGCCGGACCGGAGCCGATGATGACGACCTTGACGTGCTCTGGCACTGCAACTCCCTCTGCGATCGACCAACTCGTCCGCTCAGGCGGACAGGCGACGGCGAGCTTGGCCCATCCTCCGCCATGCCAGCGAGGACCCGAGGAGCGCAAGCCCCGCCACGATGAACTCGGTGATCCAGACGCGATTCGCGAACAGGTACGCGTCGAGGAGTTTCACCAGCGCATCCACCGCCAGCACCGCGACCACGCTCCCGACGATGGCGATGAGCAAACCGTACACCACGACTCGCGCCAAGAACTGCGCAGGCGCGACCGTCCGCGACCGGACGAGCTCTGTCGTCGAGCCCAGCCACTGGGCAAGCCGAGCCGCAAGATCCGGCTGCTCTCCGCCGGTTTCGAAGGCTGCCATCGGAACCTCCCGTTGAGGCGTTGGCTCCCAGCCTACCCCTCGGCCAGCAGCACCGAGACTCCGAGCGCTCCAGGGCCCGCGTGGGTCCCAATCGTCGCTCCCATCACCGAGACCTCGATCGCGCCCGGATCGCGACCCACGGCCGCTGCAACCCGCTCGACCACCTCGGCGATGTCGACCGCAAGCGCGTGGACTACCCCGACGCGTTCGATCAGCCCCAAGCTCCCCACCCACTGCACGAGGTCCTCGACCGCTCGGCGGCGGGTGCGCTGGCGGCCAGCTGGCTTGACCTCTCCGTCCTCAATGGCGATCATTGGCTTGAAAGCCATCATCGTGCCGAGGAGGGCGGCGGCAGCACCGATGCGCCCGCCGCGCCGGAGGTTCTCCAGCGTGTCGAGGGTGCCCCGAGTGCGCGCCCGAGCCTTGGCGTGCTCCGTTGCCTCGACCACGGTCGCGAGATCGGCGCCCGAGCGCGCGATCTCCGCGGCGACCTCGACGATGAGACCCTCCGTGAGGGTGAGCGTCTCGGAGTCCACGACCTCGACTCGGGATCCGAAGCCTCGAGCCGCCGTCTGCGCCGCCTGGTAGGTTGCCGAGAGCTTGCGCGTCAGCGTGACGCACACCACGCCATCCGCACCGGCTTCAAGCAGGTCGCGAAAGGCGGCCTCGAACTGACCTGCCGAGGGCGCCGACGTCTGCGGAAGCGCTGCCTGCTGGGCCTGGAGCTCCCAGAAGCGCTCCCGCGCGAGCTCCTCGCCGTCGAGCCAGTCTTGTCCGGCGACCGCGATCGTGAGCGGCACGATGTGGATCCCGAGGCGCTCCGCGGAACCCTCGGGCAGATCGCTCGCCGAGTCGGCCACCACCGCCACCGTCATCGTTGCCCTCCCCCCACGATCGTCCGACGCAGGCGCACCAGCACGACGAGCGTAGCTCCCCCGACCACCGACGCGCCGAGGGTCGCCGCCAGAGCGCGCACCCCCGTCCCAAGGGACGGGGGTGCCGCCGCACTAGGCACGAACACGGCCAGCACGACCGCACCCACCGCGCTCGCGAGTCCCAACCCGAACCAGTCGAGCACGAGCCGCCGCACGAGCCCGAGGCCGCGCAGTCCGCGCACGAGGAGCAACGCCACTACTGCCCCGACGCTGTAGGCAAGACCTAGTGCGAGACCAAGGCCGCCGACCCCCGCTACTCGGATGAGCCACACCGCAGCCAGCACGTTGACCCCGTTCTCGATGAGGTAGGCGACGAAGGCCGCTCGCGCGTTGCGCATCGCCTGCAGTGCCTGGATCAGCATGAGGAAGAGCGAGAAGCCGGGGAGCCCCACCGCCATGCCGCGTAGCGCGTCGCTGACGAGATCGACGCCGTGGAGATGCAGCGCCCCGTAGCGGATGAGCAGGTCAAGCCCCACGGGCGCACCGACGATCGCGATCGCCGCAAGCGGGATGGAGACGCCGACCCCGACCCGAAGCGCCTGATCGAGATCGCGTCGGAAGGAGCTCCGCTCGCCCGCCGCCCACGCGTGGGCAAGGCGGGGCTGCAGCGCACTCATCACGCTCAGCGAGACGATCGCGTAGGGCAGCTGGAAGAATAAGTACGCGTAGTTGTAGGCCGAGACGTCCCCAGGGCGGGTTGCAGCCAGCGCGAGCACCACGAACAGGGCAACTTGGTTCGCGATCACATAGCCGATGGTCCAGCCGGAGAGGGTAACGACCTCGCGCACGGCCGGATCGTCGAGCCGCAGCCGAGGCCGGAGATTCAGGCCGTGCCTCGCCATCACCGGCACGAGCACCAGCAGCTGCACAACGACTCCGAGCGTGGTACCGAGGCCGAGGAGCAGCACCGCACCCGGATGCGCGAGCGCGATGCTGAGCGAGGCGTGCCCGTAGCGCAGGTGGAACACCACGAGGACCAGGATCGAGACGACGTTGTTCGCGATCGGCGCGAACGCCGGGGGCCCGAACCTGCCTCGCAGGTTGAGCGCTGCGGTGGCGAGGGAGATCGCCCCGTAGAAGAAGAGCTGCGGGGCGAACAGGCGCAGTAGCTCGACCGCGATGAGGCGCTCAGCACCCCGGTCAGCGAGGTGGTTGCCGATGAGGTAGAGATCGATCACCCCCGGGGCGATAAGCTCGAAGACCACCGTCGCCGCGAGCAGACCGAGTACGCCGAGCGTAACGATGGCGGCCAGGGAGCGCTCGCCGGCGCGCTCGCCCGCCCGAGCGATGCGCGCCGCTACCACCGGCACGATCGTCGACGAGATGACCCCGCCAAGGAGGAGGTCGTAGAGCATGTTGGGCGTGTTGTTGGCGAGGTTGTAGGCGTCCGCAAGGGGGCGCACACCGAGCACCACCGCGAGAACCAGGAGCCGGAGGAACCCGGTGAAGCGGCTGAGCGCGGTGCCGATGGCCATCGACGTAGCGTTGGCTCCCACCGAAGCTCCTCGATCGGCAATGGCCCGCGCTAGGCGTCCGAGCGCGGTCATCCACTGCTCCTCGTCGGTGTGCGAGCGCGCCGACGCGAGCCTCGGTTGCGAACCCACCACCATACCAACAGCACCACCGACGACGCCGTGAGCACGAGACCGACGCTCGAGAACCCGATGGCGTTCACGGCGACCACCTGGGTGGCGATTAGCGCCCCCGTGGGGGACTCGAGACGTACCTCGAGCGGGGAGGTGCCAAGCGCCAGGGAGTCGACCTCTACCGGTATCGATGCCGTGCGACGATCGACGACCACGCTGAGGGTCGCACCTTGGGGGAAGCGTAGCTTCGGGTCGACGAGCACCAACCGGAGCCGGACCGGAACGCCGAGCCTCGAGCTCACCGCGATCGGCACGCGCTGGCGGGCACTGGTAAGTGTCAGAGTGTCGCTCGCCACCGAGAGACCCGCGAGCATCTCGCGCAGTGCAACGCTGGCGCTCGTCGCCTCACGAGGATCGGCGAGCGCGCCGAGCAGCGTCGCGTCGATGGGGTCGGCGAGGCGTGGGGCAGCCTCCACCAGGGCCTCCACGCGAGGTGCGAGCTCGCGGAGCGAGCGCGGTGGTGCTGGGCACGCCACGGACGGAGGCGTACCGACGCGCGCGAGCTGCACCGCCGGCTCACCAAGCGCGTGCGAAATGCTCACGAGCCGCGCGAACGGCGCTGCCCCGACTAGCGAGAGCACCTCGGCGATGCGCGCGACGGCCGCTGAGGTACTCGCCTGCACCACGCCAACGACGACCCGGTGGGCCTGGCTTGGGTCCTCGAAGTACAGCTGGGCGAGCAACGCAAGCAAGGCCTGAGATCCGCTCGCGTCGGTCCCGCGCACCAGCGCGCTCCCCAGGAGCGGCGAGGCGCCGAGGGCCTGGAGACCGTCGCCGAGGCGCACTGGGTCGGTGAGGCCGAGCACCGGTGCAGCACCCTCGAGCTGCACTTCGGGAAGCACGACTGCCTGGGTACCGCCGCGACGCAGCTGACCCAGCTCACCCGCGGTGAGCGGCTCGCTCGCAACGAGGACTGTGCCAGCCGCGCCCGTCGTGCTCGTGCCGACCGCGACCGCACTGGCAAAGGACGAGGCCGGTCCGAGCGCCCCGTAGCAGGGACCGGGCAGGTTGACGTACGGTGTCGCCACCAGGTCCGAGCGCGGTATGGAGCCTGCGAGCTCTGCGACGGCTGCGAGCCGGGCGGGATCGCCGTCGACGGCGATGCTCGTCGTTGGGTCGCGAGCGAGCAGGCTCTCGAGTGCACCAGCGCCGACACCCCGTGCGGATGCGATCACCACCGCAGCCACGTCGAGGGGTACAAGTCCGGCCTCGCTCGTCAGGTACGGTACGGCAAAGGTCGCCGATGCGAGGGTGAGACCGGTCTGGCTGCTCGCGACCCGCACCTGCACTGGGTAGACACCTGAGCAGCCGGCGCCGCAGCCGGAGGCAGGGATCGGATTCGGCGTGCGCAGCTGGAAGGTTTGCTGGCCCGCGCTGAGCTGCTTGGCTCTCGTGATCGCAATGGGCGTGCCGAGCTGGCCCTGCGTAAGCGCGGCCTCGAGCGCACTTACCGAGGTGGAAGCCTGGTAGACCACGAGGAACGCCTCGGCATGACGGATGGAACGCGAGAGGCGGGCCTCGAGGCTGAGCGGTGCCTGGCCGACGAGAACTCCCGGGGCTCGAAGGAGCGTGAGCGAAGCAGCGAGCGCCGAGGTCACAGCCCGCGGCGCCGGCCACACCAACGCCGTGGTGAACACCACGACAAGCAAGAGTCGCTGTGCCCAGCGGCTACTCGGGCCACGCGTAGATGGTGATGCCCTCAGGCTCCACGACGAAGCCCAGGTGCTGGTAGAGGCGAAGCGCCGTCTCGTTCGTCCGCTGCGTGTTGACTCCAACGCGACGCGCTCTCCACCTCTTCGCCCATCGCAGGCCATCGACGATCAGCCTCGTCGCCAGACCTCTGCCCTGAAAGCCCGGGTCGATGGCGATGCGCTGGAGGTAGCCCTCGCCGGCACCCAGGCCAAAAATAGCGTAGCCAACGAGCCGATCATCGGTCCCTGACGTGAGCACGCGGAAGCGGGTGCGCGGGGTCGCGCCCAGCGCCTCCCGCAGAGCCGCTTCGTTCATGGCCCAGAACGGCTCGAAGCAGCGGTGGTCCACCTCGAGCAGCTCCGGGACGTCCGCATGGCGTCCTCGTCGCAGCTCCACACCCCGCGCCGTGGGCGGAACAGGGGGGATGGGACGACTCCCCGAGCGGAAGAGCACGAAGAGCTCGTCGACACGCTGCCAGCCCGCTGCCTCGAGCACCTCGCGCTGAGCGAGCGAGGTCGCCTGCACGAGGAATCGCCTCCAACCCCGCGCCTGGGCTGCCTGGCGGGCAATGGTGAGCCACGTCGGATCCCGGAGCCACAGCGAGGGCGCCATGCCGATCAGCACGGCCCCTTCGAAGCCGTACCACGGTGAGAGCCGCACGCTGCGCCCCCCCACATGGACGGTCGCTGGCTCGGGCGTCGAGTGCGTGTACGAGGATCCGATGGCCTCATGGTAGCTGGAGGACGCCTCAGCGACGAGAAGGCCGAAGTCTAGGATGGCGTTATGGGGGTCATCCTCTTCGGTACGCACGAGCGCTTCGCCGATCACGACCCTGGGCCGTGGCACCCCGAGCGAGCCGAACGACTCGGAGCAGTACGCCGTGGCGCTGCGCGCTTCGAGGAGGCTCTCCGACTCTTCACGCCCACGCCTGCCCCCAGAGAGGCGATCACTGCGGTCCACGACGCCGCCCACATCGACGCGCTCGAGCGCTACAGCCTCATGGGAGGTGGCCCACTTGACCCCGATACCTCCGTGAGCGACGCGTCCTTCGAGGCCGCCACTCTCGCTGCCGGAGCCGGCCTCGACGCGATCGAGCGCTTGCGTGCCGGGGAGGCGGACGCAGCCTTCGTGGCGGTGCGGCCCCCGGGTCACCACGCCACTCGCGAGGAGGCGATGGGCTTCTGCTTGCTGAACAACGTTGCCATCGCTGCCACCGCGCTAGCAGGCCAGGGGGAACGGGTGCTCATCCTCGACATCGACGCGCACCACGGCAACGGCACCGACGCCATCTTCGCCCACGACCCTCGCGTGCTCTACGTCTCCACCCACCAGTATCCGCTCTTCCCTGGCACCGGTCGCATCGGCGACGTCGGTGAGGGCCCAGGGATCGGCTCGAGCGTCAACCTGCCCCTGCCGCCTCAGTCCTCAGGCGCCACCGCTCACGCGCTCCTCGAGACCATCGCGGGGCCTGTCATCGAGGGGTTCCACCCCACCTGGGCGATCGTCTCGGCAGGCTACGACGCCCACTACGCCGACCCGCTCACCGACCTTGGTTTCACCGCCGCCGACTACGCGCCCCTCGTGCGGATCGCGCTTGGCGCCGTACCGCGCGGCCGGACCCTTGTCGTGCTGGAGGGCGGCTACGACCTCGATGCCTTGGAGCGCTCGGTGGCAGCCACACTCGCCGCCATCCTCGATGAACCCGTCGCGGTCGGCGAGTCCGAGAGCGGCTCTATCGATCACGAGCTGGTGAGCCTCCTGGCCCGCCTGCGCTCCGAGACGCTCGCGCGGAGGCTCGAGCAGACCGCAGGGTAGCCTCGACGAGCGTGCTACCGGCTCTGCTTCGACCCCTCATCGAGCGCCTCCGACCTGTCGCCGATGCCTTCCAGGGTCGGGGGCGGCGGCTCTACCTCGTGGGGGGAGTGGTCCGCGATGCGCTACTCGGCATCGAGCCCAGTGGCGACGTCGACCTTACCACCGACGCCACCCCCGACGAAGTGCTCGAGCTCCTGGGACGGGATGCGACCCACCTGAACCTGGCCGGAGTTCGTTTCGGCACCGTGGCGTGCCGGCTCGTGGGCCTCGACCTCGAGATCACGACCCACCGCGGCGAGGCCTACGACCCCGCGAGCCGCAAGCCGGCCGTACACTTCCTATCAGCCATCGCGGACGACCTTGCCCGGCGCGACTTCACGATCAACGCGATGGCGGTGGAGCTCACCACCTCTGACCCCTCCCTCATCGATCCTTTCGGAGGCTTCGAGGACCTCCTCGCACATCGGCTGCGTACGCCTCAGGATCCCTCGACGTCCTTCAATGACGATCCGCTGCGGATGCTGCGCTGCGCTCGGTTCCTCGCTCGCTTCGACCTTGAACCAGCCGAGGAGCTTGTAGCTGCGGTCCACGAGCTCGCCCCACGCCTCGCGGTAGTCTCGCGCGAGCGCATCCGCGACGAGCTCTCACGCCTGCTCCTCGTCGAGCATCCCAGCCGTGGCCTGTGGTTCCTCGTCGAGACGCCGCTTGCGGCCCAGTTTCTACCCGAGCTACCGGCGCTACGCCTCGAGCAGGATCCGATCCATCGTCACAAGGACGTGCTCGCGCACACCATCGCCGTGACCGCCAGCTGCTCGCCCAGGCTGCGCCTGCGGCTCGCCGCCCTCCTCCACGACGTTGGCAAGCCGGCAACCCGCTCCATCGGTCCTAACGGGGTGAGCTTCCACTTCCACGACGTCGTCGGGGCCAAGATGGCGCGACGCATCCTGCGCGAGCTGCGTTACCCCAACGACCTCGTCGAGGACGTGGCCCGGCTCGTGGAGCTCCACCTGCGCTTCCACACCTACGCTCAGGGCTGGACGGATGCCGCCGTGCGCCGCTACGTCCGCGACGCGGGAAACCTTCTCGACGACCTCAACGAGCTGACGACCTGCGACGCAACCACGCGCAACGAGCGCCGTCGCAAGCTCTTCGCCACGCGCATGGAGGAGTTCACCGAGCGAGCCGCGGACCTAGCAGCGCGGGACGCCCTGCGCGCGGTGCGGCCTCCCATCGACGGCAACGAGGTGATGCGCCTTCTCGGCCTCTCACCGGGTCCCCTTGTCGGCACGGCGATGCGCTGGCTTACGGACCTCACGATCGAGGAGGGCATTACCGACCCCGACGAGGCGCGCGCTCGCCTGCTGGCGTGGTGGCGCCGGGAGCATCCGGAGCCGTCCGGGACGACCTAGTGTCCTGTGCCACAAGTTCCCTACAATGTCCCTACAGGTAAGGGAACGGCGTTTCATTCTCTCCAAGGGCACCATCTGGTCTCTCCCCTGCAAGGGGTTTACTGATGGGACACGTCGAGGCGCACACCAAGGAGCCGAAGCAGCGCGCTGGCGGGCGGCCCATCGTCTACCACGTCAAGCTCTCGTCCGAGGAGCGGGCGCGTCTCGAAGCACTCGTTCGTCGGACGACGGCCCCACAGGCACACGTTCGTCGCGCCAAGATCGCCCTCTACGCAGACGAGGGGGTAGGGACCGTCGAGATTGCACGACGGCTCTCGCTCTCAGCACAGACGGTCTCGCTGTGGAGAAGAAGGTTCGCGCCATTCGGGGTCGCGACGCTTGCCGATGCGCCACGATCTGGGGCGCCACGTATCCACGGGGATGACACGATCGCCACGATCATCGAGTCGACGACGACAACCGCCCCACCGGACGGCTCGACCCACTGGTCAACGGCGAGCATGGCAGCAGCAACTGGTGTCTCTCCCTCGACGGTCAGCAGGATCTGGCGAACCTTTGGCCTCAAGCCGCACCTGATGGAGAGCTTCACCATCTCCAACGACCCGGCCTTCACCGAGAAGGTGCGAGACGTGGTGGGGGTCTACCTCAACCCCCCTCAGGCGGCGATGGTCCTCTCGCGTCGACGAGAAGACCCAGATCCAAGCGCTGGATCGCACCCAGCCCATGCTCCCGATGCGACCAGGGGTGCCGCTGCGTCGCACGACCGAGTACCGGCGCCACGGTGTTGCCAACCTCGACGCTGCCCTCGATGTCGCCTCGGGCGCGGTCATCACCACGATGACCAAGGCGGTGCGGACCTGGCTCCTTCGCCATCCGCGATTTGTGTTCCACTTCACCCCGACGTACTCGTCCTGGATGAACCAGGTCGAGCGCTGGTTCGCAGCCCTGACCACCAAGTACCTCCAGCGCAGCGTGCATCGCAGCGTCGCCGAGCTCACCCGTGGCATCTAGGAGTGGACTGAGAGCTGGAACAACGACCCCAAGCCCTTCATCTGGACCAAGAGCGCCGACGAGATCTTCGCCTCGATGCGGAAGTACCTCGAGCCCACTGTTCTTGAAGCCACTTGTGACAAGGGACACTAGCCCCATCGTGGCACAGGCCGCTATTGACTCTGCACAAGATCCCGCTCCACAGGCGGGGTCCTGCCTGTGTGGCGAGGATCGCGCTGCCCTCTCGCGTGTTGAAGCCGCCGCGCAGGCCCCGTCTATCGACTTCCTAGCGTCAAAACTTGAGCAACAGCTTCGAGAACTTGCAGGAAGCGCGGATGTTGTGCCCATAAAGAAGCCTGGTCTGTTGTGCCGATAGACCGGCAAGGGTCGAAGCGTCGCGGTCGGGAGGGCATAGATGGGGCGCAAGCGGTGGCATCGAGCAGCGGCGAGGGCGGCGAGCGCGGGACTTGCGCTGGCTGGCTTGGGATTGGTCAGCACTGGAGCGGCCAGAGTCGGGTCTACGGGCCCCGCCTCTACGGGCACGACCTCGTCGGGTCCCGCCTCTACGGGCACGACCTCGTCGGGCCCCGCCTCTACGGGCACGACCTCGTCGGGTCCCGCCTCGTCCACGGGCCCCGCCTCTACGGGCCCCGCCTCTACGGGCCCCGCCTCTACGGGTCCCGCCTCTACGGGCCCCGCCTCTACGGGTCCCGCCTCGTCTACGGGTCCCGCCTCTACGGGCCCCGCCTCGTCCATGGGTCCCGCCTCTACGGGCACGACCTCGTCGGGTCCCGCCTCTACGGGTCCCGCCTCGTCCACGGGTCCCGCCTCTACGGGCCCCGCCTCGTCCACGGGTCCCGCCTCTACGGGCACGACCTCGTCGGGTCCTTAGACCAGTGGGGCCCAGTGGGGCGTCGGTGAGCTCAGCTAGACGTTCTGCATGCTGCGGAGACCGCGAGCTAGTCGGTGCCGATCTCGGTGCCGACGGGAGAGACGTTGCCGAACGCATGGCAGTTCGGGCTGCTTGCGCTGGGCGGGGTCGCCTCAGGCGCGGGAGGATTCGTGCGGCGGCGTCGGCGTCGTGCCGCGCAGTAGGTCGTCTGGGCAGAGCGCACCATGAGTCCGTTGGTCGTCACCGGTGGTCGGGCGCGGAGTCGCACCGTTGATGTTCGGCGCGGACGGGAACTCGTGGGCAGCTGCGTTGTTCGCCTGAGAGGCCTGGCTTACTGCGGGGTGCGAGGTTGCGAGGTGGCGTCGACGAGCGGCCACTGCCTGTCAGCAGGCTCGACCACCGTGGCTGTGTGTTAGGACGTGCGTACGGGCGCCTGCTCCGGCGAGGAGCCTCCTGAACAACTCCCTCAACCCCCCCTCGCTGACGACCAGCATCTCGGCAGTCTGCCTCGCACCATGTGCCCAGCCGAGCTCGACGTTCTGCATGCTTAGGCACCGAAGCTGACCAGGCATACCTCACCGCCACCGAAGCTTGCTGCTCCTCGCTCCTCGAGCCAGGCTCCATCGCTGCCTTCCTCGCAGCGCATCGCCGAGAGCTCTTGCCCGATGAGCGCTCGCGCCACCTGTATCCCTCGACGACCGGCCGGCCTTCCATCCCCGCCTCCCGTGTGCTCACGCACATGGTGCTCCAGGTCTTGGAGGGACTCGCAGACACCGAAGCGACAGAGCAGGTTCGCTACAACCTGCGCTGGAAACTGGCGCTTGGCCTCGACCTCGAGGATCCCGGCTTGCACCCCACGGTGCTCACCTCCTGGCGACGGCGCATCGCCACCTCTAAGACCCCAGGGCTCCTTGGCGAGCTCGTGGCCGAGGTGGTGCGTGCCACCGGTGTACTCGCTGGCAAGCGACAGCGCGTCGTGGACTCCACGGTGCTCGCTGCTGCGGTGGCGACCGAAGACACCATGACCCAAGCTCGTCGCCCAGAGCAGGCGGGTACGCAGGCTGATCCCCAAGCTCTGCGAGGTTCCCCTTGCACCCGAGATCGACTATGCCCGCGCCAAGCCTGCCATCGACTACCGAGACGACGAGGCTGTGGTGCGCACGCTTAAAAGCGCCCTCGTCGCCGATGCGAAGGCCCACCTGGCTGCAGCGGAGCAGCTCACCACCCTCACCGAGACCCAGTCTTTGAGGCCCTTGGCCTGCTTGGCCTCGTGGCGGGCCAGGATGTGGAGTGCGTGGATGCGCACGCAAGGCACCTCGCGCATCGCACGACGGGTCGCCCGCGACCGGGTCATCTCCACCGTGGACCCCGAGGCGCGTCATGTCCACACCTCCCGCACCCGTGCCATCGCACGGTTCCAAGGGCCACGTCGCGGTCGAGCCGGACACCGGCATCGTCACCGCCTCGGCCCTCACGAAGGGCACGGTGCCCGATGCTGCGGTGGTAGGCGAGCTCCTGTGGCGACGAGGATGGTCCGCGCACGGTCTACGGCGACAGTGCCTCTGCCACGAACGAGGTCTCGAGGGAGCTTGCCGCTCGTGGCCACGAGGAGGTGAGCAAGCCTCGTCCCCTTGCCATGGCTGTCCCTGGTGGCTTTGGCCTCGATGACTTCGTCGTCGAGGAGGGCTGGGTCAGCTGTCCTGCGGGCTACCGGGTGCCCATCTCCGCGAAGGGCCGTGCGTCCTTCGCGAAGTACTGCCGGGGCTGTCCCCTCAGAGAGCGCTGTGCACCCTCGCACCGGGGACGGGTGCTCACCTTCACCCCTGCCACCTGGCACGGCATCGAGCAGCGGGCACGCTTTGGCAATGCTGCTGTACGCCTCGACTACCAACGCACCCGCCCCAACGCAGAGCGGATCTGGGCCCAGC
>Ga0080006_1078168_pt1 | contig 14287 bp, 14 predicted proteins | sample RS3BMetagenome_FD_69209 | JGI IMG/M metagenome (GOLD analysis project Ga0080006, IMG submission 69209) | Ferric oxide microbial mat and aquatic microbial communities from Rainbow Spring, Yellowstone National Park, USA - RS3B (SPADES... ...
GACGCGCGGGCGGCCCTCGGGATCGTCGAGGCCGCGCTCTCGCTCGTGCCCCACGGCGTGCTCGACCCCGACGCGGTTTCGGCCGCATGCGCGACGCGGCTCGTGCACCACGGTCGCGACGAGCACTACGACCAGCTGAGCGCGTTCATCAAGTCGATACGGGGCTCAGATGCCGACGCTGGGCTCTACTGGATGGTGCGGTTGCTGCAAGCGGGCGAGGATCCGCGCCTCATCGCCCGCCGCGAACGTACCGGCGGGCGCGGCTACAGACAGCAGTGGATCCGCACATGCAGGGAGAGAGGCAATTCGGCCGCCGGCCCACCCCCGCGCCCGCCTTTGATGCCGCGGCCCGGCTGGTCCCCGGCGCGCATCTCGGCCCGTGGCGACGACCGCGCACCGCCTCGGTCGGCCCATCCGGCGGCAGCGCCTGCCGTCTGCCGTCTGCCGTCTGCCCTCTGCCCTCCCTGCACGGGCGAACAGACCGAACGCGGCCTGGGGGCCGGATTCTGCGGCGGCGTGCAGGAGAGGCGGCTCGGCCCGGTGAATAGCAGACTCATGGTCACAACATGACCATGAGTCACTTACGTGGAAAGGGGGTGGCGGTCGTGCCTGCCGCCGGACGCCGCTTGCGGGAGCGGGAGCAGCGCCGCTCCGCGATCCTCGCCGCGGCGGCGGGGCTCTTCGCGGGGCGCCCCTACGAGGCGGTGCGCATGGACGACATCGCCGCGGCCGCGGAACTGGCCAAAGGCACGCTGTACCTGCATTTCGCCGACAAGGACGCCATCGTGGCCGAACTCGGCAGGGCGTTGATCGGCCGGATGGCGGAGGCCATGTCGGCGGCGACCGACGCGGCGCGGACCGGCCGTCTGTCAGCGCACGAGGGGCTGCAGCGCGTCGTCGGCGCCTGGAACGACGCGTACTGGTCCCAACCGGGACTGTTCCGCATCCTGGTGCTGGACCGTCCCCACCTGCTGTCGGAGTTCACCACGGGTGCGGGCGGGCGCGGTCCGCGCGTCCTGGAGCCGGTGGAGGCACTGGTCGCTGCCGGCCAGGCGGCGGGTGAGGTGCCCGCCGCCGTCCAGCCGGAGGTCGTGAGCCAAGCCCTGTGGGCGCTGTTCGTCGGGGCGCTGCTGCTGGCGGGCAGGGGCGAGATCGCGGACGGCGACATGCGGGCGACCAGCCTCGGGGTGCTGCGCGCGTTGGTCCGCGGATTGTGCCTGCCCCCGGAGGGTCCGGTGCCGTGACGCCACGGCTGCGGGGGGACGGGCGGGATGACTGGTCCGGAAGATGAGGAGAGTGACGACATGCGCGTGGAGTTGAGCCGCGGCGAGGGGCGCCCGGGGGATCTGGTGACCGTGCGGGTGACGACCGAGGACCCGTCCAGGGTGACCGGCGTCCGGTTGACGGTGGGCGGCGACCTGGAACTGAACCTGCAGCGGAACGGCGATGCGTGGACCGGCGCGCAATCGGTGCCGTGGGATGCCCCCGAGGGCACGTACGATCTGTCCATCCGGGCGTACGACGCCGGATGGCGTGCGGTCGAAAGCGCCGACGTGACGTTTCACGTGCAGGCGTAGGGCCCCGCGCGCCGCGCCGCCGAACGTAGGGCCGAGGCGGCGCCCCGGCGGCCGCCGGACGGTGCCGGTGCCTCTATCCGGAAGGGCACGGCGCCCGGGGGGGCGGGCTCGACGCCCGCCTCCCCCCTCCCCGATTCTCCGCCGCGTGTTCAGTGCCGGAACACAAGGGCGAGACCGCACAATGGCGACATCGCCCGGTCTCCCCGTAGAGGGCGGGCTTACGCGGGGCGCGCCGGTGCGCGGCGTTGGATGCCCCATGGTGGCATGGCGCTTGGGGCAGAACGGGCTGGACACCGCCCCGCACCGGCAGAGCACCATCTGCGTATCGTCGGTGAACTCTCCGGGCCGGAAGCCGAGCGTGCTACCGGGGACGTAGTCGTCGATCGCCGCGTGGCACGCCGCGATCTCGCCCGGGGACTTGAACTCGGTCGCCGCTCCCAGCGCATCCCCGACCGCCTGGCCGTACAGGATCTGCAGTCGCTGTTCCCGCGATGCCGGCATTGTTTGCTCAAGCCCCCCAAGGTGTAGCGCCGCCGGTGGCAAACCGCGGATGAACCGGTTCCCCCGCTTGATGCACTCCCGCCCATACCCCGCCACCCAGAGCCACCCAGAGCACCCAGACCGTGCGGCAACACGCGGCCAGATCCCGCGCGAGCGGGCTCTGGCCGGTGGACCCCGCCCCGGTCCGCAGCACCCGCCGGAGTGCCGGAGGGGATGCGGCCGCACCCCCGTGCGGGGGATCGGCAGGACCGTCCGCTCCCGGTCCTCCAGCACGTGCTGGGCGCCCGGCACTTCGGCCAGTGGGTCGCGGCAGTCCTCCGAACGGAAGAGGAGTCCACAGGCTCGGGGTGCAGGTAGCGGAGGGCATCGCGCCAGAGCGCCAGAGCGCCAGAACTCCCGGGACCCGGCGGGGATCACGGCGCACGGAGCGCCCCCCGCCCACCCCGAGGACGCGGCCCGACCGGTACCCCCTCTACCGGAGGCGAGCCGGTGGCGCGGGCAAGGGGATCGAGGCGGCGCCGGGGAACAGCATGTCGCATCCTACGTGATACTCTCATTACCATACCATCGCATCCAACGCATGGAGGTCCAGAACGTGCAAACCGCCCCAGGGCCCCCGGGCGACGACCTGTCCCGCTACCCCCGCCCGTCCGTCGCCGCCGACCTGGCGATCTTCACCATCGTGCTCGCGGAACGGACCGGCAAGCGGGGACATCGCCAGTTGCCGGATGCGCAACTCCGCGTCCTGTTGGTCCGCCGGGCGCAGGCCCCGTTCGCGGGGCAATGGGCCCTTCCCGGGGGCTTCGTCCACCCCGACGAGACCCTGGAAGGCGCCGCCGCCCGCGAGTTGCAGGAGGAGACCGGCCTCGCCGACCTGCCCCTGCACCATCTGCGCAACTACTCCCAGCCGGGGCGGGACCCGCGGGGCTGGGTCCTCTCCTCCACGTACTGCGCCCTGGTCGAATCCAGCCGGCTGTCCATCGTGGGGGGGGCCGACGCCGCGGATGCGGGTTGGCGGGATGTGGGGCAGGCCCTCGAACTCGACATGGCGTTCGACCACCGGACGATCCTCGCCGACGCCCTGGCCTGGGTGCGACATCAGGTGCGCACGACCCTGGCCATCCGCGCGTTTCTGCCGGAGACGTTCGTCCTGGCGGAGTTGTACGGGATGTTGAAGGCGGTGGTGCCCACCTACCGCGAGGAGCCGCCGAACTTCCGACGCAAGGTGTCCGGCCGCGGCATCATCGCCCCCGCCGGGGGGATGGAGGCCCGCTACTCCCAGCGCCCCGCCCAGCTGTTCCGCTTCACCGGGGAGGCGCCGGAGTTGTCCGTGTTCTGACCGTCGGGAGTGCGCGGGACGGCCGGCAGGGCACCGGAGTACCGCCCCGCCGCGGCACCGGCACCGGCGGCCGGTGCGTCACTCGGGTTCCCGGCCCGGGGCGCGGCCGCTCCGTCGGTGGTCGATGGAAGGGTGCCGGTCCGGGAATCACGGGGACGGATGTATCGCCAATGGACGCCGGCCGCCGCGGGATGCGCGCGCCCCCGGCCCTCCCGGAGTGGCGGTATCGGGATACGCCAAGCGGCGCGGGACGGAGGGCCCGGGTGGACCGTCCGCACCCCACGGCACCCGACCCGGCGCCCCACCCCCGCCCCCGCGGCCGGCCGCTGCCCGACAGCCGCCCCGGACGCGCTACCGGGAGGGTCGGTTCCGGCCGCGACAGAGCGCGAGCACGGTCGCGACGGCGCCGCTCGCGGCGCGGCCGAGGTCACGTACCACGGCACGCGGGACCCCAAAGTCTTGGAACACAGCCTGCAGGTGCGGGATCTCCAAGGGCGATAGAAGGATACTCGGAAGCCCAAGGCCGCTGACGGAGGAATCCCCGAACGGTCTACAGAACCGGAGGGCCGCGTGCGTGTCAGGCAATTGGGGGTTGCCGGAGGGGGAGGCCTAATGGCCCTCCTCTGCTAGATCCATCGCGGGTTTGGACAACCAGCAGGTATCAGTCGGGCAACCTGCCAACCGGAAATGGGATAGAGTTAGGTCTGTTAAATGCCCAAGGCAAGGGGAATTAGTCTCGTGTACGATGTCCATATAGTGAATTGGCCCTCTCAGTGGATAAGCCTGAGCGTGTCAGCCGCTGGCATTTTGGCTGCCACTGTATTGAGCATAATGCTGTTTCGCATTCAGCGGCGTCAAACACTAATTCAAGAGACTCAAGTGCATATCCAGTTGTTTCAAATGTTCGCGGCTGGCTACCAACAGGTCTTCGCGCAATTTCAAGAAATGAGAGTAGCCTACCTGGCTCTGAACCTGTTGGACTCACGGGTGAAAATGGTCCAGCAGGCGAACTATGACCAACTTATCGGATTGGAATCTAACGAAGCCTCCTTTTCTGTGTTTGGGACTGAATTGATTCAGGCAACAATTGCGCGCCATCTCCCAATACACACCATTGAGATAGATAGATTACTCACCATGTATCAGATTGTGTCCAAGTCCGTGATCCTCAAAGGACCAGATGCGGCACCTTCGCGAGATGCCAATGTCGAGGCCGCAACGCGAGAGTTCGTATGTGGGTGGAAAAGAGTAGGGTCAGATATCGCCAAGGAGTTGAAGCGATTGGAGGACGAAGTACACCTCCTCGAACGACAAGTCGCAGATGAGCGTGGCCAACTGCAACAACAGGTGTCCGCCAAGAAGGGCGGGAGGCAAAGACGGCTTCCGCACCGGGTGATCAGCCACCTGGCCGCGGCAGGAGAGTATGACGCAAGACTCTCCTGACGTTTCCGGGAATGGTAAGTAGGAGAGCGGTGCGGTTCCTCGGCGCATCCGCCGCTGGCACCGGGCGATTCCGGCCGCTCCCCCGGGGCTCGCGGGGGCCCGCCGCGGCCGTGTCAGAGCGGCGCGGCGCCCACGAGACCCCGGGTCGCCGTCGCCATTCCGGCATGCCCTCGGCCGGTCCGGCAGAGGGAGGCCCGCCGCATCCCGACGCACGCCCCCGCAGCCGCGACGCCCCGGGAGCAGGTCTCCTGCCCGGCGCGCCCAGACCAAAAGGGAGGCTTCTCCGCCCTGGCACCCATGGCAGCCGCACTGGCGGCCCAACTGGCGATGGTCGCCGCGGGATGACGCCCGCGGAGCTGCTGGCCGAGTGGATCGACGCCGAGCGGGCGACGATGGCGACCGAAGGGTGGGCGGCATGCGGGACCGCGGACGAAATCGAACGGGTGCGCGCGGCACTGTCGGCCGCGTCGCGGTGGCGGGGTTACGGGATGGACGCCCGCGGCCCGGAGGGCTTCGTCCATGAGCAAAGCGGCGGTTTGACGAGGCATCGCCGCCACGGCCGTCCCCCGAGATCGGCTGCGCCCCCTCCGCGAGACCTGCCAGGCCCGTTGGCTAACCAAGACCCAGCATCTGGCGTTGTGTTCCAGATCTCCATCGGAGCTCTGTGGCTCAGTGGGCCGGCGGGCGCAAGGGTGAAGGCCGACCGCACCAGACGAGCGGTGCAGCCCCGCCACTCGCAGACCCGCCACTGCGGGCGACAGGGGAAGAAGGGCAATCCGATGAGGCGAACTCTATGCGCCCCGGCGCTTCGCGGCAGACCGCCCGCGCGTGGGGCGCTCGGAGTCGGACCGGGGGCCAACCCGGCCGACAACCCTGAGGGCCTCGAAATACCGCTTGCCCTGAGGGCTGAGGCGGTCAAGGCAAGGGGCTGCGCCTTGCCGGAGGGCGTATACACCGTTTCCGCGAGACACCCACCGCTCGTGGAGTCGGTTGGCCACAAGACCACCCCCTATGGACGAAGTCAGGCTACGCCCGTTGAGGCAGAAGCGTCAACAGGTCGCGAGTCGTAAAGGCTGGCTCCATTTGGCGATGTCGAACAACCAGAATAGGGTTGGCGGCAGTAGGAGAATCAAAAACGGCGACAGTCGGCTGAAGATACGTTTGAACATAAGTCATGGTTCGTCTGAAACATCCGTCCACCTGCAAGGAGGGGGTGGGCTCTCGACTTGCCCCTTTACATCGCGACTGCGGTCATCTGGCGCTGTATGGCTTGGCGGCGAAGCTCAGGCTGAACCGTCTCGATGAACGGCCCCCAGCAGGGGGGATGACTGCGGACCCATGAGCCAGACGGCTGGCCTGGATGAGACCACCGATTGCCGGGTTGACCTGGATGCGAGCGTGGCCGAACCTGGCCCGGCCCGCCTACCCTGTGGCGGGCCTACCGCCAGCACCGCGGAGCGGTAATCGAGACAGGCACGCCGATCGCGCCGCTATCGCGTGCAGGCGCCGCTTTGCCCGCCGCGGGGCGGAGGACTCAGCCTTCCCCAAGGATGGCCCGCTCCGTCTCCGCCACGTCTCGCGCCTGGATCACGGCGCGGAACCATCGGCTGAGTTGCTCCGTGTCGTTACTCGCGGTTACCGCGTCCCGCACATGGGCGGGCGCCGCCGTGAAACGGGCCGCGAAGGCCTCCAGCAGCCACACCCGCGATAGGTGCAACGCACCCTGCTGACGGCCATCCCGACGCCCCCTCTCTATGCCGTCGCGAACACGGGCTTCGAACAGCTCCTGTCCGACCACCGGCATGCCCAGCAACTCCCCTCGTGCCCACTCCCGAGCCCCTGCAACTCGCCGTACCCCATGCGCAGCATCGCCGCCCACACCGGCGCGCGCAACGCCGGCATGGCCTGGCCAGCGTCTTACGGCCCAGATGTCGACGCATCGCCACCGTGCGCCCCATCAACGGCAGCACCACCAGTTTCATCGCCTCCTCGCGCGGCAGTAGCCGACCACCGGCGGCCGCGGCGGCAGGGCCTCGCCATCCCCCGGCCCGCGGGCTGGACGGCTGGGGAGTGCGCTGGGTGGCGGCGGGACGGCACGCCGGCCACGTCGTAGATGGCCACGACGCAACCGACCCGGGCGGCACCGGCGATGCGCAGGACCGGCCGTACCGGCCTCCAACGCCTCAACACGCGGGGCCCGCTTCCCCGCGCCCCGCTCCCCGCTTCCCCCCCTCCCCGTCTCCCGCTCCCCGTCTCCCCCTCTCCGCCTCCCGCCTCCCGCCTCCCGCTTCCCGTTTCATGCCCCGGCAGAGACGGCCGCGCGACCGGGCCGTCGGGCGCGGCGGCACGGCCGGACGCAGAACACGCGGTGCGCGGTGCCTTGGGCCCCCTTTCCGGTTTGGGCCCCCTCCCCGGTTTGGGCCCCCTCCCGGGTCGACGTCAGTTCGTCGGGCTTCACCGCTGCGTGGCACCGCGTCCAACGCCGGATTGCGCAGGAGGGGCGCACATCCGCCGGGGCCAGGTCGAGACCGCCGGCCCGGCGTCGTGGGGGATGGCGCCCGTCCGCCCGCCGGACGGCCTGCACAACAGACCCGCCCCCCGGCATCCCGACGCCCCGGGGCCGCGACGCCTGTCGCGGCTGTCTGCGCCGCAGGCCGGCTGCCGCCAAGGCTGGCCGCGTGGGCGTGCGGCGGCCTTGGCGCCGGGAGGCGGGAGCCCCCACGCCTCGCCCCCGGGCGGGTCCCCGGTCAGCCGAATCACAACTGCCTACGGCCGCGCAGAGGCCCACCCGCCGTTCGCCAGCGGGCGGGGCCCGGGTGAATCGCCCTCTATTTCCTCGGCGTATCCGCCGTCCGCACCGGGCGATTCTGGCCGCTCCCCCGGGGCTCGGGGGGCCGCCGCGGCCGTGCCAGAGCGGCGCGCCGTCCAGAGGCCTGGGGAGCCAGCGCCAGTCCGGCGCGCCGCCGAGGAGGCCCCCGGGTCGCCATCGCCAGAGCGGCACACCCTCGGCCGGTCCCGCAGGGGGATGCCCGGGCCGTCCCGAAGCACGCCCCGACGCCCCACAGTCCCACAGCCGCGACGCCCGACGCCCCGCAGCCCCGTCACCCGTCCCCTGCCCGACGCGCCGAGACCAAAGGGGGTGGCTCCGCCCTGGCACCCATGGCGGCCGCACTGGCGGCCGAATTGGCGACGTTCGCCGCCCGGCGCGGCATCCGGCCCGCGGATGTCTTCTCCGCGTGGGTCCACGCAGGGCGGGCGACGATGGCGACCGAGGCCAGACTTGCGGAACTGGAGCCGGAGCACCGGGCGTACGTGCGGGCGCAGAACCTGGTGTCGGTGCTCGCGGAGCCGCTGACGTCGATGCTCGCCCTGCAATCGCTGAGCAAGATCCTGCGCGCAGCCGAGAGGCGCTACGCCCCAGGCGGGCAGCGCCCGCGCCCGCCGATCACCCCGTCCTTCTACAACTGCTGGATGGTCTTCGACGCATCCACGGCGCCGGCCGGGGAAACGCTGGCCACCTGCGTCCTCGCGCTCGGGACCGAGGCGGGCCTCGCCCCGGAGTTCCTGCGCATCCTGGCCTTGATGCAGGGGTCGCGCATGGGACTCTTTGAGCGCCTAGGCCAAAGCCGCGGCTGCGTAAGGCTGCGCGACCTCGCGACGGGCGACCGGTTGCTCGCCTTCGATCCGGTTTCGTATGCCGGCCCGGCCGGCGAGGTGTGGTACGCACGCATGCTGCCGCCGCCCCTGCCGGGCGGGGAGCGCCACGTCTCCTTCACAACCCCGTACATCCTGACCGGCGTCGGGGCGGTGGACGCCGCGCGCTTCATCGTGCAGGCCACCGCGGCGTCCGGGTCGGGGCATGGGTTGGCGGGGGACGGATCCGCGAGGGATCGCCCCGATCCCTCGCACATGTACCTGAAGTACGGGCCGGACCCCATGTACTGGCTGAAGTACGTCTTCCGGAGTTGCCGGGGATATCAGGAGAACGCGATCTTCCTGGAGGGGCTCCCGGCGATCCCGGCCCGGCGGGCACGCCCGTCGGCGTGAGCGGGCGACGCCAGCCGGTCGCCGGAGGGAATGGGGGATGGTACAGGATGGCGGACGAATCGTTCACATACACCAACCGCGCGGGCGGTACGTTCCACCTCTGCGCGGTCGCCTCCCGCAGCGGCGCGGAGCGTCTGGTGATGGCGGCTGCCCCGACCGGGCGGCCGCTGCCGGCGCTGCCGCCCGGCTGGGAGGTCACGGAGAGCGTCAACGGCGCGGTATCGGTGCGCCGGGTCGGGACCGTGCGCGTGACGGCGGACGAAATCGAGCAGGTGCGCGCGGCGCTGTCGGCCGACCCGCGGTTGCGGCCCTACCGGGTGGACGCCCGCGGTCAGGAGATCGTCGTGCATGCGCCGGATGGCGGTGGAGACGAGGCATCGGTGGCGTGGAGAGCCGCCGAGATGGGCTGCGTGCCCTCCACGCTGCAGCGGGTGCCGGAACCGCCTGCCGCAGCGCTACAGCCCCGTGCTGCGCTTCGTCCTCAGCCACAAGGACACGCGGACCTTCACCGCACACCGCTGGTGCTGGCGCGGCAGCGTCGACGGCTGGCTCGGCATGGGCGACCGGAGCCCCCTGGGCGCTCTCCTCTCCAAGTACCTGCCGCAACTGGGCCAGGAATCGTTCTACGAACTGTCCGGCTACCTGGTGCAACGCGGCGGGCGGTGACGGCCGAGGTGGCCGCTGCAAAAGTCCTCTCGCCGCGTCTCCGTCGCGGCGGACGGTGGATACTCCCCCTTCCGTGGAGGCGCAGCCTCTTTTGCAAGGCCACTGCTTTCGGTCCCCTTGTCCCCCAAGGCCTTCGGGTCCGAACCCGCCCTGCGGAACGACTTTTGCGGCACCGTCCGCGGGGCCCGCGCACCGCCGGTCCGCGCGGGGCCCACTGTCGCCCCCGGTCGACCGCGCCGGCCCGGCGGCGGGATGCGGAGCAAAAGGCCCCGGCCACCCCCCCATGGCCGAAGCGGACCGGGCGCAGGCGTTGTGCGCGGCAGGGCGACATCGACCGGGCGCTCGGCGTTTGACGCGCCACATCCCAAGAGCACCCGCTCGATCGTCCGCCGGCCGCGGCGGCACATCGACCGGTCACGACGGGCGGGCCCGCGCCGCTGGCTCCGTCCAGGCGGGCTTCGGCCTCGGCGGATCCCCCTCCGGGCGCCTCGGCCGCCAGGTCGCTGCATCTGGCGCTGTGTGGCTTGTCGGTGAAGCTCATCCTGAACCGACGCGGCCAGGGGAGCCCCGAGAGTTCTCGCTACCCCTCCCCCCCTCCGCCCAGTACGCCACCCTCTGCTCCCGCCTGTGCCTGGCCTCCGCCCTGCGCGTTCCCCTGCCGCGTCCCTCCCCCCGCTACTCCAACCACGCGGGCAGCACCCCAGCGCCCGGCGCCCCGGGCGTGTCCTGCGCCTCAATCCCCAACCCGCCCAGCCACTCTTGGGCCCGAGACCGCATCCGCGCGCCATGGAAGGCGAACCAGGACTCCCGCTCCTCCGGGAACCCGTCGAGCGCATCCTTGAACCGCCGGAAGGGCCGCGGGCGCTCCAGCGCCGCCAGTAGTGCGCGGCGGGCCGGCCCGTCCCGCAGCGCCTCCGCGAAGTCCTCCATGTCGCTGTACGCCTCCGAGGAATCAACCACGGGCACGCGCTCCAGCCCCGGCGCGCCTGCGGAGGACTGCATCCGTAGCGTGCTCCCTCAGAACAACACGCTACGAACGTCTTCTCATCTGCCAGCGGGCCGCCATGGAACACGATCTGCCGACCGCGGCGAGGCGGCGGAACTGGTGGCGCTGGTGCACGGCATCCTCGATTCCGGCCTCGGGCGGCGCATCCGCTCGGCGTCCGAAATGCTCTAGGAGGTACCCTTCGCCCATGCGTCCGCGGGAGACGTAGAAGATGCCGGCGGAACTGCCACCACGCTGATCGAGGGCGCGATCGACATGGCCTTCCGGGAGGACCAGGAATGGGTGCTCGTCGACTTCAAGACGGACGCCGCCGCAGAGGCTCGCTGCCCGTACTCGTCGCACTATCGCGGGCAGTTGCTCCGCTACGTCTCCTTCTGGTGGGATGCGATCGGCGAACTGGTGGCGGATGCGCTGATGCTCTTCACGGCCGGAATACACGCCGTATCGGTGCGGCGGTGATGGGATCGACGCCGGCCGACCGGCCCCACGTGGGCCGCCGCGGGAGCCCGGGCACGAGTTCGGCACCGCGAGCCCGCAAACTGCAAAGGGGCGGGGCCTTGCCTCCGGCCGACGGGTGGGATCTGTGCGATGGGGTGCTGTATCATGCGGCAGCGACGCGGCGGCTTATCTCGTCGCACCAGCGCCGGCGTAGACCCAGGGGGCGGCCATCGCGTTCTCTACGCCGCCGTCCGGGTGGAAGTGGTGTGGAGCGTAGCGGCGGATGCGACGATGGTGGCCGCCGGCCCAAGGTTGAAGGCCAGTGAATCGACCCACAACGGTAGTGCCGGGTTCCCGATCCCGAACAGGACATCCGAGGCAGCCCAGAGCGCCAACACCAGCGCGACGGACCGCCCGTCCATCCCCAGGGCTTCCCGCCACGCCCACACCGCGGGGAAGAGGCACAGCGGGACCACTGCGTGCAGCAGATCGTGGCTCATGGGGTAGCGTATCCAGGAGAGGCCCCCAAAGTAGGCCGACACGCTGAAGGCCACCCACCCTGCGACGGGCGTGCGCCCTGACTGCAGGCATCGCGCCACCCACGGCAACGCCAACAGCATGAGCGTGTAGTCCTGGGCGAACCCGAACGGGATCACGAACTCGGACAGGGCGGCGCAGACGGCCAGCGAGGCGATGGCATCCCCCTTGGTGTGCCGCAGCGTGTACATCCCAGCGATCACGGCCGTAGCCACCAGCAAGCTAAACACCACCCAGGCCGCGTCCGCTGGGACGTCGGCAGCGAGCAGGGTATGGAGGACGGTCACCTGCAGGGGCCGCACTGCCCAATACGCTTCGGCGGCCCGCAGGCGTGTCAGGAAGACCGAGATGGATGCAGGGCCCGTGAGGGCAACCCCGAGGGCAGTGCAGAGCGCGCCGCCTGCAAAGCCGCCCGCGATGGCCTTCCACCGGAGGCGAGCCACGGCATAGACGCATGGCCCGATGATGAGGTGCGGGTTGAACAGGCCGGGGATGAGCGCGAGTCCGGCAAGGAAGGGCCTATCGGTGCTGTCTAAGTACACAAACAGGGCCGTCGCGACGAGCGGGAAAGCATCGGTCTGGGCGCCGTCGAACATCTGGCGTAGCGGGTAAAATAGGGCCACCGCCAACAGCGAGAGCGCAAGCGGAACGGCGTGCGCTTGTGGCCTTTTTGCCCCGACCATGCGCCACAGCAACAATCCGGATGCGGCTATCAGACAGAGACTTACGACGCTCCATGCGATCTGCGCCAACTCCGGCGGCAGAAGGGCAAATGGCGCCATCCATACTGCAACCCACGGCGGGCTGTAGAAGGCATGGTTCGCGTAGGGCGTGCGTCCGGCCAGAACTGCGCGCCCGGCGGCATAGAAGATGGCGAAGTCGCCGTGCGGGTCAAAGACCAATGCGTGCCGTACGAACTCCGCCACCCAGTAGAGGGCGACAATAGCGGCTCCTGCGAATGACGCGAGGCGCATCCGATCCATGCGCGACGGTGGAGCCGATATGCGAGTGCTCGTCCGTTCTGCGACCTGCACGCGATACCCCTCCGCCCCTGTCGAACCAATGCACACCGAATCGGCGCGGCGGTGGTGTGCACACCTCCCCATTGTCTCAACCGCCCATTCGCCGCCCGCCATTCGCCATCCTGCCCCACGGTACTCAGCGTGCTGGAATCGGGGCGGACCGCGTCCGGCCGGACTTCCGAGTCCGTGGGCCTCCACAACGACGGCGCCGTGGTGCGGGGCGTCGACGGTCAGTCTGTTCCGGAGGGCATCCCCTACCCCCCAACTTCTACGTCATCGGCACAGTGAATGTGGATGACACCACGTTTGCCTTCAGCCCCAAGGTCCTGGATCGTGCTTTCACCATCGAGCTCACATCCGTGGACCTCTCCAACTACCCACTGGCCCCAGGTCAGGACGACCAGGCCGGCGACGCCGACCACATCCCCCGGGGTGCGACCGGTTTCGCCCGCAACGGGCGGTTCGCCGGCATCGACAAGTTCGATCACCGCATGACCCGCCACGATCTCGCGCGGGGATTTGAACTCGGTCGCCGGGCCCAGCGCAGCCGTGGTTGTTCCCGCGATGCCGGTATGTTCAAGACTCCCCGACGTGAGGAGTCGCCGCTTGGAACCCGCATGGCCTCCCGGAGCGACACGCAATCCTCACGGCGCCATACGCACCCGCAGCCTCGCTACCCGTCCCCCCGACCGGCCCCCGCCTCCTGCGGCCCGTGCCCGCCGCGCCCCGTCACCCGAGCGGATCCTCCCCGCCGGCCCTACCCGCGTCCGCCGCCAAAGCCGCAGCCACCGGTCCAGCGCCCCCAGAGAGTCCCGCCCATACGGACCGGGCGCCAGGTTCCGCACCAGGGCATCTGGCAGATCCTGGTCCACCTCGCTTGAGCCGGACCGCCGCCGCCACTGCGATCGACGCCACCGTGTCCACGTCCCCCATGAAGGCCATACAGGTGCGCAGCAGTGGGCGCATTGACCCGCAGGCGGCGGCCGCCGGTACCGCGGCGTGCACGCAGGGCACGCCATCGAGGTCCGCTCCCACGGCTGGGACCACTTCCCGGGCACGTGGGCTTCCAGAATCCGGGCCGGCGCTTCACCTCGTTGACATCCGGCAGGAGGCCGATGGGCGCGGCGCGCATCGCGCACCCGCTCCGCCGGCTCACGAGCCGGAGCCGCCGTAGGAACTCGGCGCCACCGGATGTTGCCCTGCAGCAGGTCGTGGAACTGCGCGTACCACGGCCGCGGGTCGCGCTCGAATGTGCCGACAAAGCGGGCGGCCAGACGCGCGAGCGTCCACGGGTCGCCTTCGACCAAGGCATCAGCGAGGCTCATCTGGGTATCGTCGGCGTGCGGCCAACGGCGCGGGCCCCGAAACGGCCCGGGGCATACCCCTCTGTCTCTCTGTCTCTCGCGTAGCGCCGCCCGTTGGTCGCCGGCGGCGTCCTCGACGTCACGGTCCCCATGAAGGGCGTTAGCCACGTTCGGGGTGCGGTTCGCGGAGGCGTCCACGAAGTGCCCGCCCACGGGATACTGGGGCCGGGTAGGCCGGTGGAGTTTCACCACCAGCCTCCCACAGAATCCGGACGTGAGCCTCTCGGCTCATCCGGCTCGTGCGAACCCTTGAGTGAGCGCGTTGCCACGTCCACTCGACGCCGAGACGCAATGGCTCCTCCCTTGCGGTTGGCCAGAGGCCTCTTCGAGTTCGCCCGTCCCCTTCG
>Ga0080006_1138239_pt1 | contig 14276 bp, 11 predicted proteins | sample RS3BMetagenome_FD_69209 | JGI IMG/M metagenome (GOLD analysis project Ga0080006, IMG submission 69209) | Ferric oxide microbial mat and aquatic microbial communities from Rainbow Spring, Yellowstone National Park, USA - RS3B (SPADES... ...
CGAGAACCAGAACGACTACTACTGGCTACACGAGTACTTCCTATACTTCTGGGTTGGTTCGACCTGGGTACATAACTGGTTCTACAACGCTGAGTTCTCACCCAACGCAGACTACTTCGCAGCTATGAGCTTCGCCCCGCCGGCGAGCTCATAACCCTTTTATTTTCCGGCGAGGCGCACGGCCAGACACAAATGCGGATGTACGAGTACGTCATCAGGCGCCTCATACTCAGCATCCTCGTACTGTTCGGTGTAAGCGTCATCACTTTCTACCTGGCCCGTGGCTTCCCTGGCGCAATATCCCCATGGTCATCATACATCAATTCGAGGATGACGGCACAGCAGATCCAGATGGTCATACATGAGCATGGATTCGACCAGCCGCTCTACATCCAGTACTTCTACTGGCTGCGCGATGTCTTTGACGGCAACTGGGGGCAGGCCGGCCAGTGGGCAAATGGTCTCCCAGTCTACCAGGTCTTCATGTCCAGGTTCCCGAACACCGTCGAGCTTGCGCTTGTGGGTGTTGTACTCACTGTAGCTGTGGGATTGCCGCTCGGTATAGTCTCTGCTGTGAGGAACAACAAGCCTGTGGACCACGCGTCCAGGGTGTTCTCCCTCACGGGAATATCGACCCCCACATACTGGTTTGGCTTCCTCCTTCAGCTCGTTTTCTTCTACTATTTCTTCATCTGGAGGCTGCCTTATCTCCCGAACAGGGGTGTTGTGAGCGACTCTCTCCAGGGGGCCGTCACAGCATTCACTGGCATCCCCATACTGGACGGCCTGCTCAACGGCAACCTGAACTACTTCTTTGATGCAGTCAGCCACGTCATTCTCCCTGCAATCACATTGAGCTTCACAAGCTTGGGGGCGCTCACAAGACTAGTGAGGGCAAGCATGCTCGAAGTGCTGAGGCAGGACTACATCACACTGGCCAGGTCGAAGGGGCTGCTCGAGAGGGTAGTGATATTCAGGCACGCGCTCAGGAACGCTCTCATCCCTGCGCTGACAGTGAGCGGGCTCCTCTTCGCTGGTCTGCTCGGTGGGGCGGTCGTCGTGGAGTACGTGTTCAGCTGGCCGGGGGTGGGCTGGGTCTCGCTTCAGGCGGTGTTCCAAGGGGACAGCAACTTCCTCATGCTTTACTCACTTGTGACAGCAGCGATTATTGTCTTTGCAAACCTGCTTGTCGACATCCTCTATGCGGCGGTGGACCCGCGCATCAAGTATTGACCTACAATGACAGAGCTACAGAAGGAACCAATCAGAAAAAGCGAAAGGTCAGCCTACGCTGAGGAGGTAAGATACGCTCTCAGCCTACTCACGAAGAACAAGCTAGTTCTCACAGGCCTGTTGATGTCTGCCTTCTTCGTAGCTGTCGCACTCCTCTCTAGCCTGATAGTGCCTTCTTCCGCGGCAAACACGTTCAACTTCTCGATAGCCTACTGCTGGAGCAACCCCTATTTCAACTGGGGGGTTCAGTCGAACCCGTGCCCTGCAGGGACCAATTTCCCGATAGGGACAGACGGGTATGGCAGGGACCTCCTCTCCATGATAATACTTGCAATACCGCTCGACCTCCAGATAGCACTCACTATCGTCCTTTCGGCCGCTGCTATCGGCATAGTTGTTGGCGCAGTGGCTGGCTACGTGGGCGGCTGGATAGACGAAATAATCCTGAGGGTCACAGACATATTCTTTGCCTTCCCGTTCTTCATACTTGCGCTTGTCTTCGCCGCTATACTTGGAAGGACGATCCAGAATCTTGAACTTGCAGTCCTTCTTGTCTGGTGGCCGCTCTACGTCAGGCTGATAAGGGGGCAGGTACTCTCGGAAAAGGGCAAAGCGTACGTCGAGGCTCTCAGGGCGCTTGGCGTTGGGAAGTTCAGAATCCTGTTCTTCCACCTGATACCCAACTCAATATACCCGCTTCTCGTCCAGGCAACCCTGGACATAGGGGGTGTGATCCTCGTATTCTCCTCGCTCGTATTCCTCGGTTTCTCCCCCACGCCAGCCCTTCCTGAGCTTGGCAACCTGGCGGCGGACGGGATAGAGAAGATCTTCACCGCTCCATGGCTGCTAGTGATCCCGGGCCTCGTTATACTTCTGATATCGCTGTCGTTCAACCTTGTGGGAGATGGGCTGAGAGACGTGCTTGACCCGCGCCTTCGAAGATGATGTTGTGATTTGCGCAGAAGAAAGGGGCCGTGTCATAATGCAGGCCAGGAGGATGACAGACCCGGGCTTGGCCTTAAGGACTACATCGCCCTGTTCATAGCTGCCCTTGAGACGATAATTCTCCCCCTTATCATATTCGCGCTGATACTTGTGCTGCTTGTTCTCATCCTCCGCTAGCTTTTTGCGCCGGAGATACAAAATGTTATAGGGTTCCGGGCTGAGGCCGAGAGAACAGAATGGTCTATCTCGCCCCAATCAGGCGGCCGTTGCCTGCCTCTCAGGTTGAGTGAACTCGGTTTGCAGAGCCAGCAGGAAGAATCGAAGACCTCGAAGCCTGTCCTCGAGGTGAAGGACCTGAGAGTTGTTTTTCACACATACGCGGGCACTGTGAAGGCACTGGAGGGTGTTAACCTCACACTGCTGGAGGGCGAAACCGTGGGCCTAGTGGGTGAGAGCGGCTGCGGCAAGTCGGTTACAGCAGCGGCGATAGTGGGGCTTCTGCCTGAGAACGCTGAGGTTGTCTCAGGGGAGATACTTTTCAGGGGAGAGGACCTCCTCAAGAAATCCTCCGACGAGAAGAGAATCCTTCGGTCGAGGAAGCTTGCGATCGTGTTCCAGGACCCAATGACATTTCTCAACCCAGTGCTGACAGTTGGGGAGCAGCTCACAGAGGTCTTTGAGCTCGACAAGAGGCGCTTGGCGCGCGCAGCGCTTGAAAGAAGGATAGATAGGCTCAGGAATGCGGCCCAGAAGGCTGGAGAGGCAGAGAGGGTCAAGATGGAGAACGAGATAGAACGGCTTGAGAGGGTAGCGGATGACCCGCCTATGCCTGGCAGGAGGGAGAAGAGGAGTGTTCTGAAGGCGATGGCGAAGGAGGTGCTGACCAAGATGAGGCTTCCTGACCCGGAAAGGATACTGAAGGAGTATCCGCATGAACTTTCAGGCGGGATGAGGCAAAGGGTGATGATCGCGATGGCGATAGCTAGGAACCCTGAACTTCTGATAGCGGATGAGATAACCACTGCCCTTGACGTGACGATTCAGGCTCAGATACTCGAGCTGCTAAGAATCCTTAAGCAGGAGCTGAACTCGACCATCCTGATAATCACTCACGACCTTGGTGTCGTTGCTGATATATGCGACAGGGTTGCGGTGATGTATGCTGGAGCAGTCGTTGAGGTGGCCGAGTCAAGGGAGCTTTACGGCAGGCCGCTTCACCCGTACACTCAGGGGCTGCTCAGGGCGATTCCAAGATTGGGCATCGCGCAGTCCAAGCTTGAATCGATAGCCGGTTCCGTCCCTGACCTGATCTATCCGCCTTCCGGTTGCAGGTTTCACCCTAGGTGCCCCTATGCGTGGGAGCTCTGCTCGAGGGTCAAGCCGAAGCTTGTCGAGACATCAGAAGGGCATTTCGTTGCATGCCACCTGTATAAGGAGAAGGAGGCACATGGGTGAACCATTACTCAAGGTAGTCAACCTTAGGAAGTGGTTCCAGATACCGAGCGGTATCTTCGGAAGGAGCAGAAACTACGTGAAGGCTGTGAATGACGTCTCGTTCGAGGTGAAGAGGGGGGAGACATTCGGGCTTGTTGGCGAATCGGGGTCCGGAAAGACGACCATAGGAAGGTGCATTCTGCGGCTCATCGAGCCCACTTCCGGCCAGATCTTCTTTCAAGGTGTGGACGTGACGAAGCTGCGGGGCAGCGAGCTGAAGGCGTGCAGGAGGAAGATGCAGATAATATTCCAGGACCCCTACGCTTCCCTCGACCCGAGGCAGACGATAAAGAGCGCACTGATTGAGGCAATGAGGTCGTCTGGCGTCGTCCGTGATTCAGGGGAGGCGATGAACAGGGCAAGGGAATTGATCAGGAAGGTTGGCCTGAACGAGGACCACCTCTACAGATTCCCGCACGAATTTTCGGGAGGCCAGAGGCAGAGGATAGCGATTGCGAGGGCCCTTGCGACGGAGCCTGAGTTCCTCGTGCTGGACGAGCCGACCTCGTTCTTGGACGTTTCAGTCCAGGCGCAGATACTGAACCTTCTGAAGAACCTCCAGCGTGAGATGGGGCTCACTTTCCTGTTCATTTCCCACAACCTCAGTGTGATTGCACACATGAGCAACAGAGTTGGTGTGCTCTACCTTGGCAAGCTGATGGAACTTGCCCGAACAGAGGAGGTGTACTCAGCTCCGAGGCATCCGTATACACACGCTTTGATCCAGGCGATACCGATTGCCGACCCGAACCTCAGAAGAAGGAGACAGCTCCTCACAGGGGAGGTGCCCAGCCTGCTCGAACTACCTTCAGGCTGCGTCTTCCACGACAGGTGCCCGTACGCCACTCAGAGGTGCAGAAGTGAGGAACCCGGACTGGTGGAGCGTTGGAGCGACCACTTGGTCGCATGCCACTATGCGGCAGAGCTGGACCTCGGTCGCATCGTCTCCTACAGCAAGACGGCTCCAGAAACCAAGGGCTGACGGCAAGGAGGCGTATTCCTCTTTCACTCGGCTGGTAGCGCTCTCTTATCCGCATCAGATGCTTGGAGTGGCCTCTGGCCTCGACGGGATACAGACAATCTCAGTGAGCTCCCCTCACGACTGGCCTGCAGGGCAATGCACCTCTCTTGGACGGGACGCTAGGTGAGTAGCTTCCTGACAGACTGGGGGTCGATCCGGAGGGAGCGCGCCTTGATTATTCTCCTCGTAATCGGGACCCAATCTCTTTCAAGCTTGAACACCTCTTTCAGCATCTGAAGCCCCCTTGCACGCTGCCTTGTGTTCAGTAAGCTCAACCCCACCCAATACTTCAGCTCAAGCACCTCGGGCACAAGATTGAGCCCCTTCTCGTATGCGTCGCTCGCCTCATCGTACTTTCCAGAAGTGAGCAGGTCGTCGCCTTTGCTCACCCATTCATATCCCCTCCAGTAGCGGAGCAGCCTCTTGAGCTCCTTCACGGGCTCTGCACTGTCCTCAACCCTCAGCTCGAGGAGCCTCCCGTCCCAGTAGGAGGACGACCTCTCGGGCGAGACAACGAGAATTGCGGCAGACTGCTTCCCCCTCGCGTCCCCGCCAGCCCTCTCTGCCGCCTCGAGTGCCTCCACAAGCCTCTCGGGAAGTGGGAGTGAGCCGTTCCTCTTGTATGAGCCTAGCATCTCCCCCCAGACACTTCCGTTTCTCATTATGTTCCCCTGGCAGCTCACCCCCTTCCCTGTCACGTGGCCGGCATAGGGTATGCACCTGCTGCCTGTGTGCGCCGCCACGTTGCCTCTCGAGTCAACCATTGCAACCTGCCTCACGTCAGCCTTTGTGTCCACAGAGAGGAGAGCATTCAGCGCCTCCACAGCTGTCTTTCCAGCTGCCATGAGTTCCAGCCCGAGCGGGCCGTACTTTGGCTCCACCATAGCCTGTGTTGCAACGGCGCCGACGCCAGCCCTTGCCCAGGTGACGACGGAGCCGACTGAGAAGTAGTGTGACTGGACGGCCACGCCCATCTCGCCCGTCTTCTCGTCCCTTGCAACTATCGAGTATGTCAACGGTGGATTGGTGCCTTCGACCAGATTTATGCGTTCCGAGGGAACTTGCGCGCCGCTCTTGCCACCGCCCTTTCGTTGAGTGTACTCAGAAGGAACGGGGATTCTAATTGAAGCTAAGCAACCACTTCCAGAGCGGAATGAATCTGACTCTCTTCTCCTCCAGAGTGGCCTCTTCCTCATAGCCCCAGGTTATCACAGTCAGTTTATCTATTGGCATCGTCCTTGAGGCCCAGACAAGAGATGACACCTCCCTTTTCCCCACATCTTCGCTTGAATCAGCGAGTGTCACCTGTATCCCCTCGACCAGCTTCTCCCCGCTCTTAACTATGAAATCTACTTCGTGCAGAGCATCCTTCCAGTAGAACAAGTCAAGCGTCGGGTCGTCGTTCCTCTTTCTCATTAACTCCAGAAAGACTGCATTCTCCAGCAGCTTCCCCCTGTCTTCGGAATACCTGGAGACCTTTGCAAGGCCTGTATCGCAGAGATAGACCTTCTTTGGGTAAGACTCCCTCAAATGTGCTTTAAAGCTGAACCTCTCCAAGAAGAAGAAAAAGACAGTATCCTCCGACCAATCTGCATAATCATAGACAGTATCCTTGGAGAGATGTATTCCGGCCGCCCGCGCCTTGTTGAAGATTGAATTCAAGGTTATCTGTGAGGAGAAGTTCTGCAGGAAGAAGCTGAATACGAAGCGAGCCAGTCCGGTATTCCTTATTCCATGCCTTTCTACGAAGTCCCTGAAGAGCACAAGGTCCTGATACTCTCTCAGTAGCCTGAGCCTTTCTCCTCCCAGGACCACGTCAGGGAACCCGCCGAACTCCAAATATTCCGTTAGGAAACCCCTTACCCTCGATTCCTGGTCCTTTGTCATGTACCTGTCGACGCGCACACCCTTGGCCATTAGGAACTCCCTGAAGGAGAAAGGGAGGAGCAGATAGCTAACCGTTCGCCCCCTGAGCTGAGTGGCGATCTCCTTTGAGAGTAGCTTTGAAGAGGAGCCTGTTATTACAATAGTATACTTCTTGAGGTCATGAAGCTCCCTGAGTGCCTCTTCCCAGTTCTCAACGTTCTGAACCTCGTCCAGAAGAAGAACAGTTGGTTCCCTTCTGTAGACCTCAGAGTGTATTCTTATGAGATCTCTCAGCTCCTTGAAGCTGACCTCGCTGAGTCTGGTGTCTTCGAAGTTCAGGTACAGGGGAGAATCAAAGGAACCCCTCATGGAGAGCAGGAAGTACGTCTTCCTGCCCTTCTCGGGCCAATTATCGAAGTTATGTACCGAATGTCTGCGGGTACTGTTAGCTCCCTGCTGATGATTTCAGGCCTGAAGCCCTATACTCTCTTAGGAAATCTATGATGCCGTTTCTTTCCATGGTATCCTCATAAGAAGGAAAGTTTGTTTTAATACTTTCCTTCTAAGAAGGAAACTTTGGCGATAGACGGCGCACAGGTTTCGGGAGTGAATTGAACCCCGAACACACGCAGACGGCACATCTACTGGGGCTGTTTCACAGGTCACAAAGCACCCAAGACGAATGGCTCGGCCAGACCCATTGCTTTGAAGTGTGGAATATTCGTCAGCGGAGCTCCCCTTCGCCTAACGGAATAAGGCTCTGTGCAGGGGCCTGGGGAGTTCAGATATCCGGAATCTGGAGGGAGTCAGGAAGGAGTCAAACTTTGCACCTCTGCAAGAGCTCTGTGCACCAAGATTGAATCAAGGTCACAGGCAGCAATAGATTGTCTTGACCATGCCCTGTTCCGCGCCCTTCGGCGCCTTGCGCGCAGAGCTTCTTGAGCTTCTGAGCTTGATACACTCTCCCATAAACCCGCATGGGCCAAAGGCACTTGTGTGCTCTACCTGATAAAAGACGAGGCGAAGGCCTGCTTGTTTGCCCTGAGGACGTCAGACTCGTCAAGGACACTGTTCCTCAGCAGCATGTCTATCTCTTTCCTCAGGTTCGTCATCAGCATCTCTGGGCCGTCTGTGTTGATTGTGTACTTCACCCTGTGCGAGTTAAGGGAAGCGAATATCTTCTTCATCTGCCCCAGACTCTTCACAACGCCTGTGTGCAGGTTGGATGTTGGACAGACCTCGAGTGTGATCCCCCTCTCGTGAAGGAGCTCCAGTGCCCTCTCGTCCTCCGCTGCCCTCACTCCGTGCCCCACTCTCTGAGGGTCCAGATTCTCCACGACATCCACAACAGATTCCGCCCCCTCGTCCTCGCCAGCGTGGACGGTGAGCCCAAGCCCCTCCCTCCTTGCGCGCGTGTATAGCGCAGAGTAGTCCGAGTACCTGAAGCCGTCGCTGGGTGGGCCAGCTATGTCTATTCCTACGACACCCCTGTCCATGTACCTGAGGGCCTTCTCGAAGAGGATCTTGTTCAGCCTGTACGGGAACTTCCTGTCCAGGCAGATTATCATTCCTGTCTTCACCGGGTACTCTAGAGATGCCCTGTCTATTCCCCTTATTGCAGCCATCATTATCTGGTCCAGGTCCTGCTCCCCTCCCCTGTTTCTCTTCATCGGGTTGAACCTGAGCTCGAGGAGAGTTATGTTGTTCTTTCTGTAGGCTCCTGCTATCGTCTGGTAGACGGAGCGTTCTGTTGCGATCGGGCTCGACTGTATGAGCTCTGTCCACCTGAACATCTCCAGGTATCCAGTGAAAGACTTCGGCTTCCCGGGATTCACCGTTATCATATCGACGAACCTCCAGTAGTCCTTTGTCGGTAGCCTGATTCCCTGGGCGTGTGCTATCTCCCACATCACGGCCGGGTCAACAGAGCTCCCGAGGTGGGTGTGCAGCTCAGCCAGCTTCGTCCGCGGGCCCAGCCGTCCTGACTTCAAGCCCTGTGGCTCAGCCTCTCCTCTGCTCAAGCGAGTGGGCACCAAGCTCCTCCGACCCAGCCTGTGAGACAAGTCCGAAGGAGGCGACGCCCCAGAGGTCAACGATGCTCCTTGCGCCAGCGTAGCCGAATGATGCCCTGAGCCCCTCTGCAAGCCTCAGGAGTGTCTCCCTTGCGCTACCGGAATACGGGACATACGCCTCGACCCCCTCCTCAAGCCCCTTCGACGGGACGCTGTACCTGTCGAGCGAGAACCTCACACGCCTTGCCGCTGCGCTCGCCATACCCCTGTGTATCTTGAACTTCCTGCCCCTCCTCACCACGAGCTCGCTTGGTGACTCGTCGCAGCCTGCAAGAAGGGAGCCCAGCATCACAGAGGAGGCACCAGCTGCAAGAGCAAGGGAGGCATCCCCCGCACCCCTTATCCCTCCGTCAGCTATTATCGGCACGTCAGCCTTCAGCTCCTGGACTGCTGTCGCAACCTCAGAGACAGCGAATAGTGTGGGTGCGCCGACCCTCGTTACCTCGGAAGTAGTGCAGACAGAGCCAGAGCCTATGCCAACACGAAAGCCGTCCACCCTCGGTAGCTCCGCAAGTATGTCGCGGACTGAAGCCGCTGTTCCAATGTTTCCGGCGACGAAGTCCTTCGAAATGTCCGGTATGACAGCTGCCGCTGCCCTCATCACGTTTGAGTTGTGGAAGTGGGCCACATCGGCCACCAGGAAGTCGGCCACCCTGTCGAGAGCGACGCACCTGCGCCTGTCCATCGGTGAAACGGAGGCTCCGACGAGAGGCCTGCCTTGTCCGTCCGTCGCAAGCGCGTCAACCCTCGCAGACTTCGCCCTCTTCACATGCTCCACCTGCTTCTCTACAGGCATGTTCCTGTGGACCACACCTGCCCCGCCCACCGCTGCAAGCTCAACAGCCATCCTCCACTCCGTCACTGTGTCCATGGGGGAGGAGACAAAGGGAAGCGGGAGCCTTATCGTCCTCGTGAGCCTCGTGGACAGGTCTATCTCCCCCGGTTCAACATGGCTCCTTCCCGGGAGGAGTATGAAGTCCCTGAAGGTGAAGACGGGTGGAGCCTTCCTCAGCTTCGAAGCAAAATCGATCGGCAAGGCATAGCACCTTGCCAAAGAGAGTACCCGACGGTGATATAATAAGCGTTCCGGACGGAACAAGCTTGCCAGGCAATGCTTGCCTTACCTAACATGCGGTGTTGTCTGGAAACGGTCTCGGGAGTAGTTGCCGGGGTGCGGGACGGTGGCGGGGATGAACGGTTGTCGCGACAGTAAAACCAGAAGCAAAAAATTGCCACAGGGACTGAAGGGAAGGGTAAGCCTTCGGAAGCTTCAGCCCTTGCTCTGTGGCAATTGCCTCGCTAGGTTCCGCTCGGAGCGGCACTTTGGGCGACTACACTGAGATGCAGGTAAGCTTCGAGGGTACACAAAAGTGTCCGGACTGTCCCGGACTCTTAAAAGAGGGGGATTGGCCCCTGAGGGCCAACTAGGAGGACAGGTCTGCGACTAGGTTCCCCACGTTCGGTGTGCCCCAGCCCGAGGCGAGGTCGTAACCAGGCTGGGCGTTGAAGCCAATTGTGGTCCCTGCAAGTTCGTTGTTACCCACTGTGATATCGTGGAAGTCGGACGTGTACTTGCGTGACTCTGCCAGTCTGTAAAGTGCCGGGTTCACGAAGCCGAGCGGTCCCTTGTGGTTCATGCTTCTGAGTTGGTCAGCGATGGCGAAGATTGCTGCCCACTGAGGGGAGCCTGCGCTGGTGCCGCCGACCACGAACCATCCGCTGAATGTTGGACTGATGCACGTTAGACACGCTGTCCAGTATACGAGCACGCCACCATCGACAGCGGCATTGTAGGAGATATCGGGAGTGGTTCGCATCGTGGATCCGGTTAGTGAGAATGGCTGCCAGCTTGGTGCAGCGAATATCAGGCTCGGCGCGCCCCCTCCAGCTGCTGGGAGCCATGCCTCGTTCCAGACGGCCTCACTTCCATAGCCCGTGGGGGTACAGCTTGTCGGAAAGCCTGGTCTTGGACTCGGTGAGCAACTGCCCTTATATTTCACCAATCCGCCGAGTGGGTTGCCCTGTGTCCCACCGACGGCAGTCACAAGCGGGCTGGAGGATGGGAAGAGTGCGTTCGCTGTGTTTATACCGTTGCCAGCTCCTGCGTCTCCGGCAGAAGCCAGTACGGTTATTCCTGCAGCCGCTGCTGCTATATAATTCTGCTCAGCCTGCTGGACCTGTGCGTTGTTGCCAGTGATCAGATACTCAGGTATCCCGAAGCTCTGTGACATCACACTGCCAGGGAAACTTGAGATGGCAATCGCCTCAGCCGTGTTGATTGCATCACCGGCAGGCGTTGAAGCGACAACGAGCACTATATTCGCGGCTGGTGCCATTGCGTGTGCGTACTCAACGTCCAGCGTTGTTTCGATCGTCCATCCGAGCTCGTCAAGTGGGAAGTTCAGTGGGTTGAAGGACGGGCAACCGGGTGGACTACAGACGATCTGGAAGGAAGGAGGGTCTGGAATGCCGAATATACTATCAAAGTGGTGCAAGTCGCTCTCTATCGTTGGGCTACCGTAGGCATCGACTATCACTATTGTCTGGCCCTCACCGGCGGCGCCGTAACCTCCAACCAATTTGTAGGCTCCGTTAAAGTTGTATGCAGTCTGAATGAAGTTCGGAGAGTAGCAGTAAATGACTGGATAAGTGGGCACGTTTGTGTTTGATGTTAAGCAGAGTGGAACGTCATTGGGAACGACAGTGCTTGGACTGACTGCGACGTAAGGGGGGTTCGCAAAATAGTTGAAGTCACCGCTACTCGCTGGCTGTGCTTGGGAGGACGTCAAGACAGCACCCGGTACTACCAGAAGCAGTGAAACGAGTATCGCCGACGGAAATAGTCTGTTCATTTTCGAGCCGCCGACGGCTATGCGTATGATTTAACGTTGTCGTGTGACGCATCATTGAGCCGTCCTAGTCGCCTTGGAGCTGTCCCCTAGGAAAGAAGCCAGAGCATCAATAACTTGGGGAGGCAGTACCGGAAGCACAGGGAACGCGGCGGCCACCACACCTGTCCCCCTTGAAGCCGGCTGAAAGCCGAGCCGCCCGGTATTAACCCGGTAGCTTCTCGAGTAGCCTCATCATCTCCTCGTAGTGCTCCCGTATTATCTCTGAGCCCCTTGGCCCCATCATTGCCTCTGCGTTCTTCCTGCACTCCTCTATCGCTGTCAATATCCCCGCCTTGGTCGGGTTCTCGAAACTGACGCCGCACCTGCTGAAGACAGACTCGACGAACTGCCTCACCTGCTGCTTCAGCTGCTCGTCTCCCACTGGCTGATTCAGTATCCTGGAGAACTCCCTGTTGGCGCTCTCGAAGCACTTCAGGAGCTCGTCCCTGACGAGGGATGGCGTCACCTTCTCGGGGGGAATATCGGGTGCCCTGTATGTCTGCATGCTCGAAGCCATTATAACATAAGTTATATAAGCTGTTCTATCGGCTCTTGGATACGTTGGCTGAGAGAAGAGAGGAGCCTGACACGCAGCTCCTGGAGAAGTTCAGGATGGAGGTGCTCAGCACAGTACCGCACGTCGAGGAGACTCTGTCAGGCATCTCTGTTGTGAATCCAACACCGCTCATTGACATCACTTCTGAAGTGAAGGAGTGCGCCAAGAGTGTATACGGTATCGACCTGTCAGGGGTAAGCTTCTCCGTGTTCGGGAAGGTGGAGTCAAGGATACGGGGAGGGTCGGTGAAGACTAGGCCTGCTGTGGAGATAATCATGGACGCCATCTCCTCGGGCAGGCTTCGCACCGGGCAAGTTGTGTTCGAGGCGACATCGGGGAACTTCGGGATAGCACTCGGTGAGCTTGCAAGCCTTGGCTTCAGGGTTGTTGCTCTAGTTTCAAGGAGGCTGCAGGAGGGGGTGTTCGAGGAGCTGAGGCGGGAGAACGTTATCGCAATAGACCTTGACGTGGACATATGCCCTGCACCAGGGGCGGCGATGGATGCAGACGCCCTTGCTGTGGGCGCGGCCGCGGCAAACCTTCGTTCACAGCTGGCGGCCGCCGGGCTGGACGCAGAAAAGTTCGACGGCTTGAGGGGGGAGGTAGAGGCTCTGCTCGCAAGGCAGGACGTGATAGGGCTGGCAAAGCTGCTCGCCCGCGTGTACGGGGGCTTCTGCCCTGAGCAGTACGACAACGACATGAACGTGAGGGCGCACGAGCGCGTGACTGGCCCAGAGATAGACACGCAGCTCGCTCAGGTCGGTCTTTCGCTATCTGACGCGCGTGTGATGTGCGCCTTCGGCACTGGAGGGACATCATTCGGTCTCAGCAGGTACGTGTCGAGCAGGTACGGCAGGAAGTCAGTCCACGTTGTCTTCCCTCTCGCCGGCCAGGACGTGGCCGGGATAAGGACGAAGGAGAAGGCAGCCGGGCTGAAGTTCTACAGGCCAGAAGCTTACGCGGGGCAACACGAGGTTGACTTCGAGCAGGCGAGGAGGGCGATGCACTTCTTCGTCGAGAGGGGGCACGACGTGGGCGAGAGCAGCGCACTCCTCATCTACTCAGTGATTCAGATGCTGAACTTCGGTATCGGCGGGACGTACGTCTTGATCCTTGCAGACGGCGCCTCGAAGTACCTGAAGCAAGGGGTTAGAAAGGAGGAGTGGAAGCGGGAGGTAAGCCTTCAGGAGGCCGTGTCGTCGGCAGGGAGGTACGGCTCAGTGGTCTGGACACACACTGCCTTCGTCCCGAACGAGGAGGGGTTGGAACTGATAGCTGATAGTCTGGGGTGCGAGAGGTGGAAGGTGAAGGTGGCCAGGCCAGAGGAGGTTGAGAGGCTCGTGGCCAGGGGCGAGGTCCCTGACGGGCTGAAAGCGCTTGTGGGTGAGGCGAAAGGGGATATTCTGCTTGTCTGCCTTGTCGGCGGAACCTCGCTCAGGGCAGCTAAGCTTCTTTCGGAGAACGGTGTGCGTGCCCAGAGCCTCAGCGGCGGTATATCTGCCATAACGCAGGCGAGGGGGAGGCAGATCCAGACTTTCGTCGTGCCAGCGAGAAGGTAGCTTTGGGCGCAGTGCAGAGACAAGTATCCGCGGATCGGACGTTAGGGCGGACTGTGAATTCGACCAGCCCGGCCAGCAAGCGATTTTTAAAATGGCAAGATAACCGATATAGATGCCTTGGCGTATTCGCATGGCTTGAACAAGAGTAGAAGCAGGGTGGCGGCAGCAGCGGCCGGGATGGCAGGCATGGCATCCTTCGCCTCTGGCCTTCTACCGCCTCTGCCTGCGAGCCTTGTCCTGGGGTCTTCTCTTGGAATTGTACTGGCCACAGCTGTCGGGGCGAGAATAGGGCGCGCGGCCAGGAGGGTTGTCTCTGTTCGTCCCAGGCCAAGGCCGATGCCTGTTGTTGAGCTCTCAAGTTCGCTCGAGCCGACAGCAGAGATGACCAAGACGCTCGCCACCTTTGACAGGGCGTTCACTCTGCTTAGTGTTCCTAATGAGAGGCGGGAGACAAGGAAGGCTGTCCTGAAGAGGTTCGAGGAGGCTATGCTTGACCTGTGCAGGGAGTTCCCTGAATGGGAAGGAGAGGGGAGGCTGAGGACATACCTGCTTCTGAAGTCCGTGGCCGAGTCTCTCGACCCGGACCACGCTGAGGACTACCTCGGGATAGCGATGAGGACGCTCGTGGTCAGGAATGGG